>Ga0164302_10000410_pt1 | contig 11977 bp, 9 predicted proteins | sample Whisoiple_202_MG_FD_109714 | JGI IMG/M metagenome (GOLD analysis project Ga0164302, IMG submission 109714) | Soil microbial communities amended with pyrogenic organic matter from upstate New York, USA - Whitman soil sample_202_MG | ecosystem: Environmental > Terrestrial > Soil > Agricultural... | reverse complement strand
CGCGGCAGGCCGACGACCACCTCGAGGGCCCCGACCTCGGCCACGAGGGCCTCGACCTCGGCCTGGTCCGCCGCTGCCTCGCTGGTGTCGCGCGCGAGCGTGCGCACCGGGGTCGCGAGCAGCCCGGAGGGGTCGCTGGCGGCCACACCCACGCGCACGCTGCCGACATCGACCCCGATGCGGACCCCGGAGCGGGTCACGGGCGCCTCACCCAGCGGCCGCGGCGATCTCGGCGTCGACGCGCCCGAGTGCCTCGCCCGTCTTCGCCGCGTCCGTGCCGCCGCCCTGGGCCAGGTCGTCCTTGCCGCCTCCGCCTCCGCCGAGGGTCTGGGCCGCTGCCCGCTCCAGGGCGCCGGCCTTGATCCCCCGCTCGCGCGCAGGGGCGTTGGTGGCGACCACCACCGCCGGACGGCCCTTGGCCACGCCGGTGAGGGCCACGACCGAGGGGCTCGCGTCGCCCAGGCGGTGGCGCAGGTCCAGGGCCATCGTCCGCAGGTCGTCGGCTCCCGCAGCGCCGGCGTCGTGCGTCAGCACCCGGATGCCACGGACGTCGCGGGTGTAGTCCAGCAGCTTGCCGGTCTGGGCCATGACCTGCTCCTGGTGCATCTTCTCGATCTCGCGCTCGGCGTCCTTGACGCGGGCCAGCAGCGAGGCGATGCGCTCCTTGAGCTCGCCGGGCTGGACCTTGACCAGCTCGGTCAGCTCCGCGACCAGGGCCCGCTCCTTGGCGAGGTGGTGCAGCGCGTTCATGCCGACGAAGGCCTCGACCCGGCGCACGCCGGAACCCACCGAGGACTCACCGGTGACCGTGAGCGCGCCGATCTGCGAGGAGTGCTGCACGTGGGTGCCTCCGCACAGCTCGCGCGACCAGGGGCCACCGATCTCGATGACCCGCACCTGCTCGTCGTAGGTCTCGCCGAACAGCGCGAGCGCGCCCCACTCGCGGGCCTGCGGCAGGCTCATGTACTGCGCGGAGACCGGGAGGTCCTTGCGCACCGCGAGGTTGGCGACCTCCTCGATCTCGCTGCGGGTCTCCGGCGAGAGCGCCTGGTTCCACGCGAAGTCGAGCCGGAGGTAGCCGGGCTTGTTGTAGGAACCGGACTGCAGGGCCGAGGGGCCGAGCACCTGGCGCAGCGCCGCGTGAACGACGTGGGTGCCCGAGTGGGCCTGGCACGCGGAGATCCGCCACTCCTCGTCGACCTCGGCGATGACCTCCGCGCCCGCGCGCACGGGGCCGCGCAGGACCTCGACGGTGTGCGCGACCAGACCCTTGACCGGGCGCTGGACGTCGATGACCTTCAGGTGCGCGCCGTCAGCGGTGATGATGCCCTCGTCGGCGACCTGCCCGCCGGACTCGGCATAGAACGGCGTGCGGTCGAGGACGACCTGGCCGCGCTGCCCCGGCTCGAGCTCCTCGACCCGCTCGCCGTCGCGCACCAGGCCGACGATGTTGGCCTCGCTGGTGAGCTCGACGTACGCCCGGAAGTCGGTCGCACCGCTCTCGCGGAACTGCCTCCAGACCTCGGTGTTGGCGTGCCCGGCCTTCTTGGCCTTCGCGTCGGCCTTCGCCCGGTCACGCTGCTCCTGCATGAGGGCGCGGAAACCCTCGCGGTCGACCTCGAGACCCTGCTCGGCCGCCATCTCGAGGGTCAGGTCGATCGGGAAGCCGTAGGTGTCGTGCAGCTGGAACGCCTCCGCCCCGGCGAGCGCGGCACCGCCCGCCGCCTTCGTCCTGGCCACCGCGGTGTCGAGGATGGTGGTCCCCGACGCGAGGGTGCGGCGGAAGGCGTCCTCCTCGGCATACGCGATCTGGCTGATCCGGTCGAAGCCGTCCTCGAGCTCGGGGTAGGAGTTGCGCATCCGCTCCATGGAGACCGGCAGCAGGTGCGGCAGGCTCGGCTCGTCGAAGCCGAGCAGGCGCATCGAGCGCACGGCCCGGCGCAGCATGCGGCGCAGCACGTAGCCGCGGCCCTCGTTGCCTGGTGTCACCCCGTCGCCGATGAGCATGAGCGAGGACCGGATGTGGTCCGCGACCACGCGCAGGCGGACGTCGTCGGGGTGGCTGTGTGCCGCGTCGTGACCGGACCGGGTGCCGTAGCGCTTGCCGGTCATCTCCGCGGCCCGCTCGAGCACCGGGTAGACCTCGTCGATCTCGTACATGTTGTCGACGCCCTGCAGGATCGAGGCGATCCGCTCCAGGCCCATGCCGGTGTCGATGTTCTTCTTCGGCAGGTCGCCGGCGATGTCGAAGTCGACCTTCGTGCGCACCGCGCCGAGGGAGGACTGCATGAAGACGAGGTTCCAGATCTCCATGTAGCGGTCCTCGTCGACCGCAGGGCCGCCCTCGGGGCCGTAGTCGGGCCCCCGGTCGACGTAGATCTCGCTGCAGGGCCCACCCGGGCCAGGCACGCCCATGTGCCAGTAGTTGTCCGCCACCCCGCGGCGCACGATGCGCTCCTTGGGGATGTCGGTCAGCTGCACCCACAGGTCCGCGGCCTCGTCGTCGTCCTCGAAGACGGTGGCCCACAGCTTCTCGGCCTCGATGCCGTAGCCGCCCTGCCCCTGGGGCGTCGTCAGCAGCTCCGAGGCCATCTCGATGGCGCCGGCCTTGAAGTAGTCGCCGAAGGAGAAGTTGCCGTTCATCTGGAAGAACGTGCCGTGCCGGCTGGTCTTGCCGACCTCCTCGATGTCTCCCGTGCGCACGCATTTCTGCACCGAGGTGGCGCGGTCCCAGGGCGGGCTCTGCTGGCCCAGGAAGTACGGCTTGAACGGCACCATGCCCGCGTTCACGAACAGCAGGTTGGGGTCGTCGTAGATGAGGGGGGCGGACGGCACGACGGAGTGGCCCTTGCTCTCGAAGTAGGAGAGCCAGCGGCGCCTGATCTCGGCGGTTTCCATGGGTGAGGGGTCCTTACGCATGCTCACGCGGGGGCATGACGATGGTACGTGGAGGTGGGGGGTCGGCGGCGGGGCGCAGCGGGACACTGGCCCCTAGCGAGCTCGGGTCCCGAACCGCCCCGTCGGGTCGTCGAGCAGGTCCCGCGCCGCCTGCGGGTCGAGCCGGGCGGGCTCGCCGCCCTCCTCGGTGCCGGTGTCGATGCCCAGGGCGAGCCGCAGCTCGCCCTCGCGCTCGGCCATGCCCTCGCGGACCGCGGCGGCCAGCTCGCGCAGGCCGTCGCCGAAGTCGGACAGGCCGTGCGCCACCCCGGCCGGGGTGTAGGCCTCAGCGGCCTTGGTGACCCGGCGGACGGCGTAGACGCCGGCAGCCGCGCCGAGGGCAACCCAGAACAGACGTGCCATGGCGATCAGCCCCTCCGCCGGCGGCCGCGGGACGTGCGGGCGGAGCCGCTGAGTGCGGAGCGGACACCGTAGGTGAAGGCCGCGACCTTGACCACGGGCGAGCCGAGGGTGGCCGCGAACAGGGCGGTCAGCGCGCTCGCGTTGGTGGTGATGGCCGAGACGTTGGTGGTGATGCCGTCGACCTTGGCGAGCTGCTCGTTGGTCAGGGAGACCGTGTCGGTGAGCTTGAGCAGGGTGGGCTGCACGTTCTCGGTCGTGCTGCGCACACTGACCCGCGTCTCGTCGAGGATCTTGCCGGCCTTGCCGATCACGCTCCCGAGCCGGAAGACGAGGAACGCGAACGCCAGTGCCGCGATCATTCCGGCGATATCGCCCAAACTCACATCCATGGCGGCAACCCTACCCGGTGGCTGCGCTCACCGGTTCGAGGTCGTCGTCCCGGGTCGGGGCCCCGCCCGAGACGTCGGGCCCGGCGGCCTGGTCGGTCCCTCTGTCAGGCCCGGTGTCAGGCCCGGTGTCAGGCCCCGTGTCAGGCCCGTGTCGGGCCTGTGTCAGGCCCGGTGTCAGTCCCGTGTCAGTCCCCGCGGAGCCTGGCCCTGAGCCACTCCCAGCGCGGTGCCAGGCGCTCCTCGAAGCCCCGTCCGGTGGGCCGGTAGTAGTCGGTCCTGCCCTCGAGGTCGTCGGGCAGGTACTGCTGGCGGGCCACACCGTCCGGCTCGTCGTGGGAGTACCGGTAGCCCTCTCCGTGCCCGAGCCGGGACGCCCCGGCATACCCGCTGCCGCGCAGGTGCACGGGCACCTGCCCGCCGCGTCCACCGCGGATGTCGGCGATCGCCTCGTTGATCCCGAGGTAGGCCGCGTTGGACTTCGGCGCCAGCGCGTTGTGCACCACGGCTTGGGCGAGGATGATCCGCGCCTCGGGCATGCCGATCTGGGAAACGGCGTGCATGGCGGCCACGGCAGTCTGCAGCGCCGTGGGGTCGGCCATGCCGACGTCCTCGCTGGCCGCGATGACGATGCGCCTGGCGATGAACCTCGGGTCCTCCCCGGCCTCGAGCATCCGGGCGAGGTAGTGCAGGGCGGCATCGACGTCCGAGCCGCGCATGGACTTGATGAGCGCCGAGGCCACGTCGTAGTGCTGGTCGCCGGTCTTGTCGTACCGCACCGAGGCGTGGGCCACGGCCTGCTCGACGTGGGCCAGGGTGATCGGCACCGGGCCCTCTGCCGTGGACCCGGGGGCCACGTCGTCGAGGGCCACCCCGGCGGCCGCCTCGAGGGAGGTGAGCGCTCGCCGCGCGTCGCCGCCGGCGATCCGCACGAGGTGGTCGGTGGCGTTGCGCGCCAGCGCGAACTCGCCACCGAGCCCGCGCTCGTCGGCGACCGCGGAGGAGAGGACGTCGGCGACCTCCGCGTCGGACAGGGGGCCCAGCGTGATGAGCATCGAGCGTGAGAGCAGCGGGGCGATCACGGAGAACGACGGGTTCTCGGTGGTGGCGGCGACGAGGATGACCTGGCGGTTCTCCACCCCGGGGAGGAGCGCGTCCTGCTGGGCCTTGGTGAAGCGGTGGATCTCGTCGAGGAAGAGAACCGTCTGCCGGTCGTACATGTCGCGCTCGCGCGCCGCCTGCTCCATGACGGCTCGGACATCCTTGACCCCCGCCGTCACGGCGCTGAGCTCGACGAAGCGGCGCTCGGCGGCCGTCGCCACGAGATGCGCGAGAGTGGTCTTACCCGTGCCGGGCGGCCCCCAGATGATCGCCGACAACGGGCCCGCCGCGCCCCCGGACCCCTCGATCAGCCGGCGCAGCGGGCTGCCCGCGCGCAGCACACCAGCCTGCCCCCGGACCTCCTCGAGCGAGCGCGGCCGCATGCGCACGGCAAGCGGAGGCAGCAACGCGCCGGAGGCGCCGTCGCCCCGGCTCCGCTCGGCCGTCGACGCGGCGAACAGGTCGTCGTCAGCGCTCAGTCCCACGGGTGGCAGGCTATCCCCCGTGACCGACCACCACCCCGACCGGCGTCGATCGACCCTGTCCCACCTGGGCGCATTCGTCGCTCGTCACCCGCTGGTCGTGTCGGCCGTGTGGCTGCTCGCGGTGGTCGCCGCCTTCGGGAGCGCGTTGGGCGTCTTCACCCAGGAGTCCCTGTTCGACCGGCTGAAGTCCGGTGAGCCGTCGGTGAGCGGCGAGAACCTCACCGGCAGGGACCTGCTGGTCGACGCCGGCGAGGCGGCGACGACGCGCTACATGCTCCAGGTCAGCGGCGTGAAGGCCGACTCCCCCGCCGTGGCCCGGGCCGCTGCGGCCGGCGCACGGCGGATCGGGGGCATCGGCGGCGTGGAGGGCGTCGTCATGCCGTACGTCGTGCCCGGGGGCCTTCGCAGCCCGCAGGCTGCGGTGCTCTTCAAGGACGAGAGCCCCAACTCCGACGGGTTCGTCACGGTGGTCACCCTCGACCCCAGGCTCACCAGCGACGAGGGGAAGCGGGCGCGCACCGCGGTGGACCACGAGTTCGACGCCATGCTGAGCGCCATGCCCGGGGCGAAGGGCCAGACCGGCGGCCTCAGCGAGCTCATCTCCGCCATCACCGGGCAGGTCGAGGAGGACCTGCGGATCGGCGAGGGGATCGCGCTGCCGGTGAGCTTCCTGCTGATGGTCCTCGTCTTCGGCGGGTTCGTGGCCGCCGGCCTGCCCCTCGTTGGGGCCATCGCCTCGATCGGGGGCGCCCTCGCCTCGCTGCTCGCCTTCTCCTACGTCATCGACCTGGACGCCACGGTCGTCAACGTTGTCACCGTCCTCGGGCTCGGTCTCTGCATCGACTACGGCCTGCTGACGGTGAGCCGGTTCCGTGAGGAGCTGCGGGCCCGCGCCCGCGGGATCCCGGCGCACGAGATCACCCGAGAGCAGATCGTGGAGGCGACCGCTCGCACCGTCGACTCGGCGGGTCGGACCGTCATCTTTTCCGGCCTGACCGTCGCGATCTCCCTCGGCGGCCTGCTCGTGTTCGAGGCGCCGATCATGAAGGCCATCGGCTCCGCCGGGCTCTCGGTGGTCCTGGTCGCGATCCTCGTGGCCGTGACCCTGGTACCGGCGCTGGCGGCCCTGGGCGCTCGGCGGCTGCTGCGCAAGGGCACAGAGCAGGCTCCCGAGCACGGCGTCTTCTCACGTCTGGCCACCTGGGTCCACGATCGTCCCATCCCCATCATCGCGGGCGTGCTGGCCCTGCTGGTCTTCCTGGCGCTGCCCGCCCTGGGCCTGCGCATGACCTCCTCGGGCGCCGAGCTGCTGCCCACCAACGCCCCGCAGCGGGTCTTCTTCACCGACCTCGCGAGGCACTACCCCACGCTCAACGGCCCCGACCTGCGGGTCGTGGCCCAGACGAGCCCGGACCGGGCCGCCGCGTATGCCGCCGCCCTCCCCGAGCTGCACGGGCAGAGGTTGACCGGGGCTCCCGAGCGCATCAGCGACAGCCTCAGCGTCATCGGCGTCGACGTTCCCGGCGGTCCGCTGGGCGAGGACGCCCGCGAGATGGTGCGCCTGCTCAAGGCGGACCGCCCCGACTTCCCCACCTACGTGGTGGGACAGGCCTCGGGGCTGCAGGACTTCACCGACTCGATGCTCGAGCGGGCGATCCCGGCGTTCATCCTGGTGGCGCTGGCGACCCTGGTGCTGCTCTTCCTCATGACCGGCTCGGTCGTCCTCCCCATCAAGGCACTGCTGCTCAACGTCGTCTCCCTCGGCGCCAGCCTCGGCGTCGTGGTGTGGGTCTTCCAGCAGGGCCACCTCGAGGGCCTGCTCCACTTCCAGTCCGTCGGCGCCGTCGAGTCGATGATTCCCCTGCTCATCCTCGCGTTCGGGTTCGGCCTGTCGATGGACTACGAGGTGTTCCTGCTGTCGCGCATCGTCGAGCTCCATGAGCGGGGCTACAGCAACGACGACGCCGTTGTCATGGGCCTGCAGCGCTCCGGACGCATCATCACCTCGGCCGCCCTGCTGGTGGTCATCGTCTTCTCCGGCTTCGTCGCCGGCCAGCTCCTCGTCATCAAGCAGACCGGGGTCGGGCTGGCCGTGGCCGTCCTGGTCGACGCCACTCTGGTGCGCATGCTCCTGGTGCCCGCCACCATGTCGGTGCTCGGGGACTGGAACTGGTGGGCGCCGCGCCGGCTGCGCGGGTGGCACGAGCGCTTCGGGATCACCGAGTGAGCCTGCGCGAGCTCGCCACCCACGGCGACCTCCTCGAGGCCTCTGGCGGCGATGCGTTCATCCGCCTCGACATCCCGCAGACGCTCGAGCGGCCCGGCTATGCCCTGGGCCAGGCCATCGCGCTCCCCCGCAAGACCCACACGCGACGGCTCGGCCTGCTGGTCATGGGGCCCCCGGACGACGCCGGCCGCCTGGTCCGCGCCCTGGCCGACCAGGAACGGCGCCCCGCCGGCCTCGCCCACGTGACGGTCTCGCGCGGATCCCTTGCCACGGTGGGTTCCCACCTCCCGCTCGGCGACGGCAACGACTGGGAGTGGATGTATGCCGCGCAGGCGCCCCCGCGGGCGCCCGCCGAGAACCGCCTCACGTCCCTCGACGAGTCGGACCGGGCCGACATCGGCGCCCTCCTGGCAGAGGCGAACCCCCGCACGGACGCCCGGCCCTTCGAGCTCGCCGACCAGCACTGGGTGGGGGCGCGCGACGCCGGGGGCCAGCTGGTGGCCTGCGGTCTGCGCGAGCGCAACATCGCCGGCTACCCGATCCTGACCGGGATCACCGTCCTCCCCCGGGAGCGGGGACGCGGGCTGGGCCTGGCCGTCACGGCATACCTGACTCGGCGGGCCGTCGACGAGGCCGGGGTGTGCACCCTCGGCATGTACTCGGACAACGCCGTGGCCCGCCGGGTCTACCACGGCCTCGGCTACACCGGCGACCACTTGTGGTCGAGCCGTCGGCTGGCCACGTTCCCCGTCACCGCGACCCGCTGAGCCGCCCCGCCGTCTACGCGAAGTCCGCCGGCGTGTACCCGGTGCTGGGCTGGACGAGGACGAGCCAGTTGCCCGAGTTGTCGCGGCAGACTGCCTCGGTGCCGTAGGGCCGCTGGGACGGCGGCTGCAGGAACTCGACCCCCTTGGCGCTGAGCTCCTCGTACGTCGCCTGGCAGTCGTCGACGCTCAGCCCCAGCCCGTGCATGGTCCCGTCGTCCAGGGCCCGCTTCATCGCCTGGACCAGCTCGGGCGAGTGCGGCGGCCCGGGGAGGGCGAGGCTCACCTGGAGCTCGGGCTGGCTGGGGTGGACCACGGTGCACCAGCGGTAGCCGTCGCCGAGGGTGATGTCGTCCTTCTCGTGGAAGCCGAGGACGTCGGTGTAGAACTTCTTGGACTCGTCGATGTCCTTCACGAAGACGCTGACGATCGAGATGTTGGTGATCATGTGGCCCACGCTAGAGGGGTAGCCGCTCCAGGGGCTTCTCCTCGATTGCGGAGCGCTCCGCCAGTCCCCACATGAACACGAAGCAGCCCGGGATGTGCGGCGCACCGGCGGCGGCATACCGGGTCTGGAAGGCGCGAGGGCTCTCCCCCACCAGCGCCCGGAACCGGCTGCTGAACGAACCGAGGCTGGAGAAGCCCACCGCGTGGCACACCTCGGTGACGGTGAGGTTCGTCGCGCGCAGCAGGTCCTGGGCTCGCTCGATCCGCCGCTGCGAGACGTACTCGGCCGGGGTGAGGCCGTAGGTCGCCTTGAAGAGCCGCAGGAAGTGGTACTTCGACAGACCTGCCGCCGCCGCGAGCCCCTCGAGGTCGAGCGGCTGCGCGTACTCCCGGTCGGCGAGGTCACGGGCGCGGCGCAGGTGCGCGAGGACGTCGTCGGGCGCTCGCATGGTCCGGGTCGGCATGCTGCCATTGTCCGGCACCTCAGGAGCCATGAACGCCTCCTGGGAACCACTGACCCCCGGGCCACTGAGTGTGGCACCGGGGGGTCGCGGGCTGATCAGGCGTTCGGCGTAGCGCCTCAGCTCTGTCTCGGGCTGACCTCGGGAGCCCCCTGCGGGGCGGCGCCCTCGCGCGGCTCGGGCTTGGCGTCGACGCCGGCTTCCTTGCGCTGCTCCGGGGTGATCGGCGCGGGCGCGGCGGTCAGCGGGTCGAAGCCGCCACCGGACTTCGGGAAGGCGATGACGTCGCGGATCGACTCCGAGCCTGCCAGGAGGGCCACGATGCGGTCCCAGCCGAACGCGATCCCGCCGTGCGGCGGGGCGCCGAACGCGAAGGCGTCGAGGAGGAAGCCGAACTTCTCCTGCGCCTCCTCGTGCGAGAGGCCCATGACCTGGAAGACCCGCTCCTGGATGTCGCGGCGGTGGATACGGATGGACCCGCCGCCGATCTCGTTGCCGTTGCAGACCATGTCGTAGGCGTACGCGAGCGCCGAGCCTGGGTCGGTGTCGAAGGTGTCCTCGAACTCCTTCTTCGGCGACGTGAAGGCGTGGTGGACAGCGGTCCAGGCGCTGTAGCCGAGGGCGACGTCACCCGAGGCGGTCGCGTCGGCGGTGGGTTCGAACAGCGGGGCGTCGAGGACCCACAGGAAGGACCAGGCGTCCTCGTCGACCAGGTTGCAGCGTCGGCCGATCTCGAGCCGCGCCGCGCCCAGCAGGGCGCGCGAGGCCTTGGTGGGGCCGGCGGCGAAGAAGATGGCGTCGCCGGCGGAGGCGCCGACGTGGGCGGCCAGGCCCTCGCGCTCGGCGTCGGTGAGGTTCTTGGCCACCGGGCCGCCGAGGGTGCCGTCCTCCTGGACCAGGACGTACGCCAGACCCTTCGCACCCCGCTGCTTGGCCCACTCCTGCCAGGCGTCCAGCTGCTTGCGCGGTTGCGACGCGCCGCCGGGCATGACCACCGCGCCGACGTACTCCTGCTGGAAGACCCGGAAGGTGGTGTTGCTGAAGAAGTCGGTGCACTCAACCAACTCGTTGCCGAAACGCAGGTCCGGCTTGTCCGTGCCGAACCGTCGCATGGCCTCGAGGTAGGTCATCCGCTCGAAGGGGGTCTTGAGGTCGACGTCGACCAGCTCCCACAGGGCCTTGACGACCGCCTCGCCGAGCTCGAGGACGTCGTCCTGCTCGACGAACGACATCTCGATGTCGAGCTGGGTGAACTCCGGCTGACGGTCGGCGCGGAAGTCCTCGTCCCGGTAGCAGCGGGCGATCTGGTAGTAGCGCTCCATCCCGGCGACCATGAGCAGCTGCTTGAACAGCTGCGGGCTCTGCGGCAGGGCGTACCAGCTGCCGGGGGCCAGCCGAGCGGGGACCAGGAAGTCGCGGGCCCCCTCCGGCGTGGAGCGGGTCAGCGTGGGGGTCTCGATCTCGATGAAATCGCGCTCGGCCAGGACGGAGCGGGCCGCGGCGTTGACCTTGGAGCGCAGGCGCAGCGCGTAGCCCGCCGACCCGTTACCGGGGCGGCGGAGGTCGAGGTAGCGGTGCTTGAGCCGGGCCTCCTCGCCCACGGTGACTCGCTCGTCGATCTGGAACGGCAGCGGTGCGCTCGGGTTGAGGACCTCGATCGCGGAGGCGATCACCTCGATCTCGCCCGTGGGCAGGTCCGGGTTGGCGTTGCCGTCCGGGCGGCGCCTGACCTCGCCGACGACCTTGACGACGTACTCGTTGCGCAGGTCGTGGGCCCCGCCCTGGGCCAGCACCTCGTCACGCGCGACGACCTGGGCGACCCCCGATCCGTCCCTCAGATCGAGGAAGGCCACTCCGCCGTGATCGCGCCGACGGGCAACCCAGCCCGTGAGCGTGACAGTCTGGCCGGTGTGGTCGGCACGCAGCGTGCCGGCCTCATGGGTGCGGAGCACGAGAGGTTCCTAACGAATTGGGGGAAGGGACAACCCGCCCATCCTACGGAACGGCCCACCCGTCACACGAACGGGTTGCGAGCCCGCATCAGCGCACCGTGAACGTCTTGGTGTCCCACAGCTCGAGGCTGGAGTCCTTGCCGTTGTCGTTGTAGGCACGCAGCTCGTAGTGTCCCGGCGGCAGGGTGAGCGTGGTCTCGGCGGTCGCGAACCCGCCCATCATCGTGGTGACGGCGGTGGACGCGACCACCGCGGAGCCCCTGAACACCTCGAGCGGGACATTGCCCTCCCAGCCTGTGCCGTAGACCCTCACGGTGACCGGCGAGGAGACCGTGGCGTCCTGGGCGGGGGCGAGGATCCAGACGTTGCTGAGCGTCTCGAGCGCGGCGGACCGCTTGACGGGGACGGACCAGTCCGCGTGGCCAGAGGGCGGGGTCGCGCCACGGACCAGCAGCCGCACCTGGGTGTAGGACGGGTCGGCCGCCGTGGCGGTGTGCACGAGCTGCTGCACCGCCGCACCCTCGAAGGCCGCGCCGAGCGAGACGAAGCCCGACACGTCGACCTCGATGACGCCCGCGCCGGTCCGTTTGGCCGACAGGACGCGGGTCGACGCCGGCCACAGCGAGCGGTAGTCGGGGTCGAGCGCCGTGCCCGCGAACATCTCGGTGAGCGCGGTGGTGACCCGGTCACCCGTGGCCGGCACCCGGTGGAACTCGCGGTACAGGCGCGGGCCGACTCCCGGCACATCGACCACGTAGTAGACCGGGACGGTGAGCTGGCCGGAAGCCGGCGAGGTGGTCGAGGCCGTCGAGGGCGCAGAGGTGGCGGAGGTGGAGGGCGCGGTGCTCGTCGTG
>Ga0164302_10000409_pt1 | contig 11981 bp, 14 predicted proteins | sample Whisoiple_202_MG_FD_109714 | JGI IMG/M metagenome (GOLD analysis project Ga0164302, IMG submission 109714) | Soil microbial communities amended with pyrogenic organic matter from upstate New York, USA - Whitman soil sample_202_MG | ecosystem: Environmental > Terrestrial > Soil > Agricultural... | reverse complement strand
CCCCTCGAGCTCGGAGAACGCGAACGCCGTCTGCGGGATCTCGTCGCCCACGTCGTAGGGCAGGAAGTAGCACGTCTTGCCCTCGTGGTCGCCGTGTCCCTGGAAGGCAATGACGAGCGTGCTGCCAGGACCCGCGCGCTTCGCGAGGGCGCGGAGGCCGCTGCGGATCGCCTCGCGCGTCGCGTGCTCGTCGGAGAGGAAGCACGTGTTGCCGGAGGAGACGCCCGCCGCGTGGCGGGTGCCGCAGAAGTCGGCGAAGGCCTGCTCGAAGCGTTCGAGTTCGGGGCCGAGGGTGAAGGCGGAGCGCTCGGCGATCCGCTCGACCACCTCCATCAGCTCGGCGAAGAGCTCGGGAAAGGCGCTGTCGAGGCGGATGAAGGGCACCTTCGTGCCTTCGGTGGCCGCAAGCGGGAGGACGGGATTGGACGCGGTTGCGGTGCTCAAGTGGTTACCTCGCTGGCGCTGGGGATGGATTGGTCAAGCTCGATGAAGAGGGCGGCGGCCTCGCGGCGCGAGCGGACGCCAAACTTGGCGAAGGCCGAGGAGAGGTGGCTCTTGACGGTGCTTTCGGAGAGAAAGAGCTGCTCGGCGATCTGCGAGTTGGTCAGCCCTTCGCAGACGTGAGTCAGAACCTGCCGCTCGCGATGGGAGAGTGCCGGCCGCTCGACGCTGGCCCGCAGCTCGCGCGGGACCACCGCCTGGCCGGAGCCGACGGCGCTTACCGTCACCGCCAGCGTGGACTCGATCAGCGGCTCGAAGACGATCGCGGCGGCGCCGGCGTCGAGGCCGCGCCGGACCCCGGTGGCGGTCGCCGGGGCCGAGAGGGCGACGATCGCCGTCTCGGCCAGCTGGCTGCGCACGCGGCGCAGCGTCGCCATCCCCGCGGGGCGGTCGAGCTCGCAGACGAGGATCAGGATCTCCGGCGCCTCGAGCGCAAGCTGGGCGGAGGCCTCGGCGTCGTCGAGGAAGACCAGCGGCGATACCTCGCCGGCGCTGCCGAGCGCGGTTTCGATCCGCTTGCGGATCTCCTGCGAGCGGGCGCCGAGCACCACACACGAGTGCTCGCGGGGGTGCTGGGCGCCGGCGACTGGTTCGCTCATGACGGCCACGGATCACAAACGGGCGAGGCGAACGAAAGCTTGCGCGGCGCGGCGGCGTTTCAAGGTGGATGGATGCGAACGAGTCCCCGTCGCCGGCCAACGAGGCGCCTCACCGCCTGCTCGACGACGTCGCCTTCGGTCCCGGCGCTGTCGTCCACTCCTTCGCCAATCTCTACGGCTGCCGGATCGGCGCCGGAAGCAGGATCGGGACCTTCGTCGAGGTCCAGCGCGGGGCCGAGATCGGCGCCAACTGCAAGATCCAGAGCCACACCTTCATCTGCGACGGCGTCTGGATCGAGGACGAGGTGTTCGTCGGGCACGGGGTCGTCTTCGTCAATGACAAGCACCCGCGGGCCACCGACGGCGCCGGCGCCCTGCAGACCGAGGCGGACTGGGAGCGGCTGGCGACCGTCGTTGAGCGCGGCGCCAGCATCGGCTCGGGGGCGACGATCCTCGGCGGGGTCAGGATCGGCGCCGGGGCGACGGTCGGGGCGGGCGCGGTGGTGGTCGACGACGTCGCCGCCGGCGCGACCGTGGTCGGCAACCCGGCGCGACCGCTGCCGGCCCGGCGTCCGGGCTCAGCGCCAGTTGCGCAGTAGGTCCGCCTCGGGCACCTCGCGGACCGCACGGGCGGGCACGCCCATCACCACGGTGCGGGGAGGGACGTCGGCGGTGACCACGGCTCCGGCGGCGACGAACGCCTCCTCGCCGATCTCGACCCCCGGGCAGATCGTCGAGCCGCCGCCGACCCGGCAGGCGCGCCGCAGCAGCGGCCCTTCGAACTCGAACTCCGGCCCGTGCCGGTTCATCGAGTTGTCGTTGGTCAGCGTCACCCCGGGGCCAACGAAGACGTCGTCCTCGATCCGGGTGCCGCCGGTGATGTAGCAGCGGGTCTGGATGCTGACCCGCTCGCCGACGACCACGTCAGGGTCGACGCAGACGTAGCTGCCGACGGTAGAACCGGCCCCGATCACGGCGCCGTCGCGAATCTGCGCGTGGTCGCCGACCCGGGCACCGGGCTCGATCCGCACGCCGGAGTGGATCACCACGTGCCCGCCGATCAAAGCCCCCTCGCCGATCGAGACCTTGTCCCCGATCAGCAGACCGGGTGCGAGGTCGGAGGGGAGAAGGGCCGGGCCGTTCATCGAGGCGGGATCGTAGCGGCGCTCGGCGCGGCCACCCTGCACCCTCACTTGCTTGGTAAGGGTGCAGGGTGGCCGCGTAAGTTCGCGACGGTCTTCTCGAGGATGTTCACCACGTGGCGGGGTTCGTGTTTGACCTGCCAATGGGAGAAGCGGAGCGGGGTGAGTCCGTTCGCGACGTGGACCTGGAAGCGCAGCGCGTCGCGGGTCTGGGCCGAAGGGGTGCGGTGGTAGCGCCAGCCGTCGGTCTCGACCACCAAGCCGAGTTCGGGCCAGAAGAAGTCGACCTCGAATTTGCCGAGGAGGTGCTTGGTCAGCGGGACCGGCAGGCCGGCCGCGGTGGCGAGCGGGCGGAAGAGCCGTTCCAGCTCGTCGTCGGAGAGGCGGAAGGTGTGTTCGTCGAGTACGTGACGGAGGAGGCGGATCCCGGGCTGGCCCGGGTGGTCGTCCAGTTCGCGCCGCAGCGAATCGGCGTCGATCACGTCGAGCTTGTCGGCCTCGTTGATCGCGCGCTCCAGGGTCTTGGGTCCGGTGACGGTGGCGAGGTCGAGGAAGGTGCGGACGGGCATGGTCACCGGAATGCCGCGGTGGCTCCCGACGTCGCGGTTCCAAAGTCCCGGCCGGTCATGGGTGCGAATGCCGGGATGACGAGGCCTGCAGTGCCGGCGCAGGCTGATCTCGATGTAGCCGGGGTGCTCCTCGCCGAATCCCCACAGGGCTGCCGCGCTGCGATGGCTGAGCTTCGCTCTCGGGCCGCAAGCCAAGACCGCCGCCATCCATCGCCCCTCGCGGCTGACCTCCGGCCGCCCGACCGCGTAAACGCCGCGCCTTATTGGGTGGAGCCGCCCGGTCCTGACCCGGTGGCGGATTGCCTTGGCCGTAAAGCCGATGTGCAGCAACTGCCTGCGAGCAACGACTCCGTGCTGCCGCCGCACCAACTCCCACGCCATCCTGTCGATCGTTTCCACCTTTCGGGCCCCCATAGGGACACCAAGGGTGGAAACGACCTCGCTCGCCCCCTGTGGGGTTAGCGGTAAGTCGCAAGATGGGGGCGGGGCTGGGCGTTGATCGGGTGATGGATGACGTCTGCGTGATCATCGTTTCCCACAACGGCAAGCGCTGGCTCGACGCCGTGCTGGGCTCGCTCTACGCGAGCGCGGGCAGCCTCGACCTCGACGTGGTCGTGGTCGACAACGGCAGCGACGGCTCGGCCGCCTACGTGGAGGAGCGCTTTCCCCGGGCTCGCACGATCGTCTGCGCCAACCGCGGCTTCGGCGCCGCCAACAACGCGGCCCTGGCGACGGCGGACGCTCGCTACGTCCTCTTCCTCAACCCCGACACCGAATTCCTCGCCGGCAACCTCGAAGGCCTGGTCGCGGCTCTCGACCGCCGGCCGCGCATCGGCCTCGCCGGTGTCCGTCAGGTCGGCGGCGGGGGAGAGCTGGCGCCCAGCATCCGCCGCTTCCCTTCCACCCTCAACATGCTGGCCGAAGCGCTGGCGATCGAGCGTATTCCGTTGCTGCGTCGCTTCCTCGGCGAGCGCGTTCTCGCCCCCTCCGCGTATGAGCGGGAAACGCCCTGCGACTGGACCTCGGGCTCGTTCATGCTCGTCCGCCGTGAGGCCCTCGCCGACGTCGGCGGGTTCGACGAGCGCTTCTTCCTTTTCTCCGAGGAGACCGATCTCTGCCGGCGCCTGAAGGACGCCGGCTGGGACGTCGCCCACCTGCCGCTGATCACGATCCGGCACTTCGAGAGCGAGCGCTCGGCGACCCCGCCGATGGAGGCGCAGGCCGCCTATGCCCGCCTCCAGTTCGCCCACAAGCATTTCGCCCGGGTCGCCCCCTACCGGCTGGCGATGGCTCTGCGCTACACCCTCCGCGCCAGGCGGGAGGCCGGCCGTGCCGCGCTGGAGACGGTCCTCAAAGACGAGCCGCCGCTCGCCGCCCCGGTGGCGCTGGCGCCCCCTCAGGCGACAATCGTTAGCGCCCCGGGGGCTGCCCTCAGCTCGACCCGCTCGCGCTCGCCGATGTAGTCGCCGTCGACCTGGAGCGGGAACGGCCGCGGCCTGCCGTCATTGCCGATCGAGGCGGTCTCGACGACCGCGTGGGTGACGTCGTCGAAATGGACGACCTGCTTATGGTGGGCCGCCGGGCGACTCTCGCTGAAGAGGCGGCTGATCAGGGTCGGCATGTCGCGCTGGGTGGCCCGCTTCAGCACCGCCATCGAGAGCGTCCCGTCGTCGATCGCGATCCCCTCGCAGACCCGGATCGGGCGACTGGCGAAGTAGGTGAGCGGGTCGGAGTTCTGGACGATCGTGGTCACGCCCTCGACCGGCTCGTGGCCGTCGACCGCCGTCCGCACCCTGACGGGATTGACCAGGTACCTGCGGTAGAAGCCCGAGATCCCGGCCCAGCTGTAGTAGTAGGGGCCGGCGGTGGACTTCAGCTTCGGGTTGGAGTCGACCCGCTGCACCACGGTGGCGTCGATCCCGACCCCGCAGGCGAAGACGAAGTAGCGCTCGTCGACCATGCCGAGGTCGATCTTCCGCGGCTGCCAGTCGTCGGCGAGCGAGAGCAGGTGCTCGGTCGCGTCAACAACGTCGTTGGGGATCCCGAGCGTGCGGCAGACGACGTTGGTCGACCCGCCGGGAAGGACCGCGACCGGCAGGTCGGTCCCGGCCAGCCCGTTGGCGACCTCGTTCAGCGTCCCGTCGCCGCCGAAGGCGACCACCACGTCGTAGCCGCCGTCCCGCGCCTCGCGCCCGATCTCGGTCGCGTGGTTCTGGGCCTGGGTCGAGACCGCTTCGACGTCGAAGCGCCCTTGCAGCGCGTAGACCACCAGATTTTTCAGCCGGTCGGAGACCGTCGTCGCGTACGGGTTGACGATCAGCAGCATCCGCTTCTTGGCGGACCGGCGGCGGCGGAGGGAGCGCAGCTGGGCGGACACGAAGGCTGCACCCTAATGCCGCCCGCGCTGCGACTACCCTGCCGCCGATGGTCGACCGACGCGAGCTGGGCGCGATCTTCCTCGGCGGCGCGCTGGGGGCTCTGCTGCGGGCGGGGCTGGCGGAAGCGTTTCCGCCTACGGCAGGCGCCTGGCCGTGGGCGACCTTCCTGGTCAACGTCGCCGGCGCCGCGCTGCTCGGTTACTGGTTCACGACCCTGCCGCACAGCAGCTACCGGCGACCCCTGCTGACCACCGGGTTCTGCGGCGCGCTGACCACGTTCTCGACGGTGCAGTTGGAGCTGGTCGAGATGCTCGACTCCGGCAGGGTGGGATTGGCGGTCGTCTACCTCGCGGCCAGCGTCGCCGCCGGCCTGGTGGGAGTGCAGCTGGCGACCGCCGCCGCGCGCAGGGCGGAGGCGGCGTGAGCCTGGCAGTCTGGGTGGGTGTGGGTGTCCTCGGCGGCTGCGGCGCGCTGGCCCGCTTTGGGCTGACCCTGCTCGTTGCCGACCGCTTCCACCCGCACCTCCCGCTCGGCACCATGGCGGTCAACCTCAGCGGCGCCTTCCTGCTCGGCCTGCTCGCGGGCGCCGCGGTCGACGGTGATGCCCGCCTCCTGCTCGGGGCCGGTGCGATCGGCTCCTATACGACCTTCTCGACCTGGATGTTGGAGACGCAGCGGATCGGGGAGGCGGGCAAACGCCGGATCGCGGTGACGAACGTCGTCCTCAGCATCGCCCTCGGCCTCGGCGCCGCCGCCCTCGGCCGCCTCGTCGGGCAGCAGCTCTAGGCGTGTCGAGTTTGTATGGCTATTCCGTACAAACTCGACATCAGGTCGTCTCGTAGCGGATCACGGCGCCGTCCTCGGCTTCCCGCACCCGCCCCTCGTTGACGAGCAGATCGGCGTGGCCGATTACCTCCGAGAGGGTGAGGAAGGCCTGGGTGACGGCGACGTTCCCCCACAGCGCCTGCGCCAGCTCGTACCCCGTCCGCGGGCGCTCGGCGATCAGCTTGTAGATCTTCTCCTTGCGCCGCTCGTGGGCGGCGAAGCGGGAGTCGATCAACTCGGCGTGGTCGGTGATCGGCTCGCCGTGGCCGGGGAGGACGATCTCGGCCGGCATCTCACGGGTCTTCTTCAGCGACTCGATGTAGGTGACCAGCGCCTGGGTCCGCCGCTCCGAGCCGTCGAGCGGCCTGCTGATCAGCGGGTTGGATGAGATCTTCGGCAGCAGGTGGTCGGCGGCGATCAGGATCTTGCGCTCCCAGTCCCAAAACACGGTGTCCGAGGGGCTGTGGCCAGGCCGGTGCAGGACTTCGAGCCGCCGGTCCCCGAGCTCCAGGCTGCCGCCGTCCTCCAGTGGCTTCGTCACGGTCACGTGCGAGCCCCAGCCGCGGAAGCTGCGGGAGACGCTGCGCAGCGCCACGGTCACGTCCTCGGGGATGCCGTTGCGGAGCATCACCCCGACCGCGAACTCGTCCTCCAGCTCGGCGTCCTCGTCGAAGGCGCCGAGCCGCCGAGCCGCCGCGCCGAGCGCCGCCACCTCGGCCCCGGAGTGCTCGACCAGGATCTCGACCAGGCCGAGGTGGTCGATGTGCTGGTGGGTGACGACGATCAGCTCCAGATCGGCGAGCGAGTGGCCGCGCTCGGCCAGCCGCGCGGTCAGCTCGTCGAGCGCTTTCCCCGAGTTCGGCCCGGTGTCGACGAGCGTCAGCGGCTCGTCCTCGATCAGGTAGCAGTTGACCCGCCCGACCGCGAACGGGGTCGGGATCGCGAAGCGGTGGATGCCGGCCAGGGCCGCCTGCTCGAGCGCCTGCTCCGGCGTCGCCGTCACGCCCGGATCAGCCCGAGCACCTCGTCGCGCCGCCGTTCCATGTCCTCGCGCGAGATCAGGGACTCGAGGTTCAGCCGCAGCAGCGGCTCGGTGTTGGAGGGGCGGACGTTGAAGTGCCACTCGTCGTAGTCGACCGAGATCCCGTCGAGGTGGGTCTGCTTCCCCTCGGAGTAGCGCTCGGCGATCTCCTTCATCTTCGCCTTCGCGTCGGCGACCTCGGAGTTGATCTCGCCGGAGATGAAGTAGCGGGAGCGGAACTCCTCCATCAGCTCGGCCAGCGTGCGGCCGTCGAGCGAGAGCAGCTCCAGGACCAGCAGCGCCGGGATCGTCCCCGAGTCGGCGTTCCAGAAGTCGCGGAAATAGTAATGACCCGAGACCTCGCCGCCGAACGCCGCTCCCTCCTCGCGCATCCGCGCCTTGAAGAAGGCGTGGCCGACGCGCGAGAGGTCCGAGCGGCCGCCCTCGGCGGCGACCAGGTCCGGCACCGCGCGGCTCGAGCGCGGGTCGTAGAGGATCGTCGCCCCGGGGTTCTTCTGCAGGACCGAGCGGGCCAGCAGGGCGCAGATGAAGTCGCCGTCGCAGAAGCTGCCCTCGCCGTCGATGAAGAAGCAACGGTCGGCGTCGCCGTCCCAGGCGATCCCGAGGTCGGCCCCGCTGGACTTGACCCGATCGATGATCATCCGCCGGTTCTCCTCCAGCAGCGGATTCGGCTCGTGGTCGGGGAACTCGCCGTTCGGAACGAAGTACATCTCCTCCAGCTCCAGGGGCAGCGTCTCCAGGATCGGCCCGACCATCGGCCCGCCCATCCCGTTGCCGCCGTCGACGACCACCTTCATCTGTTTGATGTTGTTCGGGTCGATGAAGGAGAGCGCGTGGGCGTGGAATTCCTCCCAGACGTCAACCTCCTCGGCCGAGCCACCCCCGGGCGCCTCGCCGAGCCCGGCTTCGATCTCCGCCTTGACGTCGCCGATCCCGGCGTCGCCGGAAAGCGGCAGCGCCCCCTCGCGGACCAGCTTCACCCCGGTGTAGGCCTTGGGGTTGTGCGAGGCGGTGACCATCGCCCCGCCGTCGAGCTCGCGCGAGCCGACCAGGTGGTAGAGCATCTCGGTCGCGACCTGGCCGGCATCGAGAACCGTCGCGCCCTCGGCGACGAGCCCGTCGCGGACCGCGCCCGCCATCGCCGGCGCCGTCAGCCGCATGTCGCGCCCGAGCCCGACCCGCAGCTCGCTCGGCGCCTTGCCCCGCAGCCGTCCCAGCACCCGGGCGAAGGCGCGCCCGATCGCCAGCGCCGTCGTCTCGTCCATCTCGGAGCCGTGCAGGCCGCGGATGTCGTAGGCCTTGAAGATCCCCGCGGGGGCGAGGGGGGACTGGTCGCTCAAAACGCTCCTTTCAGAGCCGCGTAGCTCTGCTCGATCGACTGCGGCATCACTTTCGTGTCGGCGATAACCGGCATGAAGTTGTTGTCGCCGGCCCAGCGGGGGACGACGTGGAGGTGGATGTGGTGCTCGACCCCGGCGCCGGCGACCCGGCCCTGGTTGAAGCCGACGTTGTACCCGTGCGGCTCGTAGACCTGCTCCAACCGCTCCATCGCCCGCTGCGCCAGCGCCATCATCTCCGCCGTCGTCTCTGCCGGGATCTCCTGCAGGCGCCCGACGTGCTCGTAAGGGGCGACCATCAGGTGGCCGTTGGTGTACGGGAAGAGGTTGAGGATCACGAAGCAGCGCTCTCCCCGGTGGACGATCAGGTTCGCCTCGTCGTCTTCCGCCGCCGGCTTGGCGCAGAAGATGCACTCCTCCTCGATGTCCTTGGACGCGTCCTTCACGTAAGCGAGGCGCCAGGGCGCCCAGATGCGGAAATTTGCCACGGGCGACCCATCCTTACAGAGGCGCCCCCGCCGCAGGCGCGGTCAGAGCCAGCGGCGCTTGCGGAAGTAGGCGACGAGGCCGACGAGGACCAGCGCCATCACCCCGAGGACGACGAAGAAGCCGCCGGCGTCGCCCTGGTCGGGCACCCAGGTGTTCATCCCCATCACGCTGGCGATCAGGGTCAGCGGCAGGATCACGACGCTGATCGAGGTCAGCACCCGGAGGATGTCGTTGAGGCGGTGGGAGATCACCGACTCGTTGGTCTCCTCCAGCGCCTCGGCGACCTCCTTGTAGTTCTCGAGCATGTCCCAGATCCGCTCGTGGGCGTCGACGATGTCGTCGAAGTAGATCTCGAGGTCTAGGTCGGAGGCGAGGTAGCGCTGCTTGACTTTCTCCAGCTCGCGCAGCACCGGCCGCTGCGGCCGGATGACTTTGCGGAAGTTGATGATCTCCTGCTTGACGTTGGAGATGTCGCGCACGACCTCCTCGGCCCGCTCTTCGAAGATCTGGTCCTCCAGGGCGTCGAGCTTGTTGCCGATCTTGCGCAGCATCGGGAAGCAGTAGTCGAAGCTGTCGTCGACCAGCCGGTACAGCAGATAGCCCGAGCCACGGGAGAAGAGCTGTTCGCGCAGCTCCTCTTTGGCCCGGCAGCGCTCGAACAGGTACTCGACCGGCTGCAGCGGCAGGTTCGGGATCGTGACCACGTAGTCGGGCCCGACGAAGAGATCGAGCTCGCCGGTTCCGAGCCGGCCGGCGACGGGGTCGAAGACCGGCAGGTGGAGGACGATGAAGAGGTAGTCATCGTAGACGTCGATCTTCGGCCGCTGGTTGCGCGAGAGGACGTCCTCGAGGTCGAGGGCGTGAAAATCGAAGTGCTCCTCGAGCCAGGTCCGCTCCAGCGATCCGGGCCACTCGATGTTGACCCAGCGCAGGCCGTTGGAGTCGATCTGCTCGACGTTCGGCTGCTGGGGCTCAGGCGCTGCCGGCTGAGAGACGAGCTCGCCGCGCCGGCCGGGCCGCCGTCGCAGCCTCGGTTTCGGAAGGTTCGGCATCGTTCAAGCCCATCGTCTCGTTGTGCAGCGGGGTCATCGCGCCGCCTAGGTTAGCCGCCTTGCACGCGGTGGAAGGCCGGGAGGGTGCCTGGTAAGGTTCTGCCCACATAAGCGCCACATCTAGAGGGGTGGAGGGACTGGCCCATTGAAGCCCCGGCAACCATCTCGAACCGCAAGGTCGAGACAGGTGCCAAATCCAGCAGGTCTGTTTTCGATCAGAGGCCTGGAAGATGTGGGGGATGTCCGATCGGACCTCGCCCCACAAATGGCGAGGTTTTTGCGTTTAGAAGCGGAAAAGAGGATCGGATGTCAGTAGAGAGCCTGAAGTGCAAGGAGTGCGGGACGGTCTACGAGCTGGATGCCCGCTACGTCTGCGAAAACTGTTTCGGCCCGCTGGAGGTCGCCTACGACTACAGCGGGCTCGATGCGGCGGAGGTGAAAAGGCGGATCCAGGCCGGGTCCCAGGGGATCTGGCGCTACGCCGACTTCCTCCCCTTCGCCGGCCGGCCGGGAGACCCGCTGGAGCCGGGGCTGACGCCGCTTTTGCGCGCCGACCGCCTCGCCGAGCGGCTCGGCACCGAGGCCGAGATTTGGATCAAGAACGACGCCGCCAACCCGACCCACTCCTTCAAGGACCGGGTCGTCGCCGTCGCCGTCGCGAAAGCGCAGGAGCTCGGCTTCGAGACCGTCGCCTGCGCCTCGACCGGCAATCTCGCCAACGCCGTCGCCGCCCATGCGGCCGCCGCGGGCCTCGATTCCTACGTCTTCGTCCCGGCCAACCTCGAGGAGCAGAAGCTGCTCGCGACCGGCATCTACGGCACCAACCTGGTCGGCGTCCGCGGCAACTACGACGACGTCAACCGGCTCTGCACCCAGCTCGCCGAGACCCACCCGTGGGCCTTCGTCAACGTCAACCTGCGGCCCTACTACGCCGAGGGGTCGAAGACGCTCGCCTACGAGACCGTCGAGCAGCTCGGCTGGGAGCTCCCCGACCGGGTCGTCAGCCCGATCGCCTCCGGCTCGCTCTTCACCAAGCTCGGCCGCGGCTTCCAGGAGTGGCTTGACCTCGGCCTGGTTCAGGGCGAGCAGCCGACCTTCAACGGCGCCCAGGCGCAGGGCGGCAGCCCGGTCGCGACCGCCTTCGCCGAAGGTTGGGAAGTCTGCAAGCCGCAGAAGCCGGAGACGATCGCCAAAAGCCTGGCGATCGGGGATCCGGCTGACGGCCCTTACGCGGTCGAGCACGCCCGCCGCACCGGCGGCGGCGTCGACTCGGTCACCGACCAGGAGATCCGCGAGGGGATCAAGCTGCTGGCGGAGACGACGGGAATCTTCACCGAGACCGCCGGTGGCGTCACCGTCGGGGTCCTGCGCAAGCTGGCCGAACGCGGCGAGCTCGCCGCCGGCGAGCGGGTCGTCGTCTACATCACCGGCGAGGGGCTGAAGACGCTCGACGCCACCCGCGATACGTTCCAAATGCACGAAATCGACCCCGCCCTCGACAGCTTCGAGGCCGAGTTCCCGCAGGAGGTAGCCGTCTAGATGTCAGTCACCGTGAAGATCCCGACCCAGCTGCGCGCCGCGACCGGCGGCGAGTCGGAGCTCGAGGTCGAGGGCGGCACCGTCGGCGAGGTCCTCGACGCCGTCTTTGACGCCCACGGCGGCCTGCGCGACCGGATCACCCAGGACGGCGACCTGCGCCGCTTCGTCAACGTCTACGTCTCCGGCGAGGACATCCGCTTCCAGCAGGGCCTCGAGACCTCGATCGAAGACGGCGCGGAGGTAACTATCCTGCCGGCGGTAGCCGGCGGCTGACGCCGGCTCCGAACTTTGGGGGGCTATAGCCCCCACAATGTCGGAATCGATGAAGCCACCCGTTGTCATTCTCTGCGGCGGCCGCGGGACGCGGCTGCGCGAGCGGACCGAGTCGGTGCCGAAGGCGCTGGTCGAGATCGGCGGCCGGCCGATCCTCTGGCACGTGATCGGGATCTACGCCGCGCAGGGGTTCGGGCGCTTCCTGCTCGCCACCGGGTATCTGGGAGAGATGGTG
>Ga0164302_10000402_pt1 | contig 12001 bp, 11 predicted proteins | sample Whisoiple_202_MG_FD_109714 | JGI IMG/M metagenome (GOLD analysis project Ga0164302, IMG submission 109714) | Soil microbial communities amended with pyrogenic organic matter from upstate New York, USA - Whitman soil sample_202_MG | ecosystem: Environmental > Terrestrial > Soil > Agricultural... | reverse complement strand
GACAAATCGCACTTTTGTACTCCAGGTTTTTTGCGCAATCACGGCGGCGGCCGTTGTGACATCGCCAGCGATGGCGGAGAAATGCGGGACGCCCCAACCCCAGCCGATTAAAGCGCCGATTAGCATCGCAATTCCGACGGATAAACCGACCAAATGTCCGATGCCGAGCAGCGCGAACGACAAAAAGAAATCATAACCGCTGACTGCGCCACGCCGACCGATTCGAAAAGTTTGTGCGACGTCTGCGGCGAAAACTTGCGTCGCGACGATCACCGCGAAGACGGCGGCAACAATCGATCCCCACAAAACGGCGAGGAGACCAGCACGACCGTGTTCAATGTCGGAAGCGTGCTCCGAGCCGCCGCTGCTGCCGATCTTAAGCACCTCGGCGCAGGCGACGCCTTCCGGATACGGCAAGTCCGAAGTGGTCACCAACGCGCGCCGCAGCGGGATCGAATACATGACACCAAGAATTCCGCCGAGCGCGCAGATCCAAAACGAGGTCCAGAACGGAAATTCCGTCCAATAACCAATCATGATCAACCCGGGCAACACAAAGATGATCGATGACAGCGTCCCCGCCGCGGACGCAACCGTTTGCACAATGTTGTTTTCTTGAATCGTCGCATCGCGGAAACCGCGGAGAATTGCCATCGAAATCACTGCAGCCGGAATCGACGTCGAAAAGGTAAGGCCAGCTTTGAGACCGAAGTACACGTTGGCCGCGGTGAACACCAACGTGATGATGACGCCAATGATCAGGCCGCGAATGGTGAGTTCGGCAGGTGTTTTCTCACGCATTTGTTGGTTGGCGTTCACCATGCAACTTCCAATATTAAATTACATGGCCCGACTTCCTGCCGGACCAATGCGAGCGGAGGATAGTGTGGGGTGGCCAAATGGGTCAAGACATCTGCGCGGCGAACGATCATGCAATCCCGGAATCAGAACATCTCCACAGGCGAGCGTTGGACGCTTTGAGGAGTGCTTTGCTTTGCTCGTTCTTCGCCGAGAACGGCGACACGCAGGTCCCAGATTTCATTGTCGATCTTGCGAAATGCGACTTCGGAAAATTTATCCGGCGGCGGAAGATTTTTCTTAAATCGCGCCACACTCTCCAGCGCGCGATCAGTTTGATTGCGTGGCAAGCCGCCCATAATCCGATGCACAGTCTCAATCTCGGGAATTCGGTGGCATATCATGGCGAGATCATTGCCTGCCGCGATTGCAAGGCGAACGGTTTCATCGAGTCGGTATCCGGTTAGGATGGCACCCATATCGAGGTCGTCAGTCATGATGAGACCGTCAAAGCCGAACTCGTCGCGCAGCAAATCAGTAATGATCGGGTGGGATAAAGTGGCGGGCGTCTTTTCCGGTTCAAAACAAGGATACCAGCCATGGCAAATCATCATGCTGTCCACAATTCCCTTTCCGAGGTAGGGGCGATTGACCTCAATCGCCCGCGGGGGGTTCAGTGAACCGCCCCTACCTACGAAATGGCGAAACACTGCCAGCTCGTTTTGATCCAATTCTTCACGCGTGCGGTCAATTCGCGGTAATTGATAATGAGCATCCGAAGTTGCCGCCGAGTAGCCGGGAAAATGTTTACCGCAGCTCGCAATCCCCTGCCCTTTCATCGCTTCGTTAAATGCGCCAGCATTTCGAACGACTTGTTCGACGGTCTTGCCGTAGCAACGGCCGCGCAACGAATTTTCGGCATTGTCATCGAAAGAAATGTCGAGCACGGGACATAAATCCAAATTGAACCCGAAAAGGCGCAGCAGACGCCCGGTGATATCGCCGTGACGCCTTATAAGATCGACATCGTCCTTATCTCGGAGTTGTTGTGCGTTCGGGGGTTCGTTGCCGATTAAGCGCAATCGGGAAACGCGACCGCCCTCCTGGTCGATGGTGATGATTGGTTCGGTCTCGCTCAGGTCGCGCAAATCATCGATGAGCTTCCTGAGTTGCGCGGGGCTCTCGATGTTGCGACCGAAAAGAATGAACGCCCCCGGCTGTACCCGCCGGAACAACTGTGCCGTTTTTGCGTCCAGTTCTTTGCCGGGCACGCCAGTCATGATCAGTTGACCGAGCGAATTGGACTTCATAGGTTCGCAACTTAGATGTCGATGTCCGCGGCGGAAAACAAAAAACTGAAAAAGATCGGCATTTATGGGGGCACGTTCGATCCGGTTCATCACGCGCATTTGATTCTTGCTCGCGACGCGCTCGAAACGTTGGGACTCGACGAAGTAATCTTTGTGCCGGTGGCGGTTTCCCCTCTCAAGAAGGCCGCTCCTGTGGCGAGCGGCGAATTACGATTAGCAATGCTGCGGGCGGCGATTAAAGGCGAGCCGAAGTTTGCGGCGGACAATTGCGAGCTGAGTCGCCCACCACCCTCGTACACCATCGATACTGTTGAGGAAATTCGACGACGCAACAATGATGCAGCGATCTACTGCTTAATCGGCGAAGACAACGTGGACACGCTCACAAAATGGCATCGTTTTGCCGAGCTGGAAAAAATGGTCCATTTCGTTGTTCTTGATCGCAGAGGCCAACCAGCCAGCCACTGTTATAGCGTCATCGATCGCAAGATCGACATCTCCGCCACGGAAATAAGAACGCGAGTTGCCTCTGGCCGATCGATCCGCTATCTCGTACCCTCAACGGTGGAAGAAATCATCCGACGCGAGAAACTTTACCTGGAGTAATTGAAATAACGCCGGAACAATTAGCAATCAGCTGCGCAGAACTCGCCTCGAACAAAAAGGCGGAGAACATCGTTGTGTTGGATTTGCGCAGCATTTCGACGTTTACAAATTTTTTCGTGATCTGCTCCGGCACGTCCGAGCCTCAACTGAAAGCGATCGCCAACGAAATTGAGACACGATTGCGAGAAGACCATTCGGTCAGGCCCGTAGCGATCGATGGATTTCCCGCCAGCCAATGGATGGTGCTCGACTACCTGCAGGTGGTTGTTCACATCTTTCACCAGGACAAGCGCGCGTTCTACAGCCTCGAAGATTTATGGGGCGACGCACCCCGGGTACAATGGGAAACGGCAGCAGCTAGCTGACAAATGCTGCTCGTCGCGCAGGTAGCTCAAGCCCGCAGCTTTGACCGAACCCACGGAGTCGGACGTCCTGCGCTCGCTTGACGGACGGCCACTATTTATTTCGGCGATGGCGCGGACGGCGGAGTACCCTTTGACGCAGCCGGCGGAGCCCCCGGTTTGGGCGAACTCGGCGGAGCAGGTGTGGGAGGGGGTTTAGCGTCCATCAGTTCTACTTCAAAAATGAGAGTCGCGTTGGGACCGAGCTCCGGACTGACCGAGCGCTCGCCATATGCAAGGTTCGATGGAATCCACAGCTGATATTTTGATCCGACTTTCATCAGTTGAAGCGCTTCGGTCCATCCCTTGATGACGCCGTTAACTGGAAAAGTGGCCGGTTGCCCGCGCTTGTATGAGCTGTCAAACTCAGTGCCGTCAATCAGGGTGCCGCGATAATTTACGGTAACCATGTCGGTCGCTTTGGGCTGGACGCCTGTCCCCTCTTTCTCGGGTTTGTATTGCAACCCGCTGGCAGTTGTTTTTACCCCCGGTTTCTTTTTGTTTTCCTCGAGGAACTTCGCGCCATCGGCTTTGTTTTTCTCTCCGGCCTGCTTCTGTTTTTGTTCCATGTCTTTCTCGAATTGTGCCATGACGTCTTTGACCTGGTCTTGTGTCAATAGCGGTTTGCCAGCGATCGAGTCTTTGATGCCGGCGGCGAGAATGTCGGGATTAATATCAACCTTCTGCTTGCTCAGATTGAACCCGATATTCATGCCGATGCTATAGCTGACCTTGTCCTTCTGGTCTTTGAGTTGTGGTGATTTCTCTTGCCCGAACAACGGCAATGCAAGTAAGGATGCGCTGACAACAACAATAAAATGTTTCATAAGATGGTATTTTCCGCGGCGAGTTTAATTAGGTTTATCGTCGCAGAAAGTCGCACGCTAATGGATAAATGCCGCCCGTCAAGAAAACAGCATGATTGGCCATTCAGGGGTCGCCATGTGTTGGCCCTGTTGATCATTACCTCGACGATTTCACTCTGTGCGGACACATCCGCCGGAATTAGCCTCTCGCATGCGGACGTTCAGAAAATCGGCAAGAAAATCTGGCAAAACGAATGCAATGGAACTATTTCCGGGCTTACCTCATGGAATGAAGGTGAAGATTTTGCGTCACTCGGTATTGGACATTTCATCTGGTATCCGAAGGGACGCCGGGGCCCATTTGAAGAAAGTTTTCCCAAAGTCGTAAGTTTCATCTCGAAACGCGGCGCAAAATTGCCAACAATGCTCTTGCGAGGCGGAGAACAGCCATGTCCGTGGAATTCACGTAAGGAGTTTCTTCGAGCGCAACACACAGTAGAAATGAATCAATTACGACAGTTTCTGGCCGATACGATCGATCTTCAGGCCGAATTCCTTATTGCTCGCCTGGAGGACGCGCTGCCCAAAATGCTCGCCGAAGCGGCGCCTGCGGATCGAGCCAACGTACAGCGACAGTTCGAGCGTCTCGCGAGGACTCCACAGGGATGCTACGCCCTTGTCGATTATGTAAATTTCAAGGGGGAAGGGGTCTTGCACACGGAGCGGTATCAAGGCCAGGGATGGGGCTTGCTTCAAGTCCTCGAAAACATGCACGATACCTCTGACGCTGCTGCGGTGGATGAATTTTCGCGCGCGGCCAAAGCGATATTGACTCGACGCGTGCACAATGCTCCGGCAGAGCGTCATGAATCGCGATGGCTTATGGGTTGGATTCGGCGCGTGAACAGCTACAATGGCGGCTAACTTTATGCGGTCAAAGATTTCCATACTGGCGTGTACGCTTTTCCTGACTGTTTTTACCTGTTCAATTAACGGTCAGTTCCGGCTTTTCGGACCACGATCGCCAAGGCCGACGCCGCAACCAAAACAAATGCGCACCGCGTCGCAGCTTATTAGCAGGCAGGCACCCTTGAAGGTGAATCAAGGTTTGCTCGAACAGGCGACGCCTGACAACACACGTATCGTCGTGTCCATTCCGAAGCAGCGCGCTTACCTCATGATCGGCGACCAGATCGTCGCTGACGGTCCGATCTCGTCAGGCAAAAGCGGTCACGGTACACCGACGGGACATTTCACTGTGATGGAAAAGGACCCGAATCATCATTCCAGTTTGTACGGCAATTTTGTTGACGGTTCAGGGCGCATCGTACGCGGCGGCGTGAGCGCCCGGGTTGATTCGGCGCCGAGCGGAACGCACTTCGCCGGCGCGCCCATGAAATGGTTCCTTCGCCTCACCGGCGAAGGTGTAGGAATGCACGTCGGAATTTTGCCTGGCTACCCCGCCTCGCATGGCTGCATCCGTGAATCCGAAGACGGAGCGAAATTATTTTACGATCACGTGAGGGTAGGGACCTCCGTGAGCGTGGGCGATTAATGAAACAAGGGAGCGACGGCTTGCGCAGCCGTCTATTCGAACTGAAGGCCGGGAAACCGTCATTCCTTGAGAATCTTTCGTCGCAACAAATCGAGTGCCCACTGGGCAGCCAATTGTTTGAACGTCTCGCGATCCGTGGGAAAAAAGAACTTTTTCACCACAGTTTTTGAGTCTGTTGAAGCCAGAGCGACGTAGACCGTTCCCACTGGCTTTTCCGGCGAACCACCAGTTGGCCCGGCAATTCCAGTCGTAGCGAGAGAATAATTCGATCCTGCACAGGCACGGGCGCGCTCGGCAAGCGCGCGCGCGACCGGCTCGCTCACGGCGCCGTTTTCTTCGATGAGCTTCGAGTCAACATTCAGCATCTCGATCTTGGCTTGATTGGAGTAACAAACGTAGCCAGCCAGAAAAACATCTGACGAACCCGGAACATTTGTGATACGGTTCGCGATCAATCCGCCGGTGCACGATTCGGCTGTCGCCAATGTCTGATTGCGCTTTCTGAGCAGCTTGACGATCACTTCTTCCAGGTTTTCATCCGCTGCAGAAAAAATGAAGCGCCCCAGCTTGGATCTAATTATGGCGTCCGCTTGTTCGACAACGTCCGATTTTCCGACGATCCGAATTTCGACTTCGCCTGGCCTGGCACAATAGCCGAGCTCGATCCCGGGAATTGTCTGGACTTTTCTGCCGATTGCTTCTTCAACCAGTGATTCGCCAACGCCCGCGATCCGGTACAGCCGCCGCTCCAGTACCGCCGAGGCCGGTACGATCGATCGTAAGATCGGCATCACAAAGGCCCGAAACATTGGCTGAAGCTCACGCGGCGGGCCTGGCAGAACAAAAACGTGCGGGGATCGAACGCGCGGGTTGATGTTCGCTTTCAAGGATAAGCCCGGGGCGCTGCCGTTTTCGTTTGGGAGAACCTCTGCTCCCGCGGGCACATCGGCCTGTCGGGCAATGGAGGCAGTCCATTTGATTCCGCGGATTCCAAGCCTCTGCCGGAGGCCACTGAGTAACTCTGGATCCTGACGCAGTTCTAATCCGAGGACTTCCGCAACCATTTCTCGCGTGATGTCATCATCGGTTGGGCCCAAGCCTCCGGTGACGAAAAGAATGTCACACGCAGAAAGCAACTCACCCAGAGCACGCCGAATCGCGTCGGTATCCGGCAGCGTGCGTCGCTCCTCGATTCGCAGCCCCAGGGGGAAAATCTCGCGCGCAATGAACGGAAGGTGCGCGTCTTGGACATCGCCAAGTAAAAGCTCGGTACCGGTATTGACGAGCGCGACGCGCATGACAGCCTCCACAATCAACGCGCAACGCCGAACGCTCAACGCCCAACATTCAACCACCAGGATTGTCATGTTGAGCGAAGCGAAACATCTCGGATCAGAGATTCTTCGCGGAGCCTGTCCTGAGCGAAGCCGAACGGCTCAGAATGACAGCGCTAAACGCTGAGTGTTAGCGCTCGGACTTTCCCGCCGAGATCAGGCCGCGGTCTTGTCTTGTTTCTTGCGGATCAGCGGAAGCTTTTTGCCCTCCACTACTGCTCGATTGATCGTAACTTCGGCGATGTCTTCGCGGCTCGGCACATCGTACATGATATCGAGCATGATCCTCTCAAGCATCGAACGCAGCGCGCGCGCGCCTGTTCCCTTCGTGACCGCCTGCGCCGCCAGCGCGCGCAAGGCATCTTTGGTGACAGATAGACGCACACCCTCCATTGAGAAAAGCTTGGTGTACTGCTTCACCATCGCGTTTCTTGTATCGGTCAGAATAGCTACCATTTCTTCTTCAGTCAGCGCGTCGAGCGAACTGACAACCGGAAGACGCCCAACGAATTCGGGAATCATTCCAAAAGCGAGCAGGTCTTCCGGCTCGACGTGGCGAATGGCTTGCTTTCGCAACGCTTCTTCCACTTCAAGTGTCGGGCTTCCAAAACCCATCACTTTTTGCCCGATGCGTTTTTGAATAATTTTGTCGAGTCCAATAAACGCACCGCCGCAAATGAAGAGAATCTTCTCGGTGTTGACCTGTATATATTCCTGGTGCGGATGTTTGCGGCCGCCCTGTGGAGGAACATTGCACGTGCTGCCCTCCAAAATTTTCAAAAGCGCCTGCTGCACTCCTTCGCCGGAGACGTCACGTGTGATGCTTACGTTATCGGTCTTGCGTCCGATCTTGTCGATTTCGTCGATGTAAACGATGCCGATCTCCGCTCGTTTGACGTCGTAATCGGCATTTTGCAGCAGCCGCAGAATAATGTTTTCGACGTCTTCACCGACGTAGCCTGCTTCAGTCAGCGTCGTCGCGTCGGCGATGCAGAACGGCACGTCCAGAATCCTGGCCAGTGTCTTGGCAAGCAAAGTCTTGCCTGAGCCAGTGGGTCCAATCAGCAAAATATTGCTTTTCTCAATTTCAACATCAGCGAGTGGATCGGGCTGAAAAGCGGCGGAGGCATCGCTTGGCGCCGAAGTTTGCAGGACCCGCTTGTAGTGATTGTGGACTGCCACAGACAACGTTTTTTTGGCGACCTCCTGGCCAACCACATATTGGTCGAGCGCCTTTCTGATTTCCGCAGGTTTAGGCACGCGTATATTGGATGACTGACGCCGGGCATCTTCATTGAGCTCCTTATCTAGAATGCTCTTGCAAACGTTGATGCAGCTATCGCAGATATAAACGCCGGGCCCGGCAATTAGCTTGCGCACCTCGGCATGGCTCTTGCTACAAAACGAGCACATCGTGAGGTTGGAAGCGCGGGCCATATTTGTTTTGGGAGGAGAAACGCTGTTATCCGGCCACTTTGCGCGGTAGAGCCACCTCCGCGATTTCCACCGATCGGTCACTGGAAGGAGGCGTTGCACCGTCAAGCAACTTTATTTCCTTCCGGGACTTAATTACTTCGTCCACCAACCCGTATGCCTTCGCCTCTTCTGCGGACATATAATAATCGCGATCTGAATCGGCCCGCACTTGCTCCTCCGATTTGTTGGTGTGCTGTGCAATGATTCGGATGAGGCGTTTCTTCAATTTAAACATGTAATCAACCTGCCGTTCGACGTCACTCGCCGCGCCCTGCGCACCGCCGGAAACCTGATGAATCATAATGTCCGAATTCGGCAGCGCGAAACGTTTGCCCTTCGTTCCAGCGCAAAGGAGCACAGCCGCCATACTGGCAGCCATGCCGAGGCAATAGGTCGTCACGTCGCACGTAAGAAACTGCATCGTATCATAGACCGCGAGTCCCGCAGTAACCGACCCACCGGGTGAATTGATGTAGATATTAATGTCCTTCTTAGAGTCTTCCATTTGCAGAAAGAGCAATTGCGCAATGACAAGATTCGCGATGTGATCGTCCATCGGCGTTCCGATGAAAACGATTCGATCCTTCAGCAATCGCGAATAGATATCGTAGCTGCGTTCGCCGCGGCCAGTCTGCTCCACGACCATCGGAACCAGAACCTGCGAAACATTTTCGTCCGATACGCTCATGATTTCTCTTCTTTAACAGTGTTTTCTTGTGCTGGTTCGACGCTAACATTCGCCTTTAGGAAATCAAGAGTCTTGCCCAGCAGAATCTGTTCGGCGATGTCATCCAGCGCGTCTTTTTGTTGCAGTTCCTTGCGCATTTTGTCCGCCGAAATGTCGTAACGCGCTGCCTCCTGTCTGATGCGAAGATCGACGTCTTCCTTCGCGACTTGAATTTTTTCGCGCTCGGCGATCCGATGCAAAATGAAATTTGTTTTCAACCGATTCGCAGCCAGACCCGCCGCGCCCTCGCTCAGCTCTTTTTCTTTTTCCTTCAGCATTTCATCAGTAACACCGCGCTCACGGTTCCGTTGCACTAATTCAGCCAGCGCGCGGCGGGTTTCGTTTTGCAGCAGCGCCGGAGGCAACTCGAAATGAATCTGCTCATGCAAATACTTGACGATCTGTGATTCCTTGGCGCGCTCGGCATCATGCTCTTTGGCGTGTTCGATATCGTGCTCGATGATCTGGCGAAGATCGGGAAGGCTTTTCCCGGGAACTAATTTGGCCGCAAACGCGTCATCGACCGCTGGCAAGACCTTCTCCTTGATCTCTCGCACAGTAACGGCGTAGTCCGCCTTTTTTCCCGCCAATTCTTTCACTGGAAAATCCTCAGGGAAATGGACGATCACCAGACGTGTTTCGTCCAGCCGTTGTTCGATCAACTGCTCGCAAAATTTCGGCAAAAAATTGTCTGCCACCAGGTGTAACCAGAATTTTTTGCCGCCTTGCAAATTCTTGCTCCCCTGCGACGCAAGTTCACTAATCGGCTTGTTGTCCACAGAGCCCTCAAAATCAAGCACCGCAAAATCGCCCATTTGCAGTCCGCGCCCAGGCACATCCACAAAATCGGCTGATTGATCGCGCAAACGCTCCAGCGCATCATCGACCTCCGCTGTAGAAACGTTTGTCTCCGCCAATTGCACGGCAATGTTTTTGTAATCCGGCAGCTCGAATTCTGGTGCAGTCACCACGGTTGCGCTGAAGCGCATCGACTTGTCCTCGCCGAGCTGGACGTCTTCAATGTTAGTCAGTGAAGCAACGCGTAACTGTTTTTGCTCGATAGCTTCGCGGTAACTCTTTGAGACGAGTTTTTTCGTCAGCTCTTCCTGAATTTCCTTGTGAAATCGTTTCTCGATCACCGCGCGCGGCGCTTTCCCGGGCCGGTAACCTGGAATTTTGGCAAATCGCGCGAAGCCGTTTGCTATCGCATCCCACTCCTTTGCCACTTCCCCAGGCGGCAATTCAATATGCAGCTTCGAGACGCCGCCGGGCTGCTTTTCCACTTCCACCTTCATCGTGATCCACTGTAGCGACGCTTCGGGAGCGCCGCAAAGTGAAGTGGCGCGAGTTCACTATGGGTCGCCGAGCCTGCGGGTTTACTTCTTGGAAAAGCCAGTGAGCTGTGACAATACGCACCGCCATTGCCCGTCGTGCCTGACAAAGACATCCGTCGCCCGCTCCCGTGTGGTGAAGTCTTGTCCCATGAATTTCCCTTGGCTGCGGGCAAGCCCAGTGACGACCGCACTCTCTCCATAAATACGGACTCGAATGTCATCAGACTCCATCATCTCGTGCGTGAGTGCGCCCGATTTGATCACTCCAAGAAACCGCTCTTTATCAATGATTCCTCCATCCGAATTGATGATAATCCAATCATCAGCAACAAATCGCTCAATCGCTTCCGGATCATTTGCGACGATCGCCTCTGTGAATTCCCTCTCCAATTTCAAGAGTTCTTCTTCTGCCGACATTTTTTGATCGCTTCCTTGGGGCGGACTAGAGACCGCCGCTCCTTGAAACACATTTACCACGGATATAAACCGAATGTGTCTGCGGAATACCAAACCAATATGCTAACTCGCGATAATCTTCGGCATCAAAGATTGAGAAGTTGGCGAGCTTGCCTCGTTCGAGCGAACCAATCCTGTCGCCGCGATTGAGACTGTAAGCCGCATTGATTGTGGATGCCGTGATTGTTTCCGCCGGCGACATCTTCATCTGCGTACACGCTAGCGACAAGATCATCGGCATTGACGGCGTCGGCGATGAACCTGGATTGAAATCGGTCGCGATGACCACCGCAAGACCCGCCTCAATAATTTCGCGCGCGCGCGGATAATCTGACGATCCCAGCGCATAAACGGACCCAGGCAATAATACCGGTTGTACGTTCGCTGATTTCATGGCTGCAATCCCCTGGTTATCTGCTTTCTCCAAATGATCCGCCGTGCTCGCGCCCAGCTCTGCCATCAACTTCGCGCCGCCCGAATTGGAAAGCTGATCGACATGCCCGCGCAATTTGAATCCGAGTTTCTTCGCTGCGCCGAGAATTTTTCTCGATTGTTCGACGTCGAAATAACCGCGCTCGCAAAATACGTCACAAAATTCCGCGAGTTTCTCGCTTGCGATCCGCGGCAACATCTCTTCGATCACAAGTTTGATGTATTCATCGGCGTCCATTTCGCGCGGCACTGCGTGCGCTCCGAGAAACGTCGGCACAATTTCCAGTGGCATTTCTTCGTCGAGTTGCCGGATCACGCGCAAAATCTTCAGTTCATCTTCAAGCGTAAGCCCATAACCGGATTTCGTTTCGACTGTTGTCGTTCCGCATTTCAAAAACCAATCGGCGTGCATCTTCGCGTGCTTCAGGAGATCGGCATCGCTTGCTGCGCGGGTCTTTTCCACCGTTGACCAGATCCCGCCGCCAGCTTTGGCAATTTGTTCATAGCTTTCGCCCCGCGCGCGCCGCTCGAAGTCGTCCAGGCGATTCCCCGCGAAAACCAGATGCGTGTGCGCCTCCACAAGTCCCGGCAGCACAATTCGCCCTTCGGCGTCGATAATCTCCGCGTTGCTCGCGTTCTTCTCGATCTGGTTGCTCGGTGCGACCGATTTGATCTTGCCGTCACTAATCAGCATTCCGCCATCGCGAATGATTGCCAGTTCGCACATTTCCGTGCCAACGCGTGGTCGCTTCGGTCCTCCCTGCGT
>Ga0164302_10000399_pt1 | contig 12009 bp, 12 predicted proteins | sample Whisoiple_202_MG_FD_109714 | JGI IMG/M metagenome (GOLD analysis project Ga0164302, IMG submission 109714) | Soil microbial communities amended with pyrogenic organic matter from upstate New York, USA - Whitman soil sample_202_MG | ecosystem: Environmental > Terrestrial > Soil > Agricultural... | reverse complement strand
GCTCAACGTCTTCCCGGTCCCCGACGGCGACACCGGCACCAACCTCTACCTGACCTTCGACGGGGCCCTCGACGCGGTGCGCACCGAGAACGAGCGGGCGGGCAGGGTGGAGCCGTCCAGCCTCGCGGAGGAGTGCGGCGCCTTGGCGAGGGCGATGCTGCTCACCGCGCGGGGGAACTCGGGCGTGATCCTCAGCCAGGTCGTGCGCGGCTTCGCCGAGGCCGTTGCCGAGAGCGGGGCGGCCACCGCCGACGGGCCGCTGGTGGCAGCCGCGCTGGCCCGGGCGAGCGAGCGCAGCTGGAGGGCGGTGACGCACCCGGTCGAGGGCACGATCCTCTCCGTGGCCAAGGCCGCTGCCGAGGCCGCCGCGGGCAGCGCCACGCTCGCGGAGGCGACGGAGTCCGCGCTGCGCGGCGCCACCGAGGCCCTGGCCCTGACGACGAGCCAGCTGCCGGCACTGCAGCGCGCCGGGGTCGTGGATGCCGGTGGCGCCGGCTACGTCCTGCTGCTCGAGGCCCTCGCCCGCGTCGCGCACGAGGACGGCGGCGCCGAGGGCCTGGAGGCAGCGCCCTTCTTCGACGACCAGTCACTGCAGCGACGCCTCGACTGGACCCCCCAGGGCGCCGGGGTCCGCCCCACGGACGGCACGGGCGCCGCGTCCGGCGAAGAGGGGGCTGAGGCGGACGAGGGACCGGCCTACGAGGTCATGTACCTCCTGGCCGACGCCGACGAGGACCGGGTCGAGGGGCTCAAGACCACGCTCGACGCGCTCGGCGACTCCCTGCTCGTCGTGGGTGGCCCGGACCTGTGGAATGTCCATGTGCACGTCGACGACGCGGGGGCCGCCCTCGAGGCGGGGGTGGCCGCCGGCCGGCCCTACCGCGTCAAGGTGACCCGTTTCGCCGACCACCCGCGCAGACGTCCCGCCACCGGCGTTGCCGTCGTCGCCTGCGCGGCCGGCCCCGGGCTCGCCGAGATCTTCGAGGACTCCGGGGCCACCGTCGTCAGCAGCGGCCCCGGCCGGCGGGCCTCGGCAGGGCAGCTGCTCGAGGCGGCCCGCGAGGCCCACGCGCTCACCGTCATCCTGCTGCCCAACGACAAGGACACCCTCCTGGCCGCCGAGGCGGCCGCCGACGCGGCCGAGCAGGAGGGCATCGACCTCCACGTGCTGCGCTCGCGCACCGCGGTCCAGGGCATCGCCGCGCTGGCCGTCTTCGACCCGTCGCTGTCCGCCGCCAGGAACCTCGCCGCCATGAGCAGCTCGGCCGCCGCCACCCGGAACGGCGCGGTCACCGTCGCCAGCCGCGAGGCCCTGACCAGCGCCGGGCCCTGCCAGCGCGGCGACGTCCTCGGAGTGGTCGGCGGCGACATCGTCACCGTGGGCGGCGACCTGCTCGAGGTCGCCGAGGACGTGTTGGGCCGGCTGCTCTCCAGCGGCGGCGAGCTGGTCACCGTGGTGGCGGGCCAGGACGCCCCGCACGGCCTCGCGGATGCGCTGGCCCGCTGGCTCGGCCGCGAGCACCGCGACGTGGAGGTCACCCTCCTCGACGGCGGGCAGCCGCACTACCCCCTGCTGCTCGGAGTCGAGTGAGCGTGGCGGACGAGAGCACCAAGCTGTCGGCGCTCATCGGGGCGCGCTCGGCGGGCCCCCTCGCCAAGGCCCGCGAGCTGCACACCGTCGGCGACCTGCTCGAGTTCTGGCCCAGGCGCTACCTCGAGCACACCTCCGACCTGTCCACGCTGCACCACGGCATGTACGTCGTCGCGGTCGCGGAGGTGAAGTCGGCGAGCACGCGCCGGATGCAGAAGCGCCGGGGGGAGATGCTCAACGTCACGATCACCGACGGGAAGAGCGACGTCGACCTGGCGTTCTTCAAGGCCTGGGGCCACAAGGAGGCCCTGGTGCCCGGGGTCACCGCCGTCTTCGCCGGCGAGGTCGGCATGTACCGGGGACGCTGGCAGCTGACCCACCCCGCCTACCAGGTCCTCGAGGGCGGCCTCGGCAGCGGCGCTGCCGACCGCGGCCCCATCCCGGTCTACCTCCAGGTCAAGGGGATGCAGAACTGGTCGGTTGCGGAGTGCGTGCGGATCGTCTTCGACCACCTCGAGACCGTCCCCGAGCCGCTGCCGGCCACGCTGCGCTCGCGGCACGGACTGCCGGGGCGGCTGGAGGCCCTGCGGGGCATCCACGTCCCGCGCGAGTTCAGCGAGGTGCAGCGCGCCCGGCACCGGCTGCGCTACGAGGAGGCCTTCGTCTTCCAGACCTTGCTCGCCCAGCGACGGGCGCAGCAGGCTGCGGAGCGCACCCGGGCCCGGACCCCGCGCGAGGGTGGTCTGCTCGCGGCCTTCGACGCCCGGCTGCCCTTCGAGCTCACTGCCGGGCAGTGTGAGGTCGGCGAGGTGCTCTCACGGGAGATGGCGCGCGACACCCCGATGCACCGGCTGCTGCAGGGCGAGGTCGGCTCCGGCAAGACGGTCATCGCGCTGCGCGCCATGCTCGCCGCCGTCGACGCCGGGGGCCAGGCTGCGCTGCTCGCGCCGACGGAGGTCCTGGCCGCGCAGCACCACCGGTCCATCACGACGATGCTCGGCGACCTCGCCGAGGGCGGCATGCTCGGCGGCAGCGACATCGGAACCCGGGTCGCCCTCCTCACCGGGAGCCAGTCGACGACGGCCCGCCGGCAGAACCTCCTCGACGCGGCCAGCGGCGACGCCGGCATCGTCATCGGGACCCACGCCCTGATCCAGGAGCAGGTGCAGTTCCAGGCTCTCGCCCTGGTGGTCGTCGACGAGCAGCACCGCTTCGGCGTGGAGCAGCGGGATGCCCTGCGGGGCAAGGGAGTCCAGCCACCGCACGTCCTGGTCATGACGGCCACGCCCATCCCGCGCACGGTGACGATGACGGTGTTCGGCGACATGGAGACCTCCACCCTCAGCGAGCTGCCGCGGGGCCGCTCGCCCATCGCGACGCACGTCGTGCCCGCCGACAGGCCCGCCTGGGTGCAGCGCACGTGGGAGCGCATCGCCGAGGAGGTGCGCTCGGGGCGCCAGGCCTACGTCGTGTGCCCACGCATCGGCGACGAGAACGGTTCGGCCGGCAGCGCCGGGACCTCGCCCGACGACGAGGAGATCGCGGCGCCCGAGCCGGGCGAGGGCGAGGAGGCAGCGCCACGCGAGATGGCCAGTGTGTATGCCGTGGAGGCCACGCTGCGGGACAACCCCGCCCTGGCAGGGCTGTCCATCACGGTGCTCCACGGCCGGATGGCGCCGGAGGACAAGGACGCGGTGATGGCTGCGTTCACGCGCGGCGAGACCGACGTGCTCGTGTCGACGACCGTCATCGAGGTCGGGGTCGACGTGCCCAACGCGACGGTCATGGTCGTCGTCGACGCCGACCGCTTCGGCGTCTCCCAGCTGCACCAGCTCCGCGGTCGCGTCGGGCGCGGGAAGCATGCCGGGCTCTGCCTGCTCATGACGGCCTCGGAGGCCGACGCCTCACGGGAGCGGCTCGACGCCGTCGCCGCGACGACGGACGGCTTCGAGCTCGCCCGCCTCGACCTCGAGCTGCGTGGCACCGGCGACGTGCTCAGCGGCCGGCAGAGCGGTGGTGGGCGCTCGGGCCGGGGGATGGGTCGCGGCAGCTTCCGGTTCCTGTCCCTGCTGCGCGACGAGGAGATCATCCTGCAGGCCCGTGACGACGCGACCGCCCTCGTCGCCGCCGACCCGGTACTCGCCGACCACCCGGAGCTCCGGGCCGCCGTGAACGAACGGGTCGACGCTGAGCAGGCAGCCTTCCTGGAACGCGGGTGAGCCGGTGACGCGCATCATCAGCGGCCGCGTGGGCGGCCTGCGCCTGCAGACGCCGGCCGGCAGCGGCACGCGTCCGACGAGCGACCGGGTGCGCGAGGCGCTGTTCTCCCGGCTCGAGCACCTTGGCGTCCTGGCCGGTGCCGCGGTGCTCGACCTGTATGCCGGGTCGGGGGCGCTGGGTCTGGAGGCCGCGAGCCGCGGCGCCTCCTCGGTCCTGCTCGTGGAGTCCGACCGCGCGGCGGCGGCGGTCGCCCGGCGCAACGCCGCGCTGACCGGCATACCGGGGATCAGCGTGCGCGGCGCGACCGTCGAACGGATGCTGTCCACTGCGGCCCCCGCCTCCTACGACCTCGTCTTCATCGACCCGCCGTACGACATCGGCGAGGAGGTCCTGGAAGGAGTCCTGACCGCCCTGTCCGACCAGCACTGGCTGGCCGAGGGTGCCCTGGTCGTCGTCGAGCGGTCGTCGCGCTCGCCGGAGCCGAGGTGGCCGGCGGCCCTGGAGTTCGAGGGTGAGCGGCGCTACGGCGAGACGCGGGTCTGGTTCGCCGGAGTGCCGGAGCCGGACGGCGTGGCCTGACCGGCGTGTTCAGGACAGCCCGGCGCGTTCGGGACAGCACAGAGCCCGGCCGCGCTGGACGCGACCGGGCTCCGTGGACCTGGGGTCAGGCCGAGGGGGCGATGCTGAACTGCACCGCGCCGGCCTGGTCGACCTGGGCGTCGAGGACCTGGTCCTCGAGGGCGACCGCGGCGGTCTCCTCGAGGTAGACCTTGGCCCCGCTCTGGTCGACGACCTGGTCACCCGGCTGGGCGCCGTCGACCGTGGAGACGGCCAGGGCGCCGGACTCGGCGCCGTCCGCCGAGAAGCGCAGGCCTGCGTCCTCGGTGCCGCCGTTCTGCTCGACGATGGCCTTGACGATGTTGCTGGCGTTGTCGGTAAGGCTGAGCACGGGCTCTCTTTCCGATAGCGGACAGGAAGCCTCCACCGTCTCCAATCCCCAGCGCGGACACAAATCCTCGTCCACGGCGTCCACGCAGCGGACGGACCGCGGAGCTGCAGCCGGGCCCACGCGACGTCCCGGGGCGCACGCGCCCGCTGCTAGGTTGCGGCTGTGACCAGACGGTGTGTGTGCCCCGGCTCCTACGACCCGGTGACGCTCGGCCACGCCGACGTCATCGAGCGCGCCGCAGCGCTCTACGACGAGGTCGTCGTCGCGGTGCTGCTCAACCCTGCCAAGGCGGGCACCTTCACCCCCGAGGAGCGCCAGAAGCTCCTCGAGGACACCGTCGCGCACCTGCCGAACGTGCGGGTGGAGCTCTTCTCGAACCGGCTGCTCGTGGACGTCTGCCGGGAGGCCGACGCCCAGGCCATCGTCAAGGGCCTGCGCGGCGGCACGGACTTCGCCTACGAGCTGCCGATGGCGCTGATGAACCGCCACCTCACCGGCATCGAGACCGTCTTCCTCCCCGGCGACCCGCGCTTCGAGCACATCTCGAGCTCGCTCATCAAGGAGGTCGCCCACCTCGGCGGCGACATCTCGGGGCTGGTCAGCGACCGGGTCCGCGAGGCCCTTGTGGCCCGCCTGCACGCGGAGTCCTGACCTGGCCCGGGCGCCCCGGCCGGAGGGCTTCCGGCCCGACATCGAGGGCCTGCGGGCGATCGCCGTCCTGCTCGTGCTGGTCTACCACGCAGGCCTGCCGTTCCTGCCGCACGGCTTCCTCGGCGTCGACGTCTTCTTCGTCATCTCCGGATACCTCATCACCGGGCTGCTGTTGCGCGAGCTGGCCGCGACCGGCTCGATCTCGTGGCCGCGGTTCGTGGCGCGGCGGGCCCGCCGGCTGCTGCCGGCGGCCATCCTCGTCCTCGTCACGATCGCGGTCTCGACGTGGTTCCTGGTGCCGGGGAGGCGGGGCCGCGAGATAGGCGGCGACATCGTCGGGGCGGCGGTCTACGTCGTCAACTGGGTCCTGGCGGGACGCTCGGTCGACTACCTCGCCAAGGACGCCCAGCCCTCCCCGGTGCAGCACTACTGGTCGCTGGCGATCGAGGAGCAGTTCTACGTCATCTGGCCGCTCTGCCTCATCCTGCTCGTCCTGCTCCTGCGCCGCTGGGGGCGCAGGCCGGCTGACGGACACGGGCGGGGGCCCAGCCTCAGGGCGGTCGGGGCCGTCCTCGCCGCCCTGGCGATCCCGTCCCTCGCCTACTCCGTGTGGCACACCATCACCGTCCCCGCGCACGCCTACTTCGCCACCACCACGCGGATCTGGGAGCTCGGGATCGGCGCGGCCCTGGCCGTGTGGGCGGCGCGCCGCCACATGCGCCCCCTGCCGTATGCCGCGTGGCTGGGCTGGGCGGGTCTGGCGACCATCGTGGCGGCAGCCCTGTGGCTGCCCGCCGACGCCGGCTGGCCCGGCGCCTGGGCCCTCCTGCCGACGGCCGGTGCCGGCGCGGTGATCCTCGCCGGCTGGAACGGCGCGGCCGACGACCCGGCTGCCGGGCCCGACTCCCCGCCGGCCGACGCGGGGCCGGGCCGGCTGCTGGCGCTCGCCCCGATGGTGTGGGTGGGCGGCCTGTCGTACTCCCTCTACCTCTGGCACTGGCCCCTCGCGACCTTCGCCGACGAGCTGTGGCCCGGGGGCACCGCACGCGCCTGGGCGGTGCTGCTCAGCCTCGTCCCTGCCTGGCTCGGCTACCGGCTGGTCGAGCGGCCGGTGCACCACACGCCCCGGCTGGCCCGCAGCACCCGCCGCTCCCTCGCCCTCGGCCTGGTGCTCTCGCTCACGGGCGTGCTCGCCGGCATACCGCTCATCACCGCGCCGCCTGTGTTCGCCACCGCCCCCGCTGGTGGGGTGCTGCCCCCGTTGGAGGAGCTCGGGGCCAGCACCCTGGGGGAGACCCCGAGCGCGGACCCGGCCGACTACACCGTCGACGACTGGGGGTGGCTCACGCCCGACCCCGAGCGTGCGGGGGAGGACCGTCCCTCCGCCGACGTCGACCGCTGCCAGGTCGACGAGCGCACCTCGAAGCCGGTGCGCTGCGAGTTCGGGGTCGGGGACGGGCCGGTCACGGTCGCGCTGGTGGGGGACTCCAAGGCGATGCAGTGGCTTCCGGCACTGGAGCGGGCGGCCCCCGGCGAGGGCTGGCGGATCGTGACCTACGGGAAGTCCTCCTGCCCCTTTGCGGCCGGACGGACCCAGCTCACCCAGGAGCACTACGCCTCGTGCGACCGGTGGAACGAGGCGGTCAGCCAGGCGCTGACGGCCGACCCGCCGGACCTCGTGGTCACCTCGACCCAGGCCGCCGCCGCCCTGCGGGGCGACCAGGTCTCGCAGTCGGCGCTCGTCGACTACCTGGCGCGCCGTTGGAAGGGCCTGCAGCGGGCCGGCGTCCCCGTCGCCGTGGTCGGCGACAACCCCGGGTCGCCCTCCGACCTCGACAGCTGCATGGCGCGCCACCCCCACGAGCTGACCCGCTGCGCCTTCGACCGGGGGGAGGCGCTCGCGAGGACCGGCCTGGACGCCCAGCGCGCGGCGGCCCTGCGGGCACCCGGCGTGGAGGTGATCGACCTGACCCCGTGGATCTGCCCGGTCCAGCGCTGTCCGGTGGCCATCGGCCACGTGGTGATCCACCGCGCCGGAGACCACATCACCGCCACGTACGCCAAGACCCTCGCGCCCCAGATCGCCCGGCAGCTCGACGCGGTGCTGGCCCGAGGCCCGCGCTGACGGGGGCCGCCTGCTCCTCCCGCGCGGGCCCCGGCCACGCCGCACACGGGGGTGGGCGCGGAGCGCATTTGGGAAGGTGACCGGCGCTCCGGTAACCTGAGCGGTCGGTCTACGTCCCACTGTGGCGCGAGGCCGAGTCCCCTCGACGCAACTGGAGCCATGAACCGCCTCAACGCCCGATCGCCGCTGGTGCTCGACACCAAAAGCCTCGGTCGGCGACCCGGTTCCATGGTGGAGGTCCAGCGCACCGTCGAGGCACCTGCCGACTTCGGCACGGACGTGATCGCGGTCCAGGAGGGCCAGCCGATCGAGCTCGAGCTCCGGCTCGAGTCCGTGGTCGAGGGCGTGCTGGTGACCGGCTCGGCGCACGCCACCGCAACCGGCGCCTGCGTGCGGTGCCTGGACCCCGTCAGCCACCAGGTTGACGCCCGGTACCAGGAACTGTTCGCCTACGCCGATCGCGCGGCCCACCACCGTGAGGTGGGGGCCGACGACGACGAAGCCGAGCAGCACCATCTCGAGGACGACCTGATCGACCTCGAGCCGGTGCTGCGGGACGCGGTGGTGCCATCGCTGCCGTTCCAGCCGGTATGCCGGGAGGACTGTCCGGGGCTGTGTTCCGAATGCGGGGCGCACCTGGCCGAAGACCCGGAGCACCACCACGAAGTGATTGACCCCCGATGGGCAGCGCTGCAGACGCTGGCCACCGACACCCCGAGCAACACCGAAGAGAAGAGGAACTGACGTGGCTGTCCCGAAGCGGAAGACGTCGCGCTCCAACACCCGTTCGCGTCGCGCGAACTGGAAGACGACGGCGACCACGCTCACCACGTGCCCCCAGTGCAAGGCTCCCACGCAGCCTCACATCGCCTGCCCGTCCTGTGGCACGTACAAGGGTCGTCACTACGACGTCGCCGAGCGCACCGAGCACCAGGGCTGAACCGCCCCTGTCACGCGTGAGCACGTCAGTCTCGCCTGATGGCGAGAACGCGTTGCAGCGGCACGCAGACCGGTTCGCCGACCACCTGCACCAGGTGGTCGGCGCCCGGGTCGACGTGTCGCTGCTTCTGCGTGCCCTGACCCACCGCAGCTACGCCTACGAGAACGGCGGTCTGCCCAACAACGAGCGGCTCGAGTTCCTCGGCGACTCGGTGCTGGGCCTCGTGGTGACCGACACCCTCTACGCCACCCACCCGGAGCTCCCGGAGGGCCAGCTCGCCAAGCTGCGCGCCGCCGTCGTCAACATGCGCGCGCTGGCCGAGGTGGCCCGTACCCTCGGCCTGGGCGAGCACCTGCTGCTCGGCCGTGGCGAGGAGAGCACGGGCGGGCGCGACAAGGCGTCGATCCTCGCGGACACGATGGAGGCCGTCATCGGCACCGTCTACCTGTCCTGCGGCCTGCCCGCGGCGTCGACGCTGGTGCACCACCTGCTCGACCCGCTCATGGCGCAGACGGCCACCCTCGGTGCCGGCCTGGACTGGAAGACCAGCCTCCAGGAGCTCGCGGCAGCCGACTCCCTCGGCGTGCCCGAGTACCGCGTCCGGGAGGAGGGCCCGGACCACGAGAAGACCTTCACCGCACGCGCCGTCGTGGGCGACGCCGTCTACGGCGAGGGCGTGGGCCGGTCCAAGAAGGAAGCCGAGCAGAAGGCGGCCGAGGAGGCTTGGAACCTGCTGAGCGCCCGCGCCGCCTCCGCGGTGCAGGCCGAGTCCAGCTGACCGGCCGCCCGCCCACCCATGCCCGAGCTCCCCGAGGTCGAGGTCGTACGCCGCGGCCTCGCTGACCACGTCGTCGGCCGCACGATCGAGGTCGCCGAGTTCAGGGGGGCCCGGGTGGCCCGCCGCCACGTGCCGGGCCCGCACGACCTCGCCGACCGGCTGGCGGCCAACCTCGTCGCCGAGGCCCGCCGGCGCGGCAAGTACCTCTGGCTCGTCCTGCGCACGCCCGACGGCTCCGAGCAGGGCCTGATCACCCACCTCGGGATGAGCGGGCAGCTGCTCGTCGAGGAGCCCGGAGCCCCCGAGCAGAAACACCTCCACGCGCGCTTCACCTTCGTCGACGACGGCCCCGAGCTGCGCTTCGTCGACCAGCGCACGTTCGGCGGCATGGCCCTCTCGGACCTGACCCCCGAGGGCATCCCCGAGGCGATCGCGCACATCGCCCCGGACCCCCTCGAGCCCGGCTTCGACCAGCGCGCCGTCCTCGCCCGGATGAGGACCCGCGAGAGCGCGGTCAAGCGCGCGCTGCTCGACCAGGGGCTGGTCTCGGGCGTGGGCAACATCTACGCCGACGAGGCGCTCTGGCGGGCCCAGGTGCACGGCGAGCGTCTCTGCTCCTCGCTCACCGGGCCGGCGCTCAGCCGCATCCTCGACCACGCCCGCGACGTCATGCTCGAGGCGCTCGGCCAGGGCGGCACCAGCTTCGACGCGCTCTACGTCAACGTCAACGGCGCCTCGGGGTACTTCGACCGCTCGCTCAACGCCTACGGCCAGGAGGGCCGGCCGTGCCGACGGTGCGGGACGCCGATCCGCCGCGAGTCGTTCATGAACCGCTCCTCCTACTCCTGCCCCCGCTGCCAGCCACGGCCTCGCACGCTCCGCCGCTGACTGGCCGCGCGGGCGGGCTCCACCGCCCCCGGAGCGGTCGCCGCGGCATACCCCGCTCTTGCCTCCGCTGCCTCCGGGTCACGACAATGCCGTTGAGGCAGGTGAGGCGCATGGACAACAGCGAGCCCGCGCGGGCGGTCATCTGGGTGCACGGTCGTGTGCATGGCGTCGGGTTCCGGTGGTGGACCAGGGCGCGGGCGCTCGAGCTCGGCCTGGTCGGGCATGCCCGCAACGCCGACGGGGGCCGGGTGGAGGTACTCGCCCAGGGACCCCGCGAGCAGGTGGAGGAGCTCGTCGGCCTGCTGCAGGAGAAGCCCTCGAGCCGTCTGCGGCCCGGCGAGGTCACGACCTGCGTGACGACGTGGGGACCACCGAAGGACGGGCTCGACAGTTTTGTCGAGAAGTGAGCGGCTATCGCGCTCATTGACCGACTGGCGGGGCTGCTGTCACTCTGAGAGATGCCCCGACCGGGCACCAGCCCAGGGCGTACCCGTCGCGCCCGGGACCAAGGAGTCGACATGGCCAAGGCCCTTTTGGGGTACCGCACGGCAACCGACCGGCGACTGATGCTCGAAGCGGTGGAACTGCGCCGCCGGGTCCGCGACCTCGAGAGGCTGGTCGCCCGCCTCGAGCTGGACAACGACCGCCTGCGGGCGGATCTGAGACGGCCTGACCCCGTCGCTGACCCCGTGCCTACGATTGTTGGGTGACCCCACCCGCGTCGGACACGCCGGCTGAGCTGCTGCGCCTGCGGGCCAGCATCGACAACATCGACGCTGCCCTCGTGCACCTGCTCGCCGAGCGCTTCAAGTGCACCCAGCAGGTCGGCCAGCTCAAGGCGAGCCGTGGCCTGCCGCCCGCGGACCCCGCGCGCGAGGAGACCCAGATCGCGCGGCTGCGTGCCCTGGCCGACGAGGCCGGCCTCGATCCGCAGTTCGCCGAGAAGTTCCTCAACTTCATCATCGAAGAGGTCATCCACCACCACGAGGCCCTCGCGAGCCGGGACCACTCCGCCTCCTGACCCTGACCTCCCCGCCCGTTCGGGGTGGGCACGCGCGCAGCAGCGCCGGCGGACCCCCCGAGCCAGCGGCGGGCGGGAGCGGGGCCGTTCACTCCTGTCACACCCGTCCCACGGACCGGTGTGCCGTCCTTCAGGTCCCCGGCGGCCCCTGCGCCCGCGGGTACAGTGAGCCGCGATCCGCAGCCCCCGCACCGAGGAGCCGAGCAGCTCGTGTACGTCAAGAGCCTGACCATGAGGGGCTTCAAGTCCTTTGCCTCGGCGACGACCCTGCGCCTCGAGCAGGGCATCACCTGCATCGTCGGCCCCAACGGCTCCGGCAAGTCCAACGTCGTCGACGCGCTCGCGTGGGTGATGGGCGAGCAGGGAGCCAAGAGCCTGCGCGGCGGCAAGATGGAGGACGTCATCTTCGCCGGGACCGCCGGGCGCGCCCCGCTCGGCCGGGCCGAGGTCGCCCTGACGATCGACAACAGCGACGGCGCGCTCCCGATCGACTACACCGAGGTCACCATCGCGCGGACGATGTTCCGCAACGGCGGCTCCGAGTACGCCATCAACGGCACGCCCTGCCGTCTCCTCGACGTGCAGGAGCTGCTGTCGGACGCCGGCATCGGGCGCGAGATGCACGTTATCGTCGGGCAGGGGCAGCTCGACACGGTGCTGCGGGCCACCCCCGAGGAGCGCCGCGGCTTCATCGAGGAGGCCGCCGGGGTGCTCAAGCACCGCAAACGCAAGGAAAAAGCGGTCCGCAAACTCGACGCGATGCAGGCCAACCTGGCGCGCCTGAACGACCTCACGGCGGAACTGCGGCGCCAGCTCAAACCACTCGGGCGGCAGGCCGAGGTGGCG
>Ga0164302_10000397_pt1 | contig 12020 bp, 9 predicted proteins | sample Whisoiple_202_MG_FD_109714 | JGI IMG/M metagenome (GOLD analysis project Ga0164302, IMG submission 109714) | Soil microbial communities amended with pyrogenic organic matter from upstate New York, USA - Whitman soil sample_202_MG | ecosystem: Environmental > Terrestrial > Soil > Agricultural... | reverse complement strand
TGGTCGGCCCGCGGCCGCTGATCTGGCACGTGATGCGGTACTACGCCCACTATGGCCACAAGGAGTTCATCCTCTGCCTGGGCTACGGCGCCGGCCACATCAAGAACTTCTTCCTCAACTATCAGGAAGCGGCGTCTAACGACTTCATGATGTCCGGCGGCAAGGTGCAACTCATGCAGTCCGACATCAGTGATTGGTCAATTACCTTTGTCGACACCGGATTGTCGTCTGCGATCGGTGAACGTCTCCGCCGGGTGCGCCCGCATCTGGACGGCGACGAGTACTTCCTGGCGAACTATGCCGACGTCCTCACCGACGCACCGATGGATGATGTCGTCGAGCAGTACCACCGATCCGGCGCTGTCGCCTCGATGATGATCGTGCCGCCGCAGTCTTCATTCCACTGCGTGGATGTGAGTGAAGCCGGCGAGGTCAAGGACATCGTGGCCGTGTCTAGGCTGCCCATCTGGGAGAACGGCGGATTCTTCGTGCTGTCGCAGAACGTCTTCGACTATCTGCCGGAGGGCGGATGCCTCGTCGAGGACGCGTGCGTGACGCTGGCAGGCGAAGGGAAGCTATACGGCTACAAGTACGAAGGCTTCTGGAAGCCCGCCGATACCTTCAAGGAGCGAGCAGAGCTGGATTCCCGTTACCACCAGGGCGACCGACCGTGGATGGTCTGGGAGCGTGCGGCGCACGAGCGTGCACTCGCCGCTGCCGCACAGCCATGATCGAACTCAAGACGGGTGGCCTGAACGAAATCGTCGTAGTGGGAGCCCACTGCGATGATATCGCGATCGGTATGGGCGGCACTCTGCTGACTCTGACGCAAGCCGACCCCGATGTGCGGGTACGCGGTCTGGTGCTGTCCGGCGGTGGTGGTGATCGGGAGGTCGAGGAACGAAACGCTTTGGCGGCGTTCTGTTCCGGCGTCGATGTCGAGCTCACCGTTCTTGACGTGCCAGACGGCAGAGCGCCTGCGCAGTGGGACCGTATCAAGAACAGCCTGAGAGACTTCGCCAGGTCGTGCGACGCACAGGTCGTTTTCGGCCCACAACGCGCCGACGCTCACCAGGATCACCGCCTACTCGCCGAACTGCTACCGACGGAATTCCGCGATCACCTCGTGCTCGGCTACGAGATCCTGAAATGGGAGACCGATACTCCGCGCCCGACGGTTCTGCATCCGATCACCCGCCAGGTCGCCGAAGAAAAGGCGCGCCTGCTGGTCAAGCATTACCCATCCCAGACGAATCACGACTGGTTCGACGAGGAGGCCTTTCTGGGGCTGTCCCGTCTGCGGGGCGTGCAATGTCGAAGCACCCACGCCGAGGGGTTCGTCCTGGAAAAGGCGACGGTGTCGTTCCTACATACGGAAGGAAGGCAGAAAAGTGACAACGATCTTCACAAACCCTGACATCACCGACGATGAGCGCCGAGCGCGCATCTACGACGGTCATGTGCTGCTTCACTCCGCATCGCCCGAGTCGCTCGCACTCATCGAGCATGCGCGCAATCTGATCGCTGAACTCTTCGGTGGACGGGATCCGCAGACGGCCCAATTCGATATGCCCGTCCAGGATTACGTCGAACTTCTAGCCGAACTCAAGCCGCGGTTCATTCACCACCCCGAATCGAAGGCGCGGGTGACGGCGCTCATCGCTTCCTATGGCTGCGATCCCGAGGAGACGTATTTCGATCTGCCGCGTATGCGGACGTCGACATCCGACGCCTATCTGACTTCAGGCATCGCGTACGCCTTCCATCCGCACCGCGACACCTGGTATTCGGCGCCCTTCAGCCAGCTCAACTGGTGGATACCGATTTTTCCGGTTGAACCTGACAACGTGATGGCGTTCCATCCGCAGTACTGGAGCAACCCGGTTCGAAATGGATCCTGTCGTTACAACTACGACGAGTGGACCAGGACCAGCCGGGTCACCGCCGCACAGCACGTCAAGAGCGACACCCGGGACCAGCCGAAGCCCGAGGAACCGGTACAGCTCGATCCGCAGGTAAGGATTGTGCCCGAGCCGGGAGGGGTGATGATCTTCTCCGGTAACCAGCTGCATTCGACGGTTCCCAACACCTCGGGACAGACCAGGTTCAGCATCGACTTCCGCACGGTGAACATCGGCGATGTGCGTACGCGTCGGGAAGCTCCCAATGTCGATTCCGAGTGCACTGGAACGTCGCTGCGCGACTTCCTTCGTGTTCGGGACCTTCACCGTATGCCCGAAGACGTCGCACTCGACTACGAAGGACTCAAGGAAATGGTGACCACCGATGTCTAGCTCAGCTCTGATGCAAAGTGCCGAGGAGGTCGTCGCCGAAGACGTCGACTCCATATGTCGGCGGTTGAGTACCGAGTTCGGTGAAATGGCCGGCTCCAACTTGTTGATCACCGGTGGGGCCGGATTTCTCGGCTACTACTTCGTACACGCGATCCACCATCACAATCGGAACGCGTCGGAGTCCGAGCAGATTTCGCTCACCGTGTTCGACAATTACGTTCGCGGCGTTCCTGGTTGGACAAAGCAACTGGACGGTGATTGCGGAGTCCGATTTCTCACCTACGACCTCGCGTCGCCACTCCGCGACGACGTCGGCGATTTCGAGTACGTTATCCACGCCGCATCGATCGCGTCGCCGAACTTTTACCGGCAGCGTCCGATCGAGACGATGGATTCCAACATCAACGGCCTGCGTGCGCTCCTCGATCGATTTCACCGACAGGACGTCGATGGCAAGCCGGTTGGCGGATTCCTGTTCATGTCGAGCAGCGAGATCTACGGCGACCCGTCACCGGAATGCATCCCGACGCCGGAGGACTACCGTGGTTTCGTTTCATGCACGGGACCCCGCGCATGTTATGACGAGGCGAAGCGATACGGCGAGACGCTGTGCGTGAACTTCGCACAGCAATACGGGCTGCCGATTCGTGCGGCGCGGCCGTTCAACAACTACGGGCCCGGCCTCAAGATCACCGACCGGCGCGTGCTGCCGGATTTTGCCCGCGACATCCTTTCCGGTCGGGACATCTCGATCCTGTCGGACGGAACACCGATGCGCACGTTCTGTTACGTGGCCGATGCTGTCGTTGGTTACTACAAGGCGCTGGTTCGCGGCGGCGTTGGCGAGGCCTACAACATCGGCACGGAAGCACCGGAGATCTCGATGGCTGATCTGGCGCGGATGATGGCTACCACGTCCGCAGATCTGTTCGGCTACACGGGTTCTGTCGTGCTCGGGCAGACCAGCGACCCGGATTATCTTCGCGACAACCCCAACCGGCGCTGTCCAGACATCTCGAAGGCGCGGGCCGAGCTCGACTACGAACCGATCGTGGCACTCGACGAGGGCCTGCGCCGCTTGCTGATCTGGTACGGGGCGAATTCCGGGGGTGACGACGCCTGATGCGGATCGCAGTAGTCGGCACCGGATACGTCGGCCTGGTGTCGGGCGCGTGCTTTGCAGAACTCGGTCACGATGTGGTGTGCGTGGACACCGATCGGGACAAGGTGGCCAAGATCCAGTCGGGCGTGCCGCCGATTCACGAACGCGACCTTCCCCAGCTGGTGCGGCGCCACATCGGCAGGCGACTGAGGGCCACCCTCGACCTGACCGAAGCGGTGACGAGCAGCGACATGTCGATCATCGCCGTCGGAACTCCGCTGCGCGACGGGAAGATCGATCTCAGCTTTGTCCGCGCGGTCGCCGAACAGATCGGTACGGCACTCAAGGAGATCCGGCACTATCACGTCGTGGTCGTGAAGAGCACGGTGGTGCCGGGAACGACGGAGAAGACCGTACTGCCGATCCTCGAGGCCGCATCCGGCAAGAAGGCCGGTTACGACTTCGGTGTCGGCATGAACCCGGAGTTTCTCACCGAGGGGGAAGCGGTCAGCGACTTCCTGCGCCCGGACCGCATTGTTCTCGGCGGGATCGACGATCGCAGCATCGACGCCATGGCCGAGGCCTACCGGCAGTTCGACTCTGTGCCCGTCGTCCGGACGAACCCGCGTTCGGCCGAGATGATCAAGTACGCTTCGAACACCCTTCTCGCGACGATGATCTCGCTGTCGAACGAGCTCGCGAATCTGTCGGCTGAAGTCGGTGAGATCGACGTCCCGACGGTCATGGAGGGTGTCCATCTCTCGCGCTACCTCACCAGCGAGGACGGGCAGACGGCCCAGTTGGCGTCGTTTTTGTATCCAGGTTGCGGATACGGCGGAAGTTGTCTGCCGAAGGACACCAAAGCGCTCGTCTCACAAGGTATGGAGCTGGGTGTCCCGATGCGGGTACTCGAGGCCGTCGACCACGTCAACCGTGCGCAGCCCGAGAGGATGCTCGATCTTCTGCGGCGGCAATTCCCCGAGCTTGTCGGTCTACGGGTTGGTGTGCTGGGACTGGCTTTTCGACCTGGAACCGACGACATGAGGGAGTCGCCCGCGATACCGATCATTCACAAGCTGGTGAGCGAAGGGGTGGAGGTTCGCGCCTACGACCCGATCGCCACAGAGTCTGCGTCGGCCGTGTTCACCGGGCTCAACATCAAGCTGTGTGAGGACATGGCGGAAGCGGTGCAGGATGTCGACGCGGTGCTGCTGATCACGCGCTGGGACGAGTTCGCCCAACTGCCCGCATTGATTGCGCGTCAACCGGTGCCGCCGTTGCTCGTGGACGGCAGGCGGATGATCGCCCCGGCGAGCGTCCCGAACTACAGCGGCATCGGACTTTGAGCCGCGCCTTCCAAGTTCGCGACATCCACCCACCAGCCGCCGCCTGCCTCGATCTCCGGTAGGGCGGCCCGCACCTCGGTCATCAAATCGGGCAGGAGCAGCAGCACCCGTTCGGGCTGCGCATTCACCAGGTCGGCCGGGCTGATGATCGGCACATCGGTACCGGGCATGCGTCGCCCCCACTTGGCGGGAGACGCATCGGCGATCGCCGACAGTTCGGTGTGATCGATCTCCGCCATGGCGAGCATCGAAACAGCGCGTGATGCCGCGCCATAACCGAAAACCTGGCGGCTACTGGCCTTTTGGTCGACGATCCACGACTTCAGACCGCGCGCGGACGCGTATGCGCTGTCCTGCAGCTGACCGACGTATTCGGGCCTGGTGATGCCTAACTCGCGCTCCTCGTCGAGAATTCGCAAAACCGAGTCGTCCGAAGATCCGTCGCGAGTGGCTGCGAGCAGGACAGTGCCGCCGTAGAGGTCGAACGTCCAAGCAGTGCGCAGTCTGAACCCGACCCGCGCCAGCATGCGTTCCAGTGTCGTCAACGAGTAGTAGGCGTAGTGGCCGAGCCGCAGCATGTTCCACTGTCCTTGCCGCACAATGGCGCGAAGCTCGTGATACTGCAGAAGCAACACACCCCCGGGGGCGACCCGATCGGCACGCTCGGCGATCGCGGCGGCCTGGTCACGCCAATGCATCAGTCCGAAGCAGTCGACGACGACGTCGGCCTGCTGGTTTTCGCCGGCAAGTGTGAGGCCCTGGTCTGTGATGAGCGTCAGCCATGAGCCGCCGTGCGGACTGCCGTACTCGGCGATCGTCGTGCCGGGCTGGAGCCAGCCTGCCGAGGTAGTCCGGCGCACGGCGTCCTCGGACTGCGCGATCAACGCGGCGGGCTCGACTCCGCGCGGCTCTTGCGCGTCCGTCGGATCGTCGACCAGCTGCGCGAGACCGCAATCCGAGCACAGCCACATCTGCAGCGGATAGGTCGGATCAGACCCGCGGTCATCGGCCTGCGGGAAGTGATCGCAGGCGGGCTGATCGCCGAGGTCCAGGACGGTGGTGCCGGATGCGCCGCGGCACAGTCGACATGAGGGTTGTGACATGATGGCTCCTTGTCGATCGATCAGTGCGAAACGGCTTGCGCCGGTTGATAAACCAGCGGCAGCAGTTCGACGCCCGGCAGTACCAGGTCTTGACGCATGAGCCGGATGTACTGTTCGCGGATGCCCGCAAGCACTCCGGCCTGCTCGTAGTGAAAGCCGTCGACCTCAGAGACCATGGTCAGTGCGGTGATCGTCCCTGCGATTGCACACTCTTGCGCGGCCAATAGTTCGGTGCGCTCGATCGGTCGGCGTTCGAACGGTACTTCGCATGTGCCGCTCAGCAGTTCGAGTACATCGACGGTGATGCTGTCCAAGCAACCCTCACTGGCAGGCGGTGTGATCACCCGACCTTGATCGGCGATCAGGATGCATGCGCCCGAGGTCTCGGCCACTCGGCCTGCGTCGTTGAGCATCACCGCTTCGTCGTAGCCGAGTCGGCCCACCTCGATACGTGCCAGTCGACCGCCCAGATAGTTGGCGCTCGACTTAATGCGGGTGGGCAAAGCCACGTCGGCCGCCCTTCGCCAGGTACTGACGCCGAGACCCATCGCATCGGGTGCCTTCTTCTGCTGGGTGAATGCCGTCACGACGAGGTCGGCCACAGTGCCCTCACCCCAATGGCCCTGGGTGACATACAGCGTTGCGCGGAACCACAGGTCCTTCTCGGGAACCAACAACTTGCCTGCCAGCGTCCGTAGACCGTCGAGGAATTCCTGATAGCTGAAGGTAACCGGAATGTGCAGCAGGGCAGCGGAGCGCCGAAGGCGTTGGTAATGCCTGTGCGGTGTTCGAATCGCGAACACGTCACCGGCGCAGTTCCAGTAGCCCTTGATCCCCTCGAAAACACTGAGGGCTCGGGTGAGTGCCTCCGCGCTGATGTGTATCCGGACGTCCTCGTACGGCACGAGTTCACCGTTGACGAGGGCCCATGCCGGCTTCTGTAGCTGCGACAGCGAAGCAACGTGTCCCAATGTTCAGTCCTTCTGGCTGGTGCGGTCGGGTCGTGGCGCGCTTTTGCGCATTTGCCGATGGCGGTCTCCACCAGGTTCAACAATTAGTTGCAGAATCCGCACAAGAACGGAGTTTATCCGGTTAACAGCCATAGTCAACACGGACAAGCTATTTGCGGAATCTACACCGAGGCGTTAAGTTGCTTGTTATCAGTCGTAGCTGCAGGGTGGCTGACAGGGCTGAAGACCCGGGCGAATCGTTAGGGGAGTAGAAGATGAACCCAGTTCTGAAACGCCGAATCGAACAGGTCCGCCGCGGATGGTGGATCGTTCTGTTGATTGCCGGCGTCGGGGCAGCTGTCGCGGTGTTGATCTCGCTGACCCAGCCCACCACCTACGTGGGCAAATCGGTACTGATCCTTTCCTCAACGGGTCGTTCTCCCGACCAGGACGCGACGGTGGCCGTCGGTTACGCAAAACTCTTCAACGAACCCGCCACCGTCAATCGGCTCAGGCAAGCCGCCAACATTCCCGAGGACATCCAGTTCGAGGCCCAAACTGTGGCGGCGAGCCCGATCCTGACGATCGCGGCCACAGCCGACGGTCCCGCGGTTGCGCAGGATGCAGCCCAGCAGATGGCGCAGACGTTCAGCGAAGACGTGAACTCCGTCCGGCAGAATGGCACTGAAAAAGCCATCCAGGACCTCCAGCGCCAAGTGGACGACCTGCGTGCCCAGCCCCAGCCCAACGGCGTCATCGATCCCCAGCTGGGTGTCATGCAAGACCGACTGGACGCAATGAAGTCCGACACCACCAATCAACTGACCGAACTGCAGCTGCGGGCGGGTGTAACGGAAGTCGCGCCGGTCATCGGCCTGAATCTGGCCACAGGAGTTCTCGGTGGGCTTCTTCTGGGCGTCTTCGCCGCCATCGGACTTGCATCGCTTTCGACGAAGATCAGGACCGCCGAAGATCTGGTGCACAAGACCGGCATCGAACCGTTGGCGGAGGTCCCCGCAGCCGGCTCAGTTGAACTCGCCATCGTTCGAGACGAACGAATTCGCGCGCTGGCCAACACAATCAGCCTCCAGGACCTGCCGAAGTCGCCGGTGATCGCGCTGACCGATTGCTCCCGTGTGCGGGCCGCGCTCGACGTGGCCACAGAGTTGGCCGAACTGTCCGCGCGCCAAGGACTCCAAACAGTCCTTGTCCGCGTCGACACGGCGGAGGTCGATCCGGCGAAGAAGGGGCTGACCGACGCGCTCGCCGACACCAGCCTTGTCCCTGCTCTGTTGCAGGCCGATCAGACCGAGATGCTGACAATCATCTCGTACGGCTCGTCGGCCGCGGGTCGCTCGTGCCTGACGCGCGAACGTCTCGGCTCGGTCCTCGACGAGATCGGTACCCGCGCCGACACGGTGATTGTTGTCGCGCCTTCGATTTCGAGCACCACAGACGCACAGATCGTTTGCGCCGCTGCGGACACGACACTGTTGATTGCGGGTGTCGGCTCGACTACCGCCAACGACGTCCAGTCAGCGGTTGCCACGCTCCGCAAAACGCACGCCGAGCCGATCGGCGTGGTGCTCGTCGCGGGCGCCGACGCCGCCTGAGTGACCCGACGACGATGACTGGACTGCACGCTGTTCGCCGGCGCCGCATTCGCCCCGGCCGGACATCGTTGATCTTGGCCGCTGCCGTGGCCGTGGTCGGGCTCGTCGTCCCCGCCGTGGTCGTTGATTCGAGGATCGGCGAACTGCTGCTGCTGGCTCCCGTCTGTCTCGCGCTGGGAATCTGTGCACTGGCCAGTCCGGTGTTCGCGACCGTGCTGTTGCTGGTGACGATGTTTCTTCGGCTGCCGTTGAGTGATCAGGGTGTGCCGAATGACTCCTACCTGGGCGTGGTCCTGTTGGCGCTGATCGCCACCGTCGCCCTGATGGATCGCTCGAACGACACACTGCGCCGTTTCGGCGCCGTCGAGTGGTGCATGGCCCTGTACCTGGTGTGGAACGTCTACTCGATGGCCGCTTATCACAGATACGCCGCAGGCCTGCAGATCCCCGACCAGAACGGTCTGATCGGGGAGTTCTCGGTGCCGCGGTTCATCGTGGTCGGGACCGTCGTCCCGTTTCTGATGTACTTCGTCGGCAGGCATGCGTTCGACCGGGAATCGGCTGTGCGCGCGGCCCTTTGGGCGATCTTGGCGGTGGCGGGGTACTCAGCGATCACCAGCATCCTGCAATTCACGGGGCCGCCCGAACTCGTTTGGCCCAGCTACATCATCGACATACCGAGCTACCCCGACCGGGCTGTCGGTGTGTTCAACCACCCAGTCGCGAACGGAATGGTCCTCTCCTTCGGGCTGGCGATCGGAATGATTCTGGCAAGCCATCGTGCCGAGCCGCCGTGGCGGAGGTACCTCGCGCTCGTCGGCGCGATCGGCTGCGGTTGGGGCGTGTACCTGACCCATACGAGAGCGGCCTGGCTCACCGGATTGGTGGTGCTGATCATCGGCGTCGTTTTCGCCAAGCGGGCCCGCATGGGATTCGGTATCGCCATCGGATTCGTGGCGGCGACAATCCTTGCCAACTGGTCGGTGTTCGTCAGCAGTGACCGCGCGGCGGGGGGTGTGGCATCCGCGCAAGAGGTGGATGACCGGCTCAACACGATCCAGACCGCATTGTGGGCCGTCGCGCAGAAACCCATCGCCGGATGGGGGATCGGTCGGTTCCCGGCGGTCAACACCTTTCACCACCAGCAGTGGTCGGCCGACATCCCATGGGATCGTGGATACGGCATCGTCTCGCATGGAACGGAAATGGGCGTCCTCGCCGAGTTGGGCATCGTCGGCCTCGTGTTGTGGGTCGGAGTTCTCGCCTTAATCGCGTTCCGGTTCCGAGATGCCTACCGCAGCCTCTCCGACGAGAAACTGTCAGGGCAGCCGATCGTCTTGATCGCCTTCATGGCGCTCGCCGTCCTGGTCGGGACGGGACTGACCGTCGATCTCCGATTCTTCGACTACCCGGTGGTGGTGGTGTTCCTGCTGGCAGGCATCGCAGTGGGTTGTGCCGATCGCCACAGAAAGGCCGAGCAGGTGTCCGCGCCCGAAACAGATCAGCGATTGCTGTGCCACCATGGCTGAGAAAACCGTGCTGTGGGCATCGACAAGCACGCAAACCCGGGGCGGCATTGCCACCTATGTCCGCGAGATGCAGGACACCGGCCTGTGGGACGAGTGGAACATCCGGCACGTCGTCACGCACGGTGACGGCTCCCCAGCGAGGAAGATCGGCTTATTCGCTCGCGGCACAATCGAATTCGTTGCGGCCCTGGTCAAGCTCCGGCCTACTGTCGTCCATCTGCACGCCAGCACCCGCGGCAGCTTCATCCGGAAGGCAGTCCTGTTCTGGATCAGCCGACCTACTCGCACACCAGTCGTGATGCACATGCACGGGTCGGGGTTTCAGTCCTACTACGAGAATTCACCCAAGGCGATGCAGGCGATCATCCGTGCCACCATCTCGCGGGTCAGTGCCTTCGTCGCACTCGGCGAAGTTTGGGCGACACGGATGCGGACGCTTGTTCCCGCCGCACGAATACTTGCCATTCCGAACGCGGTACGACTCGGCGAGCGCATCGGTCAGCCTGGCGCAGGGGAGCCGATACGCGTCGTCTTCCTCGGCCGGATCGGCGATCACAAGGGCACTTTCATGCTGCTCGACGCGTGGGCCGACTTGGTCCGTGACACGCGGTTCACCGTGGGCGGTGGCAGCGCGGCATCGCTGACGGTGGCCGGAGACGGAGAGGTGGACCGGGCCCGCGATCGCGTCGTGGAACTAGGCATCGACCACACCGTCGACATCCACGACTGGCTTTCCGAAAGTGAAGTCGCCAAGCTACTCGACCACTCCCATGTGTTGGTGCTGCCGTCCCGAAACGAGGGTCAGCCGATGGCCGTTCTGGAGGCGATGGCACGCGGCTTGTGCGTCATAGCAACAGATGTCGGTGGGATACCGGAGATGATCGGAGACGGGTGCGGCGTACTCGTTGCCGCCGACGACACCGAAGGGCTGACAGCGGCACTACAGCTTGTTGTGCATGATCGCGATGTGCGCGCCGGTCATGGCGACGCCGCCTACAGCCGAGTGAAGAACCAGTTCGACGTCGCAGAGGTGTCACGCCAGTTGGACGCTCTCTATCGTGAGGTGGCACCGTGAATCCCAGACCAATCCGGGTCACCTTCGTCGTACCCGACCTGCACACCGGCGGAGCCGAGCGTCATGTCACCACGTTGCTTCCACGGATGGATCCTGCGCGCATCACGCCATCGGTCGTCTGTATCGGTGAGGAGGGCGCGCTCTTCGACGCGTTGCCCGCGGCGGGAATCGAAGCGCGTGCATTGCACCTGGCGAAACGAAATGCCCTGCGTGCACTGTCTGAACTGACCGGGATCTTCCGCCGTACACAGCCCGACGTCGTAGTGGTGCGGGGCTACAGCGCCGAAGCCCTCGGCCGCATCGCCGCGCGGTTCGCGGGGGTCACACACTCGATCATGTGGGTGCACAACGTGTCCGACATCACTCCACGCAGTCGAATCCGCAATGAGCTCGACCGGGTCCTTGATCGATGGACAAGCGCGTACTTCGGTGTCGCGGAGGGGCAGCGACCGTACATGATCGACGAGCTGGGATACCCGGAGGCCAAGATTCGGATAGTTCACAACGGAGTGGACCCGTCGATGTTCGATACCGCTTCCGACCGCACCGCTCTTCGCGAATTCGGTTGGAGCGACGAGGACCCGGTAGTGGGAATCGTCGCCGGGCTTCGCCCGGAGAAGGGCCATACCACGTTGCTGAAGGCAGCTGCACTGGTGATCGACCACGTGCCTCGCGCCAAGTTTCTCATCATCGGAGACGGCGCGATGCGCCGCGATCTCGAGACCTTGGTCGCGGAGTTGGGAATCGAGTCCAGCGTCCAATTCGCGGGTGCCCGCTCCGATGTGACGCGACTTCTGCGCGGTATCGACGTCTTCACGCTGAGCTCGGATAGCGAGTGCTTCTCGATCGCGTTGCTCGAGGCGATGGCCGCGGCCAGGCCCGCCGTCTGTACCTCAGTCGGCGGCACACCCGAGATCATCGCTGAGGGTCGAACGGGTTACCTTGTGCCGCCTCGGGATCCGCAACGGCTCGCTGACAGGTTGGTGGACCTCTTGTCGAACCCGCAAG
>Ga0164302_10000395_pt1 | contig 12034 bp, 8 predicted proteins | sample Whisoiple_202_MG_FD_109714 | JGI IMG/M metagenome (GOLD analysis project Ga0164302, IMG submission 109714) | Soil microbial communities amended with pyrogenic organic matter from upstate New York, USA - Whitman soil sample_202_MG | ecosystem: Environmental > Terrestrial > Soil > Agricultural... | reverse complement strand
CTCGATCGCGGTCCTTAAGGACCGGCCATCCGCATGGTACTGCGCGGGCGGCGCTCTGGGCTTCGCTATGCTTTCCAAGTATACGGCGCTGTTCCTCGTTCCCTCGACGCTGCTCTTTCTTATTGCGGATCGCGCGCACCGCAAGTGGTTGCTCAGGAAGGAGCCCTATCTCGCTTTTTTTCTTTCCCTGGTTATCTTCAGCCCCGTAATTCTGTGGAACTACCAACACCAGTGGGTTTCTTTCGCCTTCCAGTTTGGCAGGCGGCTTTTGGGAGAAGAATACAAAGGCCACGCATTCGATCCAGAGCTACTAATCAGCCATGCCCGCCACCCCTTCATAGAGTCCTTGGGCATTCAAGTAGGAGCGTTTTTTGTTACCTATCTAGCGGTTCTAGTGCTCAGTTTTGCCGTTGCGCTTTATTTTACGATAAAAGACCAAGGCTCCAGGTGGAAATTTTGTCTGTTTTTTTCATTCCCATTTCTGGTCTTTTTTGCCGTGTACAGCGTCGGCTCGAAGGCAAACGCCAATTGGCCCCTGCCGGGTTATCTGGCGCTCCTGATTGCCGCCCATACGTGTTATCGATACCTGCGCTTCAAAAGCGGGCAAAGGTTCAAAATCGCCCAGCGCAAGATGTTAGTTTTTTCCCTCTATGGTTCGCCCGTGCTCTATGTGTTGGCACTCTTCCATTTGACGCTGGTGATACCCTTTGTTCCGGTAAACAACTCGTTCACTGGGTGGCGGGAATTGGGCAAGACCGTAGAGCGAGAGGAAGCGACCATCGAGACCAAGAAGGATAAGACAACCTTTATCTTCGGCATGGACCGGTACAATATAAATTCGGAGCTGACGTTTTACATGCAAGATTTTGAGGACGTTTTCTCCCTCTCCCGCAAGCTCCTGGGAAAGAACGCTCTAGGCTTTGAGTTCTGGGATCCAAGGGTTCCTCGGTCAGGCTCCAACGGCCTCGCAGTGTACGATGAATTTCCTCTGAATATCGCGCCGCTGCAGCAACATTTCATGCGAGTGGATGAGCAAGTAACGGTGGTGCCGATTGTGAAACGAGGTAAAATCGTGCGCCGTTTTTATATTGTCCGCTGCTATGATTATCTGAACCAAACCGACATTACCCCTGGATAAAACTGAATTCTGATCGAATATCAACTCAGGAGCGCGCTATCCTCATCACCATCAACGGAAGATATTCTTTGGCCGCGTTTTTCCACTGAAACCACCTTTCATCATCTCACACGGTTGATTTTGGTTCGATGAATCCTAGCCACACCCAGGCCTTACGCGCTTTTACGCCATTTCAATATCTCGAATTGTCTGATACTTAGCAGTTGGAGATCTTTGAGAGCCGACTCTTTGTCTACTTCAGATCCCGGCTGCGTCTCAGCGCTTCCCGGCTTGGGTTCCGGCGAGTAAGCCCCTGCCGTGAGTCCCGCTGTCGAATCCGTAAAAATCGTGCCGGTAAGTGACTCACGGGAATTGCGCCGGTTCATTCGCGTGCCCTGGTCGGTCTATGCCGACGACCCAACATGGGTGCCGCATTTGTTGCTGGAGCGCCGCGAGCACTTTTCTCCGCGCAATCCATACTTCGCGCACGCTCGCTGCTGCTTGTGGCTTGCCTACCGTGGGAGCAAGCCCGTCGGTCGGATCAGCGCCCAGATCGATGAATTACACGAAGCGCGATATCGGGATGCCACCGGATTTTTCGGCTTCCTCGAGGCCGAGAATGAGGCCGAGATTTTTCACGAACTGTTGAGTACGGCTGAAGTCTGGCTGCGTGACCAGGGCATGTTGCGAATCCGCGGCCCGTTCAATTTTTCTATCAACCAGGAGTGCGGCCTTCTTGTGGACGGTTACGACGCGCCTCCCATGATTATGATGGGCCACTCCCGCCCGTACTATGCCGCTCGGCTGACAGCCGAGGGATACCACGGCGTAAAGGACTTGTTGGCCTATCGTCTCCCCACCCATTTCACCCCACCCGAGCTCATGAAGGCCGTTTTGAACAAAACCGCCGGCTGTGCACGAGTCCGGCCGCTGCGCACATCACGGTTCAACGAGGAGCTCCAGATTATAGGAGACATCTTTGAGGATGCGTGGTCGACAAACTGGGGATTCATTCCATTCACCGCAGACGAGCTTCGGCATCTAGGTTACAACTTGCGGTTGCTAGTCGATGATGATGCCGTGCAAATTGCGGAAGTGGACGGCATGCCGGCCGCGATGATCGTAGCCTTACCGAACTTGAATGAAGTAATACGGGACCTTCAGGGGCGTTTGCTTCCATTGGGCTGGCTTAAGCTCTTGTGGCGGTTGAAAGTGAAATCACCGAAAACGGCTCGCGTCGTTTTGATGGGAGTGCGCAAGCGTTTTCAACGAAGCCCGCTCGGCGCCGCGCTGGTTTTCCTGCTTATCGACGCGCTGCGCGCTTACGGAATCAGGCGCGGAGTTCAGGAAGTTGAGCTCTCCTGGATTCTGGAAGATAACATGCCGATGCGGAATATGCTCACGATGATTGGTGGCGTTCTGTATAAACGCTATCGTATTTATGAAAAGGCATTCTGAGTGGCGAACTGCGGTTGTAAGAAAAAAAGCTTAAGTTACTCGATTTTGTGATAAAAGAGAACGTTGATGGATAGCTCCAAGACAGCCGACGTACGCGTCAACGACACTTTCCTCGCGCCGCTGGAACGAACTGCGTTGCAATGGCTATGTAAACAAATGCCTGTATGGATGACTCCCGACATCCTCACTGTGATTGGCTTCATTGGCGGGCTAGTCATGGCGGCTGCGTACTGGTTGTGCAATAGGAATAAAAATTTTCTATGGATCGTCGATCTTGGCCTTCTGATCAATTGGTTCGGAGATAGTCTCGATGGCTCTTTGGCACGATACCGCAGAATCGAACGATTCAAATACGGCTATTTTGTCGATCATACTGTCGATATCACAACGCAAACCATATTTTTTCTCGGCCTGGGATTATCTCCGTTTGTCCACTTCAACTTCGCGCTGCTAGCACTCGTCGGTTATTTGCACCTTGGGATTTTAACGTATATCGACACCGCGGTATCCGGAGTATACAAAATTTCTTACGGCAAAATCGGTCCCACGGAAGTTCGCGTGTTCCTTCTCGGCGTGAACGCCATATTCTATTTCGGCACGAATCCGCTGATTAATCTGGGCAGCCTAAGCATTCTCTCTTTTGATGCTATCGTGCTGTGTATTGCCGTAGCATTTTTTCTCTACTTCCTGGGCTTTACTTTGCTGAGGATGCGAGAACTTAGGATTCAAGATCCTCCCAAAGAGAACCCCTTGCCGTCGCAATCCTACCAACCTGGCGTTTCACGAAAAGTGGTTTGACATAACGGAGCGTTTTCGCGGATGGGCGTAGCAGGCATTACAAAGGCTGTTCTTTTGGCTCTGGATACGGCCCCGACCGAAGCAAGATATGACGCCGTGTACGGTGGGGAACCCCTATTGACCCGCGCCTTGGTTGCTCTCTCGAGGGCAGGGGTACGATCCGTATGGATAATCTGTCATGAGAGGCAGCGTGAAAATATTGCTGCGCTAATCAAGAGGGCACGAACGCGCCTTGCGTTGGATTATGATATTTCTGCGATCCGTACTGGTGAGACACTTTCTGAGGCAGTGTCCCGTCTCGTCGAACGGTGGGATACGTCTTTTTTGCTCTTCGAAACTAATAAAGTTGTTCATCCTACATTTTTTGCGCAGTTGGCCCAGTTTGCCGCATCACCAAAACCGCTGCTCGTTGCCTATAAACATGTGTGGTTGAATGAAGGAAAGGTCATTTTCGAGAGTGGATTTCCGGATAAATTCAAAGTGATATTTGCCCACGCGGAGTTGTTTACCAAGATTACGCTCGATAAAAGTGTTTTCCAGAGCAACACCTTCGATGTCGGACCTGCTCATCCGGGAGAAATCTCTCCCAGCCTCTCCAATGGCATTTTCAGTACCGATGTGGTGGTTTGTCATCGCGTTCATTTGGAACACCTTTCATGGGGCAATGTTGTTGATCTAATTCAGCACTGGCACAAGCAGCAACTCCTCAGGCTGGGGTTTGTCGAAAATGTTTGGTGGCTGCCGGTTACTGGGAGAGAATCGCAAGAAGACCGGACTGAATTTTTCTGGCGTATTGGCTTTAAAGAAATCAGTGGGGAATTTTCCAAACTGGTCAACTCCCATCTCTCCAAACCTTTGACGTTCTTGTTTGTGCGTCTTGGCTTCAGCCCAAACGCTATTAGCATCCTGGAACTCATATTGTTCGTCATCTCCTCTGCTTTTCTGCTCATACCGCACTACTGGGCCATCCTGGTATTTGCCGTCGTGTGGCAGTTTTCTGCCGGGGTGTTGGACCGGTGTGATGGTGAGGTCGCACGCATCCGCAATTATGAATCGGAAGCCGGAGCGCGATTTGACATGCTCATTGACGACCTCCGCTTTGCGCTTCCATTTGTATTTTTGGCCATCGCGTGTTATCGCGAATCGCATCGCGATCTGGGGTATCTTGTCGTCGCGCTGGCAACGGCCGCGTGGTATGGCACCGCCGTCGTTTATCACAATCGCTTTTTGCGGCGAGCGGGATACGTGAGCATCCAAGCCATGGGCGTGGACTTTTTGAAAACGCAGGCCGAGACGCGTTGGTTCGCTGTATTTCGGAGAATTCAGCCGTTTACTAAAGGCGATATTCGTACTTTTTACATTTTTCTGACAAGCTTCTTCGGCAACAAATCGGTCCTCTTCTGGATGCTGGTTGCTTATGCGTGGCCGCTGGGCGCGTCATATTTTTTTACCATTGTAAAATTTCGTCACCCGTCCGCCAGCGCGCCAGCCACCATCGCCTGAAGCGACTGTTGTCTGACTGCGACCGTACACACGATGGCCTTAATAGAGAAATCCCGTAGAGTGGCCCGTCCACCAGGCATACGTGCACAGCCTGAGTGTGTTGTCTTAGGCGTACGGGAGGGTGTAGCCCCGAGTCCAAAACCGCCGGTGCGTATCTTTCTCGGTACCGAACCCGCACAGTATCGCGCCGAGCGAGTCTTTTTCTGGTCGGTCGAACAGGTCCGCGACCCGAGCCGGATCTATGAGATTTATCTCATGAAAGATTTAGTTGGATTCGACCGAACACGATGGCTTACAGGCTTCACCAATTATCGGCTCGCCATTCCGGATTTTGCCGGCGGTTTCGGCAAAGCGATCTATAACGATGTTGATCAAGTGTACCTTGGCGATCCGGGAGAATTGTTTGACGCTGATCTCGGAGAGCACGGTTTTCTGGCGCTCACTGATCACGATACAGCGGTTATGTTGATCGATTGCGCCCGGATGGCCTCTGTATGGACTCTAGCGGAAGCGCAACGCCGGCGCAGAAGCTTCATGGAGGCGAAGGCACGGGCAATACCTGGCTTGTATGGACGACTCGACCCCGTGTGGCACGCGCGTGATGGAGAGTATGTCCCTAATCGATCGAAACTCTTGCACTACACGGCCATCCATCTGCAACCCTGGCAACCAACGCCGCACCGTTATGCCTACCAGCACAACCCCGCCGGCCAGGTCTGGTTAGATCTCGAGCGTGCTGCAGATGCCGCCGCGTATGAAATCTTCACTGCCGCGCACCCAAGCGAACAGTACAAAATTTTATGCACGCAGATCCGTCAAGCCTACGAATCCACGTGTACGCGGGGCGAACTCCCAGCCAAGGAGCATCTGTCGACGCCTGAGCAGCAAACCGTTTCCTGGTATGATCTTATTTCGCTGTCGGAGACAGGCCATTCTATGAGACCGATTACCGACGTCGTCTCCACCGAGGTCTTAGATTGTTTGCCAGAAGAGGATGTACCGTGGGTGCTCGATGAGTTGTTCCGCTCTGCGCACCGTAAGGTGGCGGTGACCGTCACAACGGCTCCACGGACGAGCGTGTTAGTTCACGGAATACCCGTGTCACAGCGCCCGCGCCCCGAGTCCTGGTGGGTGGCACAGCTTGAAGCTGCGAGTTGCCATCACCCAGAGAAACACTGGCAGCTCATCGTGCATACGCGCAATGCCTGGGGGCGACAAGGCACGCGGTCATGCGAAGGAGGCCGTCACTTTAACGGCAATCCCACTGTGTGGGTATTGACGGACGATCACCCAGGAAACACCACACAATCTCTCGGCCTCGCAAAAGCCTTGGGTTGGCCATACAAAGTCAAAGAACTGGGTTTCACACGGCTTATTCATCTTCACGACTTCCTGTTCGGATGCTTCGGCGCAACGCGGCTTGGTCTCGAACGAACGCACTCGGCTGTACTCACTCGACCCTGGCCTGACCTGGTAATTACCACCGGCTGGCGTACCGCCCACATTGCACGTTGGATCAAAAAACAAAGCCACGATCATACGCGCGTTGTGCAAATGGGGCGCAAAGGCACCCACGTCGCGCATCTGTACGATCTTGCGATTAGTTGCCGATACTTTCGCTTGCCGCCTCATTCTCGACGGATCGAGACGCTCGTCCCGCTTACAGAAGTCTCTTCAGAACAACTTAGGCAGACTGCCGAGCGCCGGCAAGAGTTATTGGCGAATACGCCACGCCCGCGGATTGCTCTGCTGGTTGGTGGAACATCATACGAGTGCCGTTTCGATGAGGAAACGGCGTATCGTCTCGGTGTAGAGGTACGTAGCTTCGCCGAGACTATGGGCGCCACAGTCTTTGCCACCACCAGCCGTCGCACTGGACCACAAGCCACGGTGGCGTTGAAGAAAGGACTTGGCCACTGTTGTTGTCTGCACGAGTGGCAACCGGACCGGCCGGAGAATCCGTATCTCGCGTATCTGGCGTTAGCAGACATCCTGATTGTGACAGGGGAGAGTGAATCGATGCTGGCCGATGCGGCAGCCACCGGGAAACCCGTCTATATTTACCCGCTTCCCAAACAACAACTCGATCTGTGGACCCAACTAAAAGAGCGGATCGTGGCTCGCAGCGAGAAGCACCGCTTGGGAAATCGCGGGACTATACAGCCTCAAACGGGTGTGCAATATGTGTGCGCGCGACTTGTCGAACGAGGGATCATCCTGCCGCAAGCAGATTTACACATCTTGCATCAGACACTGGTCGGAAGCGGAATCGCCCAGTTCTTCGGTTCTCGCCTGAACCCGACTAACAGTGCCGGATTACGAGAAGTCGATGATATTGCGCGCCGCGTGCGTATGCTCATGGGAATGCCTCCGGAAGCAGGTGTAGTAAGGCGAACGGAGAGCGCGCTCAGAGCTGACAATGTAGGAATGTAAAGAGCAGTAGCCATGACATACCTGGATGTAAAACGGCTTCAGTCCATCGATGCAGCTTCTTTTCGCGCCCAGACTCCGTATCCGTGGGTTAATCCGGCGGGGCTTTTAACTGACGCTGGGTATGATCGTCTGCGCGAGACTCTTCCGGATGTGAGCCTGTTCACTTCCCACTTTGACGAGACGCGGGTCTACGGACAGCAGAATCACAATCGTTTCTCCCTTCCCTATCGCGATGATCTACCGGTCGCCGAGCCCTGGAAAGCGTTCGTTTCAGAACTGCGTGGCAGAGACTATCAACAGTTTCTGCGTCGGCTCATTGGGGCTCGCTCGTTTGAACTGTCCTTCGTCTGGCATTATACGCCGCAGGAATGCTCGGTCTCACCACATTGCGACTCCAAACGTAAGCTTGGTTCGCATATTTTTTATCTCAACACCGAGCAGGATTGGGATCCGGCTTGGGGTGGAGAGACGCTTATTCTCGACGATGGTGGGCGCTTCGAGTTTCGGTCGGCGCCGAACTTTGAGGAATTCGAACGCATTGCGGTTTCGGAAGCACTCGGCAATCACAGCTTGTTGTTTGCCAGAAAGGCGCACTCGTGGCATGGCGTGCGTGCGCTGACGTGCCCGCAAGGTCATCTGCGCAAGATTTTCATTGTTGTTATCAATCGGTACTCGCCGCTTGACCGCGTCCGGCGCTTTTTCGGCGAGCCGCCAAGAGGCCATGAGTGAGAGCGGTGACTTCCGCTACAAGTGTGAACGATCGCTCTGTCGCTACGACGCCAGCCAACGCTCGGTCGACTGTACCAAAGGTTTGGGTCTTACTAGCAGGCAAGGCCGGTGGCAACGGCCAATTGATGAGCCTGGCAGATGCTCTGGGCTGGCCGTATGAGACCAAGCAGTTACGCTATAACTCGCTGAACCACTGTCCGAATCTTTTCCTGGGATCGTCCATCCTCAGCGTAGACCGACGTCGATCCAGCCCGCTCGAGGCGCCATGGCCGGACTTGGTGCTTGCCTCTTCGCGACGCAGTGCGCCGGTGGCACGGTGGATTAAAAAACAATCCGGTGGACATGCGCGACTTGTCCATCTAATCCACACCCAAGCTCCGCTGCACCTGTTTGATTTGGTCATCACCACTCCACAGTATCGCCTGCCGCTCAGGCCAAATGTCCTATGTAACACGGCACCACTGAATCGCCCCGCACCTGATCGTCTCGCCGCTGCGGCATCACGCTGGCAGGTACGCCTCGCGAATTTGCCTCGCCCGTACACGGCCCTGCTCGTGGGTGGCAATAGTTCAGTGTACGAGTTGAACCCGGCTATTGCCACCACTCTTGCTCGTCAAGCCAGTGCACAGGTCCGGCGGGTTGGCGGTTCCCTCCTCGTCAGTACGAGCCCGCGTACCCCGGCTTCGGTAGTGGAAGCGGTGTTTGCCGCTCTTGACTGTCCAGCGCATTGCTATCGTTGGCGTCCGAACGATGCTGACAATCCGTACCTGGCCTATCTCGCTTTGGCCGATAGTTTTATCGTCACCGTTGACAGTGCATCACAGGTCGTCGAAGCCTGCGTGACGAATAAGCCAGTGTACGTTTTTACCTGGCCAACACGTGCACGTTCTCCGTTTCTTCTCGAAGGAGGTTTTCGATGTTGGTTTCGACTGCAGGGACACGGTATGTTACAGCATTCCAGAAGAGTTGCCCAAGTTTATGAGCAGTTGGTCTATTGGGGCTTCATCCGGCCGACCCGGGACTTTGCCGCTTCTCTGCAAATCCTCAAGCAGAAAGGCCTGGTTGCTCAACTCGGCTCGGCTTCAGATTCGCAGTTACGCGAGCCGCTTGATGACATGGAGCGTACCGTCACGCGCATTCGTCAACTCTTTGCTGTCCAGGGATAGAGAGAAAAGGGGAACCCAATGATATTGTCAACCACACCGACCTCCCCAAGCGCTCCTTGCCGGCAGCGCTTTATCGTGGTGATCGGTGCGGGCCGGAGCGGGACGAGCACTATCACTCGTGGATTGCAGGCGCTCGGAGTAGAACTCGGAGATCAACTCAGGCCTGGTGGAGGAAAAAACCCGCTGGGCTTTTTTGAAGACGAAGGTCTGCTGCAACTGAACAAACGCCTACGGACCACCCTTGGCCTGCGAGCTGACAGTGTCTCGCTCATTCAGCCACACCAGTGGCAAATGCCCGCTGTACAGATGCTTGCCCGAGAAGCCCAAGAGACCATCCGTCGGCGCTTCGGCCTTTATTCTCTTCCTGGATACAAATTCGCAGGGACACTGCGCATGCTGCCGTTTTGGCGTACGGTGTTTCAGGCGTTAGACCTGGATGTACGGTATGTTATGGCAGTGCGCAATCCTATCAGCGTGGCGCGCTCCCGCGCGCAACTGAACCCTCGCCGCGGTGTGCAAGAGAAAAGCGATCTTGAATGGTTAGTCAATGTTGTCCCCTATTTCCGTGCAGTACGAGAACGTCCCTTTGTCGTAGTGGATTATGATTTGCTGATAGCAGATCCGGTCAGTCAGCTTGAACGGATTGCCGCCACCTTGGATCTCCCCCTCACCCCAGCCACGGCGGCAGGAATACAGGAATTTGCCAAGCAATTTTTGCACGCCAATTTGCGGCATCATCACTTTACAGAGGAAGATCTTATCAACAATCGCCGGGTGAATAGCCTCACTCGCGACGCCTATCGCTGTCTCCGTCGGTTGGCAACTGACAGCGTCGAGCCATATTCTCCCCAGGTTTGGCACGAGTGGGAACAGATTGAAAATGCTCTCAGTGCGCAGGCTCCGTTTCTGCGTTATGTGGATCAATTAGAAACCGAACTGCGTCGCGCGCAACGCAGTATCTTTGGTCCTCTCCAGCTTATCCCCCAAGCATGGCTGAATATGCGGAAGAACTGGAATGTTACGCGCATCGTGTTAAAACTAAAAATCTCCGCCCAAGAACTCCGTCGTCAGCAATTGTCAAGCGATACATAGAGCAGCTCGCTCTTATCCATGACTGGAAGAGCTACGGTCACCGGCTGATGCCAGGTCAGGAGACGCGCGCGAGCGTGGAGCAGCGGTCAAACCTTGAGCGGAACAGTATCGATCCTGGATGGGTGACGAACAACACCGGCGGTAAATTCCCGGCGAGCGAACGAGGCACGAACTTCCGCCAGATCCTCTGGGGTATCAATTTCTCTCCACCACAGACCTTCGATGAGAACAGTGTTCACTCGCAGGGTAGAGGCCATCACGCTGATGACATCGTGATACCACAAGCGCAAAGCCTCCGGGTCCCGGACCGTCATGTCCAACGCGGAACGAAACGCCGCGATGCCGTCAGCGCGAAATGCCATTAGGCCGATCGATTCGCCGTCGATTTGCGACGCTGGAAGGGACTTTCCGACCGCTTTCAGTCGTCCACCGGTGCTGAGCATAACTTTCATATCGTCAGCATCGTAACTGGGTTTTTGATCAATCGCCATGACGAGTGGGGCCTCAGGCGCGGCCAATACCCGACGTAAAATTTCTGAATCAAAGAGTGTATCGCCGTTGAGCAGAACAAAATCCTCGGTCATGTCGCGAATTGCCAGCCAGCAGGTCACGGCCGTATTCGTCGTAGCAAAGAAAGGATTATAGCGCGTTTGAACTGTCAGAGACGCGATCGTGTGGGTGGCCAGAAAGTGTTCGATCTGCTCAGCCTCGTAGCCAACCATGATCGTGACGTGTCGAATCCCACAGCGCGCAAGCGTGCGCAATTGGACCTCAAGCACGGTATGATCTGCGTCCACCGGTAAAAGGCATTTCGGAAGCCCATTGGTGGTCGGGCGCAAACGACCCCCATACCCTGCGTTCAAGACGATCGCTTTCATAATGAGCTTAGATCGTTCGCCATCGTGTTCATTCCAATGGGCATAGTGATTTACCTCTGTGACAGGTGCGCACGATAAGATGTATGGAGTCTTCTAGTAATAAGAGAAACCCACGACGGAATCAAGGAAAAAATCACTGTGGAGGCTAGAAAACAGGTGCTGGCGATAGAAAAGGAGTATCCGCCTCAGGCCCGTGGCGCCATGATTGGAAAGACTGAACGCTAGCGTTATATTCGTCTATTACTCGTGCGCAATAGCATCGAAACCCAGCAAGATAGAATAAGCATTTCTGTGCACCGGTCACCGTGATCAAATTACAGGCTCGCATCAAGCGACATTCCGGAGCGCCGAAGCCAACGCCGCTGGAAGACGAAAAGTTCCCACGGACGCAACTCAGCCCGACGTTCTCCAGAACTTTCACATCGACCGTCGACCGATACATCACGGCAGATATATCCAAACCCCTGCTGATTTTCTGCCCGGCTCTCTTATTTCTCTACGTCAACTTTTCAGCCATCCGTTACTTGGACCTGGTTGCCAGCGGTTTGCTGCCGACCGATGCTGTCCTCCCGCTGCTCCTGATCGGGTTAGCAATGGCCTTGGAGATTCTCCTGCCTATTGGCTTCCACATCTCGGTTGTCGTCGGTCTGAGCCGGCTCTATACCGATTCCGAAATGACGGCGTTTTTTGCCTGCGGCATAAGTCCCATGCGGATTTTTCGCATTGTCGCTGTGGTATCGCTGCTGGTCGCGGTTCTTATGGCTTGCCTTACGTTGTACGTGCGTCCCTGGGCATACGGTTTGCGCTATTTGCTTGAGCAGCAAGCCGTCGCTGAGTTCAACTTCGCGGATTTGAAACCG
>Ga0164302_10000392_pt1 | contig 12050 bp, 11 predicted proteins | sample Whisoiple_202_MG_FD_109714 | JGI IMG/M metagenome (GOLD analysis project Ga0164302, IMG submission 109714) | Soil microbial communities amended with pyrogenic organic matter from upstate New York, USA - Whitman soil sample_202_MG | ecosystem: Environmental > Terrestrial > Soil > Agricultural... | reverse complement strand
CTTTGGCCGGCCCGATCAATTGGGGCGCTTCCGAGATCTTGAGCAAGTTGATCATCGTCTGGCCGAACGTGAACACGGCCGAGTTGTCATCTTCGTACGTGATCGGTAGCCCGAAGACCGCCTGGTAAAACCGCCTCGAGGCTTCGAGATCTTCAACGAACAAGGTGATTGCGGTAATCGGCCCCGGCGATGTACTCATCAATTGCTCTCCCTGCATTTCGAATTAACGATCGCTGCCCGATCGTCCGACAGTTAGTCGTTCATGACCACCTGGAATCGACGAGTATCAGCTGTGGGGTACGGGCTATACCGGAACGGCGCCGGTGGCATTGGAGTGCTCGCCGGCGGTGAAGGGGTTGCTCCAGGTCATGCCGCCGCGCAGGAATCGATCCGGGCTGAAGTGGCTGATGTCGAACTTCGGCGTCTTGCCGGTCAGCAAATCGGCCACGATCTGGCCGGTGATCGCGTTCCAGCTGAAGCCGCCGCCGTTGTAGCCGGCGCTGATCGTCAACCCCGGCGCGAACTCCGCCTTGCCGATCATCGGCAGGCCGTCGGCCGTGAAACCCATGATCCCGGCCCAGCAGCGCACGATCCGGACCGTCTTCAGGCGCGGGAAGAGCGTCGTCAGGCAAGAGGCGATGCCGGAGAGGACGGCTGGCGTGACCCGCTCCTCATAGTGCCCCAGCCCCTCGTCCTCATCGAGGCGCCGGAAGCCGCCGCAGAGGATTTTGCCGTCCGGTGTCTGGCGACCGTACTCCTTGTCGAAGTTGGTCCCGAAGGGGTGCGCCAGCAGCTCCGGCAACGCCTGCGTGACCAGGATCTGGCCACGCGCGCCGACGATTGCCCCGGCCGGAAGATCGGGCAGGATCAGCGGGGTGTAGGCATTGGTGCAGAGGACGACGTCGTCGGCCAGCAATGTCTCGCCGTCGACCACGACGCCGGTAACCCGATCGCCATCGCGCGCCAGCCGTTCGACCGTCACACCCTGCCGGAACTCGGCGCCCAGTCGCCGGGCCGCATTGGCAAACCCGTGGACCAGCTTGAATGGCCAAAGGTGACCGGCCCCATTGGTGAACTCGGCGCCGATTGCTTGCTCGGTCAGGGCAGGCATCATCTGCCGCGCCTCGTAGCCATCGATCATGGTCACGTCGAGTCCGCCCGCCCGCTGCTCGACGATGCTCGACTGCAGGTGCTCCCAGTGCGCCTCGGTCATGGCCACGTTCATCGTGCCCGGCAGGCGCAGCTCGAAGTCGGTCTCCAGCTCGTCCGGAAGTTGCTTGAGGAGGGCGAGGTTGGCCGAGGTGATCGAATAGACCGCCTTCCCGGCATCGGCGTGCATGGCCGAGCCGACACCGGTCATGCCCCCGTTGCGACCGGAGGCGCCCGAGGCGATCCCGCGCTTCTCGAGCACCAGTACCTTGCGGCCGGCCTGGGCCAGGCGATAGGCAACCGAGCAACCGGCCACGCCGGCTCCGACGACGATGACATCATGACGATGGGTGGCGACGGCCGTCACAGAACTTCACTCCAGGTCTCAGCGCGCAATGATTGCGGCGCGTGGGCTCGATGGCAATACGGCGCACATTATGCGGGATGTGGACGGGTCAGGCGCGGTCGGTATGGGCCTGGTATCGGATGATCGTGACCGGGTCCGTTGTGATCAGGCCGCCCTGCAACATCTCCTCGAGGTCAGGCAGAAGCGACGCGACGCGCTCTTCGGAGTCGATCCATTCGAGGACTAGCGGCAAGTCGGACGAGAGATCGACGATCGAGGCGGCGTGAATCTTGCTGTGTGCGCCATACCCGGCCATGCCACGCGTGACAGTCGCGCCCGCAGCCCCTTGTGCGCGCAAGAATTCGAGCAGCGCGCTCCAAAGCGGCTTGCCATGGTGGTGATCCCGCTCGCCGAAATAGGCGCGGACACGAATGCCTCTGCCATCGAGTTGCTGATCCATGATGACCTCCTGACCAGAGCCCTGGAGAGCACATGACCAATGTAGTGCGAATGTGCGCCAGGATGCGACACTTTCGCGCATGGCGGTAGGCGAAATGTGGAATCCATCCTTGTCCTCGACAGCCGGCCCAGGTGAGCGGACGTGAGCGCATTCCTGCTGGTCAGTGCGGGTGGTTTCCTTGGCGCGAATGTTCGGTACGGGATATCCGTATGGTCGGCGCGGCGATTTGGGACCGGCTTCCCTGTCGGCACCTTGATCGCTAACGTCGGCGGTTCGTTCCTGATCGGGCTGGTACTTGGGCTGCTCGCCGGCTGGTTCCCCGACGACCACCAGGCACGATTGCTGCTCACAACCGGCTTTCTGGGTGCCGAGACGACGTTTTCGACCTGGACCTGGGAGTCGATGGCATTGATCCGGGGGGGCCTGATCGGCAAAGCGACCCGGAACCTGCTCGGCAGCGTCGCGCTGGGGATGATCGCGGTTACAGGCGGCCTTCTGGTCGCATACGTGATGACGGACGTGCTGTGATTGCCGAGGATCAGGAAACCGGTGCGGAGACACGTCGGCAGTCGCTCGCAACCGACTGGATGGACGCCATCCCGACCATGCTCGCCGTGGGGATCGGCGGGATCATCGGCGCCAATCTGCGCTGGCAGGTCGGGGAGTGGGCGACAGACCGCTGGCCACCGCCATTCCCGTGGGGAACGCTGCTGATCAACCTGACCGGCAGCTTCATCCTCGGACTCTACCTGACCTTGGTCACCGGGCGGTTTACGGGCAGACCGTTGACCCGGCTTCTGGTTGCGACCGGTATTCTTGGCGCATACACCACGTTCTCGACCTTCGCCTATGAGACGGTCCGGCTGGTCCAGCACGGGTACATCGCGACCGCGCTGGCATACGTCGCGGCGAGCCTCGTGTTCGGTCTTGCGGCTTGTGCGTGCGGCATCGCTGCTGGTCGGGCCGTATGAGCGGTCGTCTCGGCTATCATGGGCGTTATGTAGTGACAGGGTGGGTATGCGCAATTTGCTCGGCCGGCTCAACGCCCGATCGACCCCGGATCTCAGCCAAATAGCCGACGCCTGGCAGACGCCGCTGGCCGGGCGGGACCGCCTGGCCCAGATCAGCCAACTCTACCGGACGATGACCCGGTTGCCGATCGTGCGCGCCCGCTGGGACTCGCTCGATCCGGCTCAGCAGGCGGTCGTCTCGGCATTGATCGCCGCCGGCGAGAAGGGCCGGACGATCGAAGAGCTGAGCGCCCAGCTCACCGCCGTCCCGGACACAGTCCGTTCGATGTGCGTCGACCTCTTCGACCAGGGCATCATTTCCTACGAAGGCAACGCCTCGACCCTGCCCATCGGCGAGCAGCCTCGGCTCTACGTACCAATCGAACTGGCCAATGCGATCCGGACGGTGATCCGCGAGGTCGAGGCCGGCGATGTCAGTGCGCGGCCGTTTTCCGAGCTGATTCAGACCCGGGACGAGCGGGATCTGTTCGATGCCGCCGGGTACTGGGGCATCGACGTCATCCCCGGCGTGACGACCGCCGCGCAGCTCATCACGGCACTGACCAAAGCCGCGGCGGCGGGCGCAGCCCGCCATGCCCAGGTCGACAAACTCGGTAGCGAGGTCCGCGCGATCTGGGAAAAGCTGCGGGCAGTCCCACCGGGTACACCGGTTCCGGTCGACCAACTGGTCGGCTCAGGCAGTGACCGCACAACCTACAGCCGCCGGAACGCGATCAACGAGCTCGAGGATCGGCTGCTGGTTTGGCCGACAGTCCTCGAGGGCGGCGTGCGCGCGCTCTTCGTCCCGGCCGAGATCGCTAACGCCGGTGCCGGCGGCGACCTGGAGGTCACCCGGCCCAAGCCGGTCAGCGTGGTCGGCTCGGAGCCGCCATACCGGCCGCCGGGACCACTGGCGTGGGACCTGCTGGTCATCCTGCAGCGCATGTTCGGGCCGCTCGCGCCGGCGAATCTCGATCCCCTGGCCGCGCCGCGCTCGTACCTCGCCCAGATTAACCGGATGCTTTGGAATCGCGGGTCCGATCGCCCACCGATCGGCTACCTGGAGATGCTGGTCGACTTCGCGGTCAACCTTGGGCTGATTCAGGAGCCAGAGGACGGATCGACCCAATTCGAGCGAACGGCAGCCATGCGTGATTGGCGATCCCGGAGCTGGGCCGAGCAGACCGCGCGGATCCGGAGCATCTGGATGAGCTCGCCGATGTGGATCGAGGGGCAGGGCCGGCAGGACGTCGAGCCCTGGAACGTGGACTGGCGCGGGTTTCGGGTCAAACTGCTGAGTCACCTGGCGGCGCTGGACAAGGACAAGTGGTACCGCGTTGCCGACGTAGCGCAGTGGATCAGCGAATACGATCCCGGCATCATCGGGCCGGACGCTACGGTCGCGGTCAGCCACGCCACAGCCCAACCGGACCGCAGCCCGCACCAGGAAAGCGTCGCCTATCTGACCGCCGCCGTGATCCAGTCGATTCTGGTCTGGCTCGGCTTCGTCCGCCTGCATGAGCCGGGTCGCAACGAGCGGCTGATGCTGGTGACGGACGAGCTCCGCCGGGTGACCCGGGCAGAGGTCGACGACCGACAAGCAGCCCGTCCGACGCCGGGTATCGCGATGGCGGACGACCTCACGATTCACCTGACTGATCCGGAGCCGATTCACGTCTGGTCCGTACTCGCATTTGCGGACGCGCTGTCGCTGGGCCGCGAGAGCGTCTTCGCGATCACGCCGGATAGCCTCCGGACTGCCCAGGCAGCAGGCTTCCTCCCGACGCATGTGGAGCAGTTCTTCAGCAAACAGAAAGGCGCCAAGGTGCCCCCGGATCTCGGGGACCGCCTCCGGTCGCTTCTGGAGCAGGCCGAGGGGTTCGAGCTATCGAGTGCGCTCGTGATCGACGCGCCGACGGACGACAAGGCGCAGATCGTCCGCACGCTGCTGGAGAACGAGGGCTACGTGGTCGGTCAGTTCGGGCGGCGGCTCTACGTCAGCATCGGGACGCAGCGATCCGCCTCGATTGACATCGAGCGGATCCATGCGCGGTTGATTGCGACGGGGTTGGGCTCGGTTACGAACCGTACCCGGGCTTGATCACGGGTTTGGATCGGCGCGGCTCGACCGACGCCATTACCTTCTCCATCACCCGCAGGCCCTCCTCTAACGAGGCAATTTCCTCGTCGGAGAGCTTGGCGAGCAAGTCGTCGAAGCGCTTGGCGAGCTGGTCCTCGGCATGGTCGCGAACGTCTTCGCCGGCTGTCGTCAGCTCGATATAGACCCGGCGGCGATCGAACACGCTGGCCACGCGGCGAACGTAACCGCGACGCTCGAGCCGATCGATCAGTCCGGTGACAACCGCGGGAGTCACATTCAAGTTGCGGGCAACATCTCCCAGCGTTGTCTCGGTCCCGTCGATGAATTGCAGCGCACTCAACTGACGCATGCTGAGGTCGTGTTCCTCATCATTTGTCATCTGCAGCTGTATCCAACGGCTGAGTTGGGGGGTGACGCGGATTGCGAGCTCCGCTGCCGAACGGGTATTTTCCGTTATCGATACGACCATTCCCTACTCTCTCACCCTGCCGCGGCGGCGTTTCTGACGTCGACCATACATTGAGCAATATAAGCCGAATTGGCGCAATTCGGCCAGTCCCTCTCAGTATCCGAGAGGATGCGATTGCGCAATCCGCCACTCTACGAACATTAGGACGCACAAGTGCCGCGCGTGGTTCCGAGGTCGAGTTGGGACACGGCCGTGACGTTCTGGATCCGACCAGCCAGCGTCGAGCCGCCAATCGCAAACAGACGATTATTGACCGAAGCGAGGGCGATGCCATGGACCGCGACGGGGAGATCAGGCAGCGATGCCCAATGTGTGCCGTCGGTGGCGAGCATCTGGACGTCGGCAAAGACCTGCTGGCTCGTCTCACCGCCGGCCACGACCACACTATTGCAGGCCGCGGCGCCATTGAGCCCACTGCGAGGATGCGGCAACGGGGCGAGCAAGTCCCATTTATCGGAGGTCGGATCGTACCGCTCAACCGCGCTGCCGAGTTGATCGCTGTCCCGCCCGTGGGCACGCCCGCCGACGGCGTAGATCTGCTCGTCCCTAGCCACGACCGCAAGGTGCTCGCGGGCGTGGGCAAGTGGCGCGCGCTCCTCCCAGCTTCCGTCGCCTGCACGCCGCCAGACCGCTGCCGACGGTTCGCCGTTGAGCGACCCCAGCGCGCCGCCGACCAGGTAGAGGTCGTCATCAAGCGTGGTCAATCCGAAGGCGCCCATCGGCTCGGGAAGCTCACCGATCGCCTCCCAGGCGTCGTCATCCGGGTCGTATGCCCAGATACCACGGTGCGCGCTGGCTCCGTCCATCGCATAGCCACCTGCCACGATTACCCGATCACCGAGGGTAGCAATGCCGTGGTGATTGGCCTCCAACGGCAGATCGGCCAACCGCTGCCACCGATCAGTCGCGGGGTCGTAGCGATCGGCTCGGGAACCGGCCCCGAAGCCACCGGCTACGTAGATCTCGCCGTCGAGCACCGTGGCGGGCATCTCGGATCTGGCCACCGGCATGTCCGCGCGCCGCACCCATCCACCGAGCGATGGCTCGGGTGTGCCGGTGAACAGCAGGGGAATGCCCATCAGGAATTCGCGTCGGTGCATCGGGCGTCCTCCTGGGCCGTCGGGTGATCGTGCGCGTCCGGTCGTCCGGTGACGGCGTACACTCTCGTATTATCCTGCGCCGCCGCAGGGCAACGTCGGGAGTCGACCGTACCGCATGGGCCGCCGCGCACAATCGATCATCTCGACCGTGCTGCTGGCAATATCGGCAGCACTCCTGATCGCCGTCGCCGTGATCTACGTGCGGGACCGCAACAGCCCCGGCGAACCGACACCACCGACCCCGGTACCCGGCCACAACCAGGCGATTGACGTGCTGGATGCATTCCGCGCCCAGAAATTGAGTGCCGAGTTCGGCGCGCAAGGTACCGACGTGCGCTCGACCATGCTCGAGCGGCCGGGTCAAATGATCAAGATCGGCTCAGCCCGCGCCTATGTCTTCATCTACCCCGATGTCGGCTCCCAGGAGCAGGCGACCCTCGACGTGCTTCCGGAGGATGTCGACCTGGTGGACATCAATGGCAAGGATGTCCAGTACAACTCGATTGATCTGTTCGCCGGGAGCAACGTCGCTGTCGTGCTCGTCGATGCCGACCAGCAGACGGCCGACCGGGTCAAGGCCGCCGTCGAAGGGCTGACATGATCGACCGCTCGGATCTGGAGACGGACCTCGACGAGTATGGGCGGGTTGGCTACGGGCGGCTTGCCCGCTACTCGCCGATCGTGCTGGTCGTGATCATGGTCGCCGCCATCGCCTTCATCGCCCTGAACCAGCGCGACAAGCAGACGACGACCCGCGAGATCATTGGCAAACCGGCTCCGAACCTGACCTTCACCAGCTTTGACGGCAGCACAACGACCGAGCTGGCATCGATGCGAGGCAGTGTCGTGGTGCTCAACTTCTGGGCATCGTGGTGCGAGCCGTGCCGGACGGAAATGCCGGCGTTCGAGGCAGTCCACCAGAGCGCGGGCAGCGACATCCGGATCATCGGCGTCAACATCAAGAACGACCGGGTGGAGAACGCGACCCAGCTCCTGGCTGAGACCGGCGTGACCTACCAGATCGCGCGGGATGACGGCGGCGCCAATCCACTCTACGGGCCGATCGAGACCGCGCTCGGCACGGGAGGATCCTATCCCGTCACGGTCGTGATCCGACCTGACGGCGTGATCGACAAGGTCACTGTCGGCCCCATGAGCGAAGACCAGATCCGCGACGCCGTCGAGAAGGCCCAATCGTAGCGGCGCCGCTCGAAGGCATCATGGACCACTGGGGCGCGGGAAAACCGCGCCCCAGTGTCGATTGCTACGCGATGATCGGCGAGGCTTCTTCCGTCGGCGAAGGTGTTTCCGTCGGAGCCTCCGCCGTCGGCGAAGTCACCGGCGCCTCGGTCGGCGGGACAGCCGTTGGTGATGCCACCGGGACCTCTTCGGTCGGCGATGCCGCCGGGGTAGCCTGGGCGATGAAGCCGAAGGCGTGAATCTGATTGCCGGTCTTGATGAAGTCCGCGAACTGCGGAGTCGCCGCACCGACGATCACAATGCCGTCTGCCACCGCCGTGCCGCCGCTGACCGACGCGGTGAGGTCTGCCGTCCAGAGCTCAGTGCCGTCGGTCAGTCCATAGGCATGCAACACGCCATCGAGGCCGCCGTGGAAGACGACGTCGTTGCTGATCGCGACGGGAGCGGGGGCGGGAGCATTCTGCTGCACGGTCCAGCGCTGCTCGCCGGTGGCCGTGTCGAGCGCGGTCACCATGCCGGTTCCCTGCCCGTTCGGGTCCTGCCAGTCCGTAGCAGGCACGGCGATCATCCCGTTGAAGACGGCACTTGTCCCTTCCATGCCACCGAGGAAGCCGGCCGGAGAAACCTTCGCGATCCAGACCTGCTCGCCGGTCTCGCGGTCGAGCACGATGAAGTCGCCGCTCTTCTGGCCCTCGCCGACGAGGTCCCGGTCAACGCCGTCGACCGTGGCGGTGAAGAGATTCGGCGAAGCACTGAAGCCGACATCATCGGTCGGCGCCTTCTTGCCATCGTTCGGCGGCGCGTTGAACGTCCATTTGATGTCGCCGCTGGATGCGTCCAGCGCGACGATGCTGATGGGATTGCCGTACGGCGCGTCGTGCTCGGAGTACGCGTTCTGCGTGCCGACGTAGAGCATGCCGCGCCGCTCATCGATTGCCGGGACCGCGAAGACGCCGGCGCCGTCGGCTCCTTCGGGCACCATGAAGGTCTTCCAGACCTGCTCGCCCGTCTGGGCATTGAGCGCGACCACGCTACCCCGGAAGCCGACCTGCTTTGCGACCGACGCCACACCGACGTAGACGACGCCGTTCCAGACCACCGGCGACGACCAGATGCTGGCGTGCTCCTGATCATCGACCTGATGCGTCCAGATTGCCCGGCCGGTCGCGGTATCGACTGCGTGGACCATGGCCGCCGCATCGCCAACGTAGACGACGCCGTTCTCGACGTGGGCCGAGCCGGTCACACCGAGGTTGATCTTCAGGTTCGGCTCCTCGACCGCCGCGCCGGTGTCATACGTCCAAAGTACGGTTCCGGACGCCACATTAATGGCGTACAACGTGCCGTCGTATGACCCGATGTAGGCGATGCCGCCCGAGATGACCGGCGTTGCGCTGACCGGCCCGCCGACATCTACGGTCCACAGCTGGGTCAGGCCCGCTACGTTCTGGCTCGTGATCACGCCGTCAGGGATGGCCTTATCACCGGTCAGATCCTGCCCATAGGTCGGCCACTCGATAACGGCCACTGGTGTCGGACTTGCCGCCGGGCTGGCCACGGGACTACCGACCGGCGGTGGCGCGACCGGGCTGGAGACTGGACTGGCAATCGGAGTCGAGCCCTGCGCGTAGGCCAGCACGGGCAATGTCGCAACACCGACGGCCGATGCCTGCAGAAGCGTGCGCCGCGAAACAGCGGGCAAAGTGGGGCGATTCGTCATCGTCATCCTCCTCGATTGACGGTGGAATTCAGGGGGCCGGGGATGGCCCAACACCAGAGGATAGCGGCCGAAGATGAACCGAAGATGTGCGCCCGGCACACTTCGTGCTACAGACTTCGGATGATCTGGACCTCGAATCGCTCCCCCGGCTCGGCCTGCTCGACTCCGTCCGGGATGACCAGCAAACCATCGGCACGGCTCAACGTGGCGAGGTTGGCCACGTTTTGCGGACCGGCCAGCCGTGCGACGTATCCGTGCTCATCAACCTCGAGCATCACCCGCAGGTAGTTCCGCCGGCCGCCCTGATTCGGGATCACTTCCAAAGTACGCGCAACGATTGTGGGCGGATCGATGTCGAGCTGGCCAAGCATTGTCACGATCGCCGGGCGCACGAACTGCACAGCGGAGACGAACGCCGCTGCAGGATTTCCCGGCAGGCCGATCACGATCGCACTATCGAGCAAACCGTAAACCAGCGGCTTACCGGGCTTCATTGCGATGCTCCAGCGCTCGAGCGCGATCACATCGCTGGCGAGCTCCGTGAGCACATCGCGGTCGCCGAGCGAGGCCCCGCCGATCGTGACGATCAGGTCGGCGCCCTCGGCCGCCTCGCGGCGCAACGCCGCCAGGACTGCGGCCGGCTCATCCGGCGCACATCCGGACATGACCACTTCGCCACCGAACTGCTCGACCAGCGCCGCCACCATAACCGAGTTGCTGTCCCAGATCTGCCCCGGCTCGAGCGCTTGCCCGGGCCGGACCAGTTCGTCGCCGGTCGCGATCACCGCCACGCGTGGGCGGGGAACGACCTCGATTGTCTCATGCCCCTCGGCCGCGATCACCGCCAAGTGCGCCGGCCGGAGGACGGTCCCGCGCTCGACAACGACCGACCCGATGGCGATGTCCTCGCCGGTCCGCCGGATATTCGTACCTGCCGCGAAGGATTGCGACACGACGATCTGATCGCCCCTCGATTCGACCAGCTCGAATGGAATTACGACGTCGGCGTCTTCGGGACAAACGGCACCAGTCATGATTCGCACCGCTGTCCCGGGCGCGACCGGCGTTATTTCCCGGTCCCCGGCAACGCCCGCTCCGACGATGCCAAGGTGGACCGGCCGTTCCAGCGTCGCTCCGCGGATATCGGCATGCTGGACCGCGTAGCCATCCATCGCCGCCGTGTCGAACCGGGGCGACGGCGACCCGGCGACGACATCCCGCGCCAACACCAGCTCCCGCGCGTCCCGCAACGGCACAGCTCGCTCAGGCAGCACCGAACAGCCGAGCAAGATCCGCCGCACCGCTTCCTCGACCGTCAAGTTTTCGCGCTGATGCTCCATGCGCTCCATGCCGTCACTGTATCGCAGGTGAGCTGACCCGTTCCGTATGCTCACACCCCGCGCCAGACGGTCAGATAACGAAACCGAACTGCCTTTGATTAACCGAGCACATTTTGTGACCCATGTAGAATGGGCAAACCGCATCTGGATCGCGCTGTGACCGGGACGCCATGCCTCTCTCCAGTCACCAGTTGTCCAATCTTCCGGCGTCGCTGACCACGATCTTCGGACGTGATGACGAAGTCGCGGCCGTGACCTCCACTATCAGGCAGGGCCGCCGGCTCGTCACCCTGACCGGGCCGGGCGGCGTCGGGAAGACGCACCTCGCGATCGCTGTTGGCCGAAGACTCCTCGAAGACTTTCCCGAGGGCGTGCGCTTCGTCAGCCTGGCTCCGATCACGGACTCGGCTCTGGTATTGCCAGCGATCGGCCGGACGGTGGGCGTTCGGGATGCCGGCATGGGCACGATGGCCGAGAAACTTGTCGGTCATCTTCAGGACAAGCGGCTGATGCTGATCCTCGATAACTTCGAGCAAGTGGCCGACGCCGGCCCGGCGATCACGGAGCTCCTCTTTGCCTGTCCAAATCTGTCCGCGCTCGTCACCAGCCGAATGCGTCTTCGTCTCACTGGCGAAGTTGAGCACTCCGTTCCGCCGTTACCGCTGCCGATCGGTAACGACATCCATGACCTGGCGCAGGGCTCCGATGTACCGGCCATCCACCTGTTCGTCGCGCGAGCCGAGGAGATCGAGTCCAGATTCGTGCTTACGCGAGACAACGTCGGCGCGGTGGCGGAGATATGCCGCCGGCTGGATGGATTGCCCCTGGCGATCGAGCTGGCCGCGGCCTGGACCCGGCTGCTGTCCCCACAAGTCTTGCTAACCCGGCTCGAGCAGCGACTGCCGATGCTGACCGGCGGCGGACGAGACCTGCCCAGCCGACAAAAGACGATTCGCGACTCGATTGCCTGGAGCTTTGACCTCCTCTCCCAAAACGAGCAGCATCTTTTTCGCCGGCTTGGCGTCTTTGTGGGTGGGTTCACGCTTGACGCGGCCGAGGCTGTTGCCGGTGACAGTCACGGGCAAGACGTGCTCAACGGTCTCGCCCGGTTGATGGAGAGCAGCCTGCACCGCCGGTATGAGGGCGGAACCGGAG
>Ga0164302_10000391_pt1 | contig 12062 bp, 10 predicted proteins | sample Whisoiple_202_MG_FD_109714 | JGI IMG/M metagenome (GOLD analysis project Ga0164302, IMG submission 109714) | Soil microbial communities amended with pyrogenic organic matter from upstate New York, USA - Whitman soil sample_202_MG | ecosystem: Environmental > Terrestrial > Soil > Agricultural... | reverse complement strand
GGCAGTCCGCCCGTCGCCGAGCGGCTGCATCTGACGACCTTTCACTTCGTCAACCGGCAGGTGCTCTATCTCGTCCCCGCAGTCGCGGTGCTGATTGCGACGTCCTTCCTAACGCCACGTCATGTGCGTCGCGCCGCGCTCGTCGCGTTTATCCTTGGCATGGCGCTTGTGATCGTCACCATTCTGTTCGGCCAGGAGGTCAAGGGCGCGCGGCGCTGGATTTTCGGCATCCAACCGTCGGAATTCGTGAAACCCGCTTTTGTCGTGCTTGCTGCATGGGCGTTTTCAGAAGGAGCAAAGCGCCGGCGGGTGCCGGGCACGACGCTCGCCATCCTGCTGTTGCCGATCACCATTGTGCCCCTCGTGCTGCAGCCGGACTTTGGGCAGACGATGCTGATTTGTCTCGTCTGGGCGGCGCTGTTCTTCATGGCGGGCCTGCACTGGTTCTGGTTTATCGGGATCGCGGGTCTCGGTGCCTCGGGCGCCATGCTGGCATTTAAGCTCGTGCCGCATGTGCGCGGGCGAATTCTGCGCTTCATCGATCCACAGACGACCGGCGGCAGCGTTGCCGACACTTTTCAAGTGGATACCGCGCTCGAAAGTTTCATCGGCGGCGGGTGGTTCGGCAAAGGACCAGGCGAAGGGACGCTGAAGCGCATCCTGCCTGACAGCCACACCGATTTCATTTTCGCGGTTACCGGCGAGGAATTCGGCATCCTCGCCTGTATCGCGCTAGTCGCGCTGTTTGCTTTCATTGTGTTCCGCGGGCTATCGCTTTCGGCGCGCAATCCCGATCCGTTCTGCCGTTTCGCGGCGGCGGGGTTGATCCTGCTTTTCGGCATTCAGAGCTGCATCAATCTGGCGGTAAACCTCCATCTGATGCCGGCGAAAGGCATGACGCTTCCGTTCATTTCCTATGGCGGTTCGTCGCTGATCTCGCTGGCGCTCGGCATGGGTTTTCTCGTTGCGGTCACGCGCAAGCGGCCGCTTTCGGAAGTCATGCTCGAGGCGAACGGCGGCGCCGGGCGCGATGGCGAATAAAGCGCCGGTCCTGATCGCGGCCGGCGGCACGGGAGGTCATCTTTTCCCCGCCGAAGCGCTCGCCCATGCGCTGGGGCGGCGCGACATCCCGGTCGACCTCGTCACGGACGAGCGCGCAACCCGCTATGGCGCGACATTTCCGGCGGGCGCGGTGCATGTTATCCGCGCGGCCACCCCGACCGGCGGCAATGTTTTCAAGCGCGTCTTCGCGGTGCTGACGCTGATCGGCGGCACGACAAATGCGCGTGCTTTGTTACGGCGCATCAAGCCCCGCGTCGTCATAGGCTTCGGCGGTTATCCGACCGTGCCGCCGCTGCTTGCCGCAACGATGCTCGGCATCCCGACTATCGTGCACGAGCAGAATGCGGTGCTCGGCCGCGCCAATCGCCTGCTTGCCCGCCGCGTGCAACGCATCGCCACGGGTTTTCCGAATCTGGGACGCCTCGATCCTAAGCTTAGAGGCAAATGCATTGAGACCGGCAATCCGGTACGCCCGGCCGTGCTCGACGCGGCGCGGCTGCAATATCCGGGACTAACGCCCGGCCGGTTCTCGCTCCTTGTCGTCGGCGGCTCGCAGGGCGCACGCGTCATGTCCGATGTCGTGCCGCCGGCGATTGCGGAGCTTCTGGCGGAAGCGCGCGGCCGGCTCGTTATCGTGCAGCAGGCGCGCGGCGAGGACGAAGTCCGCGTTCGCGAAGCCTATGCGCGTCTCGGCGTCGAAGCGGAAATCGCGCCGTTCTTCGCCGATCTGCCGCGTAGGATGGCGGAAGCACATCTGGTCATCGCACGCGCCGGTGCTTCGACCGTCTCCGAGCTCGCGGTGATCGGCCGGCCCGCCATTCTCGTACCCTATCCGCATGCGCTTGATCAGGATCAGAGCGCCAACGCGGCGCATTTGGCCGCGACCGGCGCGGCCGACGTCATCGCGCAATCCTCGTTCACGCCGGCTTATCTCTCAGGCAAACTGGCAGAAGCTCTCGCATGCCCCGAAACCTTGACGAAACGCGCCGCGGCCGCGAAACAGGCCGGCATTCCCGATGCGGCGGATCGCCTGGCCGATCTCGTGCTGCAGGTTGCCGGTATGGCCCGACCGAGGTCTTTGGATGAAGCTGCCGGCTGAATTAGGTCCCGTTCACTTTGTCGGCATAGGCGGCATCGGTATGTCGGGGATTGCCGAGGTTCTGTTGAATCTCGGCTACAAGGTGCAGGGCTCGGATGCTTCGGAGAACGCCAATGTCCGGCGCCTGATTTCCAAAGGCGCGACTATTCATATCGGCCATGATGCGGGCCATCTTGGGCAAGCCGAGGTCGTCGTCGTCTCGACCGCAATCCGGCGCGACAATCCGGAACTCGTCGCCGCGCGCGAAAGGCGTTTGCCGGTCGTGCGGCGCGCCGAAATGCTGGCGGAACTGATGCGGCTCAAGCAATGCGTCGCGATTGCCGGTACGCATGGCAAGACGACGACGACCTCGATTGTCGCAACCTTGCTCGACGCCGGCGGCTTCGATCCGACCGTGATCAACGGCGGCATCATCAATGCCTATGACACGAACGCGCGGCTCGGCACGGGCGACTGGATGGTCGTCGAGGCCGACGAAAGCGACGGCACGTTCCTAAAATTGCCGGCGGACGTGGCGATCGTCACTAACATCGATCCCGAGCATCTCGACCATTTCCAGACGTTCGATGCCATCAAGGAAGCGTTTCGCGCTTTTATCGAGAACCTGCCGTTTTACGGGTTCGCAGTGATGTGCCTCGATCACCCGATCGTGCAAGAGCTTGTCGGCAGGATCGAAGATCGACGCGTGATCACTTACGGGGAAAATCCGCAGGCCGACGTGCGGCTGCTCGACGTCCAACTCGATGGCGGCGTCTGCCGCTTCAACATGATCATCCGCGAGCGCAAGACCGCGAATGCGATCTACCTCGAAGACCTTGTTCTGCCGATGCCGGGGCATCACAATGCGCTGAACGCGACCGGCGCGATTGCGGTTGCTTACCAGCTCGGCATGTCGGTCGATTCAATCCGTAAGGCACTCGCCGGTTTCGGCGGCGTCAAACGGCGCTTCACTCGCACCGGCGAATGGAACGGCGCGCTCATATTCGACGATTACGGTCATCATCCGGTCGAGATCGGCGCGGTGCTGAAAGCCGCGCGCGCCTCGACAAAGGGGCAGGTAATCGCCATCGTGCAGCCGCATCGCTACACGCGATTGCAAACCTTGTTCGATCAGTTCGCCACCTGTTTCAACGACGCCGATGCAGTGATCGTCGCGGATGTCTATCCCGCCGGCGAAGCGCCGATCCCCGGCATCGATCGCGATCATCTCGTCGCGGCGATCAAGGCGCACGGCCACCGCCAGGTGCTGGCGCTGCAAGGCCCCGAGGAATTGCCGCGCGTCATACGCGACATCGCGCGGCCGGGCGATTATGTGCTTTGCCTCGGCGCCGGCTCGATCACGCAATGGGCCTACGCGTTGCCCGGTCAGCTCGCGATGGGAGAGGGCGCGTGAGTGTCCTCGCGCGCGATCGGCAAAACGCGTGGGCATCTGATCTCGCAGAACGCCTGCCAAAGTTGCGCGGCCGCATTGCCGAAGACCAGCCGCTTGCGCCGTTCACCTGGTTTCGTGTCGGCGGTCCGGCGGAGGTGTTGTTCTCCCCTGCTGATGAAGAAGACCTCGTCTATTTTCTCGCAAATCTTCCGCCTGAAATTCCGGTCACTGTCATCGGCCTCGGCTCGAATCTGATCATCCGCGACGGCGGCGTGCAGGGTGTCGTCATTCGCCTCGGCGGTCGTGCCTTTGGCGAGGTGACCGCCACAGACGGCCCTCGCCTACGTGCCGGCGCGGCGGTTCCCGACATGAAGCTCGCGCGTGCCGCTGCCGACGCCGGTATTGACGGACTTGCGTTTTATCGCGGTATTCCAGGCGCAATCGGCGGCGCCTTGCGCATGAACGCCGGCGCCCATGGCGGCGAGACTAACGATGTGCTGATCGAAGCGCGCGGCGTCGACCGGCACGGCAATATCCGTATCTTCAGTAATGCAGAGATGGGCTACAGCTACCGTCATTCAAAGGTATCGGACGACGTGATTTTCACGCAAGCTCTGTTTCAGGGCCGCGCCGGCGAGCCTGCCGCGATCCTATCCGAGATGGAGCGCATCACCGCCGCGCGCGAGGCCTCGCAGCCAATCCGCGAAAAAACCGGCGGCTCGACCTTTAAGAATCCGCCGGGTCATAAGGCCTGGCAGCTGATCGATCAGGCCGGCTGCCGCGGTCTCATCATCGGCGACGCGCAGGTGTCGGAGATGCACTGCAATTTCCTGATCAATCGCGGGCAGGCGAGCGCGGCAGACATCGAAAATCTCGGCGAAGAAGTCCGCCGCGGCGTGCTTAAGACGAGCGGCATCGAGCTCGAATGGGAGATCAAGCGGATCGGCCAGCCGCTTTAGCTGCCGTTCAGATCATGCACCTCGGGAAAAAAGAATTCTTTCCAATCGGTCGGCTTCTGCTTGATGTAACCGGCGCGCGAAAAGAATTGCGCGGCCTGGAGCAGGCCTAACGGCGCGGCGGAATAGATCATGTTCGGCTGATTGAGAATTTCGGTCAGCTCTTCGGGGCTGATGCTTTCCTTGTTGACTTCCAGGTAGATTTCGGCGGCGCGTTTCTTATCCGTCTTGACCAGCTCGACGGCCTCTTTGATCGCGTCGACCAGTGCTTTCACAACAATCGGATTCTTCGCGCGGAAATCCGTCGTGCTGTAAAAACATCCGTTGGTCATGCCGCCGCCAACGACATCAAAGGAATTCAAGACGGTATGCACACCGGGAATTTTGAGCTCCTGGTTCTGATATGGCGGCTGCGAGAAATGCGCCGTGACGCCGCCGCTTCCCTTCGCTTGCAATGCAATCATCGCATCGGGGTGGCCGAGCGAAACGGTGAGCGAATTGTAGCGCTCGACCGCGCCAAGGCCGAACTGTTTCTCGACGGCGATGCCGAGCACGGCCGGCTGCGTCCCGACGCGGATCGTCGGCACCGCGATGCGGTCCTGGTCGGTGAAATCGGCGATCGTCTTCACATTGGGATTGTTAGTGACAAGCAGCATCGGCAATGCGCCGGTGGCGACGACGCCTTTCACCCGGCCGCTGGTCTTCGCCCAAAGGATCAGCATGTTGGGGCCGCCGCTGATCACCATGTCGACATTGCCCGACAGCAGCGCGTCGTTGCTGGCGCCGCCGTTTGTCAGGCGCGTCCACGTCGTTTTGAAATCGCTGAGACCCGCGGCGCGGGCATGCTTTTCGACGAGCTGCAGCTTCTCGGCAATGACCGCCGGCAGATAAGACAGACCCGGCTGCTTGGCGATGCGCAGCTCGTTGGTGTCCGCATGCGCGGCAGCCGACAGCGCCAACAGAGAGCAAAGTGCGATGGCGAGTTGCTTCATATGTCCAGGTGCTTTCAGCTGAGCGCTGCCGTTTCCACGGACGGATTATCAGCATAGATGGCACAGGCCGAATCAGCTCCCCGCCGCCCGCGCACCATACCCGCGTCGCGTAGACGCTCGGGTCAGGCGCCGCCGATCCCTTCGGTCACCTTGCCCGTGCCGCCGCAATCGGGGCAGGGCTTGTTGTTCACCTGACCAGAACCTTTGCAGGTCCGGCAGATATTTTCGCCCGTGCCCGGCGTGCCGGGCCGCGCCTCGTCACCCGGATGCATCCGAGCTTTGCCTGTCCCTTTGTCGGACTTGGAAGCGGCCATTGCGCACCTCGTGCTGGAACAATTCGCCGGTTTAAACGCGAGCGACGAAAATTCGATCCGGCCTTTATGCAACCGCTCAGCCCGCGAGCTTCTCCAGCCGCTCGGCCAATTTGTTGAGCTCCCATTGGCGCGTCAGTGCCGCGGCTTTGTCCCAGCTCGGCTTCTGTTTGCCGATCGGGGGAAGCGGCGCGCGCGCATCCATCGTGGCGATACGCTTGTAGAGGAGCAGGTTTTCCGCCTGGCTAGCAAAACGGCCGGCGGCGATCGCCTCTTCTAACGTCGGGTATCTCGCCAAAAGCTCGGCGGCGCCTTTTGGCCCGACGCCGCGCGCGCCGGGCAGCTTGTCCGAGGGGTCGCCGCGCAGCGCAATAAAATCCGGCACCTGTTTCGGACGGACGCCGTAGCGTTCGTGCACTTCCGCCGGGTCGATCCGCGCCATCTCGCCGGCGCGCACGGGATGCAGAATCGTCGTCTTCTCCGAGGCGAGTTGAAACGCGTCGCGGTCGCCGCTGGCGACGATGGCGCGGCCGTCGCGGCGCTTCTCTTCGCGCGCTACCGCAGCGGCGAGGAAATCGTCGGCCTCGAAGCCCGGCGCTTTGGCGTTGGCGAAGCCGCAGGCGGCGACGAAGTCCGGCAGGATATCGAGCTGCTCGATCAGCGCTTTGTCGAAATGGCGGCCGCTTTGATAATCCGGGAAAAGCTTTTGGCGGTATGTCGGTGCATCAAGCGTGTCCCAGCCGACGAGCACCGCGCGCGGCCTTTCGCTCTCGTAGAGCCGCAGCAGAAAATTGGCGAAGCCGACAATCGCGCCGGCGCCTTTACCGCCTTTGCGCCGGATCGTCTTCGGCAGCGCATGATAGGAGCGATGCGCGAAGGAATCGCCGTCGATGACGAGGAGGGCAGGGGGAGGACTCTTCGGCGCGCGAGTTGCCACGGCGTGTCGTCGTTGCTCAACTGCATCGCAGCTTACGGAGGAATGATGCGATGTCGACTCTGGCGCTCGACCCTTTGATCGCGATCGGCGTGGTGCTCGCCACCGCGCTGACGGACGCGGCCTACGTGATGTTTACATCCGCCGTCGTGGCGCGAAAGCGCGTACCCGCCGCGTCCTGGAGCGCCGTCTGGTACATGCTCTCGTCGTTTGCGGTGATCAGCTACACGAATAACTGGATATATGTGTGCTTCGCGGCTTTGGGCTCGTGGATCGGCGCCTTCGGCTCGATGACCTTCCTGCACCGGCCGGTGCGCGAAGCGCCGGTCGGGTCGGCGCCCGAGTGAATACGGGTGATGAACTGAAACCTGTTATTGAGCGATCGCTTTGTTTGCGTTGAGCATCAATGCCGGGCTCAGTCCCAGCAAACCGATCGCGAAAATTCCGAGGGCCGTCCTCAGCGCTCATTCGCTCCTTCAGGATCGTGGCGGAGAAGCTTACCTCCCGCCACGAAGCTCTTCCTGCAGGAGCTTCAGAAGATAGTCCAGCCGTTCCGGATGCTTTATCGGCGGTTCATCTTGGCGGAGGCGGCGACGGGACGCGGCAGCTATCCGCGCTTCGCGGCGCAGCCATTCTGAAAAAATGTGGCGCATTGAAACAGTCCGAGGCCAGCGATCACCGCCAACCAGCTTGCGGCCAATAATGTTCCCGCGCCTTCTTATACGTTTTGGTTATCTAGACAGCCAACTGCGCAAGATTACTCCAACCACGGCAACTCGGAACGGTCGCGGTTCACCTGAACATTGGGATCTACTGGCGCGCCCGAAGGGATTTGAACCCCTGACCTCTGCCTTCGGAGGGCAGCGCTCTATCCAGCTGAGCTACGGGCGCGAGCCGTCGGCTTGTAGCCGATGACGCGATGAGCGGCAACGCCGTGGGATGTCCCGCGTGCCTTGCCGGCCCGCCGCCGCAATGGCACGCTGGAACGCGGAGGACACCCATGCCCCAGCCGTCAAAAATCTCTGCCTTCGAACCCGCGCACAACAGCCCCGAATCCGTCGGCATGAGTTCCGTCCGCCTCGCCCGCATCCGGCGGGCGCTCGAGCGCGAAATCGCCGATAAGCGCATTCCCGGCGCCGTGGTCGCCATTCAGCGCCGCGGCACGCTGGTTTACCTGGACGCGATCGGCGCGCGGGATCCGGCGATCGGCGCGCCGATGCGGCCCGACTGCATCTTCTCCGTCGCATCGATGACGAAGCTCATGGTCTCCGTCGCCATCATGATGCTCTACGAGGAGGGCCGGCCGCTCCTCAGCGATCCTGCCAGCAAATACCTGCCGGAGCTCGCCGGTATGAGAGTCGCGAAATCGCTGGATTGGCCGCTGACCACTGTTCCGGCAGAGCGCGAATTCACCATCCAGGATTTGCTGCGGCATACGTCTGGCCTCACCTATAAAACGCGCGGCACGAGCGCGGCGCACAAAGCTCATCCCGACGGGATGCGCGATCTCGTACGCATGAGCAAAGCCGAATTTCTCGCGGCGCTCGGCAAGGCGCCGCTTCTCTATCAACCGGGCACCGCGTGGGAATACGGCCTGTCCACCGACGTGCTCGGCCTGATCATCGAAGCGATCACCGGCGAGACGCTAGGCCAACATTTGCACGAGCGGCTGTGGGCGCCGCTTGGTATGAACGATACATCGTTCGCATTGCCGGAAGCGAAACGCGACCGCTACGCGCGCGCGTTTCCAAAAGATTATCTCACCGGCGAGCCGGTCGCGATTCCGCATGCGAGCCCAGAGTTCAAGCCGCGATGGGAATCGGGCGGCGGCGGGGCGACATCGACCGCCGCCGACTACATGCGCTTCCTGCAGATGCTCTTGAACGGCGGCGAATTGGACGGGCGGCGATATCTCAGCCGGCCGACCGTCAAGTACATGACGTCGGACCATCTCGGCGCAAAAATCGAGAACCGCGTCACGACAATGGACCCGTCGTGCGAGGGCTACGGCTTCGGCCTCGGCGTCGCGGTGCGCCTGCAGACCGGCATTGCCGGGGCGATCGGCAGCGCCGGCGATTATTATTGGTCGGGCGTGTTCGGCACTTATTATTGGGTCGATCCGGCGGAAGGTTTGGCCGTCGTTTTAATGGCGATGGCGCCTGGCCAATTGCGCTTGCGTTACCGCGCACTGATGCGCCCGCTGGTCTTGCAGGCGATTGTCGACTGATCAGCCAAGCGTTGCCTTTGAACTTAAGGTGAGTCGGCGTCTCTTTTGCCGGGGCGCAAGGATTGCGAGCGCTGTCGGATTTTCTCGACTCTCCTGTCGCTCGGCCTAGTTTCTGGTACGGCACCAATAGGCCGAGGACCTGCGGCTGGAGCAGCAATAGCAGAGCGGGAGGAGATGATGGAGCGACTTTCCGGACTCGACGCCAGCTTCCTTTACGGCGAAACCCCTGAGACGCCGACGCACACTGCGCCGCTGTGGATTTTCGATTCCGTGCCGGAGGGCAAGAGTCCGTTTCAAAGCTTCCGCGAACATATCAAGGCGCGCTTACACTTGCTGCCGTTTTTCCATCGCAAGCTGGTTCTGTCGCCGATTCAGCTCGATCATCCCGTGTGGATCGACGACGACGATATCGATCTCGATTACCACGTTCGTCAGGTTGCCTTGCCGAAGCCCGGCACGGACCAGCAGCTGCGCACGCTGGTTTCGCGTCTGCATATGATCCTGCTCGATCGTGCACGCCCGCTTTGGCAATTTTACGTGATCGAGGGACTGCAAGGCGGCCGCTTCGCCATTTATGCGAAACTGCACCATGCGGCGGTCGACGGCGGCGCCGGCATGGTGATCATGGAGACGATTTTCAGCGCCTCGCCCGAGCCCGCCGAAGTCCCGCCACCGCCGCCGAAAAAGAAGGAAGCGCCGCCAAATCTATTCGAGCTGATCAGCACTTCCTATGCCAGCTTCTTTCGCCAGCAGCAGCAATTCTTCGAATCGTGGCCGGAGATCAGCAAGGCGCTTGCCAATGTCGGCCGGCGTCTTGCCGAGGACGTGGAGAAGCGGCCGGACTTGCCGGCGGCGGCGCCGAGGACGATATTCAACACGACGGTGTCGAACCAGCGTTCGCTCGGCACCTGCACGATCCCGCTCGGCGAGACCAAGGACATCGGCAAGGCGCTTGACGCCAAGCTCAACGATGTCGTGATGGCGATCTGCGCCGGCGCGCTGCGGCGCTATCTTCAGAAGCGCGACTCGCTGCCGGCGGAATCGCTGATCACGGCAGTTCCCGTGTCGCTGCGCGAGCCCGGCAACACCGATATCAACAATCAGGTCACGACGATGCTGTGCCGGCTCGCGACCGATGGCGCCGATCCGATCGAGCGGCTTCGCGCCATCAAGGCGTCGTCGAAGGATTCGAAGGCGCGGCTAAGCGACATCAAAGACGTGATGCCGCGCGATATTTCCTGGTTCGGCGCCCCGATCGTGATGACGGCGCTTGCGCGCATGTCGGGGCAAGCCAATCTGCCGGAGGCGTTTCCGCCGATCGTCAACGTGTTGATTTCCAACGTGCCGGGTCCGCGCAAGGAGAAATATTGTCTCGGCGCAAAAATGCTGCACGTCTACCCGGTTTCCGCAATAGGACATGGGCTCGCGCTGAACATCACGCTCATCAGCTATTTGGACCAGCTCGATTTCGGTCTGATTGCCTGCCGCGCGGTCGTGCCGGACATTGACAAGCTGACCGCCTACATCGTCGAGGAATTCGAGGAGCTGAAACGCGCTGTCGAACAGCGCCGCTCGAAGGCTGAACCGCGGCGCGAGAAGAACCAGGCGAAGCGGGAGCAGCGGACGGCGGTCCGCGCGTGAGGAGCTGCCGGTTACGTTCCCTTAACGATGGCGCGGCACCCTTCGAAATTGGGCGGAAAGGATGTCATGCGATCGTGCCCCATTTCGCACATTCTGCTTGCGAGAATTGTGCAAGCCGATAGCAGAGGCAAACGCGCAATAGCCTCGACGCTCTCCGATGCCGTTCGAGTAGATCTCGCACTATTCTGCTACGAGCAAGACGAACTCAATGAAATAGCGCGCGACATCGCGGCCGTGTGCGACCGCGCGGGATTGATCCGGGCGGGAAGAAGCATCGGTTTGGCGCTCTTGGCGGCAGCTGATGAGCCGCCGCCGATACGGCGCGCAATTGAGCGCGGGACCTAGCAAGCGCGGCAACTCGGCATGCGCTGCCAGTGAAACGGTTTTGATCTCTATGCGTATGCGAGGATATCGGGCTGCACGAATGCAGCGACCTCAATTCAAATGCTGCTGAATAGTCGAGGAGCTCTCTTTACCGCTCCTCGTCGCCCTCGATGTCACCGTCGATCAGCGTCGAGACGTCGTCGGAATCCTCTTCCTCTTCTTCGAGGAACGTGTCGTCCGCCGGCGCCTCATCATCCTCGATCTCGACGTCGTCCTCAGGGAGAACCGCGGCGACCTTCTCGTCCTCCACCACGTCGGCGTCTTCGAGCGGCACGAGCTCGGCTTCGGGCGTCTCGACCTCAGGCTCTTCTTCCTCTGCTGCCTTGCCGCGCGCGCTCGAACGCGCCGGCATCGATGCGACCTCGTATACGGTTCCGCATTTCGGGCAGACGATTGGATCTTTGGCGAGGTCGAAAAACTTCGCACCGCAATTCTGGCACTGACGCTTGGTGCCGAGTTCGGGTTTTGGCACTGTCCCTCAATCCCTCGAGCAATGATGAGACGCCGCTCACGCTCGGGGGCCCCGGTTATGCAAGGCCTGCCGCCCTGTCAAATGGGAATCGAAGCGATCTTTTCCGGGCCTCGGCCACGTAATGACATGCCGCTCCCAGCCATGGTACGAGCGCTCGCCAAATCAGCTAAGGATCAGGCGCCCCGTGCAACTGAAAACCGCGCACGCCCCCGAGCGCGCCGTCAGCCTTTCGGCGCGGCAGAGCGGTCCGCTGACCGGGCGCGTCAGGCCGCCCGGCGACAAGTCGATTTCGCACCGCGCCTTCATTCTCGGACTGCTCAGCGTTGGCGAGACGCGGATCGAGGGCGTGCTCGAAGGCGACGATGTTTTGCGCACCGGCGAGGCCTGCCGTGCGCTCGGCGCCTCGGTCGAGCGAGTAGGCGAGGGCTCCTGGCGGCTCAGGGGCAGGGGCATTGGCGCGCTGCGCACGCCGGCCGAGACGCTCGATTTCGGCAATGCCGGTACCGGCACGCGGCTGATGATGGGCGTTGCCGGCGGCAACGGCATCCTGGTGCGCTTTGATGGCGATGCCTCGCTGCGCAAGCGGCCGATGCGGCGCATTCTCGATCCGCT
>Ga0164302_10000390_pt1 | contig 12067 bp, 9 predicted proteins | sample Whisoiple_202_MG_FD_109714 | JGI IMG/M metagenome (GOLD analysis project Ga0164302, IMG submission 109714) | Soil microbial communities amended with pyrogenic organic matter from upstate New York, USA - Whitman soil sample_202_MG | ecosystem: Environmental > Terrestrial > Soil > Agricultural... | reverse complement strand
TGGCCGCGATCTCGGTCGGCGTCGTCTACTGGCAGCGGCGGCGCGGCGGCGACACCCCGATTACCCCGAAGGCGAGCTGACGATGATGCGTTCGAGCGGTTCCCTCGGCTTTGGCATGCGCGCGCGGGTGGCGTTCGCCGCCCTGCTGGCGTTTGCGCTGATGGCTGTCTCGGCCTCGGCCGCGCAGGCGGTGCCGGCGATGTTCTGGGGCGCGGTGCCGCAGTCCTCGCTGAGCATCGAGCAGTACCAGCGGGTCCACCGCGGCGGCGTCGACACGATCCGGATCCCGATCAACTGGGGGACGGCGCAGCCGACCGAAGGCGCCGCCTTCAACTGGGACGCGACCGACTCGCAGATCTCCGAGGCCGCGCGCACCGGCATCGACGTGCTCCCCTTCCTGGCGGGCATCCCCGCCTGGGCCGAACGCCAGGTCTCGGTCGGCGGCGGCGTCCAGGTGCCGGCGAAGCTGCCGGTCGCCGGTAAGGCCAAGGCCGGCTGGATCGCCTTCTGTAAAGCGGCGGTCGCGCGCTACGGGCCGAAGGGCTCCTTCTGGTCCGAGCACTCCGACGTCCCCTTCCGGCCGCTGCGCAACTGGCAGGTCTGGAACGAGCCGAACTTCAAATTTTTCGTCTACAAGCCCAACCCGGCCGAATACGCGCAGATGGTGAAGATCTCCTCAACCGCGATCAAAGGCTCGGACCCGGGCGCGAAGGTGATCCTCGCCGGGCTCTTCGCCTGGCCGAAGGGGGCCAGATCCAAAACTGCCAACCACAACCTCTTCGCGACGGACTTTCTCGAAGGCCTCTACCGCGTGCCAGGGATCACGGCGAAGTTCGACGGGATCGCGCTTCACCCCTATTCGACCAAATACCAGTACCTGACTCCCCAGATCGAAGAAGTGCGGGAAGTGATGAAGAAACATCACGATGCCGGCACCGGGATCTGGCTTACCGAGCTCGGTTGGAGCTCCTCGCCGAAGAGCCCTGGCAACTCTTTCGCCAAAGGCCCCGCCGGTCAGGCCCAGCAGCTGAAAGGCGCCTTCAGCCTGCTGGTCAAGAACCAGCGCAAGTGGCGGATCCAGCGGGTCTACTGGTTCTCGATCGACGACTTCGGCGCCGCCTGCAACTTCTGCGACGGCTCCGGCCTCTTCGGATCGGGCTTCGCCCCGAAGAAGAGCTGGTACGCCTACGTAAAGTTCGCCGGCGGCACCCCTTAGCGGCCGGGGGGTCGGGATCGGCCTCCAGGCGCACGTCTGGCGGCGGCGGACACTGCGCGGGGCGGCGTCCTCAGTCGCCCGAATAGCTCTGCTATTCGGGCTCCCTGCGTCCTGGCCCCGCTTGGTCCGGCGCTCGCCAGCCGCACACCTGTAGATCCGATCCCGACCCCCCGGCCGCTCGCTAATTTTGGACGGGGCCTGGACCCGTTCGCGACACGGTCGATTTGCCGAGGCCGCAAAAAAGCACCTTGAGGGGGACTTTTTGCGGTCTCGGCGACCGGCCCTCTTTGCCAACAAGGTTGGCTGCGTAAGATCGGTGGGTTGGCAACTAAGGCGAAACCGAGGGCGGAATCTGATCCGCTGGCGCCGTTCAGCGCGGCGACGCGACGTTGGTTCGAGGCCTCCTTCGAGGGCCCGACGCCGGCGCAGACTGGCGGCTGGGAGGCGATCTCCAGCGGCGAGCATGCGCTGATCTGCGCCCCGACGGGATCGGGCAAGACGCTTGCCAGCTTCCTCTGGGGGATCGACAAGCTGGCCCGCTCGAAGGACCTGGGGACCGGGGTCAAGCTCGTCTACGTCTCTCCCCTGAAAGCGCTCTCCTACGACATCGAGCGCAACCTGCGAGCGCCGCTGCGAGGTATCGGCGCCGACGTCTCCGTCGGCCTGCGCACCGGCGACACTTCGCAGAAAGAACGACGGGCGATGGCGAAAACCCCGCCGGACATCCTCATCACCACCCCAGAGTCGCTCTACCTGATGCTCTCGAGCAGCGTGCGGGAGATCCTCACCGGCGTTGAAGCGGTGATCGTCGACGAGATCCACGCGGTCGCGCAGACGAAGCGCGGGTCGCATCTGGCTTTGACGCTGGAGCGGTTGGATCATCTGGTCAGGGACCATGCGCTCGAGGCGGCGGGTCCTGTCACGGCAGGGGACCCACCCCCAGCTGCAGAGCAGCAGGGGGTCCCCCCTACCGCGCCACCCACCGCCAGAGGCGGGGATAGCCCAGGGATCCAGCGGATTGGGCTCTCGGCTACGCAGAGGCCGCTCGAGCGGATCGGGCAGTTCCTGGTGGGTCCGAAGAGGAGCTGTCGAATTGTTGATGCTGGGCAGAAGAAGGCTTTGGATCTGGAGATCGTGGTTCCGGTCGAGGACATGGCCGACCCTGGGGCGCCGGCGTATCCCAGCGAGGATGGGCCGCCGCCGACCGAAGTCGAGCCCTCGGCCCACGTGAGGTCGATCTGGCCGGCGATCTACCCCAAGCTCCTCGAGCTGGTCCAGGAACACACCTCGACCATGATCTTCGTCAACAACCGCCGCGCCGCGGAGCGGTTGGCCAAGCGCCTCAATGAGCTCGCCAACGGCGAAGGCGAACAAGAGCTACCCGCCACCGAGCACGCCGGCCATGAAGACACCGGCGAGCCGCTGGAGCAGGTCGAGATTGCCCGCGCCCACCACGGCTCCCTCTCCCACGAGGAGCGATCCATCGTCGAGGAGATGCTCAAGTCGGGACAGCTACCCTGCCTCGTTGCCACCAGCTCCCTGGAGCTCGGCATCGACATGGGCGCCGTCGACCTCGTCATCCAGGTCGAGTCGCCGAAGTCAGTGACCCGGGGCCTGCAGCGGATCGGCCGCGCCGGCCACCGCATGGGCGAAGTCTCCAAAGGCCGGATCTTCCCCAAATACCGCGGCGACCTGCTCGAGTGCGCGGTCGTCGCCCGCCGCATGCGCGAGGCCGAGATCGAGGAGACGACGATCCCGCAGAACCCGCTCGACGTCCTCGCCCAGCACCTAGTCTCGCTGGCGGCCCACAAAGAGTGGGAGGTCGACGAGGTCGAGCGCCTCGTGACCGCCACCCAGTCTTTCCATGACCTCTCCCGCGAACAGCTGGAGAACGTCCTCGACATGCTCGACGGCCGCTACCCTTCCGACCGCTTCGCCGAGCTGCGGCCGCGGATCGTCTGGGACCGCACCGAAGGCACGATCCACGGGCGCAAAGGCGCCCGCCAGCTGGTCGTCACCAACGCCGGCACGATCCCCGACCGCGGCCTCTACGGCGTCCACCTGCCCGACGGCCGCCGGGTCGGCGAGCTCGACGAGGAGATGGTCTACGAGGCCCGCGCGGGCCAGACCTTCCTGCTCGGCTCCAGCACCTGGCGGATCGAGGAAATCACCCGCGACCGGGTGATCGTCACCCCCGCCCCCGGCGCCCCCGGCGCTGTTCCCTTCTGGAAGGGCGACGGGATCGGCCGCCCGGCCGAGCTGGGTCGGGCGATCGGCGCCTTCGCCCGCGAGGCGGTCTCCCGCGACCCGGCCGAGCTCGCCAAGGAGTACGACCTCGACGAGCGCGCCGCCAACAACCTCGTCAGCTACCTGCGCGAGCAGCAGCAGGCGACCCGCGTCGTCCCCTCCGACGAGACGATCGTCGTCGAGCGCTTCCGTGACGAGATCGGCGACTGGCGCCTCTGCATCCTCTCCCCCTACGGGGGCCGCGTCCACTCCGCCTGGGGTCTGGCGCTGGCCGCCAAGATCCGCGCCGAGCGCGACCTCGAGGCCGACGCGATCTGGTCTGACGATGGCATCGTCATCCACCTCCCCGATGCCGACGAGCCGCCCTCGGCCGACATGGTCTTGATCGATCCCGACGAAATCGAGGACCTGATCGTCTCCGAGCTCTCCGGCTCGGCCCTGTTCGGCGCCCGCTTCCGCGAGAACGCCTCGCGCTCGCTGCTGATTCCGCGCGCCTACCCGGGCAAGCGCACCCCCCTCTGGCAGCAGCGGCTGAAGAGCCAGAGCCTGCTCGAGGTGGCGCGGGACTTCCCCCGCTTCCCGGTCATCCTCGAGACCTACCGCGAGTGCCTGCAGGACGTGCTCGACCTGCCCGCCCTCGCCGAGCTGCTCGGCAAGCTGCACTCGCGGGCCCTCAGCCTGGTCGAGGTCGAGACGCCGACCGCCTCGCCCTTCGCCTCCTCTCTGCTCTTCGACTACGTCGCCACCTACATGTACGAGGGGGACACGCCGAACGCCGAGCGGCGAGCGGCGGCGCTCGCCCTCGACCGCGACCTGCTGCGCGAGCTGCTCGGCCAGGAGGAGCTGCGGGAGCTGATCGACCCCGAGGCGCTGGAAGAAGTCGAAGAGCAGCTGCAGCACCGCACCGAGGCGGGCCGCGCCGGCGACCGCGACGCCCTTCAGCAGCTGCTGCGCAACCTCGGCGACCTCACCGCCGAGGAGTGCGAGGCGCGCGTCGCCGACGGGTACTCGGCGAAATCGATGCTGGAGAAGCTGGTCGCCGAGCGGCGGGTCGCCAAGGTCAGGATCGCCGGCGAAGAGCGCTACATCGCCGCCGAGGACGCCGGCCTTTACCGCGACGCGCTCGGCGTCCCCGAGCCGCCCGGCCTGCCGGAGACCTGCCTCGAGGAGCACCCCGACGCGATGCGGACCCTGGTCCGCCGCTACGCCCGCACCCACGGCCCCTTCCCGACCCAGCAGCTGGCCGAGCGCTACGGCGTCGACCCGACGCCGGCCCTGCGCGAGCTGGAGGCCGAAGGGGCGATGGTCCGCGGCGAGCTGCTGCCGGGCGGGACCGAGCGCGAGTGGTGCGACTCCGAAGTCCTGCGCCGCGTCCGCCGCGCCAGCCTCGCCCGCCTGCGCAAGGAGGTCGAGGCGGCCGACACGCGGGAGCTCGCCCGGTTCCTGCCGAGCTGGCAGAACGTCGATGCCTTCCGCCGTACCGGCGCCGGGCTCGATCGCCTGCGCGAGGCACTGGTGCCGCTGCAGGGCGTGGCGCTGACGCCGAAAGTCTGGGAGCGGGACGTGCTGCCGCGCCGGCTCGGCGCCTACTCGCCCAGCTGGCTCGACGAGCTCTGCACCAGCGGCGAGCTGGTCTGGCTCGGCGCCGGCGCCCTCGGCCGCAACGACGGCCGCGTCGCCCTCTACTTTCGCGAAGACGTCCGCCTCGCCGGCCCGCCGCCGTCCAACTCCAAGCTCGAATCGCCGCAGGGCGAGGTCCACGACGCGATCCGCGAGCGCCTCGCCGCCGGCCCCTCCTTCTGGCTCGACCTCGTCGTCGAGCTGGAGCACCCGGCCGAGGACATCCACAACGCCCTCTGGGACCTGGTCTGGAGCGGCGAGGCGACCAACGACGCCTTCGCGCCCCTGCGGGCGCCGCGGCTGCGCGCGGTGCCGCCCTCCGAGCGACCCGGGCGCCGCTTCGCCCGCCGCCGCAGCACGACCGGCGCCGCCGTCCAGGGCCGCTGGTCTCTGACGGAGCCGCTGTTCGCCAACGCTCCCGGCCCCGGCGCCAAGCTCCGCGCCACCGCCGAGCTGATGCTCGAGCGCTACGGGATCGTCACCCGCGAGACCGTCCTCGCCGAGGGCGTCCCCGGCGGCTTCTCGACCCTCTACGGGGAGCTCGGCAACCTCGAGCTCCTGGGCACCGCCAGGCGCGGCTACTTCGTTGAGGGCCTCGGCGGCGCCCAGTTCGCCCTCCCCGGTGCGGTCGAGCGCCTGCGCTCGCTGCCCGAACGCGACGGCTCCTTCCTCGTCCTCGCCGCCACCGACCCGGCCAACCCCTACGGTGCCTCGCTGCCCTGGCCGAAGCTGGAGGGCGGCCGCCGCCCCGGCCGCACCCCCGGCGCCCACCTGCTGCTGCGCGACGGCGAGCCGCTTGTCTTCGTCGAGCGCGGCGGCCGCGGCCTGCTGCGCCTGAGACCACTCGCCGACCAGGAGCTGGAGGAGGCGATGCGGGCCCTCGCCGACGCCGTCGCCGCCGGCCAGCTGCCGAAACTGGCGATCGAGAAACTCGACGGCGAAGCCGTGATCGGCTCCGGCCACGAGGAGGCGCTGGTCGGCGCCGGCTTCAGCCGCGGCCCCCGGAAACTGACCGCCTCGGCCTAGAACTGGCCAGGCAAACCGGCCCGATTCGGCTCGCCGGCCAGACCATTGCCATAATCGATGCAGTGCCTGAGGCAGATCAGACCGCGGTCGAGCTGCTGAAGAGCGTCACGCTCTTCGCCGACCTGGAGGAGGGGGAGCTTGAGCGGTTCTCCCACGTCGCTGTGCCCCGCACCTTCCCGGCGGGTACGCGGGTCTTCCACGAGGGCGACGATTCCGACGCCTGCTACATCGTCAAGGAGGGCAGCTTCCGGGTCACCCGCGAACACTCCGACGGGCGGGCGATCACCCTCGCCACGCTCGGCCCCGGCGAGATCTTCGGCGAGCTGGCGATGCTCGACGGCGACCAACGCTCGGCCAGCGCCGAGGCGCTGAGCGACGGGGAGTTGCTGGCGCTGCCAGCCAACGACGTGCGGGCGCTGCTGGCGCGCCACCCGGAGATCTCGCTGAAGCTGGTCGCCGGGCTCGTCCGCCGCCTGCGGGCCGCCAACGTGCGCCTCTCGCGGCAGTCCTTCCAGACGGTGCCGAGCCGGGTCGCCGGCATCCTCGCCCAGCTCAGCCGCGAGGCCCAGGACAACGGCGGCGGCGAGAGCGAGCCGAGCGAAGAGGTGACGATCAACATGAACCAGACCGACCTCGCCCAGCTCGCCGGCACCTCGCGGGAGTCGGTCAGCCGCTTCCTCGCCGAGCTGGAGCGCGCCGGGGTCGTTCGCTCCGGCCGCGGCCGCGTCACCGTGCTGGAGCCGGAGAAGCTCCGCAACTACATCTACTAGCCGTGCGGATCGAGTTCGAGCGCGCCGGTCGTGACTGCGCCGTCGAGGTCGAGGTCCGGGTCAACGAGGACCCCGAGCATTTCGGCTGCCCGCCGTACGCGCACGGCTTTCCCGTCTGCCGGGCGGCGGTTTCCCCGCCGGCGCGCGGCTACGCGGACTTCGTCGGCTGGGTGCAGCTGGTCGATTCCGATCTCCACCCCGGGGACTTCCACCTCGACTACTTCGAACCGCTGGGCGAGGTTCCGCATCCGTTCGGCCTCTACGGCTTCAGCCCGACCCTCTTCGACGCTCCCCACACGAGTCTCCCTGACTGGAGCTTCCTCGCTCACAGCTTTCTCTGTGGGCTCGGCGACGATCCCCTCGACGAGGGCACCGAGATCGACGCGATCCTCGGCTTCAGCTGGGGTTTCGACAAACGCGGCGAGGAGATCTCCATCTTCGGTCCCGAGCGGCTGGGCCCGTCGGACTGGGACCGCCACCACCGCTACCTAGGGGAGCGCTACCCGAGCTGGACTTTTCGCTCAGGGTTCAGCCGCGGCGCCAGATCGTGAACGCCGCCGCCGCACGCAGGCGCATGGTCGAGCGCCAGCTGCGGGCACGGGGGATCGAGGACGAGCGGGTGCTGGCGGCGATGGCCGAGGTGCCGCGGGAGGAGTTCGTGCCCGCCGAGCTGCGCGGCCGCGCCTACAACGACTCCGCCCTGCCGATCGGCGAGGAGCAGACGATCTCCCAGCCCTGGATCGTCGCCGCGATCTGCCAGGCGCTGGAGCTGCGCGGCCCCGAGCTGGTCCTCGAGGTCGGCACCGGCTCGGGCTACTCGGCGGCGGTGCTCTCGCTGCTCGCCAGCCACGTCGTCAGCATCGAGCGCCATGAGGCGCTCTCCGCCGGCGCCGGGCGGGTCCTCGCCTCGCTCGGTATCCGCAACGTCGAGCTGATCGTCGGCGACGGCAGCCTCGGCGTGCCCTCGCGCGGGCCGTTCGACGCGATCGCTGTTCACGCCACTGCACCGGCGCCGCCGCAAACCCTGCTCGCGCAGCTGGCCGAGGGCGGGCGGCTCGTCGTCCCCCTCGCCGCCGAGGATGCCGACGTGCTGACGCTTTACCGGCGTCGCGGAGACCGCTATGAAGCCGAGCCGATCAGCCCCTGCCGGTTCGTGCCGCTGATCGGCGAGGAGGGGTTCGCCGAGTAGCCCCCCGCCGGCTCAGCAGCTGGAGAGCGAGTCCTTCTGGTCCGCGGCGGCGTCGTCCTCGCCGGCGCCGCAGTCGACCTTGTCCCGCTGCCCGTCGAGGGCTTCGATGAAGTCGCTGCCGCCTTTGCCGATCAGGGTGTCGCTGCCGATGTGGCCCATGATGCTGTTCTCGCCGTTGTCGCCGACCAGGACGTCGGGGCCGTCGGATCCCTCCAGGCTCTCGTTGTCGCCGAGGACTTTGTCGGGGTTGCCGCAGCCGGGGGGGCCTCCGGTGCCGCCGAGGGCGACCCGCAGGTTGTCTTTCGAGCGGGCATAGGAGACGGTGTCCTCGCCGCTGCCGCCGTCGTAGACGTGGCCCTGGCAGGTCGGGACCGAGTTGACCAGCAGGTCGTTGCCGTTGCCGCCGAGCAGGGTGTCGCCGCCGGGGTCGGCGTAGAGGACGTCGGAGCCGCCGTTGCCTTCGAGCCGGTCGTGGCCGCTGTCGGGGCTGTTGTAGTTCTCGCCGGCTTCCAGCACGTCGTCGCCGTTGCCGCCGACCAGGGTGTCGTCGCCGGCGTTGCCGTTGATCCGGACTTTGCCGCCGGCCGGGACGCTCGGGTCGACGACGATCGTGTCGTTGCCGTTGCCGCCGGTGACGACGATCAGGGGCACCGCGCCGGAGTCGGGGCAGACCATCGCGTTGCCGTTTGAGGGCGGGGTTTCGCAACCGTCGCCGGAGAAGATCGGGATCGCCGAGGAGACGACCCAGGCGCCGTTGCCGCGGGAGATGCGGATGTCGTCGTTCTGCGGGCTGCCCTGGACGATCAGGCTGGAGCCGTCGAGGCCGAGGTTGAGGGTCCCGTAGGCGAGGCTCGCGGGCGGCGGATCTTCCGGTCCGCAGGAGGTTTCGCTGGAGAAGCCTTCGCAGGAGTCGGTGCCGGGGCCGCCGAAAGCCTGCCCGCCCCCGCCGCCGCTCTGCAGCTCGTCGTTGCCGACGCCGCCGTCGATCCGGTTGTCCTGCCCGTCGCCGGTGATTTCGTCGCCCTGGGGCGAGCCGACGACGTCCTCGAAGCCGTTGAGGTCGTCGTGGCCGTCGCCTTTGGCCTTGTCAGTCGCGAGGCTGACGATCACGCCGCCGCGGGTGGCGCTGGCGTAGGAGACGATGTCGTTGGCGCCTTCGCCGCCGGAGAGGCTGTCGGTGCCGGCGTCGCCGCGGACGATGTCGCCGTCGCCGGGCCCGCCGTCGACGTGGTCGGTGCCGGCGCCGCCGAAGACTTCGTCGTTGTCGCCGCCGCCCTGCAGGTCGCTGTCGTCGCCGGGGCCGCCTTCGATGTGGTCGTGGCCGGGGCCGCCGTCGACCTGGTCGTTGCCCTTGTCGCCGAGCAGTTTGTCGTCGCCGCCGTCGCCGTCGATCTTGTCGCTGCCCTGCTGGCCGTCGACGTAGTCGTTGCCGCCGCCGCCGCTCAGCTTGTCGGGACCCTTGAAGCCGATGATGACGTCATCGCCGCCGCCGCCGTGGAGGCCGTCGGCGCCCTTGGAGCCCGAGAGCTCGTCGTCCCCCTCGCCGCCGTCGATGCTGTCGGAGCCGGTGTCGCCGAGCAGCTTGTCGTTGCCGCCTTCGCCGTGGAGGGAGTCGAAGCCGCGTCCGCCGTTGATGTTGTCGTCGCCGGGGCCGCCGCAGATCGTGTCGTTGCCGTTCGGCCCACCGGTGATGACGTCGTCGCCACCGCCGCCGTAGATCACGTCGCTGGCCTTCTTGCCGACGATGTGGTCGTTGCCGGCGGTGCCCATGATCGTCACCTTCTTGCCGTCGCACTTTTTCGCCTGGGCCTGGGCGGCACAGAGGAGCAGCAGCGCGAGGGCCGCGAGGACAAGGAGGGCGGTGCGTCGGAATGAGTCGAGCTTGGCTGGCATCCCTGAGGACATCGGTCCTCGCCGCCGGAACCTTCAGGCGCGCCGGAAATCACCCAAAAATCGTCCAGACCAGTCAGACGAATGTCCAGATCCCGCACGGATCTCGCTCTCCTATACGCTCGCAGCGCGATGCGAGGCGGGATCTACGTCCTGAACTTCTACTCGGCGGTTTTCGTCGATCAGCTCAAGCGCGGCCGCAAGACCGCGACGATCCGGCTGGGCGACAAGAGCAACAAGTACGAGCGCGGCCAGGTGGTCTGGATCACGGTCGGATTCCGCCACAGCCCGCGCGAGAAGATCTTCACCGCGGTCATCGACGACGTCGAGGTCAAGCGGGTCGACGAGCTTTCGCGCCGCGACATCGAGCACGACAATCCCGAGTTTCGCCGCCTCGAGGACGAGATCAACTTCCTCGAGCAGATCTACAGCCGTCCGGTCAACGCCAGCGACCTGGTGACCGTGATCCGCTTCTCGCAGATCGTCGAGCCGCCCCGCGCGCACCTCGGCAACGGAGAGACGCCCCACCACAACTGAGGCGCACGATGGCCGAGTACGCCTTCCTCACGACCTGGCTGCTGGATTCGCCCCGCGAGCCGGTCTGGGAGGCGATCCACGCTCAGGAGAGGTGGCCGAGCTGGTGGCGCGGGGTGGAGGAGGCGAGCGAGCTGCGCTCCGGCGACGGCGACGGCGTCGGCAGCGTCTCGCAGATGGTTTGGAAAAGCCTGCTGCCATACCGGGTCAGCTTCGAGGTGACGACGACCCGGATCGAGTACCCGACCCTGATGGAGGGTCGAGCGGTGGGCGAGCTCGAAGGCGTCGGCCGCTGGCGGCTCTACGAGCAGGACGGGGTCACCGCGGTCCTCTACGAGTGGAACGTGCGGACGACCAGGCCCTGGATGAACCTCTTCGCGCCGCTGCTGCGCCCGGCCTTCGAGTGGAACCACGACTGGGTGATGCGGCGCGGCGGCGAGGGAATTTCCTCCCTTCTGGGCTGCCGGCTCTTGGCGATGGACTGACGCTTCGCTATCTTTAAGGCCATTGGCACTCTCCACTGGAGAGTGCCAGACGTCGCAGGAGCCCAGATTCGGCTCTGGAGCGACGATTCTCGACTTTCCAACACCACCCAGACCGATAACGGAGGTTCACGGATGAAGCTGAAGCCCCTCGGGGACCGGCTGATCGTCAAGCCGATTGAGGAGGAGGAGACGACCGCCAGCGGCATCGTCCTCCCCGACACGGCCAAAGAGAAGCCGCAGAAGGGCAAGGTCGTGGCCGTCGGCGACGGCGCGATCCAGGACGACGGCAGCCGCCGTCCGCTCGACGTCGCGGAGGGGGACGAGGTCCTCTACTCCAAATACGGCGGCACCGAGGTGACCGTCGAGGGCGACGAGGTACTCGTGCTTCGCGAGTCGGACGTCCTGGCCAAGGTCGGCTAGCGCCCACCGGACTTACGCAACTAAGGAGGACTAGGAACAGATGGCTCACAAGGAGCTGAAGTACGCAGAGGAGGCCAGAGGGGCCCTGCAGGCCGGCGTCGATTCCGTCGCCAACGCCGTCAAGGTGACCCTCGGCCCCAAAGGTCGCTACGTCGTGCTCGACAAAAAGTTCGGCGCGCCGACGATCACCAACGACGGCGTCACCATCGCCCGCGAGGTCGAGGTCGAGGACGTCTTCGAGAACCAGGGCGCCCAGCTGGTGCGCGAGGTCGCGACCGCGACCAACGACGTCGCCGGCGACGGCACCACCACCGCCACCCTGCTGGCCCAGACGATCGTTCGCCAGGGCCTGAAGAACGTGGCCGCCGGCGCCAACCCGCTGGCCCTGCGCCGCGGGATCGAGAAGGCCGTCGAGGAGGTCGTCGCGAACCTGCGCGACAAGCAGTCGAAAGAGGTCTCCGGCAAAGACCAGATCGCCCGCGTCGCCGCCATCTCCGCCGGTGACGACGACATCGGCAACGTGATCGCCGACGCGATCGAGAAAGTCGGCAAAGACGGCGTGGTGAACGTCGAGGAGGGCCAGACCTTCGGGATGGAGCTCGAGTTCACCGAGGGGATGCAGTTCGACAAGGGCTACATCTCGCCGTACATGGTCACCGACCAGGACCGC
>Ga0164302_10000389_pt1 | contig 12086 bp, 10 predicted proteins | sample Whisoiple_202_MG_FD_109714 | JGI IMG/M metagenome (GOLD analysis project Ga0164302, IMG submission 109714) | Soil microbial communities amended with pyrogenic organic matter from upstate New York, USA - Whitman soil sample_202_MG | ecosystem: Environmental > Terrestrial > Soil > Agricultural... | reverse complement strand
GGGTAGAGCAGCGCGGTCTCCTGGCCGGAGGCCCACACGCCGGACACCACGGGCACGGCGTAGTGGGTGATGAAGTACTCGGCGCAGCCCTCGCGGCGCAGGAACTGACAGTCCGTCGTGAGGTCGTCGTCGCTGCTCTCGTCCAGGAAGGCGCCGGCCCGGCGGTGGAACCGCTTCCCCTGCCCGAGCAGGCGCAGGTACGTCGGGTCCACGGTGCGGGACGGCTGGGCGAGGATGCCCTTGAGCCCGCGGCCGCCGGCGTACTCGAGCCCGCACTCCTCGCAGCGGATGCTCATGCTCATCTCGGTCGGGCGGACCTGCACCCCCAGCTCTGCGAAGAGGCGCCGCAGCAGGGGGTAGGTGCGGTCGTTGTGGACGATGAACCCGCTGTCGACCGCGTGCTCGTGCCCGTCGGAGTCGGTGACGTCGTGGGTGTGGGCGTGGCCGCCGAGACGATGGTCCGCCTCGTACAGGGTGACGTCGTGGCCGCGGGAGAGCAGGTAGGCGGCGGTGAGCCCGGAGACACCGGCGCCCACGACGGCCACCGACCCTCGCCGCGCCGACGGTGCTGGTCCAGTCATGTCAGTCCTTCGGCGTGGCCTCCGGGCCGGATTGGTCTGCCGGCCGACCGGGGCCGGCACCCGCCCTGAGGCCTGGCGCCGTCCCCCGCTGGTGAACGCTACCGCCGACGACCGGGGTTCGAGAGCGGATACCGGTGTGTGCTCGCCAGCCGCGGCGGGACCGGTGTTGGCGTGTTTTGCTGGAGACCGGGCGCCATCCACGCGGCGGGCGCGCTACGAAGGAGGGACATGACCGTCATGACGAAGAGGACCCTGCTGGCCACCTCCGCGGCCGTGACCGCCACCGCGGTCGTCGGAGGGTTGGGGACCGACCCCCGCTCCCGCTGGTACCGCGACCTGGACAAACCACGGTGGCAGCCCCCTGCCTGGGTCTTCGGGCCGGCCTGGTCCACGCTCTACGCGCTCATCGCGGTCGGCACGGCCCGCGCCCTGGACCGGGCAGAGGACCCCGCCGAGCGGCAGTCCCTCCAGCGTGCCCTCGGCGCGAACCTGGCGCTGAACGCAGGCTGGAACTGGCTCTTCTTCCGCGCCCGTCGTCCCGACCTCGCCCTGGGGGAGGTGCTCCTGCTGGAGGCCTCCACCCTGGACCTGGCGCGCCGAGCCGGCCGATCCGACGGTCTGGGCGGGCAGCTCCTCTGGCCGTATGCCGCGTGGGTGGCCTTCGCCACAGCCCTCAACGCTGCCATCGCGCGCCGCAACCGGGCGAGGAGCGCACGATGAGGATCGAGCGCACGGTCAGGACGCCCACCGGCCTGCCCACGGTGTTCGCGTTCTTCTCGGACTACACCACGACCACCGAGAGGGACCCCGGCACCGTGCGTACCGTGCGCGAGAGCGGCAACGGCGGCACAGGCACGCGCTACCACAACACCTCGCGGTTCGCGGGCCGGGAGACCGAGCTGGTGTACGTCGTGGAGCGGCTCGAGGAGAACAACGTCATCGCGCTGCGCGGTGAGAATGCCACCGTGGTGGCCCACGACGAGATGACCTTCCGGGCGCTCGGGCCGGACGGCCAGGGCGGGACCGAGGTCACCTACGTCGCCGACTTCGACTTCAAGGGCCTGACGCGCTTCATTGCGCCGCTTCTGGCGCCCGCCCTGAAGAAGCTGGGCGACGAGGCGGAGCGCGGGATGCGCGAGGCCCTCGACCGACTCTGAGTGACGTCTCCCGCTTCCGCTCGTAGCCGCCACGCAGCACCGCCCGCCGGCCCCAAGGGGCGGCGGGCGGAGCTGCGTCGCTGCGTCAGACCTCGAACTCGACGCTGAACGAATCGCCGGCGTTGGGCAGCACCACTCCCCCATCGACATACGGCACCTGCGCACCGTCGTGCTGGACGGTCAGTGGCGTGGCCCCCTCCAGCACGATGCGGAACTGCCGGCGCGCGAAGTCGGGGTAGCCCTCGCCTTGTGTCTCCCCGTGCAACCGGACCTGAGCTCCCGTGCGTGTGAGGGTGAATCGAGTGCGGAAGCGCGCGCCCTCCGAGGCAGCGAACGAGAGCCCGTCGTCCTCCTGGAGGTCGGACTCGAACACGCCATCCGTGGAGGGGATGAAGACGCGCAGCTCCAGCTCCTCGGGGTGGTAGCCAGCCGTGGAGTCGGGCGCCTCGGGCCACAGCGGGATGACCGACCCCCCGCGGGCGAAGACAGGAATCCGCTCCATGGGCGTGGGCACGTGGAGGAAAGCCTGTCCGTCGTGCCGTTCGCCGGAATGCCAGTCATACCAGACCCCCTCGGGCAGATAGACCTGCCGGGCGGTCTGACCGGGCTGGAGCACGGGGGCGACCAGCAGGTCCGGACCGAACAGGTACTGGTCGTCGAGGTCGCGGACCGTGGGGTCGTCCTGGTAGTCGAAGACCATCGGGCGCTGCACCGGTGCACCGGTCTCAGAGGCAGTCAGGAACGACGCGTAGATGTAGGGCAGGAGCCGGTACCGCAGCCGCACAGCCTCCCGCACGATCCCTTGGACCACCTCACCCCACGACCAGGCGTACTGGTCGACGTTGCCGATCTCGGAGTGGTTGCGGCAGAAGGGAGTCAGGGCGCCGTACTGCATCCAGCGCAGGTAGAGCTCGGCGTTGGAGTTGCCGGCGAACCCACCGATGTCCGCCCCCACGAAGGCCTGGCCCGAGACACCCAGGCCGGCGGCCATGGGCAGGCTGAGCCACAGGTGGTCCCATCGGGAGAGGTTGTCACCCATCCAGTTCGCGGCATACCGCTGGATCCCGGCGAAGCCGGCACGGGACAGCACGAAGGTGCGCTTGCCGGGCATCGCCTTGAGCAGCCCCTGCGTCGTGCCCATCGCCATCAGGAGCGCGTACTGGTTGTGGTAGCGCTCGTGCGACTGCTGTCCCTTCGCGAACCGCATGGCCCCCGGTTCGATGTTGCCCGTCGCGGGCTCGTTCATGTCGTTCCAGATGCCGGCCAGCCCGGATGCGACGTGGGCGGCGTTCAGCTCCCCCCACCAGTCACGGGCCTCCTCCGTCGCGAAGTCCGGGAAGGCGGTGTCCCCTGGCCACACCTGCCCGATGTAGATGTCGCCCCCCTCGGTCTTGCAGAGGACGTCGCGCTCGACCGCTTGGTCGTACACCCAGTAGCCGGGGTCGTGCTTGACTCCCGGGTCGATGATGGTGATGACCCGGAACCCCTTGTCCTCGAGACGTTTCAGCATTCCCGGGGCATCCGGGAAGGACGTGGTGTTCCACGTGAAGACGCGGTAGCCGTCCATGTACTCGATGTCGAGCCACAGTGCGTCGCAGGGTATGCCGTTGTCGCGGTGGCGCTGCGCGATCCCCTCCACGGCATCCTGCGTGTAGTCGAACCAGCGGCACTGGTGGTAGCCCAGGGACCACAGCGGGGGTGGGGCCGTGCGCCCGGTCAGCCACGTGTAGGCCGTGAGGATGGCGGGCATCCGCGGCCCGGCGAAGATGTACTCGGTGTACTGCCCGCCGGCGAAGTGGATGCGGTACTCCTCGGGCTGGGAGAACTCGTACGCCCCCCGGTACCCGTTGTCGACGAACGACCCCGACATCGTCCCCGCTGGGTAGCTCTGGTGGTAGAAGAACGGGATGGAGACGTAGTAGGGGTCGAACCCCGTGCTGGTGCGCTCTCCCCGCGGGTCACCCTCGGGCCACCGACCGGTGAACTCCCGGGTCGCGTCCGGGCTGAGCACATCGGTGTTCCACAGCGTGAAGTCCCGACCCTTGCGGTTGTGGTGACCTGTCTTCTCCCCCAGGCCGTAGACCGCGTCCTCCTGGCGGCACCTGCGCCGGACCGTGAAGGCATCGTTGAGGGTGGCGTACGCCCAGTAGCGGCCCTCCGAGTCCTGGGCCGTCTCGACGACAGCGGTGCCGTCGGTTCGGTGCACGTCGAGGCGGAACGGGTCGAGCCACAGGGTCACCACGAGGTCGGCGGTCCGGACGCGCACCGCCTCGTCATCGCGCTCCATGGTGAAGGGGGTCGCCTCCGACAGCGGGTCCACGCACACCGCGAAGGTGGGCTCCTCGTCGAAGACCCCGCCCCGGCTGATCTTGACCCTGACCGTGTCGGCGCGGATGACATCAAGCCTCAGGCGCTCTCCGTGGAGGGAGGCCAGCACCCCGTGAGGTGTCTCCTCGACCGACTCGACCCGCTCGAACCGGCGGTAGGTGTCTGTCTCGATCACGGCGATCAGGGCTCCTCGGGGTTTGGGGGCAGGTGCCAACGGCGAGCATGCCCGAAACGGCCGGGAGACTCCACGCATCCTCTTTCGCGAGGGGCCCAGGCGATCGGGGGCTTTGTGCCCTTGGTGGGCCGCGGGGTTGGAGCGGAGGCTCGGAGGTGGACCGAGGAGGCAGCCATCGCACGCACCGTGGAGCCGCACCCGCAGACCGACCCCGGCGCGCAGCGTCACGAGGTCGGCATCCAGATGCGGCTGGAGGCCCGAGGCCTGACCCGCCGCTTCGGTGACCGCGTCGCGGTCGAGGACGTCAGCTTCCACGTCGCACCCGGGGAGACCTACGGCCTGCTGGGGCCGAACGGTGCCGGGAAGACCACGACGATCCGGCTGGTCTGCGGCCTGCTCACCTCCGATGCGGGTGAGGTGGTCGTGGACGGTATGCCGGTCACCGCCACCGCGACGAGGGCCAAGGCCCACATCGGCTACGTCCCGCAGGAGGTCTCCCTCTACCCCGACCTGACGGCGCGCGAGAACCTGCGGTTCTTCGGCCGCCTGTACCGGCTGGGCGGGGCGCGCCTCAGGGGCCGGGTCGAGGAGGTCCTCGAGCTGGTCAGCCTCGTGGACCGCGCCGACGAGAGGGTGGAGTCCTTCAGCGGCGGCATGAAGCGCCGGCTCAACATCGGCGCCAGCCTGCTGCACAACCCCGCGCTCCTGGTGCTGGACGAGCCGACCGTGGGAGTCGACCCGCAGAGCCGCCACGCGATCATGGAGAGCATCGCCGCGCTCGGCAGCGCCGGCCTGGCCGTGCTCTACACGACCCACTACATGGAGGAGGCCGAGCGGCTCTGTGACCGGGTGGGCATCATCGACCACGGCCACCTCGTCGCGGAGGGAACGCGCCGCGAGCTGGTCGCCCGGGTCGGCGAGAAGGACCGGATCCTGCTCACCGCGACCGGCTCGCTGCAGGGCTTCGCCGAGTCGTGCATGGGCATGCAGGGTGTGGACCGGGTCGACGTCGCCGGCTCGTCGGTGCACCTGCTCGCCCGCGACGGCCGCAGCCTCCTGCCGCAGGTCCTGGCCGCCGCGGTCGCCGCCGGCACCTCGGTGCGCTCGGTCGAGGTCGACGAGCCCGACCTCGAGGCCGTCTTCCTCCACCTGACCGGCACGGCCCTGCGGGAGTGAGCGTGGGACCCGTCATCGCCATCGCCCTCAAGGACCTGCGCCAGCGGTTGCGCGACCGCTCCGCGCTCGTCCTGGGCTTCCTGGCACCCCTGCTGGTCGCCTGGCTGATCAGCGCCGCCTTCGGCTCCGTCGCGGCGTTCCACATGAACGTCGCCCTGGTGGACCAGGACGGTGGGCCGGTCGCGTCGGGGTTCGGGACGTTCCTGCGCAGCCCGCAGCTGTCCGAGCTGCTGACGGTCAGCACCGCGACCGAGGCGCAGGCCCGGGCGAAGGTGGAGGACGGCAGCCTCAGCGCCGCCTTCGTCATCCCCAAAGGTTTCTCCGCGGCCGTGACCAGCGGGGGCAGCATGCCTCTGACAGTGCTCGGCAGCGTCGACGCGTCGGTGGCGGCCCAGGTGGCGCGGTCGCTCGCCGGCTCGTACACGGCTCACATCGAGGCGGTGCGGCTCTCTGTCGCCACCGCCCTCGACGGTGGCGCCCCGCAGGCCCGGGCTGCCGCACTGGCGGCCGCAGCGGCCGACCTGCAGGCGCCCGAGTCGGTCGTGCCGCGCGCGGCCGGCACGCGGGAGCTCAGCAGCGTGAGCTACTACGCGCCGGCCATGGGGATCTTCTTCATGCTGTTCGCCATCGGGTTCGGCGCCCGGGGCTTCTTCCTCGAGCGCACCGGCGGCACGATGGAGCGTCTGGCGGCCGCCCCCATCAGTCCCGCCGCCGTCATGGTCGGCAAGTCGCTGGCGACCTTCGTCTACGGCGTAGCGAGCCTGGGGACGGTCGCCGCAGTCACCTCCCTCGTCTTCGGCGCCGAGTGGGGGCCACTGCCCGCGGTGGTGGCGCTGGTCCTCGCGCTGGGGCTGACCCTTGTCGGCCTGACATCCCTGGTCATCGCCGTGGCCCGCTCCGAGCGGCAGGCCGAGGGCTTTGCCTCGATCCTGACGTTCGGTCTGGTGCTCCTCGGAGGCAACTTCATCTTCATCAGCGCTGCCCCGCCCATGGTGCGCACCCTGTCGCTGCTGACGCCCAACGGCTGGGCCCTCAGGGCGTTCACCGACCTCGCGGGCGGTGCGGACTGGACCGCCGCGGTCACGCCGCTGCTGGTCATCCTCGCCTTCGCCGCTGTCACCACGACCCTCGCCTTCGCCCTGCGCCGCGGGGTGGCCCGGCCATGACCGCCCTGGCGCTGACCGCCTCGGAGCTGCGCCGGGTCGTCCGCGACCGCACCTTCCTGTTCTTCATCGTCCTGCTGCCGGTGCTCATCATCCTGCTCATCGGCGTGACCATCTCGGGCAACGAGGCGATCCGGGTCGGTGTCGTCGGCGAGCGGTCCACGAGCCTCGCCGGACGGCTCGCACAGCAGCTTGCCAGCGAGCTCGATGCCGACCCGGCGCTGACGGTCGAGTCGCTGACGAGCCGGGACGCCGCCCTCGGTGCACTGCGCAGGGGCCAGGTCTCGGCGGTGGTCGTGGTCACCGACGACCTCGACGGGGCCCTGCGCTCCGGGCGGTCCGTCAGCCTTCCCGTGCTGATCCCTGGTGCGGCCCAGACCAGCCAGGCCGCACTGGCGGGGATCTCCGCCGCCGTGGCACAGCACTCGGCGGCCGTCCAGGCGGCGCGCTTCGCCACGGGGCTCGGCCAGCGTGGCTTCGAAGAGAACCTCACGGTGGCCGAGCGCCTGCAGGCAGCGCGGGCCGCAGCGCCCCTCAGGCTGGAGGTGGTCGACAGCACCAGCAACTACCTCCCGATGGGCTTCAGCTACAGCGCGCCGACCATGCTCGTGCTCTTCGTGTTCGTCAACGCCCTGGCGGGCGGCGGTGCCATCATCCAGACACGGAGGTACGGGATCTTCTCCCGCGCCCTGGCAGCCCCCACCCGCCCCCGGGACCTCGTGCTCGGCGAGGCCCTGTGCTACCTCGCCCTCACCGTCGGGCAGGCCATCCTGATCGTCGGCATCGGCTCTGTGCTCTTCGGCGTGAGCTGGGGCAACCCGACCGCGGCTGCTGCGCTCGTACTCGTGTGGGCCATGGTCGGAACCGGGGCCGGCATGGCCAGCGGCACCATGTTCCGCACGCCGGAGCAGGCGGGGGCGATAGGCCCGGCGATCGGCATCGCCTTCGGGATGCTCGGCGGCTGCATGTGGCCCCTGGAGATCGTGCCGGAGTCGGTGCGCGCGCTCGGCCACCTCACCCCCCACGCCTGGGCCGTCGACGCGTGGGTCGAGCTCCTCTCCAGGGGCGGCGGCCTGGCGGACATCGCCGGATACCTGGCCATCCTTGCCCTGTATGCCGTGGTGCTGCTGGTCTTCGCCTCGCTGCGGCTGCGCAGCTCCCTCGTCACCTCGTGACCGGTGGCCGACTGACAGGCACACGGTACGTTGGCGGTCGGAAGGGAGACCACGTGAGGACTGCGTTGTTCGTGACGTGCCTGGGCGACGTGCTCTTCCCCGATGTCGGGAAGGCGACGGTCACGGTGCTCGAGCGCCTGGGCCATGACGTCGACTTCCCCGCCGCGCAGACCTGCTGCGGGCAGATGCACACGAACACCGGGTACCAGCGCGACGCAGTGGGGCTGGTGCGCCACCACGTCGACGTGTTCGAGGCCGTCCTCGCGGACGGCTGTGAGGCCATCGTGGCGCCGTCCGGCTCGTGCGCGGGCTCAGTGCGCCACCAGCATGCGGAGGTGGCCCGCCGCGCCGGCGACGAGGACCTCGCGGTGCGCGCGGAAGCCGTCGCGGCGCGGACCTACGAGCTGTCCGAGCTGCTCGTCGACGTGCTGGGCGTCACCGATGTCGGGGCGTCCTACCCACACCGGGTCACCTACCACCCGACCTGTCACTCGCTGCGGCTGCTCCGGGTGGGCGACCGGCCGCTGCAGCTCCTGCGGGCCGTGCGCGGCATCGACCTGGTCGAGCTGCCGGCGGCGGACACCTGCTGTGGCTTCGGGGGCACCTTCTCGATCAAGAACGCCGACACCTCCACCGCGATGCTGGCCGACAAGATGAGTTCGGTGCTTGCCACCCGCGCAGAGGTGGTCACGGCCGGTGACTCCTCGTGCCTGATGCACATCGGCGGCGGCCTGTCCCGCCTCAAGACCGGCGTCAAGCCCGTGCACCTGGCCCAGATCCTGGCCGGCGAGTCATGAGCAGCGCGTTCCTGGGCCTTCCCGGGGTGCCGGGGCCGGCCGCGGACACCGGCGTCGGTCACCTGACCGGGGACCGGCCCTTCCCCGCCGCCGCCCGCGATGCCCTGGGCAACTCCCGGCTGCGTCGCAACCTGGCCCATGCCACCTCCACGATCCGCGGCAAGCACGCCCGGGCCGTCGACGAGGTGCCCGACTGGGAGGCCCTGCGCGAGGCCGGATCCGCGATCAAGACCGCCACCATGGCTCGTCTGCCGGAGCTGCTCGAGCAGCTCGAGGCCAACGTCACCGCCCGCGGCGGCGTCGTGCACTGGGCCCGGGACGCGGCCGATGCCAACCGCATCGTCACGGCCCTCGTGCAGGCGAAGGGCGTCGACGAGGTCGTCAAGGTCAAGTCGATGGCCACCCAGGAGATCGGGCTCAACGAGGCGCTGGAGGCCGCCGGGATCGCCGCCCTCGAGACCGACCTCGCGGAGCTGATCGTCCAGCTCGCGCACGACAAGCCGTCGCACATCCTGGTCCCGGCCATCCACCGGGGGCGTGCCGAGATCCGCGAGATCTTCGTCGAGCACATGGCTGGGGTGGACACGGACGCCCTGACCGACGAGCCGGCCGTGCTGGCCGCCGCCGCGAGGACCCACCTGCGCGCGGCGTTCCTGCGCGCCAGGGTGGCCATCTCGGGGGCCAACTTCGCAGTGGCCGAGACCGGCACCCTGACCGTGGTCGAGTCCGAGGGCAACGGACGGATGTGCCTGACCCTGCCCGAGACGCTGATCACCGTCATGGGCATCGAGAAGGTCGTGCCGACCTGGCGCGACCTCGAGGTCTTCCTCCAGCTGCTCCCCCGCTCCTCCACGGGAGAGCGGATGAACCCCTACACCTCCACATGGGCCGGGGTCACGCCAGGCGACGGTCCCCAGGAGTTCCACCTCGTGCTGCTCGACAACGGCCGGACCCGCGCCCTGGCAGACGAGGTGGGCCGGGCGGCACTGCACTGCATCCGCTGCTCCGCCTGTCTGAACGTGTGCCCGGTCTACGAGCGGACCGGTGGCCACGCCTACGGGTCGGTTTACCCAGGCCCGATCGGTGCGGTCCTGACCCCCCAGCTGACGGGCCTGACCGGGGGCAGCGACCCGAACGACTCGCTGCCGTACGCCTCGTCGCTCTGCGGCGCCTGCTACGACGTCTGCCCCGTCAAGATCAACATCCCCGACCTCCTCGTGCGGCTGCGCGCCGAGCACACCGAGGCCCACGCCGACGCCCACCGCGTCCCCACGCCCGAGGCGGCCGCCATGGCCGCGGCGGCCTGGGTCATGGCGGAGCCCTCCCGCTTCGCCACGGCGGGGCGCGCGGCAACGACCGGTCGTCACGGCATACGCAAGGGCCGGCCGCTGCTGCCGCTGCCCCCGCCATTGAGCGGGTGGACAGCCTCCCGTGACCTGCCCTCCCCGCCGCGTGAGACCTTCCGCGACTGGTGGGCCCGGACCCGGGGGGAGCAGCCGTGAGCGCACGCGAGGAGGTCCTCGCCCGGATCCGCGGCGCGCTCGGGAACAGCACCGAGGTCCACGACGTCCCCCGCGCCTACCGCGGCCAGGGCGAGCACGCCGCGGGCTCCGCTGAGCTCACCGACCAGCTCGTCGACCGACTCGAGGACTACCGCGCCAGCGTGGTGCGGGCGGCCGACGACGATGACGCCATCGGCGCTGCGATCGCAGCAGCACTGGCGGACAGGGGGATTCGCCAGGTCATCGCCCCCTCCGGCCTGCCCAGGGGCTGGCTTCCCAGCGGCCTGAGCGCACACCTCGACGATGGCAGCCTCGGCGCCCGCGAGCTCGACGCCATCCCGGCCGGCGTGACCGGCAGTGCCGTGGCCATCTCCGAGACCGGGACCATCGCCTTGGACGGCACCGACCTCACCGGCCGCCGCGCGATCACCCTCGTCCCTGACACGCACGTCGTCGTGGTGCGGGCCGCCGACGTCGTCCAGACCGTCCCCGAGGGGCTGCGACGCCTCGACCCCACCCGGCCGCTGACCTTCATCAGTGGACCCAGTGCCACCAGCGACATCGAGCTCGACCGGGTCGAGGGCGTCCACGGCCCGCGCAACCTGGTCGTGGTCCTGGCGGGCTGAGCTGCGTCTCTCGCAGCTACGGGTTCGCCGGTCCGGCGGGCAGCTCGCCGTGGCCCGGCATGCTCGGCACCGCGGAGTGGGGGGTCGCCGGGTCCGACCAGCGCAGCACCGCGGCCAGTCCGTCGGCCAGGTCGGGGGCGTTCTCGCCGTCCAGCAGCGTCATCCCCGCGCTCGACCCCAGCAGCGACCACACCAGCGCGGCGTCCGCGCGCACCTGCTGTGGCTCCAGCGCGCCTGCCGCCACGGCGTCCTCGCGCGAGGTGCCGACCTGGAGCGGCTCCTGCCCCACCCAGAGGCTGGCCGTGGAGCCGGGGTCGTCGCGCAGCACGAGCTCCTCGATCTGCCCGCGCCGAAGCACTTCGACGACCGGCTCGAGTCCCTCGACGGCCTCCTGCTGACGGCGCAGCCGCTCGTCGAGCCGGTCGAGCAGTCTCTGCGTGCGCAGCCTCCGGTGGTCGGCCAGGGCCTGCCTGACCGCCTCCTCCTCGGCGGAGGCCGATGTGCCGGCGGCCCGCCCGCCCGTGTTGAGCCGGACGAGGCGCTGCTTCAGCTCGTGGCTCGCGTGCTCCTCCAGCGCCGCGATGGCGTTGCTGTCGCCCTCGAGCAGGACCAGCTCAGGGGCATGTCGGCGCACGATGCGGTCCAGCTCCTCGGCCACGGCCGTCGCGTTGCGCTCCCAGGAGTCCTGGGCGCGGGTCTGGTACCGCTTGTGCGACCAGCCGCCGAAGCCCACCTTGTGCAGGACGTCGTGGCCCCCGTTGACCTCGTGCTCGTCCTCGACCTCCCCGAGGGCGCCCACGACCTCGAGGTCGGCGCCTGCGCGGCCCACCCGCGCCACGGCATACGGGACCAGCGGCGAGACGGCACGAACCACGGGCATGAGGTCCGGGACGGCACCGAAGGCGGCCTCCTCCTTGACGGGGCGCCCCGGCAGGAGCAGGTCCAGGACGACCTGGTCACCGGAGGCCACGAGCACGCGGGTGCGCTCGCCGCCGCGGCCAGTGGGCTCCAGCGCCCGGCTCCGCAGCGCCTCCACGGCCCGCGGGGGCGCACCGAGGGCCTCGAGCTCGCGGGACTGGTCCGCCCATCGCAGCTCCAGCTCGTCGCCCGTGGCGCGGTCGACCCTCGTGGCGTCGACGCAGACCGAGGCATAGGGGGCCGGGCTGTCCATCACGGGCTTGAGCAGGTCGAGCAGCATCCGAACCTCCGCCGGCGCCCAGCCACGGACCCTCACCCCCGGAGGCGCCTCCCAGCATCTTGACCCAGTGGAAACGCCGGGGCAACCAGCGCCAGGACGGCCCGCCTCCCTCGACCTCAGGGACCTTGGCGGGAGGTCCTGGGGTCGACGTCGTCCGGGCGCACGTCCTGGGCGAACAGCAGGATGGCGAGACGCTCGCGCACCAAGT
>Ga0164302_10000388_pt1 | contig 12096 bp, 18 predicted proteins | sample Whisoiple_202_MG_FD_109714 | JGI IMG/M metagenome (GOLD analysis project Ga0164302, IMG submission 109714) | Soil microbial communities amended with pyrogenic organic matter from upstate New York, USA - Whitman soil sample_202_MG | ecosystem: Environmental > Terrestrial > Soil > Agricultural... | reverse complement strand
GGTGCGCTCGTCACGCTCGCCCTGATCGCGGCGTTCGCGCTCGTCACCGGCATCACCGAGCTGATCGTCGCAATCGGCGGCAAGCGATTGGCCGAGTACGACCTCAAGCGGATGTTTGCTCCGGCGAAGCCGCAGCCGTCTCACTGACATCCACAGGAGCGGGGAAGGGGCGCCTTTGCATCCTTCCCCGCTTCTACGAGCGCCGGGCCCGGGTGGAGTGAGTAGCGGTTTCGCGCAAGGGCTCGGTGGCATCGCCGACGCCCCGCTTCGCCGGCAGGTACATCATCCAGATGTGCGTTCGTTCCTCTTCGTCTCGTCTTTCGATCCGGACGCGGCACGCCGTGCGGTGCTCGCGTCGCCGCTCGATCCCGACCTTGTCGTGATCAGCCCGTCGGGGGCAGCCCGGGAAACTGCGGGCTATGCGGTCGCCGGCCGCTGGGTCTTCACGGTCGTCGAGCCCCTCTTCGCCGCGCGTCGGTTCGCCGAGAGCGGCTTCGACGTCGTGGCCCGGTTCGCCCAGGCGTTGCGGGGGCTCCCCGCCTACGAGGCGCGGGCGCCTCTCGTCGTCGTCGACGGGCTCGACGTGCTCGGCGCGAGCGTCTTCACGCTCAACCAGGCCCGGCTCATGCGTTCCGCCGACGATCTCGAGCGAGCACTGCCGGTGCCATGAGCTCGAACATCCTCCTCTTTCTCGGCACCTTTCTCGCGAGCGCCGTCGAGGCGGTCGAGGCCCTGACGATCGTGCTGGCCGTAGGGGTCGTTCGCGGCTGGCGCTCCACGCTTCTGGGGGTGGCGGCCGCGTCGGTCGTGCTCGCGGCGATCATCGCTGCACTCGGCCCGGCGCTGCAACGGATCCCGATCTCGACACTCCGGCTCGTCGTCGGAGCGCTGCTCCTGACCTTCGGTCTGCAGTGGCTGCGCAAGGCAATTCTCCGAGCGGGCGGCTACAAGCCGCTCCACGACGAGGCGGCCGCGTTTGCGAGCGGTCGCGCAGAGGCGGGCTCAGCGGCTACCCCGGCCGGACGGACGGATTGGTATTCGTTCACCGTCGCCTTCAAGGGCGTCCTGCTCGAAGGCCTCGAGGTGGCGTTCATCGTCATCGGCTTCGGGAGCGCGCAGGGCAAGCTCGGTCTCGCCATCGGAGCCGCTGCAGCCGCCGTGGCCGTCGTCGTCGCGGTCGGGCTCGTCGTGCGCGGGCCGCTCGAGCGCGTCCCGGAGAACACGCTGAAGTTCGTCGTCGGCGTGCTGCTGACGAGCTTCGGCATCTTCTGGGGCGGCGAGGGCGCCGGTGTCGAGTGGCCCGGCTCGGACGCCGCGATCCTTGCCGCTGTCGCCCTGGTGGGAATTCTCTCTGTCGCTCTCACGCAAGCCCTTCGGCGTAGGCGGCAGGCAGCGAGTCCTGCGGAGGTGCGGGCGTGAAATACATCGTGGCATTCGGCCGCTTCTGGTGGAACTTCATCGTCGGCGACGACTGGCGGGTTGCCGCCGGGTTGGCGGTCGCGTTCGCCGGCACGTGGACGCTCACCCACCACGGGGTCAACGCCTGGTGGCTGCTTCCGATTGCGGTTGTGCTCCTGCTCGTCGGCTCCGTCCTTCGAGAAGCGCGCAGTGGTGGTGCCTGAGCATGCGGTGGAAGAAGAACGCCATGCCCGTGCTCGTGAACCCGGCGCTGATCGAGCATGCGAAGCGGCGTCAAGCCAGCATCGAGAATCGCATCGCCGACCGCATCACAGCCTTCAGCGGCTCGATGCAATTCGTGTATCTCCACATCATCTGGTTCGCATCCTGGATCGGGTTCGGAGTCGAGTCCTATCCGTACGGGCTGTTGACGATGATCGTCTCGCTCGAGGCGATCTTCCTCTCGACCTTCGTGATGATCAGCCAGAACCGCGCGGACGAGAAACGCGAGGTGCTGGCGAACCAGCAGTGGGAGACAGTGCAGGACGAGGACAAGCAGAACGACGAGCTGCTCCATCTCTCGCACCAGATCCTCGACTTGACGAAGGCCGTCCACTCATCGATGGTTCCCGGCAAGAACGGCGGAACGGCAGACCGGGGCGGGTCCACGGTCAAGTGAGGCTGCGGGTTCGGCGTAGACGCTCCGGGGGATCCACCGACGCCTCGTCAGCCGCCGATCAGGAATGATCCGAAAAGTGGACGGCCCGCCGATTCTCATCTGCTACGACGGCTCCGCCGACGCGGCCAGGGGGATCGAGGCCGCCGCCGCGCTGTTCGGTGCGGGGCGCGCCGTCGTTCTCAACGTCGCCGTGCCGCTGACTGCCGCCGAGAGCGTGGCGGTCGTCTCGCCGGTCGCCCCCGCTGCGGCGTTCGAACAGGTCAATACGGACGAGGCCGACACGGTGGCGGCTCGGGGCGCCGAGCTCGCCCGGGCCTCCGGCTTCCAGGCCGAGGCTCGGACCATCCTCGAGACTCCGACCTGGCAGGCAGTGGTCGACGTGGCGAACGAGGTGGACGCGGCCGCGATCGTGATCGGCTCCCGCGGGCTGGACCAGCTGCACGAGGCCTTCGAGGGGAGCCTGTCGCACCAGGTCACCGCCCACGCCGGGCGGCCGGTGCTGGTCGTGCCGCCCCCGCATAACGAGCGGTAGCTCGACCGGCCAGGATCGCTTCCCAAGACATCAGCTCGAGCGCGGCGCTGCTCGGTCGCTGCGCTGGCGAGAGCGCCAAGCGGGGCGGGCGGCCGGAGGGGAGGTGCCGCTCGCCCCGCTTGGAGGGAGGCTCAGTACGCGACCGTCAGGTCGTCCTGCACTGAGGTGACGCCCGGTGCCGCCCAGGCGGCGCCGATCGCCTCGTCGTGCTCGGCCCAGGAGCTGACCGTGCCCTGGAGGGTCACGGACCCGTTGCTGGTCGAGATGTCGAGGTCCTTGGCGTCGAGCGCGGCATTCCGCTTGAACGCCTTCTTGATCGACTCCTTCACGTCGCTGCGGTCCGGCGTCGGGTACTGGAGGTCGATCTCGTCGACGACGTCGAGCGTGCCGACGATGTTCGAGGCGACGAACTCCGCCTCGTCGCGCTGGTATTGCCAGTTGGCAGTGCCGGTGAGCGTGACGAGGCCGTCGTCGACCTTCGCGTCGACGGTGCTCGGGACGAGGCTGTCCAGCATCAGCGCCTGGAGGACGTCGCCGCGAACCTCGGCGTCGCCGCGCTTCGCGTCGTTCATCAGTCTCACCTGTAGGTCGTTGTCGACCGAGATCACGCCGTAGACGCGCTCGGCGGCCTTCTTCGCCTCGAGCTTCTCCCGCAGGCTGCCGACGGTTCCGCGCAGCGTGATCGTCCCGTCGTCTGCCGACACTGCGATCGCGGTGTTGTCGACCTTCGGGTCCCAGAAGAGCTCGTCGCTGACGTCGGCGACGAGGTCGGTGTCCGAGGACATTGCGTACTCCTTTCGGTGGGTCATTGGACTCCTGGATCGTCCGCCGCGGGGCCGTGTCGCCGCATCCGGGTTGCCGCTGAACCGCTGCGGAGAGGACGAAGCCGCACGCAGGACCACCTGCTAGCCCTCCCGCATGGACGGGGTCATCCGGGCGCGAGAAGGGGCGCTGGTGGGCTGTCGCAGCCCGTCTCCCGAGCGCAGGATTGGTGGCGTAACGAAGTCCAGTGAAGGGATCGCGCCATGTCCGAGTCGACCGAAGAAGTCTGGAGGACCGAGTTGATGTCGCGGGAGAGCAGCGGCATCACGGTGAGGATGCTGTGGAGCCGCGCGACGAATCTCGTGACGATCGCCGTCGATGACGCCGCGAGCGGCGACTACTTCGAGCTCGTCCTCGACGAGGACGCGTCCGCGCTCGAGGTCTTCCACCACCCATTTGCGCACGCCGCCGAGAGAGGCCTCGAGTTCCGCACCCGACGGCCGGAGCCGGTCGTGCTGCCCGAGGCCGCCTGAGCGAGATCGAGAGGAGCGACGACATGTCCGATTACGACCTCGAGCGGTCGATCACGGAAGAGCTGCAGTGGGACCCCAAGCTCGACAGCAAGGCGATCGCCGTCTCCTCGTACTACGGCGAGGTGACTCTGCGCGGCACGGTCGGAAGCTTTCGCGAGAAGCGAGACGCCGGCACTGCGGCCCGGCGAGTGCACGGAGTAAGGAGCGTGGCCAACCAGCTCAACGTGCGGCCGCTCACCCGTCACGGCCGCAGCGACGCCGATCTACGGGGCGCGGTCCTGCGCGCGCTCCACTACGACAGCCTGATCCCGGACACGATCGACGCCGCCGTGGACGACGGCTGGGTCACGCTGACCGGGACCGCGGAATGGCAGTACCAGCGCGACGAGGCCTCGTACGTCGCCGGCAACGTCCCCGGTGTGTTCGGGGTGAACGACGAGGTCGACCTCACGCACGCGGAACCGTACGTCGGCGGCGTCGACGAGGCGATCCGCAAGGCTTTCGCCCGCAACGCCAAGATCGAAGCCGGTGACGTCTCGGTCGACGCCAACGGCGGAACCGTCGTCCTCACCGGAGAAGTGCGCTCCTGGGTCGCGCACGACGAGGCTCTCGCGGCCGCGTGGGCCGCGCCGGGCGTCACGCGCGTCGACGACTTCATCGAGGTCGACTACTGAGCGAAAAGCCGCAACCGTTCGGCTCGGCTGCCGATGTCGGTGCCGGCCCATTCCGTCACGATCGCTTCATGAACGGAGGACGAATCTGATGCAGCTCACACTTGCACAGGCGATCGCCTGGATTGCGACCCTGGGAGGCGCGTGGGCGATCGTCCGCGCCGGCACCGCCAAGGGTGTGCTCAAGGCGAAGGCGCCGATCCGCTGCGCCGCCTGCGGGCGCGAACGGGTCCGCGGTCGCTGCCCCTGCACCGACGACTCGGCGTGACCCGGTGACTCCCGGCGTCTCGCAGGTTCTCGTGGGTCTGGTGATCGGCTACGGCGTCGCCGGCGCCCTTTCCGTGCTCCTCGAGGCCCGGAAGATGCTGGCCCGAGGCAGCTCGGGCGATGTCTCAAGGGGCTTCCTCAGCGCGTACGTGGGCGGTTATGCGATCTGGTTGCTCTACGGGGTGAGCCTGAGGAACGCGCCGATCATCCTCGTCGACTCCGTCGGGCTGGCGTGCGGAGTGGCCACGCTGGCCGTCGCCCTGAGGCTGCGCGGCGGCGACCGCCTCGCGGCGAGCGCTGAATGAAGAAGCGGGAGGAACTCGGGCGCGAGGCGCCGATGGTGATCAATCCGCTACGGCTGGCGCGGTTGGTGCGTGACGTAGCGCGTCAACTGCGGGCCGGTCGTCGCAAGAGGTCCTCTCGGTGATGGTTGACCTCGACGCCGAGCATCGGGACACCGTCGAGCAGATCTTCGCGCGGCGTTCGAGCCGCAATGTCGAGTGGCGGCGAGTCCGGTCACTGCTCGACGCGGTCGCGACGGTGACCGAAGAGGACAATGGCAAGCTCCGAGTCTCGCTCGGCGGCGAGACCGAGGTGCTGATGCCGCCTCACGGCAAGGACGTCGACGCGCAGATGCTCGTCGACCTTCGTCGTATGCTGAGCCGCGCGGGCATCCCGCCGTCCAGCGAATGACAGAGCTCCTCTATCGCGAGCGCCTCGCCCACGGTGACGCAGCCGGCCTGCTCGTCCTCCACCATGGCCGCGGCGCTGACGAGCTCGACCTGCTCCCACTCGCGGACGTGCTCGACCCGAAACAGCGCCTGCACGTCGTGACGCCTCGCGCGCCCCTCACCCTTTCCGGCGGCACGGGCTACCACTGGTATCTCGTGCCCAGGGTCGGCCACCCGGATCCCGAGACCTTCCGGGCTGCGTACGACGACCTCGCGCGCTTCCACGACGAGCTCTGGCAGCGCTTCGGGCTCGCTCCCGAGCAGACCGTGCTGGGCGGCTTCTCGATGGGGTCGGTGATGAGCTACTCGCTCGGGTTGGGCCCCGACCGGCCCGCACCCGCCGGCATCCTCGCCTTCTCCGGCTTCATCCCCACCGTGGAGGGGTGGACGCCGCAGATCCCACGGGACACGGCTGTCTTCATCGCGCACGGTCGCACCGACCCGATCATGGAGGTCGAGTTCGCACGGACAGCGAGGCTCCTGCTCGAAGGCGGCGGGATGAAGGTCGACTACTTCGAGTCGGACGCCGGCCACACGATCGACCCGGCTGCGATTCAGCGGGCCGCGAGCTGGCTGGAACGGGTCATCTCCCCACAGTCCGCGACGTAGCTCAGTCGCGATCGAGCCACGACTCGACCTCGTCGAGAGTCATGTCGTGTCGATCGTCGACGGGATTGCGCGCCGCGTCGATCAGGGCGTACCCGGAGTCCGAGTGCCGGAGCTCGACCCCCCGCGCGCGGGCCCGGCGCTCCAGGCTCTTCCGCTTGAGTTTCCCGGCCTTGGCGTCGTTGGCTCCACGCCAGTCCTCCTCCGACGACCTGCCGCCGGGCGGCACGACCACGACCTGGCGCGAGTGGGGGATGCCGTCCTCGTCGCGCCGAGCGGGACTCACTCCGATGCCTCAGGCGCGACCTGGGTCTCGGTTTCCGTTTCCGCGGGCCCAGCCTCGGTCTCGGCTTGATCTTCGGTCTCCGGCGAGCCGTCGTCGTTCCCGTTGGCGGGCCAAGGCTCGCCGGCCGCGCGCGCGGCCTTCTTGGCCTGCTTGCGCTCGCGCTTCTCCTTCAACGCGAGCTCGCGGGCTCGCTTCGCCTGCGTTTGTGCCGTCCTGGCCATCCGCCTGCTCCTTTCGGTCGATTGTCGAGTCGCAGCCGCGAGGCCGGCCGAGGCCGCCGCAGCTGCCGACCCGTTGCTAGGCGGACACAGGCGCGACGTTCGTCGCCTGCGGCCCCTTCTCGCCCTGCTCGGGCTCGAACTGCACCTTCGCGTTCTCGGCGAGCGTCTTGTAGCCCTCGCCAGCGATCGCGCTGTGGTGGACGAACAGATCCTCGCCGCCGTCGTCGGGAGTGATGAAGCCATACCCCTTGTCGGCGTTGAACCATTTCACGGTTCCGGTTGCCATAGATGAAACACCTCCTCTGCGACGCAGGAACGGGCAGAGGAGGCGCACCGTGCGCCTCCGGTACTCGCTCAGTTGGTCTACCGAGCGTAGCACTGACAAACCTTATTGGCCTCCGACCCGTCGAAAGGGATGAGATGCGGATACCCCTCCGCCGAGAACCACGGCAGACCACACAACGTAGAGCGGGTCAGTGACCGGCCTCGACCCGACCCTCGCGCCTGGCCCGTTCCAGTTCGACAGCGGGGGAGACGTCGAGATCTCGCGCGAGCTCGCGTCGAGCTGGCGGAGGCTGACCCGCGCCGCCACCTTCGTGGCGCTCCTCACGAGCCCCGCGCTCGTCGCGTTCTTCATGCGGCAGAACCACTGGCCGCTCTGGAAAGCCCTGATCGTCACGCTCGTCATCGTCGGCGCGTTCCGCGGGCTCCTCGACCTGCTGTTCCGGCGGTTCATCCCCTGGCCGAGCCTCTTCGGGCTCGAGAGCCAGCAGCACCGCGAGGAGGACGTGCTCGCGCGAAGGCGCGCCTGGTTCTGGAGCTTCTGGTTCCGTCTCGGCTTTGTCTTCGTGACGATCGTGACCGTCGTCTGGATCTTCCAGGGCGGCACGTGGGTCGAAGCGCTCCAGTCGATCTTTCACGGCATCGGGCACGTCCTCAGCTCGCCGCAGCTCTGGATCCAGGCCGTCTTCGTCTTCTTCCTGTTCTTCGCCAACTTCGCGATCCTGATGGGCCCGTTGCTGCTCATGAACCTCGCGCAAATGCAGGCGTTCGAGCCCGGCGACGCGGAGTGGGGCGTCAAGCTCGACGACGTCCGCGGCCAGGCGGAGGCGAAGGAGGAGGTGCGGCGCGTCGTCACGATCTGGCAGTCGGGCGAGGCGTTCGAGCGCGCCGGCGGCAAGCGCGAGCGCGGGCTCCTCTTCCTCGGGTCCCCCGGCACGGGGAAGACGATGCTCGCCAAGGCGCTCGCGACCGGCTTCAACTCGCCGTTCGTCTCGATGCCCGGGTCGGGCTTCGCCGCGACCTTCATCGGCATCGACGCGATCGTGGTGCGCGTGCTCGCGCGGCGGGCGAAGAAGCTCGCGCGCAAGTGGGGCGGCCAGTGCATCGTCTTCATCGACGAGATCGACGCCGTCGGCATGCGGCGCCAGGCCGTGCAGGGGCAGATGACCGCCCTCGACGCGTACGCCTGGCGGGACGTCAGCGACTTCTCGTTTTACGGCCCCTGGGGAGCGCAGAACCCAACCGGCGACCTGATCGTCGAGACCCGCCGCTGGCGTGAGCGGCTGTTCGACCAGCGCTCGCCGTCGCGCTGGACGAACCCGATCGTCGACCGCATCGTCAATCAGTTCCCCGGCGGGATGATGGGGGGCATGGGCCAGGGACAGCTGGCGCTCAACCAGCTGCTCGTCGTCATGGACGGCATCGACAACCCGCCGTTCATGCGCCGGGTGCTGACGAACCGCATCAACACGCTGCTCGACGCCTTCTACATCGTCCCGCGCCGGCTGGGGAAGTACTCCCTGCGGATTCCTCGGGCGCGTCCACGTGGCGAGCAGATCTACTTCATCGGCGCGACCAACGTGCCGATCGACCGGCTCGATCCGGCGCTGACGCGTCCGGGCCGCATGGGCCGTCACGTCCAGTTCCGGACGCCGACGAAGGAAGACCGCAAGGACGTCTTCGACCTGTACCTCGCCAAGGTGGCGCACGACGACGAGCTCGACGCGCCGAAGCGCCGCGACGAGATCGCACGGATCACGAACGGCTACTCGCCCGCGATGATCGACCAGGTCTGCTCGATGGCGCTGACGAACGCCCAGCACGAGGGCAAGATCTCGTTCGGCTGGGACGAGCTCGTTCAGGCCATGACGACGCTCGAATCCGGTACGGCGGTCAACGTCACCTACCCCGAGCACGAGCTCCGAGCCGTCGCGATTCACGAAGCAGGTCATGCCGTCACCGGGCACGTCTACCGCCCCGACCTGGAATCGAGCCGGCTCTCGACCCGCATGCGCGGCGGGTCGCTCGGCCATCACCAGATGTTCGAGCGCGAGGAGCGCTTCAGCCGCTGGCAGCACGAGGAGTTGGGGACGCTCATCCACGTGCTCGGCGCGATGGCGGCCGAGAACGTGTTCTACGGCGAGAACAGCGGCGGGGTCGGCGGCGACCTACAGACCGCGACCGACAGCGCAGCGTGGATGGTCGGCACCGCCGGCATGCGCCCGCTCCGCGTCGAGCTCAACGGCAACGTGCCCGAGGGAGAGGATCCCGACGAGGTGCGCGAGCAGATCATGAAGCGCTTCGAGAAGATCGGCCGCACGCTGATGAACCGCACCCGCGGGAGCGCCGACTTCCACGCGGACCCGATCGCGTCGATCCTCCACGACCCCTTCAAGAACGCCGTCGCCGCCCAGATCCTCGGACAGGCCTACGTGATCGCCTTGAATCTCGTGGTCACGAACAGAGACGCCGTCGACGCGATCGCAGTGCATCTGGCGGAGAAGCGCGAGCTGTACGGTGACGAGCTGGTCGAGCTCCTCGACGCGCAAGGGCTCGTGGCGCCGACGCTGGACTACACGAAGGAGGAGACGTGGCCGAAGATGTAGTCGCAGGCCCGGCCGCGCAGCCGGCGCCCGAACGGCCTGCGGCCGAACGGCCCGCCCAGACTCGCGCCGAGCGTGCGCACGCCTCTGCCTACTACACGCGCTTCTCGCTCGCGTTCACGCTGCTCATCGTGCTCGGCCTGGCCGGCGTCGGTGCCCTCGTCTTCGTGCTGATCAATCCGAGCGGGACGAAGGCGCCGCCGTGGTCGACGTTCAAGCCCAAGGGCTCGACTCTCGCGATGGAGCGGCAGATCGCGACGCAGGTCTCCTCCGAATACAAGGACTCGACCGAAGCTCGGCTCGTCAGCGTCTTTCCCGGCCCGCTCCAGGCGACGCAGTTCGTGCAGGGGAACTCGGGCACGCAGAGCGTCCAGGTCCCGATCTCGGTGGTCGCTGTCCTGGCCGACGCCTCGAAGGGCAAGCACGAGGAGGGCGACTACTCCTTCTTCGACCCCCACTCGACGGTCGGGTACGCGATGTGCGGCATCGGCGACTCCCGGCAGAACTGCGGCGTCGCGAACACGACGGGAGGGAGCCCGGAGGGCCTGCTGCGTCGGGAGGCGCTCGAGCTCGCGCTCTACACCTTGAAATACGTTCCGAACACGGACGCGGTGATCGCCTACCTGCCGCCGCCCGGCAACCCGGGGGTGGCGGCGAAGGCGATTCTCATCTCGCGGAAGGACGTCAAGGCGAACCTCGACCTTCCGCTCAGGCGGACGCTGAAGCCGCAGCAGGTAGTCCTTGGTGGCGGCCTCCCCGACGGCGGGCACGTCGGCGCGCTGACCTCGGCGCGGGTCTACACGTCCAACTACCAGACCTTGCCCAGCGACGGGTCGTCGGCCCTCGTCCTGACGCCCGCAGGCACCGCGGGCTGACTAGTCCGGGGAAGGCGCCCGGCGTGACGAGTGTTCAGGGCGAGAGTGACGGTTCGTCGGGTGCCGACAGGCTCAATACGGCGCCCGCCACGGCTGGAGAAGCGCTGATCCGCTCCTCGAGAGTCCGCAGCTGCACCGCGACGTGCGGCTCGGTGGCGTCTCCGGCGAGATCGACGTAGCCGATGATGATCACCTTGCGCGGCCCGACGATCCCCAGCTGGAGATAGGTCACCCGGGCTATCTCCGGCATCTCGAGCAGCTCCCGAATCGCGGCAGCGCGAACCCGGGGGTCTGCCTCCTCGCCGACGAGGAACTGACGGTTCCTGTCGATCAGGACGACCGCGACTACGGCTAGGAGCACGCCGACGAGGATGGAACCTACGGCGTCGGGCACCGAGGAGCCCGTCGCCTGGTGCGCCGCCAGGCCGATGGCAGCGATGACGAGGCCCACGAGGGCGGCGGAGTCCTCGAAGAAGACCGCTCGGAGGGTCGGATCGGAGGTGGCCATCACCTCCTCGATCACGTCACGGCCCAACAATTCGGCCACGGGCCTGGCTTGACGGACCGACCGGAGAAAGGAGATCCCCTCGAGCACGAAGGAAAACGCCAACACCACGTAGCCGAGGACGAAGTTGGTCGCCGGCTCGGGCTTGATCAGCTCCTGGATCCCGTGGGTGACCGCAACAGCGGCGCCGGCCACGAATAGACCGAGCGCGGCGAGCAGCGCCCAGACGTATGCCTCGCGTCCGTAGCCGAGATGATGCGAACTGTCGGGCGGTCGGGATGAGCGCCGATTGGCCACGACCAGGAACACCTCGTTACCGGTATCCGCCCAGGAGTGTGCGGCCTCAGCCAGGAGCGACGCCGACCCGGTCACCACGGCCGCAATGGACTTCGCTACGGCGACGACGACATTGGCGCCGAAGGCGATCCAGACCGTCGTCGCACGTGCTTCGCTCGAAGGCGACACGCGCGAAAGCGAGCCAAGTAGATCTGTCTCGCCGGCACGATCCTGGTCGTCAGCCGCCGGGCTCACGCCGCAAGTCTTTCGCACCGCGGGCAACACGCGTTCCACCGGGTTGACCCTGCGGTTACGGGACGTCGTTGCTTCTGACGACCTCCATTAGTGCCTCGGTGAGGAGCCTGATGGTCTGGAGCGCACTCAAGCCGATCAGCTGCTCGTGCCAGGGTTCGAGTGGCAAGGCGTCGAGGAGTCGGTGAAGGTCGCGCGCGTGGGCGACGTCGAGCTTCGAGTGAATGAGCAGCTGATGGAAGCCTTCTCGCGGCAGGCCTGTCATCTCGATCACGCGTTCAACGGTCGGTCCGTCCGGGTGGAAGGCCTCGAGCTCGAGGAAGCCGAGGAGTGCGACCGGGTGGCGATGGAAGATCCAGTAGTACTGGGCTCCGATCAGCGCCATGACCTGAGGCGCAGGCGGCTCCCGGCGGAGTCGATCCGGATCGATCCCGAGCGCTGCGAGGTCGTTCAGGGTCGCGCCGCCAGGCTCGTCGCCGTGCATCTCCTCCGGAATGTGCCGCTCCAGGTAGGCGACCAGGCCATCCGCGACCGGATCTTGCGGCGCCGACTCGCGAGCGCGGACGAGCGCGGCCTCCATCAACGGGACCATGGCCTCGGCGACGGGGTAGCCCGTC
>Ga0164302_10000386_pt1 | contig 12127 bp, 11 predicted proteins | sample Whisoiple_202_MG_FD_109714 | JGI IMG/M metagenome (GOLD analysis project Ga0164302, IMG submission 109714) | Soil microbial communities amended with pyrogenic organic matter from upstate New York, USA - Whitman soil sample_202_MG | ecosystem: Environmental > Terrestrial > Soil > Agricultural... | reverse complement strand
GCTATACCCATTTTCTGAGGGTTGGATTCTTCCGTTATTTGTATGTCTGTAATGCGCGGCTTCTGTTGCTATTCCTTGCTTTTTGTTAGCAACTATGTATGACATATCACTTACACCTCTCTAATTAAGGTTTTCTTATACTTTAGTCGGGAAGAATATATAAAATTAAAGCCTATATCTTTTCCGAAAAATACTAGGAAAATTATCTTAGGAACCAGGATCTTCTCTCTTATCACAATGCAGCTGGATGTCTGAGAGAGTTCGTTTGTCGAATAGTCAAACCGTACGAGTTTTACAGCTCCAATTCTGACCTTGCAATCATGCATTATAGTGTAACTACGCCAGATCAGAGATGATCCTGATTTAATGGTAGCAAACGAGATATAGTCGATTTCATGGATGATATATGTCATCTGAAAAATATTCCTAGGTGAAATGATATAAGAAGGACGTCTACTTTGTAAGACATAGTAATATGGATGAGAAGATGAGATAATATAGTCAGATAATATACTCAGCCATAAAAACACCAGATAATAATATTTGGAGCGCTGCCGGAAAATTGTCATGCTCCTTTTAGAATATGTAGGTAATTCCCTCTTAGAAAAATAGTGTCCGAAATGAAATCTAAGTAGATTAAGATGACAAATAACAATTGTAAAACGGTATTTTATCTGCGATGATGGTAAATCTATTATATTATGCGGTTGACATAATTCTAGTAGGATAATAAATATGATATTTCAGGATAGATCAGTTTTTAATGAATACGTCATTTCTGAGAAGAGATTAGAAATACTGTAAACTATTTATAAAGAGGTATCAGTTTTATTTTGTCATTTAATCCAATGAGAGAATTGAATTAATGGGATTCTAGAGATATCAAGAAGTTGGATTATTCTAAATTTCAAGCTAGTGGAGTTATATGGGTGTTATGGTGATGTACAGCCAGCAATGACTCTGGTTTTTACAAACGTGAATCTGCTACATGCAATCACTACTTTGAGAAAATAAATGAAATCATGCCTTCTGTAATATCAATTGCTACTCTTTTCCCTAGGATATCTTGATATAATTCTGAAACCAAAGTCTTGACATACAATGACCACTTAATCCCAAGGTCATGTTGTATATTAAGATAATATGATTCATTTCTATTAACTATAGTATGATCCATCCACGATACTGTGAGCCAGCTCCGTAGAATTTCTATAAAATCACTAACGTCGTGATTTTCCCTCATAAATGTAAATATGTTCTTAAAATTTTGTTTTTCTATTTTTTCTGCTAGGTGTACGATTTCCTCATCGTTCAATCGATTGATTACTGCCTTGAGAAATGGTTTTGTCATTGGCAAAAGACCCATTTTTCTTTCATATCTTTCCCACTCAACGTGATTGGCAAATATCCTCGTAACAAATGCGTTTAAGTTCATCTTTTCTAATTTGGCATCTTTTTTTAGTTCGTTAAGGAGTGGCACAGGAAGTCTAAACGTAACAGTTTCGGTCTTTATCCTAGCAATATCTGAAGATTCTTTTCCTCTTCCACCATAATTGCTCATTCAATATTTCGAATCCGTGGATGCATTAAAAAGATTATTGATCCGATATTCTGAACCTAAGGGAAAATAAGCCTATAGATTTGCCAGTCTAGATAGTGATGCCAACATCAGTTTAGTAATATAAGGATCCATAGTAGATCAACAATTCGCAAGAGTCTTAAATTCTACTCTTACCCGCTGATCGAATATCAAATAAATTTCTAAGATGTTCCAATCTTTTCTATGGGATTGGAGGATAATTTGAAAAAGTCATTTTCGGTGGAATGCAAAGATGATCTAGATCAGCCAGAAACTTCACACCCACCACAAAATTAAAGCGAAGCTATATTTACCTGTATTTTGCCGCTGATCTGGATATTCAGATCAGATTCAGATAAATAGAACCTTTCGGTTGTGTTGATCCAGATGAATCATTTTTAGCCTAACGATGCGATTAATGTGACCCGTGGATATATCTTTGGAGCTAGTATTTATGAATGCATTATCTAATATTAGGAATGTTATTGATTTCATCTCTTGTTCCTAGTATTAATTCGTCCGCTTCTGGAGCTATTCTTATCTCATCTCAGTACCTTATCCCTATTTTTTTGGCCATGATATTTGCAGCAGCGTTATTATCATCCAGAACAAGAATTCCTCACATAATTGTTCTCGTAATATTTGGAATTGGTCTCTCTTTTCTTAGTTTTATAGGATTAGACTTTGTAAATGTGAGCGGGTTCAGAATAGATCCAAGGTTGATAATAAATTTTGTAATACCCCCGTTGATTTTTGAAGCGATGATGAAAGTCAATTATAAACAATTTAAGACAGTTAGAATTTCTGCCCTGCTGTTGGCAACGGCAGGAGTAGTCGTATCCACATTTGTGGCCGGCTTCCTGCTAATGTATGTTGCTGGCCTGAGCTTTGCCGTCTCGTTTCTTTTTGCTGCGCTAATCTCCCCGACGGATCCAGCTATAGTGATAGAGATATTCAAGAAGTTAAGAGTCCCTAAAGGTCTTTCGACATTAATGGAATTTGAGGCTAGCTTCAATGACGCTACTGGCTTAATTATATTCTCATCAATTCTTGCAGTGGTACTGGGTGTGAGCAGTAACAACGGTAGCGGCGATGGAATTTCGAATCTAATTGGTGAATCGGAACACTTTGCCATTGTATTTTTAGGCGGAGCGGCTGTAGGTTTGGGTATTGCGATAGCAACAAATAAGTTGCATTCATTAATGAATGACCCCTTTTCCGAGACTGCCTTGACCATTGCCACTGTATTTGGTTCAGTCGTACTTGCGAATTCTCTCGGAGTATCGGGGTTAGTTGCTGTAGCAGTAGCAGGGCTATATTTTGGAAATATAACTGTCAAGCGTGAAGCATATATGAGCCTCAAAGTTCGTACAACCGTGTTTAATTTCTGGGAGATCATAGCCTTTCTTGCTAACTCTGCAGCATTTCTTTATTTAGGCGTGAGTATGAATGTCTTAAGCATTGGTCAAAATATCGGATTAATAATTTTAGCATTTGGTATTATATTTTTAGCAAGAGTAACCTCTACATATCCAATACTGTCTATTGTTAGTAAATTCACACGAGAAAAGATTCCATCCACTTGGAGACACATTGTTGTACTTGGAGGAATGAGAGGAGCACTATCTGTGGCACTAGTTGCATCTTTACCAGATGAAGATATAAGCAGCAATCTGAAAAACCTGATTGCTACTCTAACTTTCGGAGTAGTTCTTCTTTCATTAATTATACAATATATTGGTCTTACAAAATACGTCAAGAAGGTATTTCCTCCAGGGGTCGAATAATGAGGCGGATTATGATATATAGTTGTATTTGCGCTTTTGTTCAGGTTCTCTTGGGAAGTGTAGCGGATGGGCACATGACCTACGCGAGCAACATTGAAGAAGAATAGTGGTGCAAAACAATATCTACCACAGGATTTAATTGATTTAAATATCTGCATTGAAGACATAGGAATTCATTCTTATTATGGTGATAATGTTCACTAAACCTTAATATTCATCTAGATAACCCGATAATTTTTTGTTTGTCTATTCTGTTTGTTTGGCATAATTTACCGGGAGCCTTTGATGAGCCGATCTGGTCAGACTATGACGAGTAGTAAGAAACCGAAACTCCACATCAAGGAAAATTACTTTATGTTGTATAAAAATCGAATTAATCTATATTATATTCACGGAAATTGTAGTATTAATTCATTGCAATAATAGAACAAGACTGTATGCAAAGACCGTGTCATCCTTGATAATGGCATATTTGAATAGTATCAGTTACTATAAGTCATCAAGAAATTGTGACAATGAGTTGAAAGTTTTTAAATTGTTATCCATGATACATATTCAAATGTTGGCTACAGACTTAGCGATTATGTGGAGGCAATATGTAGCTGAACCTATTTACTGCGTTAGTCATATGCCGATACCTGAAGACCAAATTCCCAGAAAGGATTACCCTAGAACTTTTGGCTATCATTATATCCAAAACTTTCTGTCCCAATGTGGAATTTTCAAATCTTATTATCCTGTTAGGAGAAACACCCCAACTCTATTTTCTATTTACATTTAAAGGTTCTAATTGAATACTTTATGATTCCGTGTGATTATCTACATAGTATGGTGAAAGAGAAGCGTCTTACTCTAGTCCATATGGTATACATTTTTGTTACTTTATCTGAGGAGAGAATGTTGAATCAGCTTTAATAGTAAAATGGATGTAGAAAGAATGGAACATAAATTTAGAATAAAATTAAATTCATAAAATAATATAGAATTAAAACATCTTGTTAAACGAACAGTCAAAGAAACTGAATCAAGCCAACAGCGAAGATGTAAAGCCCAAAATGATTATTAATTTCACGCATGGAAGAGAACTAATAATAATTCTTAATGGAATCACTATGTGCCGCAATTTAGAAGCTTCATGTGATTTCTAAAACATTAAAAAGTATATACTATATAATAACAAATATTATGTACCTATATATATCCATGCGCACTTCTATGGTTATTGAATAATAACAATGTCAAATTATGTCTTACTTATAGATTGGACAGAACAGGGAATAAAAAATGTCAAAGATACTGTAAAACGAGCTAAATCTTTTGAAAGTGCGATAGAAAAAGCCGGTGGTAAATCTCTTGGCTTTTATTATACAATTGGAAGGTATGACATGGTAGCAATAGTTCAAGCTCCAACCGATGAGGCAATAGCATCAGTGTTATTCAGCCTTGGAAGTCTGGGCAATGTACGTACTGAAACACTTAAAGCATTTTCAACTAACGAAGCAGCTAACATAATTGAAAAGTTGTCTTAGTGAATCATAATGTTATGTATTTTCTTTTTGTTTTAGCCATATATGAGAACATCTGCCAAAAAATACAGTGACGAATCATACAAAACTACGATGTAGAGATAAATGCAGTAGGAAATAATGCGTTTCTCACATGATGAGAAAGAGCAAATGCAACCAACAATCAACCTGTCATGAGAGTAAGCAATAATAATGGTAAAAATTTGGACCTTGGATCATGTTGTCGTCATGCGAATAAATAATAATAAAGTACTATTTCGTTTTTATTATTTCCATACCTTAGTAATAGTAGTATTAGTAGTGGTAAGTAGTAATACAAACATACTTAGGATTTAGATAACCAAGCTAACTCAGACCCAGAAATACCCCAGTCTTCTGGACGTTCATTATTATACACATTGACAAATTTTGCCTCTTCGTTACCAATATTTTTTACGTCGTGCCAATACCCTCCTGCGATAAAAGCTATCTGTCCCCGGGCTTACAATGAATGTATATCGCTGTACATTAGGACTACATAGTCATTTTCGCATTTCCAGAAATACAGTATCTTAACCCGGCTGCGTTTGGATGCCAGTGAGGCTCACGTACTTCACTTTTTCCTAGACGAAGTAGAGCTGCCACATCTCAGCTAATATTGGAAAGTAATCGACATTCATTAACGTTCTACTTCCAGTTGCATTATAAAATTGCGGTTTCGCCTGTTATCCAATACAAAAAACATTGAGCTAGGTAAGTTTGCAAGATAATAAAATAAGGTCTTCATGACGACCATTTAATAACATAGTCGAGCTGTAAACATACAAATGACAAACTGGCATGAAAGTCCACTAATGATCGTAAAGAGTGCTGATCCTGTAAAAGATGATGGTGCAAGTTTAAAGAAAAAGCCGGCTGAAATAGAAGCTCTTTTAGCCAATGGTGGACATACTCTAAAATCCGTAATTGAGTGCAACGGTCAGATCTTTGTATTTCTAATTGATAAATCAGAACTAAAGGGATCTAAAATAGTATCGTCTTAATAGTGTGCTAATAACGCTATGAAAATATACAAAATTTCTGCAGTAACGCTGATAGTGGAAAATATGGAAAGGTCTTGCAGATTTTATTCTCAAGTACCAGGCTTTAAGTTAGTTTATGGATCTTCTGATGATACTTTTACTACTTTTGAGATTGAAGAAGAAGAAGAGCATAAATCAAAAATGTGTCTCAATCTAGAATTGGGAATCAATAACAATCGCGAGCCTCCTAATCATATAGCAGAGAACGATAATGGCTGGAAAAGACAACACTTTGGACGAATAATCTTTCATACCGAAGATGTGGATAGATTATATTCTTATTTTAAGAATAATGATAGTATTTCAAATTTAATATCGTTTGAAAATGAACCTACTAATGCTGCATGGGGAGAAAGATATTTTCATATAAGAGAACCAGATGGATACCAACTTTCATTTGCAGAACCTATTGCTGGTAGTAAGGGATGTATAAACTGAGATACTCATGAGAATGGATGGGACAGACTATATGATCACAATTAATTTATTCTTCTATAACGTAATTTGTGGGATCTTCATTATCGTCTGAGTCTTTCATTTTATGCTCAATCTTTCTTGAATCACCAATCTCATATTAGAATGTAATTCCATTAAGACATAAAGTGAGGAACATCCGGTCTGGAGGTTATTATTTCTGTTGCTGTGATATGCTTGCATTTTAAACCTCTAATGTTAAAATCCTGGCAAGTACATGTTTTTGCTTCTGCGTTTATCTCGTAGTACAAGTTCTTGTCTTTACTGCTTCTTAATAGATATAATTTTTGTTCTCGGTCGGTTTCTACAATTACTGGTTCATATGAATTTACTTCCAGTATGTTATAAGCTTGCTTTATGCGCCTTTTTTCTTCTTCCTCTGTTCCGCCTTCTACTTCGTCAGTCACAGTCGTTCTTCCACCAAATTTGATCGCCTCTCTAAATATTTGCAAAGTTCTATCATCTCTAGTTTCTGAGATATACACTACATAGATCAATGCTCTACGCTTTCCCTGATATACTCTGACTACTCTTCCTATTCTTTGAATCACTTGATTCATATTTGAAGTAGTAGCTAAAATTATCTCTATTCCTACTTCAGGAACATCATAGCCTATCTCTAGAGTATGTACTGATAACAAGGCATGGAAGTCTTTACCCCAAGATGAAAGAATTTTCTGTCTTTTTATGGAATTAATAGTACTGTCTATTACCATAGATTGTATTCCTTCACCTTCCAAACTGGTCTTCAGCAAGTTGATAGAGTCAAGTGTTTCACTGAAGATCATGATCTTCAGACTTGGATGTTTTTTCGCTATCAGATTTACTGCTCCAGATATTTTGTTTTCAGCACAACTTAACAAGACTCTTCTCTTTCTTACATTCAGGAACCATGCTCTAGCTAGTCCTCCTACAAACCCACCTTTTCTTAAAAGTAGAGACATCGATGTTGCATCATACCTTTTGAAGCGTGAAGAGATATTCCTAATTTTTGTAGAGTATGTATCATAAAGTTCCTGCTCTTTGTCTGTGAACCTTACTTGCATAGGAATAACAACTGGCTTTGTTAGTCTGCCTTCTTTTATAGCCTCTTTTAGCATGTATTTTTTAACAGGAGGTAGAACTGTGATGATTGTATTATATCTTGGATCTTGTTCGTCTATTGTTGCAGTGAGGCCTAAAAGGGCCTTACTAGAGTCTTCCACAGCTATATCAAATACTTTTCTAAGCACTCTGGATGTGTCACTCACAAGATGCACCTCATCAAAGATTATCATCTTGGATCTTCGTATGAGGTCAGGGTTATAGGTTACACTTTGATACGTGCTTATTGTTATTTCCCTTATCTCTTTTCGTTCCCCAAAGTATACTCCTATCTTATCATCTGGTATGCCATAGTTTAACAACCTTTTGAGGTACTGGGCAATTAAGACTATGCGTGGAACTAATATGAGGATAGCCATGGGATAGTCAGAAGGAGGAGAAGAAGGAACTGAGATAATGTCTGCTGCTCTTCTCGCACATTCAAATGCTATCTCTGTTTTACCAGTTCCGCTGCTGTATATTATGGAACCCCGCAAGCCATTTGAAATCCATGCATCTACTGCTTCAAGCTGATGTCCTTTCAGATGAAATGGGAACTTTAGTTTAGATATTGCAGAAAATTGTGCGAGAGTAACTTCTTCAGTGTGAGAATCATGCATTACTTAGACATCCCTAGATTCCTGAATAAATCCCTCTTTCAATAGATGAAAAATCTAATTAAGATATAGAAGCAGCAGCACTTAGGGTAAAGGGAGAGAGTCTATTGGCAAGAATTTTCTCTATGAGCAAAGATAGATTCTAAGGTCAAGATCCCTCAAAGTTAAGTTCTTCATATATGTGAGGTTGAAATATTATGCCATTAGCTGTTGTCTTCTTTCAATTTCCTGTAGACTTGCTGATAGCGCCATACGCTAACTGATAACTGACATATAGCATCATTTTCAGCTTGTCGATTTCTTATGCATTGATTTGTTTCCTCTAATTGCTTACCCTGCTTTATATATCTGCACCTTTTCTAAGTCAGGTCAGAATTTAGAAATAAGTCAGGCTGGATCCTATTTTGCGAACTATTTTGGCTCTTCCTGAATCTTTTTGCGCTAATACATAGTATAGAATCTTACAAGTTATTAATTTTGGGATTGTTTTGCTTTTTTGCATGTATAGATATATCTTATAAGATCCTGGGTATGAAAAATTATTCTCGCTACTTATTTGGGGGGGCTCTAAATATTTTATACTCTTTGATTTTGAGGCCATCAATTCCAAATTTAGGTACATGCTGGGCTTGATTCCGCCAATCCTGAAGGTACTGAATCGGTCGATATGGCTACCACCGTACGCGAGAATGAGCCCTGGCAGTCTGAAGTAAAAACTGCAAGACCTTTTCATATCAGTGATCAACAGTGTTACCGCAGATATCCTATATACTTACAAATTCGGTTCACTGCCTTACTTGACAATCCAAATTGCAGCTTATTACCGATCTACGTCTTTTTTCTTTTAATTATTCTAGATCTTTTTTTGGATTTTGACTTTTCATTTCGTTTAGATCTACTTGGACCAGCGCCTCTTGCTGGCACCCTTTGGAGTCTCGACGAGATCTCCTTATTTACTTTTTTGATTATTTCAGTCGAAATGTTTTTAGACATTTTTTCAATTTGTTGTATTTGCTTTTGCAATTGCCTAACCTGAACTTGAATCTCTTTGCTTAGTTGGGCTTGCTTTTCACTGGAGTGAATGTGCTTTTCAATAGGGCGGATTGTAGATATAACTTTGTCAAGCTTTTGTTCATTTAGATTTAACCGTTCAGTTATCTGAGTTTGGATGGCTTGAATAGCTTTATCCTCTGGTTTTGAGGTATCGTACCCTTCTTTAGAATTCTTGCCTGTCAATATGCCAGTCGATTTGCGTGTCTTTCTTTTATTGCTTCTTTTCCTAGTTCTCGTGGCTGGAGGTTCGACCAGTGATTCATTATCACTGAGATTTTCATTATCTAGTCTCACCTCCTCCATACGCTCTTCTATCGGGAGCTTATCGGAATCGTCCACTTTGTCTACATCCTGGCTCTCTGGTCCTACCGATATCATTTCAAAGCTTTCTTGTACTTGTGGACTATCTTCGACTACTTCGTCAAAGGTGGTATCTTCTCCTTCAGTGTTCGAATTTGAACTTGCAGCGTTTTCATCCTCAGATACGAATTCATTCTCATCTGACATGGCAATTAGTATATTTGTAGATAGAACACCACCTATATATTAATAGACTGATGATGGCAGGATACCTATTATGCACAGAGGGAAGAATACGTGACCTTAATCGATTGATGCTAGCATTTGTTGTGGATCTTACTGGGAAGAACAAATAGTAGTTTCTAGTTAATATTAAATAATGGAAAAATGGTCAATTGCGATTCGTTTTTGCGCGTACCAGTCTTAATGCCTGTAGTTATAAAAATTGTGGTAGATTTTGTCAAAAACTAACTGCTGACCGAGTAACTTACCTGAATATACGAACCTATCCGTCATTATTGCGTTAAAATATGCCGAAAATATCGATTTATCAATACAAGATCCATGTATGGGATATTATCATCTCCGGCTTAAGGTTTGCAAGACGCTTGGCTGTTCTCCTTACAGGGTCCTCATTAGCAAGATTCCAGTAGCTCGGTAAAGTGATATCATCTGGTCTGAGAGATCGTTTGATACAACTGGCTCATTAACACTAGGTTGTATAAATAGATCTGACGTGAAAAGTGGCTTTGAGGTAGCATCGAAAATCATCATGCTGTCCCAGTGATGTACGTGAGGCGTCATTAGGAACCTAAGTGTCATTCTGACTATTATCAATGATTCGTTTTCCCAGAATGAGATATGATCTATAGGAATTTTCCATCCCATAAGATTTAACTTGGAACTGAGATCACTACAAATCAATTTTGCCTTAGATGCTTTGAGAATCTCCATTCCTCCGCACTCATCAGCCTCAAAATGTAAAAAGGCTATTTATGATAATTTTCTATAGGTACTACTTCCTTCACCTTCTCCTCAATCTTACTATACATACGAAGTGGCCCGGTATGAATTAGAGTTGGCTTTATATCATTAATCAAAAATTGATTAAACGTAATCCCATATTCGCCGACGAAACCCGCTATCCTGTAAATTCCATCCCTTATCTCAGATATCGATATTGTCAAAATCCTTCGAATCAAGATGCGTTCTGCTGATCTCTTTCACCATTCAATTGCTTTAGTTTTCTTACATTTATAATCGCACGTTCTATAATCTGTCTTAGGGACAATCTATTACCACGAGCACTAGGGCCAGAGCGTGTATGTCAATAACTATGCGCAATTTATGAATCTTGTGGGGATTAGGTTATAGTTCGAGTAACAATTCGGAAATTTGTGCAGCATAATGTGATATAATCATTCCATCGTTACATTAGCCCGTGTAACAATTGAAATGCTATATTAAGATTAAGGCGCCTTAGAATTTCCAACTTCTCATGAACTATAATGTTTTTGCAGTCTGTTGGCAAGTGCAAAGGACAAAATATCGGCGAAGGAAGTGGGCAATAAATTGAAGAGTAAAACGTTTTCGGTTGGGCACACATCGTTAACAAACATTTTTTATTCTTAACTGATCTGCTACTCACAAAGCAGCCTTGGGATCTACGCTATTCCCTCTTCTCGTATAATTCAAAATCTTTTGAAAGAGACCAACTCAACAGTATTCTTATAGTTACTACGATAGCAAGGGTAACTAATTCATCGATTGAACGGTTAAAGATCGTCTTTAATATATCAGCTGCAATAACAAAATCTAAGGAGATTAGCAACCCTCTCAAAAATCTATAAATCATCTCACGAAGGTTTGTTGGAACTGGTTTCCCCCGAACCCTCGCAACGGATAATTTTGAAAACATAAATAGGAAATATATGACTATGCCAGTGATAAATATAATCGCAATAACCTCTATCGCGAGTACAATATAATCCACAACCTGTTCGATAAATAAGTTGTCTGTCATTTTTGTATTTCTAGTAACAGATCCTGATTTATTCTTTAAACTTACTGTGCTAGGTTATGTGGTATCCAGATTCTTGAAAGATTATTCCTTGATTTTGTGGTGTTGGCATCTGGACTAATCCAGTATAGCGTGTATTGGAGTTTTCTGGAATTCATAATTGGTAATTATGTTGGAGTTAAATGCTTCTATATCAAAAAAATTCTCTTCGGCATATATGATATGAGATTGGGTATATATTCTTGGAGAGCCTTCCTCAATTTGTAGATCTACCCTCATATGTTTCAGGTACAATGACGCCTCAGAATCAAACCTATCTTCAGCCGTTTCTGTAATCGGTTAGAAAAAGTAGCGAATTAATTAAAGTCTATTCAAGAACTTATAAGAGCATAAATTATCATTAAGTTGAAGTTTGGCATGCGTGTTGAGCGTCACACGGAAGAATGTTCATTTTTTTGTCATGCTCTCTGTCAGCATTGTCTCCCAACACAGGTTTAGATGTAAATTGTTCCGCTTCCTGCTGAAGATATAGCCCTATATTTATCGACGTGATATATATAAGGGCAAGGAGAAGAACAGTGACTACCATACTAGCTACCGCAAGTGCTCTGGTGTTCAAATCTGAAG
>Ga0164302_10000381_pt1 | contig 12186 bp, 15 predicted proteins | sample Whisoiple_202_MG_FD_109714 | JGI IMG/M metagenome (GOLD analysis project Ga0164302, IMG submission 109714) | Soil microbial communities amended with pyrogenic organic matter from upstate New York, USA - Whitman soil sample_202_MG | ecosystem: Environmental > Terrestrial > Soil > Agricultural... | reverse complement strand
ATATATTTATATCCATCTATTATATATTCTTGTTTATCATTTCTTACATAATCTTGAAATGATAAAATTGGATTTTTAGGAAATGTTATATTATATTCTTTTATTTTTTCTTTGTCAATACGATAATTTTCTCGTGCAAAATTAAGTCCTGAATCCATATAAACTTTAAATGTTAATCCATCTTTAAATAATGATTTTAATTCTTTATAATCATGTTTATTAAATCTTTTAAGTTCTTTTGTATATCCTTGTAATGCATATTCTCCATAATTATTATATATATTTTACAGCAAAAGTACCAAGACCACCAAGTGAAGTTGCAATTGAAGTATTAATTGGATTATTAATTAATTTCATTAAAATACTAGAATTTTCTTTTGGTTTTTCTTTTGATTTAATCTTAGATTTACTTGAAGTTTTTGGTTTTTTTTTAGAATCCTTTAGTTTAACTTTACTTGAAGTTTTTAGTTTAACCATATTATTATATTATTTATAAAATAATTTACAATATCTTATAAATAGATTATCCAAATAGACTTTTTTGTTTTGGAATAATTATTTGACCAAATTCATTTTTATTTATTTTATTATTTATTGCATTATTAATATTAACCTCTGTTTGTAGTTTAGTAAGATGTAATGCTTTATGTATCTTTTCAATTTCATCTTTCAAATTTTTATTATTTTCTTGTAATTTGCTAATTTCACTTTGTAAATTTTTAATTAATGTATCAACACTCCTTTTATAATTGTCCATGTTTTTGTTATTGTCAATATTTATTTTAATATTTTGCTCTTGTAAATTTTTGTTACCCTTTTTGTAGTTATTAAGCCCAATTAATCCTGTAATACCAAGTGCTCCTAATGCAGCTGCTCCTAATGTTTTTTTATTAATTAAACCATTTTTAACTACATTTTTTTTACTTGAAGTTTTTGATTTAACTTTACTTGAAGTTTTTGGTTTATTCTTACTTGAAGTTTTAACTTTACTTGTAACCATTTTTATTATACGATTTATAAAAAAATTTAATTGCTTTTTGATTAAATTTTTTTGTTATATTATAAATAATAACTATTATGTCAACTAAATTAGATTTAGCGATAAAAGAGCAATGTCCTGTTAGTGTTATTTTTAATGTTTTTTAACAATTTTTAATATTTTTTAACAATTTAGTTCGTTTAAATTTATATTTAAAATTATATTATTAGTTTAATATAAAAAGTTTAGCTAATATTTTATGGATACTACTTTCTATACATCTAATCAAGCTGCTAAACTTTTAAATATACATCCAAATACCTTACGTTCCTGGGAAGAAAAAAATATAATCTCTAGTTTTAGAAGCTCAATTACTGGACATAGACGTTATAATATTCAAGATTTTTTATTAAAAAGAAATAAAGAAGAACCTGAAATTATTAAAAAAAATATTTGCTATTGCAGAGTTTCTAGTAGAAATCAAAAAGAAGAATTAACTAATCAAATAAATTATCTAAAATTAATTTATCCAAATCATGACATTATTACAGACATCGCCAGCGGGCTTAATTATAAAAGAAAAGGATTGCAAAAAATTCTGGACCTTGCAAACAAGGGACTTGTCACAGAACTCGTGGTTACCTACAAAGACAGACTCTGCCGATTTGGATTTGATCTCATCGAATATATTATCAACTCATCTGGTGGAAAAATCCTGGTTCTCAACCAACTTGAAACTTCCCCTCAAGAAGAAATGGTCAAAGATCTCACAAGCATCATTCACGTCTTCAGTTGCCGATTATATGGCTTGCGAAGATACAAAAAAACCATTAAAGATGCAAGTAAAATCTAAGAAAATTAAAGTTTGTATGTATTGCAATGAAAATATTGAAATTGAAACTAATAAATTCTTATGCCGATTGCATTTTCAAATGCATAAAAAAGATGAATTTTGTAATGCTATAAAAACTAACAAAGAAAATTGCCATTATAAAGCTAGTTATAATGGTTTTTGTGGGCAACATATTAATATCCCAAAAACTGAAGAATTAGATAAAAAAGAATTTAATACATCAAGAAAAATATTAATTCAACCAACAAACGAACAAAAAATTATTTTACGACAATGGTTTGGAGTTTCTCGTAAATGTTACAATGAAGCCATTTTTAATATTAACAAAAAAAAACTGGATTTTAATAATGCAAGAGATTCTATAACTAAAAGACTAGATAATTTAGATTATGTAAAAAAAGTTCCATTAAAAATAAAACAAGAATCGGTTACAGATGCTATAAAAGCAATTAGTAATGCTATAAAGAAGTTTGGAAAAGTTAATAAATTTCAAAAAGTTAAATTTAAAAGTAAATTAGCACCAAGCCATAGTATTTATATAAATAAGGATGCAATAAAAAAATTGGATAAATATAATTTAAATATTTATCCTAAAACTTTAGGTAAAATTAAATGTAATGAAGAAATTCCAGATATTTTAACTCATTGTAGAATTACTGTTAAATATAATAGATATTTTTATTTATGTATTCCTATGGAGCTTGATATATTAGATATAAATCCAGTATTTAAAGAAAATGTAGTAGCTTTAGATCCTGGAGTAAGAAGTTTTAATTCGTTTTATAGTAATAATATGATAGGAAATATAGGAATGAATACAGAATTAAGATTTAATAAAATATATAAAGATTATGATTTATTAATATCAAAAACAAAAAAATTAAAAAATAAATTAAAAAAAGCAAAAAGTAAAAAGAAAAGAAGTATCAAAAACAAGATAAAACATTTAAGGAAGAAATATCTAACTTTAATATCTAAACCAACTCGTCTTGTAAAAGAGCTTCATTCAAAGACTGCATTATTTTTATGTAAAAACTTTGATACAATATTAATACCGGATTTTAGCAGTAAAAAATTAGCCGAAAATTTAGCTTCAAGAGTTAATAGATCAAATCAAGCTTTATCTCATTATTCATTTAGAACAAGATTATATCACATAGCAAAAAGATTTAAAAGAAAAGTACATTTAGTAACAGAGGAATATACATCATTAACATGTACAAATTGTGGAGATGTAAATATAAAAGATAAATCAGAAATTTTAACATGTGAAAAATGTAAGTTAACAATGAATAGAGATATTAGAGGTGCGAGAAATATTTGGTTAAAAAACATAATAAAAATACAAGAATTAATATAATAATTTTTATGTGGGAAGCCGCCATCCCACGCCGTCTTTACGATGACTTTTAATAATTTCAACTATTTGTTAAAAATTAGTAGAATTTGTTAAAAATAGTAAGGAATTTGGTAGCAGAATATTTAAAAACTTTATCATATTATGACCAAAATAATTTAGTAACTCAATATTGTGAATATAAATATGATCAACAACAAAAAATAGAAATATTAAATGAAGCAGACGAATTAGATATATATTATAAAAAATTAGAAGAACTTCAAGCAAAAAAAGAAATAAAAAAATAGATTATCAACTAATTTTTCTTAGTTAATAATCTAATAAAATTTAAACACATTTACCAATTTTTTTATCACATCTAGCTTTTAATTTTTCATATCTAGCTAAAATGACTTCAAATGGCGGACTTGGTTTCGTAAAATCACATCCTTGTGCAATTAATTTATCTGAAACAGCTTTTTTCCATATGTAAAGACTTTTCATTAATGGAACTCTACCTGAGAAATTTAAAGGGTATTTTTTTTCCAATACATCTTTAGTGTAATCTCTACAATATTTACACGGAATAGTATACTTGAACAATCCATAAAATTGTTTAAATCTTTTTTGTTTTAATACGTGATTCTTATTTTTAAGATCTATTCTATCAGGCATAGTCATCGCAGTAATAAACATGTTTTTCCATATACATCCAAAATACTTGGATTTTATTCCTACTGTCATACTTAAGTTAATTTATTAAAAAGAAAATAATATTATTTTATATTAAGAATAGTAAAATGGTGGCTGTGAGTAAAGTTAAAGTTAAAACTAAAAGTAAAAAACCAATAAAAAAAACGTATTTACAAAGAAATAAACGTTATGCTACCATTGGTAGTTTACTCGGATTATCAGTATTTCTTGGAGCAGGAATTAATTATAAACTAAAAAATAAATTTGTAAAATTAAGTAAACTTACAAAAGATGAATACAATGCATTTATAGATTGCACAGGAAACATTACATTAGAATCTTTTCAAAAAATTAATGAAAAAAATAAAAATAAATTAAGTCCAAAAGACTTACAAGACCATTTTAATTTGTGTAAATTAAGTAAAACTAAAACTGAATTTAGTACAAAACAAATGGATACTCTTTTACAAAAGTCAATGGAAAAATAATAATTTTATTTAAATTTTGCTTTGAAATTACAGTTTTATTTGGAAATTTCTAATATTATTGGAGTTTTACCAATATTTTTAATTATTTTATTCAAAAAATTTATTAGATACCAACCATTTATTTTATTAAAATAATAACAACTTCCATCCTGAGTAATAACCGCATTTGGATAATATTTTAATACTATATTAAATGGATAACATTTAAGCGATTTATTTTTGATAAAATTATATATTTGAGTTTCAGTTAATTGTGATGGTACAATTTTTGGATTTAAATTAAATTCATTTCCTAGAGTAAATATGTGATAAGCGGTATGATTATCCTTAGGTAGACCACATAAAATACATTTAAGTTTTAAACATGTTGGTTTTGTATTAAATTCCGAATATTGCATTACATTTACACTAAATATATTTTTTATAAATTGAACGAATACAAGTAAATAAAATTGGTTTAAAAAAATAAAAATTATAAATTACAAATACAATTAATGAAGGAAGAGCTGAAACTATGGAAGAATGGTATACTATTATTAATGAAACAGTTGATAAATATACGATACTTAAAGAAAAATTAACAACGGCTTTAGTTAACCAAGACGAAGAAACAATTAAAAAATATAAACCTATTTTAGATAGTTATAATGATATATTAAAAATGTATTCATATTACTTAAAGTAATTAAGTTTAAAAATAAAAATACTTTTATTTTTAAAAGTAAGTAGTAATGGATAAACGTGTAGCAAAATTAAAAAACAAGAAACAATATGCTCAATTGACAGCTGATTGGTTTAATATGAGAAAAAATTGTATTACGGCAAGTTCTGCTAGTAGTTTATTAATTAGAGACTCAAAAACATGTGATAATTATATACAATTATATAATTTGCAAGACACATTAAGTTTAAAAATTAAAATACTTTAATTTTTAAATATTAAATGCCAAGTATATGTAAAATAGAAAATTGTAAAACGCAAGCTAATTATGGATTAGAAAAAAATAAACCATTATTTTGTGCTAAACATAAGAAAAATAACATGTATGATGTCAAACAAAAAATATGTGAATATAAAAATTGCAATAAAAGAGCAATATATGGATTAGAAAAAAATGGGGAAAAAATTTTATGTTCTACACATAAAACAAAAAATATGTTTAATCTTATAAATAAGATATGTAAATATTTAGATTGTAAAAAAAGAGCTTTATTTGGAATAAATAAAGCTAAATATTGTTCTAAACATAAAGATGAAACTATGGAAAATTTAAATAGTAAAAAATGTGAATATAAAGAATGTAAAATTCAGCCATCATATGGATTAGAAAAAAATAAACCATTATTTTGTGTAAAACATAAAAAAGAAGATATGAAAATTGTAACAAGTAAAATATGTGAATATAAAAATTGTGATAAAATAGCTAATTTTGGATTAATATCTGGGAAATCATTATTATGTATAGATCATAAAACTAAATATATGTTTTGTTCATATTATAAACAATGTAGTAAATGTAATTTACCATATAAACCATATCATGATTCTAATTATTGTTCTTTTTGTAATCCTGATAAAGAAAATAAAATTAGAAAAGAAATTGTTATTAAAAAATTATTACAAGATAATAATTATAACTTTATTCATGATAACCAATTTCCTAATGATTGTAGTGATAAATATAGACCAGATTTTCTTTTTGATTGTTCTACTTATTATATAATTCTTGAAGTTGATGAATTTTGTCATAAATATAAACAAGAATGTGATTTGATAAGAATGAATAATATAACTATGAGTTTAGGATTACCAACACTTTTTATTAGATATAATCCAGATAATAAAACAATTAATGAAAAAGAAAGACATAAAATATTATTAAAAGTATTAAATGAAAGTTTAAATTATGAATTTTTAGAAAATATGGATCCAATTTATTTATTTTATTAAATTTAAAAATTAAAATACTTTTATTATTAAAAGAGTAAATGGATAAACGTGTAGCAAAACTAAAAAACAAGAAACAACCAATTCAACTCTCAGCTGATTGGTTTAATATGAGAAAAAATTGTATTACTGCAAGTTCTGCTAGTAGTTTGTTAGTTAGAGACGAAAAGACATGCAGAACATATATTGATTTATATAATTTACAAGATACATTTAGTGTAAATTTTAAGTGTTGTAATCCGTATTCATCTAAATTAGATTACTTTAAAACTAAAGTAATTGGAAGTAAATTTACTGGATCCACTGCAACATATTGGGGTCAAAAATATGAACCTATTGTTCAAGCCATTTATGCTGTTAATAACAAAACAACTGTTTTAGAATTTGGGTTACTTCCACATGATACTGTTCCTTTTATGAGTTGTAGTCCTGATGGAATTACACCTGAAGGTATTATGTTGGAAATTAAATGTCCTTTTAGACGACAAATAGATGGTATACCACCCTTCTATTACTACATTCAATGTCAATTTCAGCTCGAGGTATGTGATCTAGAATATTGTGATTTCGTTGAATATTCATTTGTAGAATTTTCTACAGAAGAAGAATGGTTGGACGAAGAAACATTAGAAATGACTGTATACAACCGAGGGCTTTTCATTCAAATTGAAAAATTAGATGAAGAAGGAAACATTTTAGGACAAGAAAATAATGAATATATTTATCCAAATAAAGAATACATTGATAATGTACCAGCATTAATTGGATGGGCTAAAAGTTATATGGATAATGTTAGAGTATCTGAAAGTAAAAAGATAATTATTAGTGTAGTTTATTACAAGGTAGATAATTTATCAGTTGTTAGAATTAAACGTGACCGAGTTTGGTTTGCAGATGTATTGCCAGTTTTAGAAAAAGAATGGAAAAAAATTATGTATTACAAGACAGGAAATAATTATACAAAATTAATTGAACAAGACTCAAAAAGTTATGAATCGCAATTCATAGATTTAAATATAACTAACTATTATTCACCTTCAGCACCGCCAGGGTTAACAAGACAATTAGATTTCTCAGAATCAGAAGACGAAAATTGAAATTAAAATATTTAAAACCCAAAAAATTTAACAAACTAAATAATATTAGTTTGTTAAATGTATTTACATTGTTCTAGTATTTTCATTTGCTTTTATTAATTTTCGGTGTTCTTCTGTTATTCTAAGACTAAATGAGTAATTTAAATCTTTAAAATTAAAAGGATAATTATCTCTATTAACAATTTTAAATTGCATTGAAGTTAATTTATTAATTGGTGGATCAAAAATACTTGGAGATGTTATAAATCCATTGTAATTCATTAATCCGGGTGAATCTATTAATAATATTTTTGCTAAAACATCTTTTACAGGTGATGAAACTTTAAAAGTACTATTACCATTTAATGTAGGTGATACTAATAATATATAACTTTCACCTGATAAATTTATAGCTCTTGCTAATAAGGTTCCATCACTATTACTCCCACTTGTAGTATTTGCCTGTGAACTTCTAAATCCTGAGGTAAAACTTGAAGTATAAACTCCAGATCCTCCTGCTGTTATGCTACGCGTAGCATAAACATTATCAAGTCTAATAATATAATTATTTTTATCAATAATAGAAATAATAGGAAAACTAATTCCATTAATAGAGCTTAATGGAATTCCGCCAATTGAGTTACCATTAAGAGTATCGCTTTCAATTCTATATAAAATAACATTTTGATTTCTTTGTAAAGATCCAGTTGTACCATTACTTGTGATTAAAAAATCAGTTTGTATAATAAGTCTACTAGTATTAATAATAATTCCATTTGTTCCTTCTGAAACAATAGGAAAAACATTATTAATAGTTAATATGTTTCCAGAAATACTAGTTATTGTATAATTAGAGTCTATATCTGGAGTTGAATCTGAATTTGAAATTACAACCGAATCTCCAATTTGCCAATTTGTTATACTACTAGTAGTAATTTCACAATTTAATCCTAATCCTATACTTGTAATTAATGTTCTATTATTAACATAGTAAGTTCCATCAATTTTTGGTAAACTATTACTATAAGTTATATTAATTTTATCTCCAGTTAAAATAGTTCCTGTTCCACTAATAAAATCTGGGTGAACAAAATTAATTCGTAATTCATCAGGACTTAATACATTAACAATAAAAATTCCATCAACTACAGGATCTGTATTAGAATTTTTAATTATAATAGTATCAGATGTAGTTAATCCATGATTAAAAAGTAGAATGTCAATAGTATTTGATCCAATTGGACCGTCTATTATAGAAATGTTAGTATTTAAACTTCCAATTAAATTACTTGGGAGTTGAGTTTCTATACTAGTAAAATTAGAATCAATTGGTGTAATTGACTTTACATTATTAAAATTATGTAACGGATGATTTATCATTATTTGTTCTGTATTTATAATTGTATTACTTATACTATCTTGTTCAATTTCTGATGCATTAAATAATATAGTAAATTCGGTTGGACTAGAACTTTTAACTACATAAAAATTAGGTACTTCAGCTAAACTCGGAATTGTTTGCAAATTTTGAATTTGAATACGGTCTCCTCCATAAAATAATAATCCACTATTACCAATAATACTAACCGTTTTTTCTTTTATTATAAAGGTATAGTCCCCAGTTGGAATTGCTATAAAATCTCCATCTAATTTTGGAAAACTATTAGTATTTATTATACTAATAGTTTGTGGTAACTCAATTTTATGTGGGCTACTTGTTGTTATTACACATGGACTTCCGGTTGAAATTGAATTAATAAAAATTGAATTACATGGATATAATCCATGATTCCCAATTGTTGTAAATTTTATTGCTGATAAATTTAGTTGTGTTGTTAAACTTGCATCAGAAATTTGTAGTGTTTTTGTTGTAATAGGATTTACAGCTCTAATATATTCTGAACTATCTTCATTGTTAAATCCTATTGTATATTGTATAATAGTATTTTCTGTTTGAAATAAAATTTTAAATGGTGCCGGTTTCCCTGTTAAAACATTTGCTCCTCCTGCACTAACAGTTGAATTAGCACTAGTATTTACTTCATATGTAAATGTATTGAAATCTAATACATTAACAATAAAATTACCATTTAAAATATTTCCAGTAATTCCTGCAGTATTTAATACTCCAATCATTAAAACTGAATCACCTGTTTTAAATCCATGGTTTAAACTTGTAACAGTTATTATATTAGAATTAGCTGTTGTAGAAATAGGATTATTAATTAATTGTTTTGTTATTACACTTTCTAATGTAATAATATTTGTATCTAATACAAATGATACATTAAAATAATGATATTGTCCATTTCCGTTACGTCTTTTAACTTGATTAAAAGCTTTTTGCATTAATGTTACTAATGTATTTCCATTATAATTACCAGGTGTAAAATAAACAGTATAAACTGGATATCCAAGATCTATACTACATACACCACTTTCTGGAATTCCATTTACTTTGTTAATTCTTATTAGTGAATCACTAATAACTGTAGCTTGATACTTTGAATCAATTATTCCGGTAACAATAGTATCTGATTCTAATTTACTATTAAATATCAAAATAGTTAGAGTAGTATTAATTGGATAATTATTTGGTAAAGCGAGGTCTATTGTATCTAATATAACTGTATTAATAAAAATATTATGAAATATATTTAAATCATAGTCTTCTTGATTAATCCAACTTAGACTATTATTTGCCAATTCAACTGGAGAATTTTTTATTGTCTGATCACTATTTGGGATTTCAGTTGAAATTAATTCTATTTGTTTTACATTTTTATATTCTTGTTCAAATGTCCAGGTAAAATCATTTGGTAAAGGAAAACTATTTTTATCACGGTCAGCTGAATCAATTGAAATTACATTAGGTTTATCAAAAAAAATTACATTTTCATTTGTATTATTCATATAATTTACTGGAGCTTCTCTAAAATTTCCTTTAAAGTTACCTTTACTTTGTGAAGAAAAATTCTGCGAATTTTTTACATTAAATTGTTGGTTTGAACGATTAATTATATTTTGTGATTTTAAATTTTCAACTTGTTTTTCATAATGTTTACTAAATTCTTTTACTTTATTTTCAGGTAATATAAATTCATTTGTTTTATTAATAAACTTATTTTTAAAAAGTAAGTCTTCATTGTTCATTAGAACTTTGTTACTTTGTTACTTTGTTACTTTGTTACTTTAATCTAATAAAAAAATTTAAATTATCTAACGTTAAACTTTAAAGAAATAAATAATTTTAAAAGGTAAATGAAATTAAAAAAACCAGAAAATGATGTTTGGAAATTAATAAAAAAATTTCCAGATAAACCATGGAATTGGTATGGTATTAGTACAAATATAACAATGGATATTATAAATGCTAATTTAGATTTACCATGGGATTGGTGGGGTATTAGTAGAAATACAAATATAACAATTGATATTATAAAGTCTAATATAAATAAACTATGGAATTGGTGGGGTATTAGTAGAAATACAAATATAACAATGGATATTATAAAGTCTAATTTAGATTTACCATGGATTTGGGTTGGTATTAGTAGAAATAAAAATATAACAATGGACTTTATTAAGAATAATATAGATAAACCATGGAATTGGAATGCTATTAGTATGAATCCAAATATAACAATGGACTTTATTAAGAATAATATAGATTTACCATGGAATTGGTATGGTATTAGTACAAATATAACAATGGATATTATAAATGCTAATTTAGATTTACCATGGGATTGGTGTGGTATTAGTAGAAATGAAAATATAACAATGGATATTATAAAAGATAATATAGATTTACAATGGAATTGGTCTGAAATTAGTAAAAATCATTTTAATTATCAAAAAAAATTACAAGAATATGAAAATCAAGCTGCAAGAATTATTCAACATCAAGTAAAACATTGGTTATACAGTGCTCCTAATGGACGTATGTTTTTAAAAGAAATAAAAAAATTACAGGCTGAAGGATTTTTATTAAATTAATTTTCTAATTATCTTAATAAAAAAGTAAATTATGACCAGTATTATTAATGAATGGCGTATTTTTTGTATTACTGAAAACACTTTTGTAACTGGATTACTTACACAAGGAACTGCTTGCGAAGTCTGTTTTAATAATAATACACATATTGTAAATTATAGTTCTTCAAGTATAATTAGAACTATAGAACCAAATTTAACTATTTTATCTACTCAATCGCCTAATCAAACTAATGGTAATTTTCGTAGAGAAGGACTATTACTTGTTAGTCCTAATGGAACTCCTGGAACAATTACAACTCAGACAACATCATTTCCTTATCCAGTTGGAATGTTGGCATTTAATATGAATATTTCACAAGATAATGTTGGTGATATGATTGAAGCAATAATTATGCCAATTGGTCAAGCCCCAATTGATGTACTTGCAATTAATTTAGAGATTGGAACTAAGATTATTCCTGTTAATGATTCAGTTTTTAATTACGTACAAATTGGATTTCAAATTGTATTAATAAATAATCTTACTGGATTTAAAGAAGAATGTGATGAAATTATTTCCATTAATAAAATTAATAAGACAGTTACATTAAAAACAGGTATAAAAACCTCATTTAATATGGGATGTTATATATCATTTTTAATGAAAAGATGTAAAAACATTTATATGACAACACCAGGAATAATAAATTTAGGAAATTTTCTTAGATCATCACTGTTTCCAATGACATTACAAGCCCAAATACGATATACAAATAATAGTGGGACAGCAAAAACATTTGCATATTCAAGTGACTATCTTTTTTAAAAATTT
>Ga0164302_10000380_pt1 | contig 12201 bp, 5 predicted proteins | sample Whisoiple_202_MG_FD_109714 | JGI IMG/M metagenome (GOLD analysis project Ga0164302, IMG submission 109714) | Soil microbial communities amended with pyrogenic organic matter from upstate New York, USA - Whitman soil sample_202_MG | ecosystem: Environmental > Terrestrial > Soil > Agricultural... | reverse complement strand
GAGCTGCTGGCGCAGGTCGCGCTTGGTGGACCAGATGGCGTCGCGGGGAACGTCCGCGATGCGCTCCCAGGCGTTCTCGCGCTCGACGTCGAGAGTGCCGAGGAACTTGTCGGCGAGCTCGTAGACCCTGCGGTCGACCCAGGTGCCGGCGTGGACGCCGTTGGTGACGCTCGTGATCGGCACCTCGGCGTCAGCGAAGACGGGCCACAGGCCGTCGAACATGGCGCGGCAGACAACCCCATGGAGCTTGGAGACGCCGTTGGCGCGCTGGGCGAGCCGCAGGCCCATGACGGCCATGTTGAACATGCCCGCCTCGCCGCCCGCGTAGTCCTCGGCGCCGAGGTCGAGCAGCCGGTCGATCGGGACACCCTCCATGGCCTGCTCGCCGCCGAAGTGCAGCTCGATGAGCTCGGCGGTGAAGCGGTCGATGCCGGCGGGCACCGGGGTGTGCGTGGTGAACACGGTGGCCGCCCGCACCGCCTCGAGTGCCTCGTCGAAGCCGAGCTTCTGCTCGGTGGTCAGCTCGTGGATCCGCTCGACGCCGAGGAAGCCCGCGTGGCCCTCGTTGGTGTGGTAGACGTCCGGGTCCGGGGCACCGGTCATGCGCGACCACAGGCGCAGCGCCCGCACGCCGCCCATGCCCAGGAGCATCTCCTGCTGGAGGCGCTGCTCGCCGCCACCTCCGTAGAGGCGGTTGGTGACGTTGCGGGCAGCCTCGTCGTTCTCCGGGACGTCGGAGTCCAGGAGCAGCAGGGGCACGCGCCCGACCTGGGCGCGCCACACGTGGGCGTGCAGCTCGCGGCCGCCCGGCAGGGAGAGGGTGATGACGCTGGCGCTGCCGTCCTCCTCGCGGAGCAGGGAGATCGGCAGGCCGTCCGGGTCGAGGACGGGGTAGGTCTCCTGCTGCCAGCCGTCGCGGTTGAGGCTCTGCTTGAAGTACCCGGTCTTGTAGAACAGGCCCACGCCCACGATGGGCACGCCGAGGTCGGAGGCCGTCTTGAGGTGGTCACCGGCCAGGATGCCGAGACCGCCGGAGTACTGCGGCAGCACCTCGGTGATGCCGAACTCGGGGCTGAAGTAGGCGATGGCCTTGGGGGCACCGCCCTCGACCTGCTCGGCCCAGGCCTGGTACCAGCGGGGCTCGCTGAGGTAGGTGTCGAGGTCCTGCTTGGCCGCGGTGACCGCGCTCACGAACCCGGGGTTTCCCGCGAGGTCGGCGAGCTCCTGCGGCGAGAGCGCCGAGAGCATGCGGACCGGGTCCTTGCGCACCTTCTCCCAGCGCACCGGGTCGATGCTCTGGAAGAGATCCCGGGTTGGGGGGTGCCAGGACCAGCGGAGGTTGCTGGCGAGGTCGCCGAGAGCGGCGATAGGGGTGGGCAGAACAGTGCGGACGCTGAAGCGACGAATGGCCTTCACGAGGCGTCATCATAGGCCCTGCGTTGCCAGATTCTTGCAAGTCTTTCAGAGAAGTTTCAGAGTCCGGTCCTTCAGGGGGCACAGACGTGCAATCAGGGCCAAACCGAGTAGCGTCGGGCGCGTGACTGCGACTCCCCGAGCAACCACACCCACCCCGCCGGACTCGAGAAGCGCCGGCGCCCGACCCCAGAAGCGCCCTGCAGCGCGCACCGTGCCGAGCACGGCGCCACGGACCTCGCCACCGCAGCTCCCGATCGGCCGCATCCCCGTCCAGGACGTGCGGCCGCTGGTCGACTGCGGCGCCCGCCCGGCCAAGTCCGTCGTCGACGAGGCCTTCACCGTCTCCGCGACGGTCTTCCGCGAGGGCCACGACGCCGTGAACGCCTCCGTGGTCCTCGTCAGCCCGCAGGGCACCGAGACCGTCGTGCCCATGACCTGCACCAACGAGGGACTGAGCAGGTGGGAGGCGGAGGTCGCTGCCGACAGCACCGGCCTCTGGTCCTACCGCGTGGAGGGCTGGTCCGACCCGTACGGCACGTGGGAGCACGACGCCACGATCAAGGTCAACGCCGACGTCGACACCGAGCTGATGCTCGAGGAGGGCGCCCGGATGATCGAGCGCGCCCTGGCCGAGGTCGAGCGCACCGCCGAGCAGGCGCGGCCGCTGCGGGACGCCGTCACGGGCCTGCGCGACACCCGACGCCCGGCCCAGGCCCGGCTGCACGCCGGCACGGACCCCCTCGTGCGGCACGAGCTGCACACCCGTCCGCTGCGTGACCACGTCAGTCCCAGCACGGCATACCCGCTGCTGGTCGAGCGCGAGCGCGCCCTCTACGGCGCGTTGTACGAGAGCTTCCTGTTCTTCTTTAGCGATGTGGAGGACCCCGAGACCGGCCACTGGAAGAGCGGCACCCTGCGCACCGCGGCCAAGCGGCTGCCCGCCATCGCAGGGATGGGGTTCGACGTCGTCTACCTCACGCCCGTCCACCCCATCGGGACCACCGCGCGCAAGGGACCCAACAACACCCTCCACGCCGGCCCTGACGACCCGGGCAGCCCGTACGCCATCGGCTCGCCCGACGGCGGCCACGACGCCATCAACCCCGATCTCGGCACGTTCGAGGACTTCGACCACTTCGTGGCCGAGGCGGAGCGCAACGGGCTCGAGGTCGCGCTGGACATCGCGCTGCAGTGCTCGCCGGACCACCCCTACGTCGCCGCGCACCCCGAGTGGTTCACCACCCGGGCAGACGGCACCATCGCCTACGCCGAGAACCCGCCCAAGAAGTACCAGGACATCTTCCCCCTGAACTTCGACAACGACCCCGCCGGCGCCTACGCCGAGATGCGGCGGATGATCCAGGTCTGGATCGACCACGGGGTCAAGATCTTCCGCGTCGACAACCCCCACACCAAGCCGGTGGAGTTCTGGCAGTGGCTGATCCAGGACGTCGCCGAGGACCACCCCGACGTGATCTGGCTGGCCGAGGCGTTCACCAAGCCCGCCATGATGCACACCCTGGGGAAGGTCGGCTTCCAGCAGTCCTACACGTACTACACGTGGCGCAACCAGAAGTGGGAGCTCGAGGAGTACTGCCGCGAGCTCGCCGGCGAGGCCGCGGCCTACATGCGGCCCTCGTTCTGGCCGACGACCCACGACATCCTCACCCCGTACATGCAGTTCGGCGGACCGACCGCGTGGAAGCTCCGGGCGGCCCTGGCCGCCCTGCTGGTGCCGACCTACGGCATCTACGCCGGCTACGAGCTCATCGAGCACGTGGCCCGGCCGGGCGCCGAGGAGCAGATCGACAACGAGAAGTACCAGTTCAAGGACCGGCGCTGGGCTGACTACGAGCCCGGCGGCCCCAAGGAGGGGCAGTCCCTCGCCGGCTACCTCACCAGGCTCAACGAGATCCGCCGCGAGCACCCCTCGCTGCACTGGCTGCGCAACCTGGTCTTCCACCACGTCGACGACAGCAACATCATCGCCTTCTCCAAGCGCCGGGCGCTCCCCGACGGAGGCGACGACGTCGTCATCGTCGTGGCCAACCTCGACCCCCACAGCACCCGGGAGTCGACCGTGCACCTCGACATGCCCGCGCTGGGCTTCGACTTCCACGACACGTTCGCTGCCCACGACCTGATCACCGACGAGTCGTGGCACTGGGGAGAGCACAACTACGTCCGGCTGGGGCCGGCCGCCGAACCCGTGCACGTCGTCGCGATCCGGAGGTACTGATGCAGGGTCTCAACCTCTCCCAGCCGGGGCTGAAGAACGACCCAGAGTGGTTTCGCACTGCCGTCTTCTACGAGGTGCTGGTGCGGGCCTTCGGCGACTCCAAGGGCAGCGGTTCAGGCGACTTCACCGGCCTGATCAACCGCCTCGACTACCTCCAGTGGCTCGGCGTCGACTGCCTGTGGCTGCCGCCGTTCTACGCCTCTCCCCTGCGCGACGGCGGGTACGACATCGCCGACTACACCGCGGTCCTGCCCGAGTTCGGCACGCTCCCGGACTTCCAGGAGCTGGTCTCGCAGGCCCACGCCCGCGGCATCCGGGTCATCACCGACCTGGTCATGAACCACACCAGCGACCAGCACCCGTGGTTCCAGGCGTCCCGCGCCGAGCCGGAGGGCCCCTACGGGGACTTCTACGTCTGGTCGGACACGGACGAGGCGTACCCCGACGCCCGCATCATCTTCATCGACACCGAGGTCTCGAACTGGACGTTCGACCCGGTACGGCGGCAGTTCTTCTGGCACCGCTTCTTCTCCCACCAGCCGGACCTCAACTTCGAGAACCCGGCTGTGCAGGAGGCGATGTTCGACGTCGTCCGGTTCTGGATGGACATGGGCATCGACGGCTTCCGGCTCGACGCGGTCCCCTACCTGTTCGAAGAGGAGGGGACGAACTGCGAGAACCTCCCGAAGACCCACGAGTTCCTCTCCAGGCTGCGGGAGATGGTCGACCGGGAGTACCCCGGGCGGATCCTGCTCGCTGAGGCCAACCAGCCGCCGGCCGAGGTGGTGGACTACTTCGGCACCGAGCAGGCGCCGGAGTGCCAGATGTGCTTCCACTTCCCCGTGATGCCGCGGCTCTACTACTCGCTGCGCGAGGAGAAGGCCGCGCCCATCATCGACGTGCTCGACAACACGCCGAACATCCCCGGCGGCAGCCAGTGGGGCACCTTCCTGCGCAACCACGACGAGCTCACCCTCGAGATGGTCACGCCGGAGGAGCGTGCGGCGATGTACGGCTGGTACGCCCCAGACCCGCGCATGCGCGCCAACGTCGGCATCCGCCGTCGCCTGGCGCCGCTGCTGGACAACAGCCGGCCCGAGATCGAGCTCATCCACGCGCTGCTGCTGTCGCTGCCGGGCTCACCCTGCCTCTACTACGGCGACGAGATCGGCATGGGCGACAACATCTGGCTCAACGACCGTGACGCGGTCCGCACGCCGATGCAGTGGACCCCTGACCGCAACAGCGGGTTCTCCGCGGCCGAGCCGGGCAAGCTCTACCTGCCCGTCATCTCCTCGCTCGTCTACCACTACAACAACGTCAACGTCGAGGCCCAGATGGCGCACAGCTCCTCGCTGCTGCACTGGGTGCGGGCCATGCTCGAGGTGCGCAAGCGCCACCCCGTCTTCGGGCTGGGCACCTTCGAGGTGTGCCCCTCCGAGAACGACGCGATCCTCTCCTACGTCCGGATCCACCACCAGGAGACCGGTTCGGCGATCGCCTCGGACGCGGTGCTGTGCGTCAACAACCTCTCGTCCCGTCCGCAGGCGACCACCATCCGGTTGCCCGAGGAGTTCAAGGGCGCGCAGCTGATCGACCTCTTCGGCGGCCAGGGCTTCCCCAAGGTCTCCGACGACGGCCAGCTCACCCTCACCCTCGGCTCGCGGGACTTCTTCTGGCTGCGCCTGGACTCCGGGTCCGCGCATGGCTGAGATCCACGACGCCACCCTCACCCCGACCAAGCTGGAGCTGCTCCCGGAGTGGATGGCGCGACAGCGCTGGTATGCCGCCAAGGGCGGGGTGCCGCGACTGCGCAAGCTGTGGTCGTGGCGGCTCGACGACCCGGCCGGCGAGGTGGGGATCGAGACGATCCTCGTGGTCGACGAGTCCGGCGCGGCGCCAGTGGTCTACCAGGTGCCGCTGACCTACCGAGGCGCGCCACTGGCGGGTGGCGACCACGCGCTGGTGGGGCGGATGCACCACAGCGTCCTGGGGCCGCGATGGGTCTACGACGGCCCGCACGACCCGGTGTATGCCGCCCAGCTGCTGGAGCTCACGCTCGGGCACGCGGTGCCCCAGGCGGGGTCGCAGTCCCACACGCCCGAGCCCGCCGTCGTGGGCGTCCGGCACCCGTCGTGGACGGTGAGGACCACGGTGCGGGGTTCGCGCGTGCTGACCGGCGAACAGTCGAACACGTCGGTCATCTACGACTGCGTGGATGCCACGGGGACCTCACATCCGTTGATCTGCAAGGTGTTCCGCACTCTGCAGGCAGGCGAGAACCCCGACGTCGTCGTGCAGGGGGCCCTCGCCGAGGCCGGCTCGCAGCGCGTGCCGGGAATGGTCGGCAGCATCAGCGCCGACTGGCCGCCCGTGGCCGAGGGCGACCCCGTGTCCCACGGCCACCTCGCCTTCGCCCAGGAGTTCTTCCCCGGCACGGAGGACGCCTGGCGCGTGGCGCTGCGGGCCGTGGGCGAGGGCACGGACTTCACCGCTCCAGCCCGCGAGCTGGGTGCGGCGACCGCGGAGGTGCACGCCCTGCTCGCGCAGGCGCTCCCCATCGAGCCGGTCAGCCCCGAGGCCGTGGCCCAGATGGTCTCGGGGATGCGGCGCCGCTACGCCGCCGCCGCCTCCGAGGTGCCGGCCATCGCCGCGTACGACCATGAGATCGCCTCGGTGTTCAGCAGGGCCGTGGCCGCGGACTGGCCTGTGCTGCAGCGGATCCACGGTGACTACCACCTGGGCCAGGTCCTGCAGGTGCCGGACCGCGGCTGGGTCCTGCTCGACTTCGAGGGCGAGCCGCTGCGGCCCCTCGCCGAGCGCACCCGACCCGACCTCGCGGTGCGCGACATCGCAGGCATGCTGCGGTCGTTCGACTACGCCGCCGGATCGTGGGAGCGTTCCCACCCCGGGTTCTCAGCCCGGGACTGGGCCGAGGCGGCCCAGGACGCGTTCCTGGACGGGTATGCCGCCGCCGCCGGCCGAGACCCCCGCGAGGACGCCGCGCTGCTGGCGGCGTTCCAGCTCGACAAGGCCCTCTACGAGGTCGTCTACGAGGCCCGCAACCGACCGACATGGCTGTCCATCCCCACCGACGCCGTGGTCCGACTGCTCGACGAGGCCAGGAAGGCAACGCGATGAGCCCCACGTTCCCCAAACGCCCGAAGAAGACCAAGCCCAGCACCACCCCGGAGGCACCAGCGACCGTGGGCACCCAGGCTGAGGCCACCCCGGCCCAGACACCCGCTGCTGAGCCGCCCCAGAGCGAGGCGCCCGTGGCTGAGGCACCCCAGGGCCAGAGCGCCCCGGCCGGCAAGCGGGCCCCGAAGCCACGCGCCGCCAAGGCGGCTGCCGAGCAGGAAGCCGTCACTCCAGCGTCCCCTCCCCCGCCGCCGGACGCATCGGGCGCCATCGAGGCCCTCGCCACCGGCCGCCACCAGCAGCCCCACGACCTGCTCGGCCAGCACCTCGAGCCGGGTGGCCTGCGACTGCGGGTCTTCCGTCCCATGGCCCGCGCAGTGGCCGTCCGCTTCGAGGACGGAGAACGCCTCGACCTGTCGCACGAGGCCCATGGTGTCTGGACCGCGGTCCGGGCTGGCCTGGACCGCACCATGGACTACCGCGTGCACGTCACCTATGACGACGGCATCGAGCACGAGCAGGACGACCCGTACCGCTTCGCGCCGACCCTGGGCCAGGTCGACCTCCACCTCATCGGCGAGGGCCGTCACGAGCAGCTCTGGACGGTCCTCGGCGCGCACGTGCGCGAGTACGCCGGCCCGATGGGCACCGTGCGCGGCACCTCGTTCGCGGTGTGGGCGCCCCGCGCCCGGGCCGTGCACGTCATCGGAGACTTCAACGGCTGGGACTCGATCCGACACCCGATGCGTCTGCTGGGCGAGTCCGGGGTCTGGGAGCTCTTCGTGCCGGGCGTCGGCGAGGGCTCGCGCTACAAGTACGAGATCCGCGGCTCCGACGACGTCGTGCGCTCCAAGGCCGACCCCATGGCCCAGGCCACGGAGGCCCCTCCGGCGACGGGCTCGGTCGTGACGAGGTCGCAGTACGAGTGGGCCGACGACAGCTGGATGGAGCGCCGTCGCACCACGGACCCGCACACCGGCCCGATGAGCGTGTACGAGGTCCACCTCGGCTCGTGGCGCCAGGACCAGGGCTACCGCGACCTCGCCGAGCACCTGGTGAACTACGTCGCCGACCTCGGCTTCACCCACGTCGAGCTCCTCCCGGTGATGGAGCACCCCTACGGGCCGTCCTGGGGCTACCAGGTCACCGGGTACTACGCCCCCACGGCGCGGTTCGGCAGCCCCGACGACTTCCGCTACCTCGTCGACCGGCTCCACCAGGCGGGCATCGGGGTCATCCTCGACTGGGTACCGGCCCACTTCCCGCGCGACGCCTGGGCCCTGGCGAAGTTAGAAGGCCAGGCGCTCTACGAGCACCCCGACCCGCGTCGCGGGGACCAGCCCGACTGGGGCACCCACATCTTCGACTTCGGCCGGATGCAGGTGCGCAACTTCCTCGTCGCCAACGCCATCTACTGGCTCGAGGAGTTCCACGTCGACGGCCTGCGGGTCGACGCCGTCGCCTCGATGCTCTACCTCGACTACTCGCGCAAGGACGGCCAGTGGCTGCCCAACCAGTTCGGCGGGCGTGAGAACCTCGAGGCAATCGGCCTGCTCCAGGAGACCAACGCCACGACCTACAAGCGGGTGCCGGGCATCGTGACGGTCGCCGAGGAGTCCACCTCCTGGCCCGGGGTCACCAAGCCGACCAGCGCCGGCGGTCTGGGCTTCGGGCTGAAGTGGAACATGGGCTGGATGAACGACACCCTGCGCTACATCGGCCAGGACCCGGTCCACCGGCAGTACCACCACAACCTGCTGACCTTCTCGCTCATGTACGCCTACAGCGAGAACTACCTGCTGCCGATCAGCCACGACGAGGTCGTCCACGGCAAGGGCTCACTGCTGCGCAAGATCCCCGGCAGCCGCTACGACCAGCTCGCGACGCTGCGGGCCTACCTCGCCTACATCTGGAGCCACCCGGGCAAGCAGCTGCTGTTCATGGGGACCGAGTTCGCCCAGGAGGCCGAGTGGGCCGACGGCCGAGAGCTCGACTGGTGGCTGCTCGACCACGCGGCGCACTACCGCGTGCACAACCTCGTCAAGCAGCTCAACGCCGTCTACAAGGCCAACCCGGCTCTCTGGGCCCTCGACTCCTCCCCGGCCGGGTTCGAGTGGCTCAACGCCGACGACAACGCCGGCAACACCTTCTCCTACCTGCGCTTCGGCACCGAGGACCACGAGCGCGGCCCTGTGGTCGCCATCGTCGTGAACTTCAGCGGGATGGCCAAGGAGAACCTGCGTGTCGGCGTTCCCCGCGGCGGACAGTGGCGGGTCATCCTCGACACGAGCGGCTACGACGAGTTCGGCACGCCGAGCCAGGCCGACGTCGTGCTCGACGCCCAGCCCCAGCCGTGGGACAACCAGCCGTACTCGGTGGAGGTGCTAGTCGCCTCGCTGGCGGCTGTCTGGCTGGCGCCGGTGGAGGGACAGGAGCACTGACATGGCAGACCCGCGCGCCGGAAAGCCGGCCCAGGCCAGCGACCTCGTGGACGTGGCCCACCTGGTGACCGCCTACTACACGCTGACCCCGGACCCCGAGGACGTCGACCAGCAGGTCGCGTTCGGCACGTCAGGTCATCGTGGGTCGAGCCTGAACACCGCTTTCAACGAGGCGCACATCCTGGCCACGACGCAGGCGATCTGCGACTACCGCCGGGGGCAGGGATACACCGGGCCGCTGTTCCTGGGCCGGGACACGCACGGCCTCTCGGAGCCGGCGTGGGCCTCAGCGCTCGAGGTCCTCGCGGCCAACGACGTCACCGTGCTCGTCGACGACCGTGACGGCTACACGCCGACCCCGAGCGTCTCGCACGCGATCCTGCGCGCCAACGCGGGCAAGCCTCTCGACGGTGGCGCCTCCCAGGGCCTGGCCGACGGCATCGTTGTCACGCCGTCGCACAACCCGCCCTCAGACGGCGGGTTCAAGTACAACCCGCCCCACGGCGGGCCGGCCGACACCGACGCCACCAAGGCCATCGCCGCCCGCGCGAACGAGCTCATCGCCGCCGGGCTCGAGGGCGTGCGCCGTATGCCGTACAGCCGGGCCCGCGCACACGCCCAGGCCTACGACTTCCTCGGGACGTACGTCGACGACCTCCCGAACGTCGTCGACCTGCCGCGCATCCGTGAGGCCGGCGTGCGGATCGGCGCCGACCCGTTGGGTGGGGCCAGCGTCGCCTACTGGGGTGAGATCGCCGACCGCCACAACCTCGACCTGACCGTGGTGAACCCGCTGGTCGACCCCACCTGGCGGTTCATGACCCTGGACTGGGACGGCAAGATCCGGATGGACTGCTCCTCCCCCTCTGCCATGGCCTCGCTGATCGACAAGCGCGACCAGTACGACATCGCCACCGGCAACGACGCCGACGCGGACCGCCACGGGATCGTCACCCCCGACGCGGGGCTGATGAACCCCAACCACTTCCTGGCCGTCGCGATCCGCTACCTCTTCGGCGGAGCCCGGCGCAGCTGGCCCCAGGGGGCGGCCATCGGCAAGACCCTCGTGTCCTCGTCGATGATCGACAAGGTGGCTGCGGAGGTCGGCGGTCGGCTCGTGGAGGTCCCCGTCGGCTTCAAGTGGTTCGTGCCCGGCCTCATCGACGGCAGCTTCGGCTTCGGCGGCGAGGAGTCGGCCGGCGCGTCGTTCCTCCGCATGGACGGCCGCGCGTGGACGACCGACAAGGACGGCATCATCTTGGCGCTGCTGGCCTCGGAGATCCTCGCGACGACTGGCCGCTCGCCCAGCCAGCACTACGCCGAGCTCACGGCCGCGCACGGTGACCCCGCCTACGCGCGGATCGACGCGCCCGCCAACCGCGAGCAGAAGGCGAAGCTGGCGGCCCTGTCCCCCGACGACGTGTCTGCGGACTCCCTTGCAGGAGAGCCGATCACGGCAAAGCTCACGACGGCGCCCGGCAATGGCGCTGCCATCGGCGGCCTCAAGGTGACGACGGAGTCGGCCTGGTTCGCCGCCCGCCCCTCGGGGACCGAGGACGTCTACAAGATCTACGCGGAGTCCTTCCGCGGCGCAGACCACCTGGCTCAGGTGCAGGCCGAGGCGAAGGACGTGGTCAGCGCGGCACTGGGCTCCTGAGGCCCACGTGCGGCTCCCCGTGGCTCCCGGAATATAGACCTACGTCTATTGGTTGACCCCTCCATGAACCACGAGAGCCGCCCCTCAACCACCCCTGCCCCGACGTTTCCGCGGTCCTCCTCCTCACGCCCCAACCTGGCCACCCTTGACCAGCTGCGGGCAGTGCGCCGCCGCAGGAACCTCCCCACCGCCGTGTTGCGCCGCCCCCTCCCGGGCGAGCAGGTGGCCTGCTGATCCGGGGCCTACCCCGCCGGCACCGCTGGGGCGGGCCCGCCGACGGCTGACTCGTCGGCTGCCGACGCGCCAGCCCCCAGGCGGGAGCGCTCGTCGCCGACCCACAGCCGGGTCAGCCCGCCGAAGTGGCCCTCGAAGCGCTCCCACTCGTGGGGCGGGTACGTCTGCTGGATCGTGCTCGTGAGCAGCTTGCGGAAGTCGTCGGAGTCCACCCACTCCAGGACCATCTCGTCGACGTGTGGCAGTGATGTCGCACAGAACTCCTGGTAGCGCTCGGTCTCGAAGTAGTCGTCTGCCAACCCCTGGTAGGCGGCTAGCTTGCCTGCGTAGTCGAGGGACTCGTCGTCCGCCACCGAGAACCACGGCCCGGTGTCGACCTGGGTTCGCGGCTGGCGGCCTGTGGCCAGGCAGTAGACCGACCAGCGCAGCAGCGCCTTCATGGCCCACGGGAAGTAGTAGTGCAGGGACGTCACGGCCACGTCCGGGCAGGCGTTGGCGTAGTCGATCGGGTAGACCACCCCGTTCTTGACGAGCATCTCGCAGGAGTTGAACTCCCAGCGGAAGAACGCATTGACCGTCTGCGCGATGGTCACCGCCTCCGCACCCACGCCCGCCCCCAGGAAGCCGTGCTCCACGGCATACCGGTCGTGCATGGGCAGCTCCGGCCGGAACTTCATCACCATGGTCTCCGGGCCGATCGTCAGCGCCCGGGCGAACACCTCGAAGCCGGCCACCGCCTTCTGCAGGTGCATGAGCATCTCGCCGGAGTCGTCGTAGGAGTGGTGCAGCTCCTCGCGGTTGCGGATCATCGACACCCCGCGCCAGGCGCCGCCGTCGAAGGGCTTCATGTACATCGGGTAGCCCAGCTCGTCGGCGATGCGGTCGAGGTCGAAGGCCTTGTTGTACTTGGCTGTGGTGAAGGCCCACCGCGCGTTGTCGACGGGGTTCTTGTAGGGCACCAGGACCGTCTCCGGCACGTGCATGCCGAGCCGCATCATGGCGCAGTAGGCCGAGTGCTTCTCCATCGACTGGAACGTGAACGGGCTGTTGAGCAGGTAGACGTCGTCCATGAG
>Ga0164302_10000377_pt1 | contig 12229 bp, 11 predicted proteins | sample Whisoiple_202_MG_FD_109714 | JGI IMG/M metagenome (GOLD analysis project Ga0164302, IMG submission 109714) | Soil microbial communities amended with pyrogenic organic matter from upstate New York, USA - Whitman soil sample_202_MG | ecosystem: Environmental > Terrestrial > Soil > Agricultural... | reverse complement strand
TGTTCGTGTCCCGTTCCTTCGCCGCCATTACCGCCCGCCTGCCCAAGGGCTGGGGGGATCTCGTCCGCCAGATCGCGATCCTCGTCAGCGTCGATCTCGCCTACACCTTCGTCCGCGGGATCGCCGACGGCGAGAGGGAGATCGCGATGACTCACGGCCAGCAGGTGATCGACCTCGAGCGCTCGACCCACACCTTCTTCGAGCCCAGCCTGCAGGCGTTCTTCCTGCCCGCCCAGGGCGTGATCGACGTCGCCAACCAGATCTACCTCAACGCCCAGTTCTCGATCGCGCTCGGGTTCCTGGTCTGGCTCTACCTCTTCCGCAACGAGTCCTATTACTTCGTGCGCAACATGTTCGTCGTCTCGATGGGCCTGGCACTGGTCGGCTACTCGCTGTTCCCGACCGCGCCACCGCGGATGTATCCCCAGTACGGCTTCGTCGACACGCTCAACGCCTTCGCCGGGGTGAACCACGACTCGGCGCTGGCGAAGAGCTTCATCAATCCCTACGCCGCGGTGCCGAGCATGCACTGCGCCTTCGCGATGATGATCGGCGTCAGCGGCGTCAGGGTCTGCCGCAGCTGGTGGGCGAAAGGCTGGTGGGCGTTCTGGCCGCTGCTCGTCTCCTGGGTGACGATCGTCACCGCCAACCACTACTGGGTCGACGCGGCGCTCGGCTGGATGGTGGCCGCTGCCGCTGCCGCGGTCGCTTACCGGCTCGCTCTCGCCCGTCCGCACGCGTGGGCCTTCCGGCCGGTCACCCGCGCCCCCGCCCCGCAAGAGGCCGAGGCGTAAGAACCCGCCTCGGGACCCCCCGCGCACGCCTGGCGGCGCCGGACACTTCGCGGGGCGGCGTCCTCAGTCGGCCAAATGGCGCTGCCATTAGGCCTCCCTGCGTCCTACCCCCGCTCGGTCCGGCCCTCGCCAGTCGCACACGCTGGGTCCCGAGGCGGGTTCTATACCCTCACGCTGAATGGGACCCTCCGCGCCCCCGCGGCGCAGCAACCGTGCCGGTGCCCGCAACGGGCAGGAGCTCCGCTCCTACGCCCGCGACCGGCTGATCGAGTCGCGGCTGACCCCGAACGCGATCTCGATGGTCGGCCTGCTCGGCAATCTCGTCGCCGCTGCCCTCGTCACCCAGCGCCTCTTCTTCCTCGCCGGGGTCGCCTTCGTCCTCGGTTCGGTGATGGACACGCTCGACGGCCGCTACTCGCGGATGTCCGGCAAGGGGACGATGTTCGGCGCCTTCCTCGACTCGACCCTCGACCGGATCGAGGAGGGGATCGTGCTCGCCGCGGTCGCCGGCTACTTCGCGGTCGAAGGCGACGACGTCGCCGCGGCGATGTGCGTCGTCGCCGTCCTCTTCTCGCTGATGGTCTCCTACACCCGCGCCCGGGCCGAGGCCCTGGGGGTCGAATGCAAGGTCGGCTTGGCCACCCGGCCCGTCCGCGTGGTGATACTTTCGATCGGCCTGATCTTCGCCAAGGGCGCCGGCATCGGCGACTTCGAACTGCTGGCGCCGGCGGTCTATGCGATCGCCGCCTTGACGATATTCACGACTTTCCAGCGGGTATGGCATGTGAGAAACGAGCTTTCCGGCGAGGCCTCAGTCGTCAAGGACGACGGCGGCGCCGCTGGGGACGTGTAACCAGCGAAGCCGCCAGGTGTCTAGAGCCACCCAGCGCAATCCAGGAGGACTTCGAAATTCATGAGTGAGAACGGAGCAAACGGCCACGCGAACGGCGCCGGCCGCGCGGAGGACAAGGTCCGCGTCGCGATCGTCGGCGTCGGCAACTGCGCCAACAGCTTCATCCAGGGCGTCCAGTACTACAAGGACGCCGACCCGAGCGACGAAGTGCCGGGTCTGATGCACGTCGACCTCGGCGGCTACCACGTCCGCGACGTCGATTTCGTCGCCGCCTTCGACATCGACGCCGAGAAGGTCGGCAAAGACCTCGGCGAGGCGATCTGGTCGGGTCAGAACGACACGATCAAGTTCGCCGACGTCCCGAACATGGGCGTCAAGGTCGAGCGCGGGATGACCCACGACGGCCTCGGCAAGTACCTGAAAGAGAAGATCACCAAAGCCCCGGGCGAAACCGCGGACGTCGTCGGCATCCTCAAGGAGACCAAGGCCGACGTCCTCGTCTGTTACCTGCCGGTCGGCTCCGAGGAGGCGACCAAGTGGTACGTCGAGCAGGCGCTCGCCGCCGGCGTCGGCTTCGTCAACTGCCTGCCGGTCTTCATTGCCCGCGAGGACTACTGGGACAAGCGCTTCGAAGATGCCGGCCTGCCGATCATCGGCGACGACATCAAGAGCCAGGTCGGGGCGACGATCGTCCACCGCTCGCTGGCGCGCCTCTTCCATGACCGCGGCGTGCGGCTGGAGCGGACCAGCCAGCTCAACGTCGGCGGCAACATGGACTTCTACAACATGCTCGAGCGCGAGCGGCTGGACTCGAAGAAGATCTCGAAGACCAACGCCGTCACCTCGATCATGGGGCACGAGCTGCCGCCCGAGAACGTCCACGTCGGCCCCTCCGACTACGTGCCGTGGCTGACCGACCGCAAGTGGGCCCACATCCGGCTCGAGGGCAAAGCCTTCGGCGACGTGCCGCTGACCGCCGAGCTGAAGCTCGAGGTCTGGGACTCGCCGAACTCCGCCGGCGTCGTCATCGACGCGGTGCGGCTGATCAAGCTGGCGCTCAATAACGGCGTCGCCGGCCAGCTCGACGGCCCCTCCAGCTACCTGATGAAGTCCCCTCACAGCCAGCGGCCCGACGACGAGGCCCGCGAACAGACGGAGGAGTTCATCGCCGCCAACAAGCGAGGCGCCTCGCTGCCGGGTCAGCCGGCGGAGACGTCGAGCACCGCCCCGGCCCAGAACTGACGCACCGGACCTGAGTACCGAGACCGCGAGAGATCGTCGTATAGGCGACTTCTCGCGGTCTCGGCGCGTCCGGGCTCTTATCCTGCACCCGTGACCACCGAGCCGCTCTCGATTGCGCAGGTCTTCCCGGTGCGCCGCAACGGCGCCGGGCCGGCGGCGCGGTTCGCAACCGGGCTCTCCGAGAAGCTGGAGCGGCGGGGGCACGAGGTGCTGCGGATCAAGACCGGGGACCCGGTCAAACGGATGCTGAAATCGCGGCCGTTGGACATCGTCCACGTCCACGACCCGTTCGCGCCGAGCGCTCCGTCGGCGGCGCTGCGTCACTCCTTCTCGCTCAACGTCGCCACCTTCCACGCCCCGCAGGAGCGGGTGCTCTCGACCCAGGTGGCGCGCCCGTTCGTCGAGATCTTCTTCGGCCGCATCGACGCGCGGACCGTCACCCGGCCGGAGACCGCCGAGCTGCTGGAACGCTTCTTCCCGGCCGGCTACCAGCTGCTCGAGGGCGGCGAGGAGCCGGAGTGGGGGAGCGTCGCCGATGAGCTGGAAGCGATCTACCGCCGCCTGCTGGCCCGCCGTCACGACCCGACCGGCGACGTCGAGGTCCAGGAGCGGATCTCCGGCCGGCCGCTGATCGAGGTCGACCTGCACATGCACACCGACCATTCCGGCGACTGCGCCACCCCGGTCGACGTCCTCATCAACACCGCCCGCGACCGCGGCCTGGGGGCGATTGCGATCACCGACCACAACGAGGTCTCCGGGGCGCTGGAGGCGCGCAAGCTGGCCGAAGAGCTTGGCGACATCAAGGTGATCGTCGCCGAGGAGGTGAAGACCGCCGAGCAGGGCGAGGTGATCGGCCTCTTCCTCGAGGAGAAGATCCCGAAGGGGCTGACGATGGCGGAGACGATCGCCGAGATCCGGGCCCAGGGCGGGCTGGTCTACGTGCCGCACCCGTTCGACCGCTTCCACTCGGTCCCCGACTACGAGCACCTACTCGACATCGTCGAGGAGATCGACCTGCTGGAGGTCTTCAACCCGCGGGTGGCGGTGACCTCGTTCAACGAAGAGGCGGTGCGGTTCGCGGCGAAGTACCGAATCATCCCCGCCGCCGGCTCCGACAGCCACGTCGCCCAGGGGCTCGGCAGCGTGCGGCAGCGGATCCACGACTTCGACGGGCCGGCGGAGTTCCTCGAGGCGATGCGGGGCGCTGACATCACCCGCAAGCACAAGAACCTCGTCTACGTCCAGACCCTGAAGTTCCTGCAGACGACGGGGCGCCCGAAGGCGCCGAAACGGCGGGTCCCGAACGCGAAGCCGGTGCGGGGCGGAAAGCCCCGGCGGCGCAAAGAAGGGCGGCGCGCGAGCAAGTCCTGATGCAGACGGACCGTCGCAAAGGAGCCACGCCCGCCTCGTCAAAGAGTGCCCCGATGCGCAGCATTGACGACGAGATCCGCGAGAAGTACCTCGAGCGCGCGATCCGCGAGCTCAACCAGATGAGCCGCGAGGTCCAGGAGTGCCAGCACTGTCCGCGCGGCAAACTGATGCCCGTCCTCGGCTCGGGCCATCCCCAGGCCGACGTCTTCATGCTCAAGCACGCGCCGCTGGCCTCGGAGATCGAGGAGGGGGTCGCCTTCTACGGCCGCTCCGGCAACGCGCTGATGAAAAGCTTCAAGCGGCTCGGCATCGACCCGCTCGCCGTCTACGGCACCCTCTGCGTCAAATGCCCGATCGCCGAGCCTGACCTCGCCCCCGGTGAGTGCGTCGGCCGCCTGGTCGAGGAGCTGGCGATCGTCCAGCCGAAGATCGTCGTCGTCATGGGCGAACCCGCCCTCCGCGTCCTTAACGGCCTCAGTGTTCCCCTCTCCCGCCCGATCGAGCAGCGCGAGGGAGAGATCCAGGCCTTTACCCCCACCGTCGACGCCCTCTACGTCCCGGACATCGACGCCTCCCTCGACGAAGAGGGAGCCAAGCAGCGCTTCTGGCGAGCCTTCAAGACGCTCGGCGAGTGGTACGACGACCTACCGCCCTATTAGCGCGGGGAGGGACGGGACACCCTCGCCCGAACAATCGTCGGCCTAATTAGGCCGACGATTTGAGTATCCGCCCGTTCGAGGGTGTCCCGTCCCTCCTAGGGAGCTGCGGCGGCGGCGAGATCGGTCATTGCCTCTACGGTTGCTGATGCGAGGCCCCGGACTACGACGGTGTCCAGGGCGGAGTAGGTCCTTAGCTGGCGCCGGGCATCCTCGCTGTCTGAGGCCGCGACGCCTACGGTGCCCTCGGGCTCGGCGAGGCGGTCGAAGTGGTCGCGGTAGCCCTTGTGGAGGTCGCGGTAGAAGGACTCCTCCTTGGCGAGGCGCTCGGCGGCGTCGGGGCCGACGGCGGTGCGGACGTAGCCGAAGACGGGGGGAGTGGGGCGGCCCGTGTCGGCGGCGCCCGCCTCGACCTTGGCACGGGCGCCGGCGGCGAAGCCCGGGGTCATCCAGTTGAAGAAGACGCCGTCGTAGGCGCTGCCGGCGAGTTCGCACATCTTCGGGCCCATCGCCGCGAGGACGAGTTTCACGCCCGGGAGTAGCCGCCGCAGCTCCGGCAGGGACTCGCGCATCGCCGTCAGCGGCTTCTTGTTGAAGCCCGCCCCGACCCCGAGCCAGAGCTTGGCCGGGTCGATGCCGAACTCCTCGATGTCGGCGGCGATCTGCTCGGGCGGGGTGCGGTCGAGGGCGATCACGGCGACGCCGAGCTCGATATCCGGCGCCGCGGCGGCGAACTCCGCCAGCGTCGCCAGGCCTTTGGCGCCGGGATGGTCGTTGGACCAGGCCGAGCTGTAGCCGAGCTCCGCGCAGCGGGCGGCCAGCGGCTGCGCCACTTCCTGGTCCAGACCCGCCGCCACTCCGAAGGCGCGTCCCATCAGGCGTCGCCTCCTTCGCCGGCGGGTCCTTCGCCGGCAGGTGCGGGGGCGGCACCGCGCCGGGCGGCCTGCCGCTCGAAGAGCGCGACGCACTCGATGTGGGGGGTCTGGGGAAACATGTCCACCGGCCTCACGCGGGCGAGCTTATAGCCGGCCTCTCCTAGCTGGGCGGCGTTGGGCGCGAGCGTGGTCGGGTTGCAGGAGACGTAGACAATCTTCTCCGCCTCGCACTCGAGCACCCGACGGACGATCTTCTGCGAGAGCCCGGCCCGCGGCGGATCGATGACGACGACGTCGGGCTTGCCGGCTTTCTCGACCAGCGGCCGAACCCCGGTGCGCGCGTTGGCGGCCATGAAGTGGGCGTTCCCGATCTTGTTGCGGCGCGCGTTGCGCTCGGCGTCGGCGATCGCCTCGGGGACGATCTCCAGCCCCCAGACCTCGCCCGCTTGCCCGGCCATCGTCAGCCCGATCGTGCCGATCCCGCAGAAGAGGTCGAAGACCCGCTCGCGCCCGCTCAGCCCGGCGAACTCGGCCGCGACCGCGTAGAGGCGCTCGGCCATCTCGGTGTTGGTCTGGAAGAAGGCACCGTGGGACATCTCCAGCTTCAGGCCGCAGAGCTCCTCGCGCAGCCGCTCGGCGCCGAGCACCCCGGTCGGGCCGTCACTGCCGCCCGACTCGCCCTCGACGATCGTGTGCAGGTCGACCGGTGGTCGCGGAAAGCGGGCTTTGACGGTCACCAGCCGCGTCTGGATCTGGCCGGTCCGCCGCCCCTCGCGCACCGCCAGGTTGCGCAGGACGCCGCGCCCGGCCCGCCGGTCGAAGGCCGGGATCGATTCCTCCCGCGCCCACTCGCGCACGGCGTTGCGAGCCTCGTTGCCGGTGACCGAGCCGAGGTGGCAGTCGTCGACGTCGACGATCAGGTCCCAGCGGCCGCGGGCGTGGAACCCGAGCGCCAGCTCCTCGTCGCTTTCGCCGAAGCTGTATTCGAGCTTGTTGCGGTAGCGCCACTCTTCGACGGCGGGGACGATCGGCTCGGTCTCGAACCCGTCGAGCCCGCCGATCCGCCGCAGCGCGTCGTCGACCTGCTCCTGCTTGTAGGCGAGCTGGCGCTCGTAGGCGAGGCCCTGCAACGGCGCGCCGGGACAGGGCTCGCCGCCGTGGGTGCAGGTGTCCGGCAGGCGTTCCTCGGAGGCGCGGACCACCTCGACGGCCCGCGCCTCGGCGAAGCGCTTCTTCGCTTTCGTCACCTCGGCGCGGACCCGGTCCCCCGGCAGCGCCCCGGCGACGAAGACGACCAGGCCCCCGGCGCGGGCGACGCCCCTCCCGCCGAAGGCGAGCGAGTCGATCTCCAGATCGAGCAGCTCGCCCCGGCGCGGGACGCGCGGCTTGGCGGTGCCGGGGGCCGACTCCACTAGACGACCAGCCCCACGGCGAGGTGCGGCTGGGGGCGCGCCTGGCCGAGCAGATCAAGGACGCAGGGCGCAGCCTTTGCCGGTTGGCAAAGGCAAGCCCGAGGACGCCGATCTGCGAAGGGTGCCAGGCGCGTCATCCAGGTGTGCCTCGCCGTGGGGCTGGCCGTCAAGGCAGCGCTTTGCGCGCCTGATTGACCAGCCGCTCTAGTTCTTTGATCAGCGAGTCGCGCTGTTTCCTGCCTTTTTTCACCAGGTCGGTGAGCAGTTTCTCGGCGTCGCTGCGGGTCATCCGGCCGCGTTTGACAGCGTCGTCGACGACGTCCTGGATGCGGTCGCGGCTCAGGGTCACGCTCTGCTCGAGGCTCTCGCGGAACTGCGCGACGCTCTTGTCGAGACCGGTGGTCGCTTTACCGGCGGACCTTTTGGTCGCGGAGGCTTTGCGTTTTGAGGCTTTTTTCGTCCCGGAAGATTTGCGTTTGGCGGCGCCTTTTTTCGCGGCTTTCGAACGCGATTTCGACGCAGCTTTTTTCGCAACGGCTTTTTTGGCTTTCGTCGCTTTGCCTTTGGCTTTCGATTTAGCCGATTTCGCCGCTTTGGCCGTTTTCGTCGTTTTCGATTTCGCGGCAGCTTTCGCTTTCCTAGCTTTGCCGGTCGCTTTTTTCTCCGCCATCAGTTCTGCCTCCGGTTGTTTGACCGCTGGGTGGAACCCGACTATCTCAATTCCGCAGGAGGTGTGGCTCTTCCGCAAGGAACCGTGCCTGCACCGGTGCATGATCCGAGAGACGCAGGGCGCGTCCGTCGAGCGGCAGCTCGCGCGCCTCGGCCGGCCAGCGGGTCGGCGGCTCCACCACCTCGAGGCCGCGGCAGAGGATGTGGTCGATCGCGTCCGGCGCGGTGCTCGGCGCCAGCCCGAACTGGTCCCGCAGCCGCTCGAAGATGCGCGGCTGCTTGCCCGGCCGCAGGTTGAGGTCGCCGCCGAAGATGAGCGGCGCGCCGGCTGCCCACTCCAGCGCCGCCCGCGCCGCCTTGACCACGTCCTCGGCCGCCAGATTCGGCCAGTCGTTGGTCGCGTGCAGGTTGGCGACGCAGATGCCGGAGGCGGTGCGGACGAAGCCCATCGCCCGGCGCTCGGGCTCGCCTTCGTGGATCGCCATCTCGCGCCGCTCGGCGATCCCGCCGAGCTTGCCGGGCACCCGGACCAGGATCAGGTTCGAGCCGCCCTCGCCGGAGGCCATCAAGTCGGGGTTCTGCCGCGCCAGCAGCCCGCGCACCGGCCCCAGCGCGTTGCGGGAGGTCAGCGTCCGGTGGGCCTCGGCCGAGCAGGCTCGGGCCAGCGGCTCGGCGAAGCGCGGCGGGCACTCCTGCAGCATCGCCACGTCCCACTCGGCCCCGGAGAGCACGGTCGCGAACTCCGCCGTCAGGTCGCGGTTGACCTGGACGTGGGTCGCGTTCCGGGTCTCGGTCCGCAGCAGCCGCGAGCGCCAGGTGCGCAGCGCCGGGTCCGGCGGGAAGTCGCGCCCGTGGAAGAGGTTCCAGCTGAGGACGGTGATCTCCATCCGGCGTAGTATCCGCAAGCTTGAAGCGCGACTTCCTTACCGGCGAAGAGCTCGGCGCCTTCGAGCTCGGCAAGCTGCTCGACCGCGCGGTCGAGCTGAAAGCCGGCCGCCGCGACGGCGTCGGCCGCGATGCGCTCGCCGGCCGCAGCGTCGCCCTCGTCTTCGAGAAGCCCTCGACGCGGACGCGGATCTCCTTCGACGTCGGCGTCGCCGAGCTCGGCGCCCACGGGGTGATGCTGCGCGGCGACGAACTGCAGCTCGCCCGCGGCGAGTCGCCCGGCGACACCGCCCGGGTCCTCTCCCGCTACGTCGACGCGATCGTGATCCGCTCCGGCTCCCACGAGAACGTCGCCGCGCTGGCCGAGGCGGCCGAGGTGCCGGTGGTCAACGGGCTGACGCCGCTGCACCACCCCTGCCAGGCGATCGCCGACCTGCTGACGATGCGTGAGCGCTTCGGCGACCTGCAGGGCCTGCGGCTCGCCTACGTCGGCGACGGCAACAACGTCGCCCGCTCGCTGGCGATCCTCGGCGAGCTGGCCGGGGTCGAGGTAGTCGTCGCCGCGCCCGAGGGCTACCAGCTGGAGGAGGGACACGGGGCGAAGCTGACCCGCGACCCGCGCGCCGCGGCCGCCGAGGCCGACGCTCTATATACGGACGTCTGGGTCAGCATGGGCGACGAGGAGGAGGCCGCCCGCCGGCGCGCCGACCTCGCCCCGTTCCAGCTCGACGCCGACCTGCTCGCCGCCGCCAAGGACCGCGCCATCGTCCTGCACTGCCTGCCCGCGCACCCCGGCGAGGAGATCGCCGCCGACGTCCTCTACGGCGAGCACTCCGCCGTCTGGGACCAGGCCGAGAACCGGCTGCACGCGCAGAAGGCGCTGCTGGAGATGCTGCTCACCGAGTAGCGAGGGCCACGTGCATCCCGAGATCAACGTCGGCCCGCTGACCCTGCAGACTTTCGGGCTCTGCTTCGCGCTCGCCTTCCTCGCCGCCGGGGCGCTGATCTGGAAGCGCTTCGGGGAGATCGGCAAGCCGCCGGACTGGGCGTACGAGATGGGGTTCGCGGCGCTGATCGGCGGCATCGTCGGCTCCCGCGTCTACTTCATCCTCCAGAACTACAGCGAGGTCAAGGACGACCTGCTCGGCAACCTCTTCAGCGGCTCGGGCCTGGTCTGGTACGGCGGCGCGATCGGCGGCGCGATCGCGGTCCTGCTCTGGGCCTGGTACCGCGGCTTCCTCGGCCTGGCGTTGCTCGACGTCGCCGCGCCGGCGCTGGCGCTCGGCTACGCGATCGGCCGCTGCGGCTGCCAGCTCTCCGGCGACGGCGACTACGGCAAGGCCTGGAACGGGCCTTGGGCGATGTCCTACCCCGACGGCACCGTGCCGACCGACCAGACCGTCCACCCGACGCCGATCTACGAGACGCTGGCGATGGGGCTCGGCGCCTGGTTCCTCTGGCAGCTGCGTGACCGGGTGCGCGCCGGGATCCTCTTCGCGATCTACCTGGTGTACGCGGGGGCGGAGCGCTTCCTCGTCGAGTTCCTGCGCCGCAACGCGACCGACGCCCTCGGGCTGACCACGGCGCAGCTGGAGAGCCTGGCGATGATGGCCGCCGGAGCGGTCTGGATCGCTATCGTGAGCCGTCGCCACGGAGGCATCGGCCGGCCGGCGGCGAACGAAAGAGCTGCGGCAGAGGCATAAAGCGGTTTAGGTACGCGCGGCAGCCCCTGATCACTGGTATCTTGCGCAAAATCTTTGGAGCATTGACTAGGGAAGGAATGGCAGGCAGATGGCGGCTATAGACGTTCAGAGCGAGGGACCCTCGGCTCGCACCGTGGGAGCGATCCTCGACGACGCGGCCGAGCGCATCGCCGCCGCCGGGGTGGACGACGCCCGCACCGAGGCCGAAATCCTCGTCGCCGACGCGCTCGGCGTCGGGCCGAGCGAGCTGAGCGTGGAGAGCGCCGGCGAGATCGACGGCGAGGCCGCGGAGAAGATCGAGCGCAACGTCCAGCGCCGGGTCGAGCGCGAGCCGATGGCCTACATCCTCGGGCGCGCCCCGTTCCGCAACCTCGAGATCTACGTCGACGAGCGCGTCCTCTGGCCGCGCCGCGAGACCGAGCTCCTGGTCGAGGTCGGCACGCAGCTGCCCGAGGGCGCACGCGTGCACGAGGTCGGCACCGGCTCCGGCGCGATCGCGCTGGCGCTGCTCTCCGAGCGCCCCGACCTGAAGGTGACCGCGTCGGACCTCTCGCCCGAAGCCGTCGAAGCGGCGCGCGAGAACGCCGAGCGGCTCGGCCTCCCGCTGGAGGTCACGGTCGGCAAGGGCCTGCCCGAGTCGGTCGAAGCCGAAGACGTCGACCTGGTGATCGCCAACATGCCCTACGTCACCGACGAGACCATCTTCGAGCGCTCGCCGGAGATCCAGAAGGAGCCGCGGATGGCCGTCACCGGCGACTGCGGCGAGGACGGCCTCGGCGTGATCCGCAGCGTGATCGCCGAAACCCCCTCCGGCTGGAAGCTGGCGATGGAGCACGACACCCATCACGGACCGGCGATGCGCGATCTGCTGCGCGAGGCGACTACGCTTCAGGACTATGAAGGTGACGACCGGGTCACCGTCGGTCTCGCCCCCTAGTAGTGAGCTGAGCGCCGGCGATGAGCGATAGCCCTTCCGCCGAGGCGGCGGGCCAGTCAGGCGACCGCTCGGTCGCCGTTTCCACCGAGGAGCAGCGCCGGGCCAAGCTCGAGCGGCTGCGCGCGGAAGGGATCGACCCCTACCCGCACGCCTTCCCCGACCGCACCCACGTCGATGAGATCGAAGCGGCGCACGACCCCGCCGCGCTGGGGGAGGGCGAGCACGACGGGTTCTCCTACCGGGTGATGGGCCGGGTGACCGGCAAGCGCGGCCACGGCAAGACCGCCTTCCTCGACGTCCGCGACATCACCGGCACGATCCAGGCCTACGCGCGGCGCGACGTGCTGGGCGAGGAGGCGTTCGCGCGGGTCGAGGACCTCGACATCGGCGACCTGGTCGGCGTCGAGGGGCCGCTGCACGTGACCAAGCGCGGGCAGCTGGCGATCGGCGTGCGCGAGTGCACGCTGCTGGCGAAGGCCCTGAAAGACCCGCCGGACCTCTTCCACGGCATCTCCGACCCGGACACGCGCTACCGCCAGCGCGAACTCGACCTGATGGCGAACGAGGAGTCGCGGGAGATCTTCAAGAAGCGCGACGACCTGCTGTTCGCTGTCCGCAGCCACATGCACGAGCGCGGCTGGGTCGAGCTGGAAACCCCGGTCCTGCAGCGGCTGACCGGCGGCGCCGCGGCGCGGCCGTTCGTCACCCATCACAACGCGCTCGACCGCGAGCTCTTCCTGCGCACCGCGACCGAGCTGTACCTGAAGCGGGCGATCGTCGGCGGCTTCGAGGACGTCTACGAGTTCGGCAAGTTCTTCCGCAACGAGGG
>Ga0164302_10000374_pt1 | contig 12333 bp, 16 predicted proteins | sample Whisoiple_202_MG_FD_109714 | JGI IMG/M metagenome (GOLD analysis project Ga0164302, IMG submission 109714) | Soil microbial communities amended with pyrogenic organic matter from upstate New York, USA - Whitman soil sample_202_MG | ecosystem: Environmental > Terrestrial > Soil > Agricultural... | reverse complement strand
TCGGCGAGGATCCGGCCCAGGCGCAGCGCTTCCTCGCAGAGCTCGGTGCGAATCCAGTCCTCGCCGGCGCTCGCCGCGTAGCCCTCGTTGAAGACCAGGTAGATCACTTCCAGGACCGAGGCGAGGCGCTCCTCCAGCTCGGCCCCGCGCGGCACCTCGAAGGGCACCTTGGCGTCGCGCAGCGTCCGCTTCGCCCGCACCAGTCGCTGCGCGACGGTCGACTCGGAGACGAGGAAAGCGCTGGCGATCTCCGGCGTCGTCAGCCCGCCGAGCAGGCGCAGCGTCAGCGCCACCCGCGCCTCGCGGGAGAGCAGCGGGTGGCAGCAGGTGAAGATCAGCGCCAGCAGGTCGTCGCCGATCTCCTCGTCGGCCGCAGCCTCGAAGTCCGAACGCTCCATCGCAAACAGCGCCCCGGTGTCGTGGGCGACCTCTTCGCGCTTGCGCTCGTACGTCTTCTCCCGCCGCAGCCGGTCAATCGCCCGGTTCTTCGCCGTCGCCATCAGCCAGGCGCCGGGGTTGTCCGGGACGCCGGTCTGCGGCCACTTCTCGATCGCCGCGACCAGGGCGTCCTGCGCCATGTCCTCGGCCAGGCCGACGTCGCCGGTCATCCGGGCCAGGCCCGCGACGAGGCGGGCGGACTCGATCCGCCAGACCGCCTCGACCGCGCCCGTGGCCTCGCTCATCGGAGCTCCCTCAGGGGCCCTCGTAGGCGTCCTGCACCTCCTGCGGGAAGTCCTCCATCTCGAAGATCCGTCGCACCTCGATCCGGCAGTTGCTGTCGGGGCAGCGGCTGGCCCACTCCAGCGCCTCCTCCTTCGAGCGTGCCTGGATGATCCAGTAGCCGCCGACGACCTCCTTCGCCTCGGCGAACGGCCCGTCGGTGATCGTCGCCTTGCTCTCGCCGTCGAAGCTGACGCTGCCGCCGTCGCTGGGCGGGCGCAATCCGTCGAGCGCAAGCAGCATCCCGGCCTTCTGCAGCTCTTCGTTGTAGCGCCCCATCGCCGCCACGGCCTCGGGCGAGGGCTCCCAGTCCTGCTCCTCGATCTGCGGGTACATCAGCATCATGAAACGCATCGGTTTCTCCTTCGTCGTGGGCGGCGGTTCCGCCCTTTTACCTCAACGACGAACGGGGCCGGGCGAAATCGACACGCCCCGGGAATTACTCGTCGCGCGGGGTGATGCGGAAGACCGAGACGACCTCGGCCTGGTGGGCCTCGGGGTGGGCGACGTAGGCGCTGGGGCCGCCGCCGAACCAGCCGGAAGCTTCGTTGTTGCCGACGAAGACGCCCGGGTGGCGTTTGCCGTCGCCGTCCTGGACCCAGACCTTGTCTCCCTCGCGGAACCCGTGCTCGATCGCGTCGTCGCTCATTGGCCGCAGTCTATTTGCCCGGGCAAGGGCCGAGGTGCCGCAGCTTGCGCCGGTAGGTCCGCATCGAGGCGTGCCGCCAGTCGCCGTGCGTCTGCCGCCGCAGGCTCGGCACCTTCTCGCGGTGGTAGGGGGAGGAGAGGCTCTCGGCGTGGCCGATCACGTTCCGCACGCGGATCCTGAAGCGGCAGCGCAGCCAGCGGGTCAGCCGCAGCGAGGCGCGCAGCGCCCGCCGGTTCCCGAGCACATCGCCGTCGCCGTAGCCGACGTGCTCGATCCCGATCGCCGTCCAGTTGAGTCCGACCGTGTGCCGGCAGCGGGTCCGCAGGTTGACGAGCCGGACGATCCGCCCCGAGCTGGAGACGACGAAGTGCGAGCAGACGTTGGGCAGCTCGTGCAGCTCGGGGTCGGGGCGGTCGGCGGCGAAGGTGTTGCGGACCGCGGCGACGCTCCCGGCCTGCGCCATGTGCTCGACGATCACGCGCGGATGGCGCAGCCGCCAGGTCCGTTCGCCGTAGTGCCGTTGCGAGTAGGCAGCCATCTCGTGCTTGCGCTTGGCGCCATAGGGAATCGGCCAGACGTGGATTGGCGGCGGCGGGGGAGCGGGGTTGAACGCCGCCGCGGCGATTGCGAGCAGCACCGGGATCACCGCCGCAGTTTCGCGGAAACCCCACTGGGTAGCTCAATTTGGTCCCGAGACCGAGAAAGAGGAGGAATTCGCGATGGCGGATTTAAACGAGCGTGACGCGAAGTTAGTTCAGTACCTGAGCGAGGCCTACGGCAAGGAGCGCGAACTGGAGGCTGCCCTGGGCGCCCACATCGCGATGACCGTCAAAGGCCCGTACAAAAAACGGCTTCAGCAGCATCTGAAAGAGACCAAATCCCACGCGAAACAGGTCGAGCGTCGAATCAAGCAGCTCGGCGGCGGCGGGCAGACGCTGCAGAGCGCCGTCGGCAAACTGACCGCGGCGGCGAAGGGTCCCCTGCACATGGTCCGCGGCAGCGGCGAGCAGGAGAAAATGCTGAAGAACGCCAAGACCGAGTACTTCAACGAGCACGAGGAGATCGCCACCTACCTCGCGATCGAGACCCTGGCGGAAAAGGTTAAGGACTCCGAGACGGCGAAATTGGCGCGCGCGATCCGGCGCGAGGAGGAGCGGATGGCGAGCTTCCTCCAGACCCAGATCAAGGCGCTGAGCGGTGCGGTCGTCCGCGACGAGATCCCACCCGCCCTGCGGCGCGGTGGCTCGGCCAAAAAACCGCGCAAAGCCTCGAAACCCCGTAAAGCTGCGAAACCGCGGAAACCCGCAAAACCGCGCAAAGCCGCGAAACCGCGCAAAGCCTCGCAACGGAAAAAAGCGGCCGCGAAACGCTAGCGGGGACGGACCGCGAGCAGGACCAGGTCGTCGCGCAGGCGGCCGGCGCTGCGGCCGACGGCGTCGGCCCGCAGGCGCGCGGTCATCTCTTCCAGCTCCAGCCCGGACAGTGCCTGGGTCATTTCGGCGAAGGCCTCAGGCCCCTGGTGGGAGGTGGACGGCCCCGCCTCCAGCCAGCCGTCGGTGCAGAGGGTGAGGGTGTCCGCGGCACCGACCCTCAGCTGGTGGCGCTCGACGTTCGCCTCGCTCCATGCGCCTAACACCGAGCCGCCGCCGAGCAGCTGCGGGGCGTCGGCCCCGGTCAGCACCGCCGGGGGATGGCCGGCGGAGGCGAGGGTGAGCTGCCAGCCGCCTTGGTCGCGGCAGAGGTGGGCGAGCATCGCGGTGGCGAAGTCGTTGAGGCTCTCGCCGGTCAGCAGCAGCTCGTTGACCCGCCGCAGCACCTCGTCGGGCTCCTCGATCTCCCGGGTCAGCCCCCGCACCGAGTGGCGCAGAGCGACGGAGACCCCGGCCGCGGCGCTGCCCTTGCCGGCGACGTCGCCGACCAGGATCCAGCAACCGTCCGCGGTGGGGATCACGTCGTAGAGGTCGCCGCCGACCTCGATCCCCTCGCCCGCCGCCTCGAAGACGACGGCGATGTCGAGGCCGGGCACCTGCGCCGGGTGGGGAGGCCGCAGGCCGCGCTGGAGGTTTTTCGCGATCCGGTCGCGCTCCCTGTAGAGGCGGGCGTTGTCGAGAGCCAGCGCCGCCCGCTCGCCCAGCTCGGCGAGGAACTCGAGGTCGCCCTGGTCGTAGCGCAGGTCGCCGTGGGCGTGGAGGAAGGAGAGGGCGCCGAGGGTGCGCCCCCGCGCGACCAGCGGCACGACCGCCGCCGAGTTGTAGCCGGCGTCGTTCATCAGCTGCAGGTGATCGCTGTTCTGCGAGACCTTGTCGACAACCTCAGGCGCTTTCAGGTCGCGCCAGACCATCGGCTGGTTCAGCCGCAGGACCTGCGCGACCGGGTGCTCGCCGTTCGGGTCGAGCGGCTGCTCGTGGCGGATCCTTTCCAGCCGCGCCGCCATCTCCAGGTTGGCGCCGGCGACGACGCTGTCGCCGAGCCAGCCGTCGTGGCGGCGGAAGTCGATCAGGCAGAGCTCGGCCAGCTCTGGGACGGCGGTGGAGACGATCGTGCGGGCCGTCTCGGTCGGGTCGAGGGAGTTGTCGAGCAGGCGGCTGGCGGTGACGAGGAACTCCTGCGCGCGCCGCCGCCGCACCTCGGCGGTGATGTCGCGGGCGACGACCGAGGCGCCGATCAGGCCGCGCATCGGGCTGCGGATCGGCGAGACGGTGAGGGAGACGGAGATCCGGGAGCCGTCGGCGCGGACCCGCTCGGTCTCGTAGGTCTCCAGCCGTTCGCCGCGCTTGATCCGGTCGAGGATCACCTTCTCCTCGTCTTTGTGGTCGGCGGGGACGATGAAGGAGATGTGCCGCCCGATCGCCTCCTCCGGGCTGTAGCCGTAGAGCCTCGCCGCGGCCGGGTTCCAGGTGGTGACGATCCCGTCCAGGTCCTTGCTGAGAACGGCGTCGCCGGTGCCGCGCACCACCTCGGCGAGGTGCTGACGGAAGCGCTCGGCCTCGGCACCCTTCGCCTCCGCCCGGCGGCGGGCGATGAAGGTCCCGAGCTGGTCGGCGAAGCTAGCGAGCAGCGCCATCAGCTCTTCGGACTGGGGGTTGAAAGCGCGGGTGTGGAACTCGGCGACGGCGAGCACGTCTTGCGGCGAGCCGGTCGGCACCGGGATTGCCAGTGCCGCCTCGAGCCCGAGCTCGGCCGAGACTTCGAAGCGCGGCGTCGGGGTCGGGTAGTTCCGGTAATCGGGGGCGAGGGCGATCCGCCCGCTCTCCCAGGCGTCGCCGGGGAGGCCGGTGCCGCGCATGAACTCGATTTCCCGGCTCCGCCGCCAGAGCGGCCTGGCGTCGAGGTCGTGCGTGCTCCATCCAGAAACCAGGCGCAGCGGCGCCTCGTCGTCAACCACTTCCCACATCGCCCCCGCCTCCCAGCGCAGCAGGTCGGCGACGATTTCCAGAAAGCGCGGGGCGACCTGGTCCAGCGACTCGCCTTCGATCAGGTGGGCCGCGAGCTCACGCTGGCTCTGCAGGTAGCGCCACAGCTCCAGCTCCTCCTGCGGCTCGTGCATCGGCGTCACTCTTTCAGGTAGCCGAACGCTCGAATCGAGGCCGACTCGTTGCCCAGGGGTGACAAGTTGCGCGCACCCGTTTCGCCCATTGGCCCAAGGGTAATCAAGCGCGCAACGGGGTTAGACAGATTGGAGAAAGCGATGTTCCGGTGCGACAACTGTGGAAGCGGCTACTCCGCGCAGGCCGCGGGTTCATGGACCTGCTGCCCCCGGTGCATGGCCAAAGACCGCGTTCAGGTCCCCCTGACCTTTGAGCTGGGTTGGCGGCGACCCTCGGCCGAGAAAGCGGCGGCGGCGCGACCCGATCGCGACGCTTCTCGCCAGCCGGTCCTGCGCTGACGGTTCCGCTTCTCCGTTTCGGGTACCTGAAGGGTGACCAAAGAGAGCCGACGAGCAAGAGGAGAGGAGCTTAGATGCCCAGCCTGCAGGGAAAGAGAATTGCGTTTCTGACCGCCAACGAGGGGGTCGAGCAGGTCGAGCTGACCGAGCCCATGAGCGCGGTGCGCGACGCCGGCGCCGAGGTCGAGCTGCTGGCCCCCGAGAGCGGTGAGGTCCAAGCCTTCAACCATCTCGACAAGGCGGACACCTTCGAGGTAGACCGTGTGATCGGCGAGGCCGACGCCGACGAATACGACGGCCTGGTTCTTCCCGGCGGGGTGGCTAATCCCGACCAGTTGCGCACGAAACCGGAGGCCCTGGAGTTCATCCGCAGGATCTTCGAAGCCGGCAAGCCGGTCGGCGTGATCTGCCACGGGCCCTGGACGCTGATCGACGCCGGGCTGGTCGAGGGACGCACGCTCACCTCCTGGCCCAGCCTGGAGACCGACCTGCGCAACGCCGGCGCCAACTGGGTCGACGAGGAGGTCCACGTCGATCAAGGCCTGGTCTCGAGCCGCAAACCCGACGATCTCGAGGCGTTCAACGCGAAGATCGTCGAGGAGTTCGCCGAGGGCGTCCACGAGGGCCAGCAGGAGAGATCGAAAGTCGGCTGAACCGTAACGACGAGAGGAGGGCGACCGATGCCACCGCGAGGAGTGAAAAAAGGCAGCAAACGCGATCGTCAGTACAAACACATCAAAAAGAGCGAGAAGGAAGCGGGCCGCTCGACCAAACGGGCCGAGGAGATCGCCGCCCGCTCTGTCAACAAGGAAAAGGCGCGCTCCGGCGAATCGGGAACCTCTTCCCGCAGCTCGACCAACGGCAGCTCAGCGAGCAGCCGCGGCGGCAAGCGGTCCGGAAGCGGCCCGGGAGGCCGCACCCGCGACCAGCTCTACAACGACGCCAAGAAGAAGGGCATCGAGGGCCGTTCGAAGATGAGCAAGAAGCAGCTTGAAAAGGCGGTGGCGGGCGCCAGCTAGTTAGTTGCGGCGAAGCGGCGAGCGGGAGGTGATCCCGAAGAAGTTCTCGATCCCACCGCCGCGGCCGCTGCTGCCGACCAGTTCCAGGCAGCCGCAGCGCAGGAGGGTGCTGGCGTGGTAGGCGATCACGGCGGGGGCCTTTCCCATCTCCTGAGAGAGTTCCACCGGGCTGGCGATCCGGCCCTCGAGCTTTTCCAGGATCTCCACCCGGACCGGGTGGGAAAGGGCTTTGATCAGTTCTTGATCGTGCCGCGGCGCCATCGGGAGAACCTCCCCGATCCTGGCTTCGCGGCCAAGTTCAGCGTTGCGACGATCCTGCAAATAGCGAGCTGAAATCGAGCGACTCGATCGTTTCCACCACCTGGACCGCGCCGGCCTCGCGCAGCTCCGCCTCGGAAAACCCGCCGGTCAGCACCGCCAGAGTCGGCAGCCCGGCCGCCTTCGCCGCCTTCACGTCCCAGACCGAGTCACCGACCATCGCCGACGGTCCATCGCCGCCGGCCTTCTCCACCGCCGCGTGAACGAGGTCGGGCTCGGGCTTGGTCTTCTCGACGTCGGCCGAGGTCGTCCAGCCGTCGACCAGCTCGCGCGCGTCGAGCAGGTCGAGGTAATGGTCGATCTCCTCCTCCTTGGCCGAGGAGGCGAGGATCACCGTCGCGCCTTCGTCGCGCAGCCTCTCGATCAGCTCCCGGGCTCCCGCCATCGGCTCCACTTCGACGATCAGCTCGCCGTAGGCCTCGGCCTCGTCCGCGCGGATCTCGTCGCCCTGCTCGGCCGCCGCCTCCTCGCCGATCAGTGCGTCGAGGATCTGGTCCCCGCCCATCCCGATGTGGCGGTGAACTTTCCACATCTGGACCGTGTGGCCATGGGCGTGCAAGGCCCGGTGCCAGGCCAGCGCATGGTGGTAGTTGGTGTCGACCAGGGTGCCGTCGACGTCGAGGATCGCGTTCAATCGCATAGTCGGGGCCCTCACGGGTAGGAGTTGGGCATGTCGCCAATCAAGAAGTCACTTACCCGCAGGGCGGCGAAAGCAGCCGCCAAGCACACCGCTCATGGAGCCGCCTCAAAGTTGAGGCGCGACCCAATGAGAGCCGTGACCCTGCTCGGTCTCGGCGGCGCGATCGGCGCCGTCGCCGGCTGGACCGCCGGCCGTTCCGCGGCCGGCATGAACCCGAACGACGTTCCGAAGGGGGCACATTGATGGCGGAGAACGATCCCCAGCGCGATCCGATCGCCGACGAAGAGGCCGAAGCGGCGGCTGCCGAAGCCGCCAAGATCGGCGGCCCCGTCCCCGACGACCCCGTCGGAGACCCGGCGCAGCGACCGCTGGTCGAGGGCGGCGAGGGCGAGGCCGAGGGCTTCGAGCTGGCCGAGGAGGAGCTGATCGACAACGCCGAGCACGGCGACGAAAAACGGTTCCCCGACGGCGATGCCGGGTTGCCGGAGGAGGCCAGCGACGCCGAGTACGGCGAACCGGATCAGGCGATACCCGACGACGAGTAGGAGGCCCGCCATGTCACGCAGCGTGCTTGCGATCCTCACCGACAACCTCCACGGCTCCGAGCCGGTGGAGCAGATCCTCGCCAACGCCGACCAGGATGGCGTCGACCTCCGGGTCGTTGTGCCGGCGACGGAGGCGAACGCGCTGCAGCACACGCTCGGCGACATCGACGAGCCCAAGCACGAAGCCGAGGAGCGGCTCGAGCGCGCGCTGAGCACCCTGCGCGGGCACGGGATCGAGGTCAGCGGCGAGGTCGGTGACCCCGATCCGGTCCAGGCCGCGCAGGATGCGCTGCTGATGGCGCCCGCCGACGAAGTCCTGATCTTCGAGCACTGCGACGAGCAGTCGAAGTGGTACGAGGAGGGGCTGCTGGAGAAGGCCCAGGAAGGGATCGAGCCGCCGCTGCGAGTCATCGTGGTCGAGACTGGCGACGACGACAGCCCCGACCACGTCGTCAACGTCGAAGAGACCGGGCAGGGGACGGTCAACCCGATCGCCGACAAGGAAATCGGCGGCGGCGCCTACGTGCCCGGCATGACCCGCTCGGACTTCGCCGGCATCGTCGCCGGCATCGTCGGCACCATCGTCGTCGCGATCCTCGCCGCCGCGGTCGCCGGCGACAACGGCAACGAGACGGGCTGGGAAGCGGTGGCGATCCTGATCGCGATCGGCGTCGCGCTCGCCAACCTCGCCCACGTCGTCGGCATCACCCTGTTCGAGACCGTCGCCTACCGCGGCGGCTTCGCGAAGTTCTTCCGCACCCTCGCGCTCGTCTTCACGCCGCTGGCGATCGTCATCAACGCCGCGATCCTGATCTTCAACTAGCCCGCCTAGGGGTGACGGCTTTCCGCCGTCGACGGTTCCGAGCGGCGCAGCGCGTCGAGGACCTCGTCGGCCAGCTGCGAGCCGTCTTCGGGCCGCAGCGGCGTCGCGTTGACCCGGAAGACGACGTCGTCGCCGTCGAGTTCCTCGAGCGAGACGCTCGGTTTGTAACGGGTGGGGACGGTGATCGCCTGCAGCAGCCTCTCCTCGATCTCCCGCGGGCTCGCCTGCGCCGGGAAGCGGACCCGGACGTCGACTTTGTCGGGCTCGCGCAGCGGCACGACGACGAGGCTGAGGAGGACGTTGTTGGGCACCTGCAGCCGGTCGGCCCCCTGGCTGAGGGTCGTGTAGAAGAGACCGAGCGAGGTGACCGTGCCCTCGATCGAGCCGGCGAGGGCGCCGCCGACAAGGCGGACCCGTTCACCGACCCGGAAGGGCCGGGTGCTCTGCAGGACGATGCCGGCGAAGATCCCGCCCAGCGCCTGCTGCGCCGCCAAGCCCAGCAGGACGGCGGTGAATGCCCCGCCGACCGCAAGCGTGCCGGCGTTGACGCCGGCGATCCGCAGCGCGAGCACCACGACCGCGGTGATCGCCAGGAGGCGGACGACAAATCCGGTGGTGCCCGCCGTCGCCGGGTCGAGCCGCCTGTAGAGGCGAGGGGAGACGCCGCGCACCAGCCAATGGACCGCGGTGGAGCCGACGACGACGAGGATCACCACCGTCGCCGCTCTAATCCATCGTCCGTACCCGGGGGCGATCTCCTGGCGGTGGCTGTAGACGACCAGGGTGCCGGCGATCACCAAAAGGGCAAGCAGCAGCCCGCCGAACTGGCGCTTAGAGAACCGCGGCGCCAGCTCGTCGCCCAATCCGAGCGAGTGCCAAGCGTGGCTGCGGGTCTCGAACAGCTCGCGGGGGAGCCGGGGACGACGCGGAGCAGGAGACATCTAGGTAGCGGTTACCCCGCCGCTGTCACTCCTACGCAGGCGGTTGCGCGGTGAGCGCGGCCAACGCCTCGTCCCGGGTCAGATGGACTGGGATCGAGAGCTCCAGGCCGGTGATCTCCAGCACCCGGCGGACCTGCTCGTTCTGGCTGCAGAGCACCAGGGTGCGAGCATCCTCGCCGCCGTCGAGCCGCTGCCAGGCGCGGACGATCAGGGCGATGCCGGTGGAGTCAATGAACTCGCACTCGGTGAGGTCGATCAGCACCGAGCCATCGCCGCTCTCGAGAGCCTGCTCCAGCGGGCTCTCCAAGTCGGGCGCGGTGCTCAGGTCGAGCTCGCCACGGACGGAGATCGTCCGGACGCCGTGCTCGAGATCTCCCACTTTCACCTCGAACGGGGCTGGATTCACGGCACGATGCTACCGCAGCGTGACAGAAGTACGCAGCTTGTTTTGCCGCCTCGGCACGGGGTAGGCAGGCTTAGAAGAGAGGTGGCAAGTTATGCTCGCGCTCTCGTAAGAGCCTCGACCGTTCCTGAGGGCAGGCTGGAACTTTGAACACAGCAACCAACGATCGCTCGGGGCTTCAAATGTCCCTCCCGGCACGGGCAGAGAACGTGGCCGTGGTCCGGCACGCGCTCGCTGGCTTGGCCGAAAGACTGGGAATGGACGAGGTGTCCTTGGCCGATCTGAAGACGGTGGTCACCGAGGCCTGCATGAACGTGGTTGTGCACGCCTACGCCGGCAGCGAGCCGGGACCGCTGGAGGTCGAGGCCGAAAGCGACCTCGAGGGGGTCACGGTGGTGATTCGCGACCACGGCAGCGGCATCAGGCCTCGCCCCGACGTGGACCGCCCCAGCCTGCGCATCGGCTTGACCCTGATCGCCGCCCTCTCGAGCAGCTTCGAGATCAAGGGCGGCGCCGACAAGGGCACCGAGATCCGCATGCACCTGCCGCTGCAGGCGCGCGAGGGCGAGGCCAGAGCCGGCTCGCCCTTCACGGTGACGGCCGACGAGGAGACCCGGATCCGGGTGGGCCCGCCGGAGATCGTCGGACCGGTGCTCAGCCGCGCCCTCTCGGCGCTGGCCGCCCGCCAGGACATCAGCGTCGACCGCCTCTCCGACACGATGCTGCTCAGCGACGCGATCTCGGCCCGCGCCCCGCAGGGCTTCAGCGACGGTCACGTCTCGCTCACGATCGCCGAGCTCCCCGAAGGCATCCAGCTCAAGGTCGGGCCGATGACCCACGGCGGGGCCGAGCGCCTGCGCGAGAGCTTCGAGCTGCCCGAGGTGGGCGGCTCCCTGGAGAAGCTGACCGACGAGCTGCGGATTGAGGACGGCGACGAAGGCGAGTACCTCGTAGTCGGCATCTCCTCGCTCTCGAAGAATTAGAAGCTGCGGCGCCCTATTTGGTGGTGTCGGTGGCGGCGCTGCTCTGCTCGGCCACCTCGGCCCTGATCCGCTCCAGGGTGCGGCGCAGGATGCGGGAGACGTGCATCTGCGAGTGGCCGATCCGCTCGGCGATCTGCGACTGCGTCAGGTCCTCGACGAAGCGCAGCTGCAGGACCAGGCGCTCGCGCTCGTCGAGGTGGGGGAGGGCGCCCTCGAGAGCAAGCTTGTCCTCGATCAGTTCGTAGCCGGCGTCCTCGTCGCCGACCCACTCCGAGGCCGGCGATTCTTCGGAGTCTTCGCCGCCGACGGGACGGTCGAGAGAGAGCGGGCGGCGGTTGTGGTTCGCCTCGAGCACTTCGAGCACGTCGGTCGGGTCGACGTCGAGCCGCTCGGCGATCTCGCCGACCGAGGGGGAGCGCTGCAGCTGCACGGTCAGCTCGGTGATCGCCTTCTCCACTTCGGCCATGCGGTCGTGCAGGCCGCGCGGGACGCGCACCGTCCAGACCCGGTCGCGGAAGTGGCGCTTCAGCTCGCCGAGGATCGTCGGTGAGGCAAAGGCGGTGAAGGGGGCGCCGCGCTCGGGGTCGAAGCGGTCGATCGCGTTGACCAGGCCGAGGCTGGCCACCTGCAGCAGGTCGTCAAAGGACTCGCTGGCGCCGCGGTACCGCAGCGCCAGGTTTTTCGCAAAGGGGAGGTAGCGCCGCACCAGCTCCTCGCGGATCGCCGGGTCGCGGTCTTTGACAAATCGTTCCCAGAGTGCCCGCTCGTTGGCAAGGCCCTCTCCGGGGCCCGGGCTCTGCATATCGGAGCTTTTGCGCGTCTCGTCGCTGTTCACAGCATCGATCGTTCGGGTTAGGCGGCGTTACCTGTCCAACGTCGCTGCCCTGAGAGCATCAGTCCGAAGCTGTGCAGCGGGGACGGCTACCTCGCCGTCACGTCAACCATAGCGAGGTGAGAGGCCGGGTCCGACTGGTGGTGCGCTCATTCCTTGGAGCGGCACCGGACCCGGCGTTGCAGGCGATCAAGATGCGGTCGACTCGGCCTCGGTATCCGGGGTCGGCGACTTGAAGTGGAGGATCAGCGCCTTGGAGTGCATGCCCTCCTCACCGCTGTCGCCGAGGCGGGCGGTGGATTCGCTCTGAATCTCGATCAAACGGTCGAGCGTGCTGGCCAGGAGCTCGGCGGCGTCTTCCCAGCCCTTTTTGTCGACGACCATCGGGGTCCGGCTCAGGTGCCGGTCCTCGAGCTCGTCAAAGGTGCTCTTGTCGAGTGCCTCCTCGACGTCGTCGAAGGCCGACTTCAGCATCGCGCCGGACAGCCCGGGGCGGAGGCTTTTCGGCAGCCGCGCCCATTCGCTGTCGGTGAGGAACTGGCGGCGGGTGGCGCGGTAAAAGTGCTCGGTGGCG
>Ga0164302_10000373_pt1 | contig 12356 bp, 10 predicted proteins | sample Whisoiple_202_MG_FD_109714 | JGI IMG/M metagenome (GOLD analysis project Ga0164302, IMG submission 109714) | Soil microbial communities amended with pyrogenic organic matter from upstate New York, USA - Whitman soil sample_202_MG | ecosystem: Environmental > Terrestrial > Soil > Agricultural... | reverse complement strand
TTAAGGTCTTTTCGCAGGAGATTTTCAGTGTCCCCCTGAACGCCGCTGCTGGCCTGAGCCGAAGCCGGGCGGCAAGGAGTCGGGTTTGCGCCCACTCCGAGACGCTTCTATGCCGATAATCACTTCGTCTGTGTCGGTTAGGCTGTCCGTCATAACCTCTGTGGCATTTCCATCAGAGATGCCCACTCCAACCGGGACTTCTTCCGGTTCTCCCGATGCTCCGACTTTCCATAGGTGTTTTATCTCGCTTTGATCCGCCCCTGCTCGGCCGTCGATCTGGGTTGTCGGAACCACTACACCGGAAGCGTTCTCGGTCCGGTCGGACTTGGGCGGAGTAAAGCGGAGAGCGGCATTCGGTACTTTCAACACCTCCTCTTTATGCGCCACCACAATCGCGACATTGGCCGTCATGCCCGGTTTCAGCCGCATATCCTTATTCTCGACGCCGATGACCACATCGTACGTCACCACATTCTGAATACTGACCGGAGCGTTTCGAACTTGGCGGACTTTTCCTCGGAACTGCATGCCGGGATACGCGTCGACGGTGAACGTCGCGTCTTTTCCGATCGACATGCCGCCGATGTCCGATTCGCTGACGGCGGCATCCACCTGCATTTGTGTCAAGTCTTCCGCGATCAAAAATAGGGTGGGGATAGCAAAATTTGCGGAGAGCCGCTGTCCAACCTCTACCTGCCGCGAAATCACCGTCCCGTCGACCGGAGAGTGAATCACGGTATAGGTCAAATCCAATTCAGCCGCTTCGAGCATGGCGGCGGCTTGTTTGACGGCCGCTTCCGAGACCGCCAAAGTGGCGATGGCCCCTTCATGCGCCGTGAGAGCCGTATCGACTTCCGCTTGCGAGACGAAATCCTGCTTGAGCAGCAATTGCACCCGATCTAACTCTCGCTTGCGTTGATTGAGATCGACCTTTGCCTTCACGAGCGCAGCTTTGGCATTCGCTAGACTCGCGGCAGCTTGGTCGCGCTTGGCGCGATACGGAAATGGATCGATACGGGCGACGACCTGGCCTTTTTTCACGCTGGAGTTAAAATCGGCGTGCAAGCTCTCGATCATGCCTGAGACTTGGCTCCCAACCTGCACGGTCGTCATGGGATTGAGTGACCCGGTCGCCGTGACGGTCGACACGATCGCTCCACGTTGTATCGGGACGGACCGGTAGCGAACCGGGACCTTCCGCTCGCCCGTGAAGAATACATATCCCGCGATCACGACGGCGACCGCGAGTACGCTGCATATCCAGATAGCTTTACGCATCAATCAAGGAATACGGAGGAGAATACATTCTACGGGCTTTACAAAAGGCGGGCAAGGTCCAACGCTATACCGACCACAGTATGATGCCTGCGGCCGGGACAGAGAGGGGACCGTGAAATCAAAGAGGCCAGCCGCTTAACAGCGGCTGCCCTCTCTATTCACGAACTGTGACGCTGCGCCTATTGAGCGACGGTAATTCTTTCCTTGAGCAGATCGAAGGTAGCTTTGGGCATAATGTTCTTGGCGACCAACTCGCCTTTGATCTTATACGGACGATTGGCGACGACACGCTCGGCCATGTCCTTCGTCAATCCTAAAAACAGGACCAAGTCGCTGGGGGACGCTGTATTGACATTGATGGGAGCCACACCCGCGGACGGAGACGGTGGCTGTGGGATGGCCGAAGGGGGCGAGATCTTTGACGCCGGGGGTGCCACTTCGCCTGCCGATGAAGAGGAAGAAGACGGAGGCAGGGACGTCGGCGACTTCGGCGAGGGAAGAGTCGGCAAGGCGATCGAACGCTCCCGCTCCTTCAACTCCTTTTGATATCGGGCGACCGTCGACTTGAGCGTCTCGTTATGTTTCTTGACGTCCTCATATTCCTGCTTCAGCATCCGGTGCTGCGCGGACATTTCTTTGACCTTTTGTTCCAACTCCTTGCCACGCGTGTCGATGCTGGAGCGTTCTTTGTCCCGGCTGTCCTTGATGCGCTGCAGCTCAGCGGACATGAATTCCGAATCCGCCGTCAACTTGCCGTTCGCGTCTTTCAAACTTTTCACCTGCTGTTCAAGCGCATTTTTCTGTGCCCGCGCCTTCTCCAAGTCCGCCTTGATAGTGTCCGCTTCTGCCGTGGCCGCTACATATTTCTCTTTGCTGACACAGCCGGCGGCAGTCAGTGCGATCACGATCACGCCCATCGTCACATACGTCTTCATCCCATCCTCCAGTCAGCTCATTGACGCGCACATGCTACACTGTTCTCAATACGCCACGAACTTGATGTGTAGTTCATCAACCCTGTTTTGTCAATAGTCGACGCCGACGTATCGTCCATCGGCGAGGCGTCTTCAAATGAGCGCCGGCTCGCTTGACTCACTTTCGGCGGTCTGTGATGATGCCGCCCGCTTTCATCGAGCAAAGGGGAATGCAGCATGCGTGAATCGGATGGACCAGGGCTCGGCTTCGAACTGGCCGCTATTTTAGGATTGGTGGAGGGGCTCACTGAGTTCCTTCCCGTCTCATCGACTGGCCATCTCATCATCGTCGGACATCTGATGGGATTTACCGGCGCGATGGCAGACACGGCGGAAGTCGCTATTCAGTTGGGAGCGATTCTGGCCATCATGGTCTATGAGCGTCGCAAGATCGCCTCGTTGCTGTCGCAAGCCGCGACACAGCAGGCGGAACTGCTTACCTCCCTACCGAGACGTGTTGGAAGTGGATTTTGGCAAAGACCTGGATGGAGCATCGTGATCAGACGTTCCATCGATCAGCACCGAAGTCTGTGGTTCTTGGTCGGGCTCGCGATCGCGTTTCTGCCGGCCGCTCTGATCGGATTCGTCACGCATCATTGGATCGAACGCTATCTGTTTACGCCGCAGACCGTGGCGGTGGCATTAATCGTGGGCGGGGCGATCATTTTGTGGGTCGAGGCGAGAGCGAAGCCGGTTCGCATCACGACCCTGGAACAGGTCGATGTGAAAACCGCCTTTGCGGTCGGGCTCGCGCAATGCTGCGCGCTCTTTCCCGGCATTTCCCGTTCGGGCGCGACCATCATTGGCGGTCTCCTGGTAGGGATGGATCGCCGGGTCGCGACCGAATACTCGTTCTTCTTGGCGCTCCCGACCATGATCATCGCGACCGCGTACAAAATGTTGAAGTCCTTTTCGATCTTTACACAACAAGATTTGCTCGCGCTCTTGGTCGGTTTGATCGTTTCTTTCTTCGTCGCCTGGGCCGTCATTGCCGCTTTCCTTGCGTTCGTCAAACAACATACCTTGTCCAGCTTTGCCTATTATCGTATTGCGCTTGGCATTGTGGTGTTGATAATGTTCGCATAGTTAGTATCGCTGACTACTTGAACAGGAGAAGGTCAATGAGTGAGACAATGCCCGACACCGTGAAAGTATTCGACACGTGGGTGACAGGCAAAAACGGCCGGCTGCACTTTGACGTGATGACGACGAATGAAGCCACCGCGCTAAAATTGGCCAAGCAATATCTTGAGGGGATCGGCGAAAGCGGGGTTGCCGTCACGACCAAGGAATGCCAGTTCTGTCACAGCGAACCGGTCGTCTTCTTTTCGGCGGATCAACAGCGGCAGCTCAAAGAAAACGGCGGCTTTATCGTCACCTTGCCTGCCTGATTCCATCTTCCGCATGGATTAGCAGTATCCTCACTATATGCGGTCCTGCTGCAGTTCCCCTTCCTCTTCTTTTTTTTCGAGCGCAAAGTGAAGGATAAGAAAAAACACTCCGACGCTGATCGCGGCGTCGGCGACGTTGAAGGCAGGCCAGTGATAGCCGTTGATATAGAAGTCGAGGAAATCGATGACTTCTCCGAAACGCACGCGGTCCAGTAAATTGCCGATGGCTCCGCCGAGAATCCCGGCAATGCTCAACTGCCCGATCCAATCTTCCTGACGCAGCCGAAAAAAAATTATCCCCAACAATCCCAGCGCAAGCACCGATGTGAGTCCGAAGAAGACCAGTCGAAAACTTTGACCGCTGGACGCCAGCAGCCCGAATGCCGCGCCCGGGTTCCGAATATAGGTGAGGCTGAAAAATTCAGGAATGACCGGAATCGATTCATGCAGCCGCATCGTCTGCATGATCTGCACTTTCGTGATTTGATCGAGCACCACAGTGGAGACACTGATCAGCGCCAGGATCACATACCGCCTATTCCGGCTCATCAACGAATCGCCTCAAGACAGCGATCGCACAAGGTGGGATGCTCTTTATCCATACCGACTGCTTCGCGATAATTCCAGCAGCGCTCGCACTTGCGACTGGACGCTTTGGTAACCCCCTTGACCTGCCAATCCGGATCATGTGGAAGATCGTGGCTTTCCTTAAGCTCAACCTGGGAAACAATAAAAAGTGCAGACAACGCTGTTTCGTATTTCTTGAGAAATTTGAATTTGTCAGGGTTAGCCTTCAAGGCGACCTTTGCTTCGAGGGATGACCCTATTGTTTTGTCCCTTCGCGCCTTTTCTAATTCAGCCTGAACTGACTCTCGAATTCTTAATAGTTGTTCCCAATTATCAGCAAGCGTGGCATCTGACCATTGAGAGCCTGCCTTTGGAAAGGCACTCAGATGAACACTCGGAAGGTCCTGCGTCGCTGATTTTGGTAACATTCTCCAAATCTCCTCGGCGGTGAAGCTAAGAACAGGGGCCATCAGCTTCGTCAACGCCACGACGATTTCAAGCAAGACGGTTTGCGAACTGCGGCGCTGCGGCGAATCCTTGTGAAAGGTGTAGAGCCGATCCTTCAAAATATCCAGATAGACGGCGCTCATATCCACTGCGCAGAAATTATTCAAGGCGTGAAAGATCGTATGAAACTCGAAATCGTCATACGCCTTGGTCACCCGGGGAATTAATTCACCCAGCCGCAACAACGCCCAGCGATCTAATTCGGGCAACTGTTCATACGGCACTGCATGGACAACGGGATCAAAATCGTACAGATTGCTCAGCAAGAACCGACACGTGTTGCGGATTTTCCGATAGGCCTCGATGAGCTGAGTTAAAATCTCATTCGAGATGCGTAGGTCTTCACGATAGTCTTGCGCCGAGACCCACAAACGCAAAATTTCCGCGCCCGATTGCTTGATAACGTCCTGCGGCGCAACCACGTTGCCTGCCGACTTGGACATTTTTTTCCCCTGACCGTCGAGCACATATCCATGCGTGAGCACGGCATCGTAGGGCGCGCGGTCGTCCGTCGACACGCCGGCCAACAATGCGCTATGGAACCAGCCGCGATGCTGATCCGATCCTTCGAGATACAGACTAGCCGGCCACCATTGCCGTGGCTTCAGCACGGCGGCGAAGCTGACGCCCGACTCAAACCAGACATCGAGAATGTCCTTTTCCTTTTCAAATGACGCGCTCCCGCATGTTGCGCACGTCGTAGCCTGGGGAATTAATTCGTTCGCGGTTTTTTGAAACCAGACATCGGCGCCATGTTGCTCAACGAGATCGGCGACATGCCGAATGACTTTGGCATCCGCCAGAACCGTTTTGCATTCGACGCACGTGAATCCCGGGATGGGAACGCCCCACACACGTTGACGCGAGAGACACCAATCGGGACGGTTCGCGATCATGCCGCCGATCCGGTCCTTGCCCCATGAAGGAATCCACCTTACGTTGTGTTCGATCTGCTCCATCGCCTTCTGCCGCAAGTGATTGGTCTCCATCGAAACAAACCATTGTTCGGTGGCGCGAAAAATCACTGGATTCTTGCAGCGCCTGCAATGGGGATAGGAGTGCGTGATCGAGCCGTGTCCCAGCAGCCTGCTCGACGCCTTAAGCGACTCGACGACACCTGGATTTGCCTTGAAGACGTGTTGCCCGGCAAAGTCCTTTACGATCTCCGTGAATCGTCCCGCGTTATCGACAGGCGCCAGTATTTCCAGTCGCTCTCCAGCCGTCGCCGAAGCGTTATGCGTGAGCACCAAGACATAGTCTTCTTGTCCGTGGCCGGGAGCAATGTGAACACAGCCGGTGCCTTGATCGAGCGTGACGAAGTCCCCCAGTAAGACGGGCGACAGTCCGGTCGTCAAAGGCCGCTGTGTCTCCAGAGCCTCGAATCCCTCGCGTCCTTTTCTGGTGCCAATAATCGAATAAGCCGGGAAGGCACATGCCTTCGCCACGCTCTCCACCAAGGATTGGGCGATGATGAAGACCTCTTCACCAACCTTCACAAACGCATATTCAAATTCCGGATGGAGACACACCGCCTGATTGGCAGGAAGGGTCCATGGCGTCGTCGTCCAGATCACGACCGAGACGCGGGCCACGTCGGAAGGAAACGGCATGTTGAACAGGGCCGCGCTTCCCAGCACGCTGGGCGGTTGCACCACGGGAAACTTCACATAGATGGATGGCGAGGTATGATCCTCATACTCGACTTCTGCTTCCGCCAAGGCCGTCTGATCGAATGTGCACCAGAGAACGGGTTTCAGTCCTTTGTAGACGCCGCCCTTTTCGACGAACGTCCCGAACTCGCGAAGGATCGTCGCCTCATACTCGGGATTCAAGGTGAGATACGGATGGTCCCAATCGCCGAGGACGCCCAACCGCTTAAATTCGTCGCGCTGGATCGTGACGTACTTTTCCGCATATTCGCGGCATAATTTACGGATGGCGAGCGTGTCGAGCGTGTTTTTCTTCTCGCCCAGCTCTTTCAGCACCTGATGTTCGATCGGCAATCCGTGGCAATCCCACCCGGGGACATACGGCACATGAAAGCCGGCCATCGTTTTCGATTTGACGATGATGTCTTTCAAAATCTTGTTCAGCGCATGACCGATATGAATGCGGCCGTTGGCATAGGGAGGGCCATCGTGCAGCACATAGAGCGGCCGGCCTTGTCCGCCGTCTTGAAGCCGCTGGTACAGGCGCTGCTCTTCCCACCAGGCGAGAAGTTCGGGCTCCCGTTGCGGCAGATTCGCCTTCATCGGGAAATCGGTGCGGGGCAAATTCAGGGTCGCTTTGTAATCCATGCAGTGTAGTTAATCCAGCTCACGGTGTTCTGCAAGAAGAATTTTCGCTGAGGTGAGGGGATTGGATGATCGCAGCTCGATTAACTAATCGCCATCATGCGATCCAAGGCAGCCTTCGCCCAGACCTTTTCATCGTCGGGCACGACGATACGATTGACCACATGCCCTTCGGCGAGATTTTCCATGGCCCAACAAAGATGCGGCGCGTCGATACGAAACATCGTGGCACATTGACAGACGGTGGAAGACAGAAAAAAGACCCGCTTATCAGATTGAAGCCGCTTGAGCCGATTGACAAGATTCAGCTCAGTTCCGACCGCCCATATCGTGCCGGGAGGCGCGGCATTGACCGTCTTGATAATGAACTCAGTCGAACCGACGAAATCCGCTTTATTCACTACGTTCTCGTGGCACTCCGGATGTACAATGACCTTCACGTCCGGGTACTGCTTTCGGAAATAATCGACGTGCGCCGGTTGAAACATTTGGTGGACGCTGCAGTGGCCTTTCCACAAAATGAGCCGCGCGCGCTTGATCGCCTCGATCGTATTGCCGCCCTTCGGCATGAAAGGGTCCCACACGATCATATCCTCACGCGGGATGCCCATTTTGTTCGCGGTATTGCGTCCCAAATGTTCGTCGGGAAAAAATAAAATTTTCTGGCGTCGTGCCCATGACCATTCAATCACGGCGCGCGCATTCGAAGAGGTGCACGTAATCCCTCCATGTTCCCCGCAAAAGGCTTTCAGGACTGCTGCGGAGTTCACATAGACCGCCGGCATGACCGTCTCTTCCACCGGTAGGACACGTCCAAGCGAGTCCCAACATTCCTCGACCTGCTCGATCGCCGCCATATCGGCCATCGAACAGCCGGCGGCTAAATCGGGAAGAATCACGGTTTGTTGGGAACGACTCAGAATGTCCGCGGTTTCCGCCATAAAGTGCACGCCGCAGAAAATGATATTCGGACGCTCCGCATGTTGTGCGGCGAGGGTAGACAGCATCAGCGAATAACCGCGCAGATCCGCATGATCGATTACTTCGGCGCCCTGATAATTATGGCCGAGCACCAATACCTTGTCGCCGAGCGCGCGTTTTGCCGCCGCCGTGCGGTCAAATAGTTCATCCGCCGACAGGTGTTGATAGTCGGTGACCGGACGTTCTGTCGTTTCCGCTATTTTCATTAAGGGCACTCAGGGATGACGCATTTCACTGCCGCATTCTTCTAAATTGTACGATAGCGCCTGCCCACAATCAATGAATCTTCCGGCCTATTGGACGCGGCAATTAGCCGAAATGCCCAATTGACAGAGACAAAAACCGGGGTGTACCATCCCCTTTAGCTAGGGGAGCCTGGTTTCGTTCACCCCGCGAGCGTCACAAAGGCTGAGAGTCCTCGGACAACCCTCAGAACCTGACCTGGATAATGCCAGCGTAGGGAAGCGGACAGAGCCTTGGAACGCCAAGCCGCACCCTGTACTGGTGCGGCTTTTTTGTTTGGATTACCCGGAGGATTTCATGAGCCATCCACTACCCTTGCAGGCAGGCGTTGGAAGCAAGAATGGAAACGGAGACGGTCACGATTCCGGAAAGGGCCAAGCCGTCGATACCACTTTATCGACCGCTCCGTTCCCCGCTTCTACCAAAGTCCACGTGCAAGGGGCATTGCCGAACGTGCGTGTGGCCATGCGCGAAATCCAACTCACCCCGACCAAAACGGTCAATGGGGGACCCGCTGTCGAAAACCGATCGATCACCGTCTACGATACCTCTGGGCCGTACACCGACCCCGCCGTCACCATCGATATCCGAGCGGGCCTCGCGCCATATCGAGAACCGTGGATTCGTGAGCGTCAGGATGTGCAAGAACTCCAAGACGTGACGTCGGAATATGGACGGATGCGCGCGACCGATCCCAAGTTAGCCGAGCTTCGGTTTCAACATATTCGCAAGCCTCTTCGCGCCAAGCCCGGACAGAACGTGAGTCAAATGCATTATGCGCGAAAGGGCATCGTCACGCCGGAAATGGAATACATCGCCATCCGCGAGAATCAGAGCCGTGAGTTATCGCGCGATTTGATGGCGGGCAACAATGGGCATGGTGGCGGTGTGGCGCAACATCCCGGGCAGGCCTGGGGCACTCGTATTCCTTCAACCATTACGCCTGAGTTTGTCCGCGACGAAGTGGCGCGCGGCCGAGCGATTATTCCCGCGAACATCAATCACCCGGAAAGCGAACCGATGATCATCGGGCGTAATTTTCTGGTGAAGATCAATGCGAACATCGGCAACTCCGCCATCGCCTCCTCCATTGAAGAAGAAGTCGATAAGATGATCTGGTCCATCCGTTGGGGTGCCGACACGGTGATGGATCTCTCCACCGGCAAAAACATTCACGAGACCCGCGAATGGATTCTGCGCAACTCGCCGGTCCCGATCGGCACGGTGCCCATCTATCAAGCGCTCGAAAAAGTCGGGGGGAAAGCAGAGGAACTGACCTGGGAGATCTATCGCGATACGCTCATCGAACAGGCGGAACAGGGTGTGGATTATTTTACCATCCATGCGGGCGTGCGGCTCCAGTATGTGCCGATGACGGCGCCCCGGATGACGGGGATCGTCTCCCGTGGCGGGTCGATTCATGCCAAATGGTGTTTGGCGCATCATCAAGAAAATTTCACCTACACCCACTTTGAAGAGATCTGCGACATCATGAAGGCCTACGATGTCTCCTTTAGTTTGGGAGACGGCTTGCGGCCGGGTTCGATCGCCGACGCGAACGACGCCGCACAATTCGCGGAACTGGAAACGCTGGGCGAACTCACGAAGATCGCATGGCGGCACGATGTGCAAGTAATGATCGAGGGCCCCGGCCATGTGCCCATGCATCTGATCCAGGTCAACATGGAAAAACAGCTCAAGGAATGCGATGAAGCGCCGTTCTATACGCTTGGCCCCCTCACCACCGACATCGCGCCCGGCTACGACCACATTACCTCGGGGATCGGCGCAGCCATGATCGGCTGGTACGGCTGCGCGATGCTCTGTTACGTGACGCCGAAAGAACATTTAGGTTTGCCTAATCGGGAAGACGTCAAGACCGGCGTCATCACCTATAAGATTGCGGCCCATGCAGCTGATTTAGCGAAGGGACATCCGGGCGCGCAATCCCGGGATAACGCTCTGTCGAAAGCGCGATTTGAATTTCGATGGGAAGATCAGTTCAACCTCTCGCTCGACCCGGATACCGCACGTTTGTTTCACGACGCGACTCTGCCCGACAATGCTGCGAAGGTCGCGCATTTCTGCTCCATGTGCGGGCCGCATTTCTGCTCGATGAAGATTACGCAGGATGTCCGGGAATATGCCGCGCAAAAACAATTGGACGAGCAGCGCGCCTTGGAACTCGGCATGAAAGAAAAGTCGGAGGAATTTCGAAAAGCCGGTGCAGAAATTTACCGCTGATCGCCCGGCATCCAAAGGATAGCGTATGGATATGACCAAACCTCCTAGACCGGCGCCCTTGCGCGAACGCGATATCACCCGCCACATCGCGCGCGAATACTACAAAGAGTTCGATCAATTGATCGAGAGCGACGTCATCATCGTCGGCGCAGGGCCTTCGGGACTGATCTGCGCGCGTGATCTTGCCTCGATGGGATTTCGCACCTTGATCGTCGAACAGTCTCTCGCATTGGGTGGTGGCTTCTGGTCCGGCGGCTATCTCATGAATAAGGCCACCATCTGCGAGCCGGCCAATGAGATCCTTCAAGAACTCCGCGTTCCCTGCAAACAGGTCAAAGACTGCGAAGGCATGTATATTGTCGATCCGCCCCATGCGACTGCGGCGTTGATTGCCGCGGCCTACCAGGCGGGCGCAAAAATCATGAACCTGACGCGCGTGGTCGATCTCATCTTACGGCGCGACGGCATTTTAGAAGGCGTCGTCGTCAACAGCACGACTGCCGAGATGGCGGGCCACGATATTATTCATGTCGATCCCATTGCGCTGGAGAGCAAGCTAGTCGTCGATGCAACTGGCCACGATGCCGTCGTCGTGAACCTCTTGCATCGCCGTAATCTCTATAAGGCCGTCCCTGGAAACGGCGCCATGTGGGTCTCGCGATCGGAAGAAGATGTGATGGATCATACGGGAGAAGTCTATCCCAACTGTTTCGTCATCGGCTTGGCCGTATCGGCCGTCCACGGCACCCCGCGCATGGGCCCGGCCTTCGGCTCGATGCTCCTATCGGGACGTTATGGAGCGGAATTGATCAAAAGGAAACTGAAACAAGAGTAAAGATTGTACCCATCTGATTCCGGTCTTACAGGCTGCTCAAAAAGGTCAGCCAGCGAGGCCGCAGGCGAGAAAGAACCGCAGGCGTACCGACATTTCACCCTCCCGACCCCCGAGCCGGCCGGGACCGCCTCTTTCCCGTGGGTACGTTGAGGATGTTTTCGAGCCGAGAACGAAGAGCGGGGAGGAGCGCGTCTTGGCGCGCTTGGGGTGGGAGATATAAAGGACCCTTTTTCAGCAGCCGCTTATGGATATCCAAGATTTTTTAATTCAAGGCGAAGGCCGCGACGAAGATAAGAAAGATGCGTGGAGCTTTTTTCAACAGGCTTATGAGCATCAGATGAAGGGCGAACTTGAGGAAGCGGTGAATCTGTACAAGCAATCCATCGGAAGTCATCCGACCGCCGAAGCGTATACCTTCCTGGGATGGACGTATAGTTTTATGGGACGGCTCGACGACGCGATCGAAGAATGCCAGCATGCGATTCAGGTGGATCCCGAATTCGGAAATCCCTATAACGACATCGGCGCGTATTTGATTGAAAAGGGCGAGTTCGATGAGGCCATCCCCTGGTTCGAGAAAGCTCTGCAAGCGAGGCGCTACGAAAGTCCGGCATTTCCCCATCTCAATTTGGGCCGCGTGTACGAACGCAAGGGACAATGGTCGGAGGCCATCGATTGCTATAAAAAGGCGCTCGCGCTTAATCCGAACTACGCCTTGGCAAAGAAAGCGTTCGGGCGCGTGATCAGCATGCTCAACTAGGTGTTGCTGCAGTTGTTGAAAATGGCCACCAACTGCGTTCTCGGTGCGCGCCGGTTCACTAAAGCGGCAGGGACCGATGTGCAGCTCGTTCCATTCAAGGGTAGCGCCGAAATAGGCCAAGCCGTGCTCGCGGGAACGGTAGATTTTGCGCTCGCCAGCACCGGCACGAGTTTGCCGCTGATCCAAAGCGGCCATTACCGCGCGCTCGCAAAATACAGCAACCGGCCACTCCCCATCTTGCCCGACCTACCAAGCCTCAGCGTTGCGGCGGGGCTGCCCAGA
>Ga0164302_10000371_pt1 | contig 12434 bp, 16 predicted proteins | sample Whisoiple_202_MG_FD_109714 | JGI IMG/M metagenome (GOLD analysis project Ga0164302, IMG submission 109714) | Soil microbial communities amended with pyrogenic organic matter from upstate New York, USA - Whitman soil sample_202_MG | ecosystem: Environmental > Terrestrial > Soil > Agricultural... | reverse complement strand
TTTCAAACCGCTTACGCGGCCTGAGCAACCGGAGCATAGTTGTCGTTTGCAACTATGAAATGGCCCGATAACGGCGGAACCATGCCGAGCAAAAGTCCGCCCTTTACGCCCTCGTCGATCCTATTTCGCCCCCGCCGAAGCCCGTGCCCGCCGGGCTTGGGTGGAGGCGCCGGGTACTGCCCCCGGGTCCGATGGGTTTATTACGACGGCCGTTTATCGCCATAGCCGGGTCGCCCCGGCACCTGAAATATAGGAGGCAAAGGTTACCGAAGGAAGAGTGAGGCGGTGGCCGTTATTTCAGGCTTTAATTCGTGCTCACCACGTCCTTGCCGATCGGCCAGAGAGCAAGACCGGCAAGCTTGAGATGCGCCCATGCAAAAGGAATCCCGATAAGCGTAATCGCCAGCAGCAGCGCCGTAAGCAAATGACCAATTGCGAGCCACCAGCCGGCCAGCAGCAGCCAGACCAAATTGCCGACAAACCCAAGCAAACCGCTGCCGATGCCGGTCGGGCGTGACACCACGGTGTGACCGAAGGGAAGAAGCGTATAGGCCGCGATGGTGAATGCTGCGCGAGCCCAGGGAAGGCCGATGATGGTGAGGACCATGATCACGGCTGCGATCAGCCAGCCCAACGCCATGTAGAAGCCGCCGAATAGAATCCACAAAACGTTCAGGAGTAAACTACCCGGTCCCATGGCTTTGCACTCACCGCCGAGCTGAAAGACCGAGCTTGCCTGATTTCCCACGTCACTGCGAGCCGAAGCTTCGGCGTGGCGGCCATGCATAATCCATCTAGTCGGCACCCGTGGCTCGGGATATTGCTGCCGTCATGTCCGATTCCGTCGCGCCACCCCGATCGGTTGCCGCACGCCCCGCTCTGCTAGAACTATTCCGCGCCTTTGTCGTCGTCTCGGTCTCGGGTTTCGGCGGGGCATTGCCATGGGCGCGGCGGATGATCGTCGACCAACGCGGGTGGATGACGGCGGAAGAATTCAATGAAGCCTTCGCGCTGTCTCAGTTCCTTCCAGGTCCCAACGTCGTAAACTTCTCGGTCGTGTTTGGTTCGCGTTTCGGAGGAGCAGCCGGAGCGGCGGTTGCACTCGCCGGACTCATGGGCCCTCCGTTGATCATCGTCACGGTGCTCGCATTTTTGTATGCGCAGTTCGGCGACATCGAAATGCTCGGCCGAATTCTTGCGGGTATAACGTCGGCCGCTGTCGGCTTGCTGATTGCGGTCGTGGCAAAGATGGCGGCGCCATTGTTCCGCAAGCGCTGGGACTGGGCGCCGCTCATAGCGATTGCCGCATTCGTCGGCGTTGCAATCATGCAATGGCCATTACCCCTGGTGTTTGTTGTCCTCGCACCGATCAGTGTTGGTCTCGCGTGGATAAAACGATGAACGACAATCCGCTTATCCCGCTGTTTGGCTATTTCGCGATGTTGTCGCTGTTCGCCGTCGGTGGTGCCAACGCGGCAATTCCGGAAATGCATCGCATCGCCGTCGATGTGATGCACTGGATGAGCGACCGGCAGTTCGCCGATAGTTTTGCCATTGCGCAAATTTCGCCGGGACCAAACATCATCATCGTCACGCTGATCGGCTACCATGTCGCAGGTCTCGCGGGTGCAGCCGTTGCGACGGTGGCAATGTGTGGCCCGACCTGCGTGTTCGCGTTTCTGGTCGCGCGTACCTGGGACCATTTCAAGGAGGCGCGCTGGCGTATCGCCATACAGGCCGGCTTGGTGCCGGTCTCGCTCGGCTTGATTGGTGCAAGCGCTTTTGTGCTGGCCCGAAGCGCAGACCACAACATTTATGCCGCTCTAATTACTGCGGTTACGGCGATAGTCGCATTTGCAACACGCATTAATCCGCTTTGGCTATTTGCTGCCGGGGGCATTTTGGGCCTGTCGGGATGGCTGTAATGGAAGATCGCCAACATCCGTGCTTTCGGCCCAGCCTTGTCATATGCTAGGGATCGGGCGTGGGGCACAGGCGACAGCGTAAGTAAGAAGAAGCAAGAACAACCAGGCGGGAGGATAAAGATGGCCGAGGGGGTCAAAGCCCCCCCGAACGGGGGTGGGTTGCGTTTCAAAGTTCGTGCCCCGCGCGAATTTTACGGCGGGCTTTCGCTGATTGGTGTTGCCATCTTGGCAATCTGGGCGTCGGGAGACCTTCCCGGCATGCATGGCTTTGCATTTGGTCCAGGCACCGCGCCGCGCCTGTTCGCAGGTCTTCTTGCACTCGTTGGAGCGCTTGTCGCGCTCACCGGATTGCTCTTCGACGGACCGCCAATTGAACGTTTTGCGGTTCGCGGTCCAGCCTGGGTCATCCTTGCAATCCTTGCTTTCGCCGGCATGATCCGAGGCGTCCATCTTGGATTTATGACAATTCCGCCCCTGGGCCTGATCCCTTCCACGTTTGCCGCTTTCATGATCTCGATCATCGGATCGAGCGAAATGCGGTGGGTGGAAAGTCTGATCGCCGCGGTAGCGATGACCGCATTCTGCGTGGGTCTCTTCGTCTATCTGCTTCAACTGCCGTTTCAGCTTTGGCCCTGGTACTGAGAAGAAGCAGTCATGAGTGAACTTCTAGCCAACCTTGCGCTCGGTTTCTCGGTTGCAGCGCATCCGTACAACATCGGATTCTGCCTGTTAGGCGCGCTCGTCGGCACGCTGGTTGGCGTGCTCCCGGGCATCGGCACGGTCGCGACCGTTGCCATGCTTCTGCCGATCACGTTTGGACTGCCGCCGGTCGGTGCGCTGATCATGCTCGCCGGCATTTACTACGGCGCGCAGTACGGCGGCTCAACGACGTCGGTGCTCGTAAATATTCCCGGCGAAGCAGGCTCTGTCGTTACGTGTCTTGATGGCCATCAGATGGCGAGGCAAGGCCGCGCCGGCGCGGCACTCGCCATCGCTGCCATAGGTTCGTTTTTTGCGGGCTGTGTCTCGACGGTGCTTGTTGCAGCCCTCGGCACACCGCTGACGTCGTTAGCCCTGTTGTTTGGACCGGCGGAATATTTCTCGCTGATGGTACTCGGCCTCATCTTCGCTGTTGTACTGGCGAAAGGTTCGGTGCTGAACGCGATCGCTATGATCCTGACCGGTCTGCTGTTGTCGATGGTCGGGTCCGACCTTGAGACGGGCGCGGGCCGCATGACCTTCGACATCGCGGAGCTGTCCGATGGTATCGGCTTCACCAACGTTGCGATGGGTGTTTTTGGCTTTGCTGAGATTATCCGCAACCTCGAAATGTCGCAGGAGAGCCGCGACATCGTGAAAGCAAAGATCAAGGGTCTGATGCCGACGCGACAAGACTTGATCGACTCCTCCGGAGCCATCGCGCGCGGCACGATTCTGGGCTCGCTCCTTGGCATTTTGCCTGGTGGCGGCGCTGTCGTGGCATCATTTGCCGCGTATACGTTCGAAAAACGCATATCCAAACATCCCGAACGTTTTGGACGCGGCGTCATTGAAGGTGTGGCAGCGCCGGAAGCGGCCAATAACGCCGCGGCACAGACCTCGTTCATCCCGCTGCTTACATTGGGTATTCCGCCGAATGCGGTTATGGCGCTGATGGTCGGCGCAATGACCATTCACGGAATCGTCCCGGGACCTCAAGTCATGACCAAGCAACCAGAGTTGTTCTGGGGAATGGTCGCCTCGATGTGGCTCGGCAACCTCATGCTGGTCATCATCAACCTTCCGCTTGTCGGTGTCTGGGTGGCCTTGCTGCGCGTGCCTTACCGCTTGCTTTACCCATCAATCATCGTGTTCTGCTGCATCGGAATCTATTCGATCAACAATTCGCCGACCGACGTTGTCATTGCGGCAATTTTCGGTTTGGTCGGCTATTGGCTGACCAAACACGACTTTGAGCCGGCGCCGCTTGTGCTGGCTTTCGTTCTCGGGCCGTTAATGGAAGAAAACCTGCGACGCGCGATGTTAATTGCCCGCGGTGATGCCACCGTTTTCCTGACACGACCGATTTCGGCGACACTGATTGCGCTTGCGGCAGCGCTGCTGGTGCTTGCGGCTTTGCCGATGATCCGCAAACGGCGCGACGAAGTATTCGTCGAATAGTTGGAATGGCGCGCGAGCTTCCGTGTGCCGTTCCATCTAGCCGGCGAAGGCGCCGGATACCGTCAATAGTCCCGCCACCAGAATCAAAAGCTGAATTGAGAAGGCGGTAATATTGGCGTCCCATTTTTTTGCGAAGATCGGGACGGGCGCGTTGAACGGCTGGTAGCCGTTTTTGTCGTACGCGCCACCTCCGTAGATAGGCATCGCGATCAGCGCCGCGAAAAAAGCCGCATAGACGACCGCGCCCATGGCCGCGACGAGATAGAGCCGCTCGACGGCAAGCGGTCCTGGCCACCAGATGAGCGCAAAGGCGAGCAAGCCCAGTCCGACATAGCTTGAGATCTGCCACACCACGTGGAATCGCGCGTGCGGCGTCCACTGCGGATTGGTGGCATGGGTCTTGTTGAAATCGGCCACCACTGTAAGCAGCGCCCAGCCGGCGGTCATGAGTGTGAACAGTATCCGGGCAACGAGAATGCGATCAAAGCTCATGGCGTACCCCCAGCTGCGAGCAGAGCGATTATAGCAGGAGTTGAGCTCACGGGCTGGCATTTGGGCGGTTGAAAAAACGCTGCCAGCCGTTGCCCCCCCGCGATAAACTTCCCCATCTTCGAGTCGCGGACCGATATTCCGGAACATGCGCCAATATCTCGACTTGATGGAACTTATCCTCAGCCGCGGGGTCGAAAAACGCGACCGCACGGGCACGGGTACGTTGTCGGTGTTCGGACATCAGATGCGGTTTGCGCTCGATGAGGGCTTTCCCCTGATCACGACCAAGAAGCTGCATCTGAAATCGATCGTTTACGAGCTGCTATGGTTTTTGGCCGGCGACACGAACGTCAGGTATCTGCAGGAGCATGGGGTTCGCATCTGGGACGAATGGGCGGACGAGCGCGGCGAGCTCGGTCCCGTCTACGGGCAGCAGTGGCGCTCCTGGCCGGCGCAGGACGGCAAGACCATCGACCAGATCGGCAATGTGGTTGCGATGATCAGACGCAATCCGGACTCGCGGCGGCTCATCGTTACCGCGTGGAATCCGGCCGAGGTTGACAAGATGGCATTGCCTCCTTGTCATTGCCTCTTCCAGTTTTATGTCGCCGAGGGAAAGCTGTCATGCCAGCTGTACCAGCGCTCGGCGGATGTTTTCCTCGGCGTGCCGTTCAATATCGCGTCCTACGCGCTGCTCACGCAGATGATGGCGCAGGTGACCGGCCACAAGCCGGGCGATTTCATCCATACGTTGGGCGATGCCCACTTGTATCTCAACCATCTCGAGCAAGCCCGCTTGCAGCTGTCGCGCGCGCCGAAGCCGTTGCCGACAATGCGGATCAATCCTGACGTGAAGGACATATTCGCATTTCGCTATGAAGATTTTTCGATCGAAAACTACGATCCGCACCCGCACATCAAGGCCGTGGTGGCGGTGTGACTTGGGTGCCAAAAAGCGATTTCGTTGTTGCTGCCGTTTCGAGACATCGCGCTAAGCTGATTTTAACGCGGGAACTTCGTTGCATATTCGGATGAAATTGGCACCTTGGGCCGTGAGATGCGTTGGTAATAAAGTCAGAAGAGTTTTGCCTTATTCGTATTGTCCGAAAGCGATGCCAATGTCCTCCAACTGTATTTCACCGTCGGCGTCATGAAAATCGTGCTGGTGGCAGCAATCGGCGAAAACCTGATTATTGGCCGCGACGGCCAGTTGCCATGGCATCTGAAGTCAGACCTTCAGCACTTCCGCAAAGCAACGCTCAATCGCCCGGTGATCATGGGGCGCAAGACCCACGAGTCAATCGGCAAGCTGCTCGACGGACGCACCAATATTATTCTCTCGCGCGACTTCCGTCTGGTTACTCCCGGCGCCGTGCTGGCGACCAGTCTCGATGCGGCGCTTAGCTTCGCGCGCGCGGATGCGGCGAAACGCGGGGTCGACGAAATTATGGTGATTGGTGGGAGCGACATCTTCTCCATGACCATGCCAATGGCCGACCGGCTTGAAATTACGCATGTGCACACCTCGCCTGAGGGAGATGCAGCCTTTCCGCCGATTGACGACGAAATGTGGCAAGAAGCATCACGCGAAGAGCACTTTGCCGGCCCCGACGATGACGCCGACTTCTCGTTCGCGACATATATACGCCGCTGAATCAGCGTTAATGCGCGGCATGACGGCGCGTTGTAACGGCGCCTACGGTCCCCTATAACCCTCCCGACAACAGGCGCCCCGGATGCACGGGCGGCGCGGGAGACATTTTCAATGCCTTGGCAAAATCAGGGCGGCGGCGGGCCCTGGGGCTCGGGCGGCAAGGGGCCATGGGGCTCGGGGCCGCAATCGCCGGGACCGACACCGCCAGATCTCGAAGAAATTCTTCGGCGTGGTCAGGACAGACTGCGACGTGTGCTGCCCGGCGGTAATCTGGGCGGCCGCGGCTTCGCTCTCATCGTGCTCGGCGTGCTCGTACTTTGGGGCTTCTCGGGATTTTTCCGGGTCGAACCGGACGAACTCGGCGTCGTGCTCCGCTTTGGCAAGCAAGTGCGCGAAGTGCAACCGGGTTTGAACTACCATCTTCCCTATCCGATCGAGAAAGTGCTCACGCCGAAAGCGTTGCGCATCAACAAGATCGATATCGGCATGCGGATTGTCGACGATCTTCGTCGCGGGGGCACCGCAACGCGTGATGTACCTGAGGAAAGCCTGATGCTGACCGGCGATGAAAACATCGTCGATGTTGATTTCTCGGTGTTGTGGAAAGTTAAGCCGACCGGTGTCGGTGATTACTTGTTCAACATACAGAATCCGGAAGGCACGGTCAAAGCTGTGGCCGAAAGCGCGATGCGCGAAGTAGTCGGCCGATCCGAAATTCAGCCGATCCTGACCGGTGCGCGGCAAACCATCGAGAATGCGGTGCAGGAGTTGATGCAACGGACACTTGATCACTACGGCGCCGGCATTTTGGTGCAGCAGGTTCAATTGCAGAAGGTCGATCCGCCGTCGCAGGTGATCGATGCCTTCCGTGACGTGCAGGCGGCACGCGCCGATCTTGAACGCGCCATCAACGAGGCGCAGACCTACGCTAACCGGGTGGTCCCTGAAGCGCGTGGACGCGTTGCGCAGATCACGCAAGCCGCCGAAGCTTACAAGCAGCAGACTGTCGCCGAAGCGACCGGTCAGACGGCCCGTTTTCTCAAAATCTTTGAGCAATACAAGAAGGCACCCGACGTCACGCGTGAGCGCATGTATCTCGAAACAATGGAGCGCATACTCAGCGGTACCGACAAGATCATCCTGGATTCAGGCGGCGGCGGAAGCAATGTCGTGCCCTTCCTGCCGCTCAACGAACTCACGCGTCCAGCCCAGCCGCGCACCCAGTCACAGACCGGAGGCCGGCAATGAGGCTCAATTTTCTAGGAGGCATTGCCGCTGTATTTATTGCAGCTGCACTGATCGTCGGCTATTCGTCGGTGTTTACGGTCTATCAGACGCAGCAAGCGCTGGTGATCCGGTTGGGTCAACCTGTTCGCGTGATCAGTGAGCCTGGTCTCAACTTCAAGGCTCCGTTTATCGACTCAGTCGTCCACATCGACAAGCGCATCCTTGATTTGGAAGCGCCTCCGCAAGAGGTGATTGCGTCGGATCAGAAGCGGCTGGTGGTCGACGCGTTCGCCCGGTACCGGATCAAAGATCCGCTTCGCTTCTACCAGACCTTGGGTTCGATAAACGGTGCAAATTCGCAGCTGTCCATCCTGCTCAATTCAGCGCTGCGTCGGGTGCTCGGCGAGGTCACATTTAGCCACGTCGTGCGGGATCAGCGTGCCGATCTGATGGCTCGTATTCGCGAACTCGTCGACCACGAAGCCACTGCCTTTGGGATCGAGGTTGTCGACGTTCGAATCCGTCGCGCCGACTTACCGGAGCAAAACAGCCAGGCCGTCTATCAGCGCATGCAGACTGAACGGCAGCGCGAGGCGGCGGAGTTCCGTGCGCAGGGCGCGCAACGGGCGCAGGAGATCCGCTCGCGTGCCGACCGAGAGGTGACCGTGCTCGTGGCCGAGGCAACCTCGAAATCGGAACAGATTCGCGGTGAGGGCGACGCAACGCGCAACCAGATTTTCGCGGATGCTTTCAATCAGGACCGCGATTTCTTCGCGTTCTACCGGTCGATGCAGGCCTACGAGCAGGGGCTCAAGCACAGTGACACCCGCATGCTGCTGAAGCCCGATTCGAACTTCTTCCGCTATTTCACCGACCCCTCCGGAAAACCGCGGGAGAATTCAGGAACGCCGGTTCCTTCGGCTCCGGCGCGATAGCAGCCGCGCCGGGCCCGCATGTCCGATTTCCTGGCCGCGCTTGGACTGGTTTTCGTCATCGAAGGCTTGATCTTCGCGGCATTCCCGGAGTCGGCCAAGCGAGCCATGACCAGCGTGCTGGAAACGCAAGACATCTCGCTCCGTTTAATCGGTATTGGCTCCGCGATTATCGGGTTGATCTTGGTCTGGCTGGTCCGGGGCTGATAGGGAAACTCGGCCTCGCATGGTATTGATTGGCGGTGCCCTTGAATCGCCTGTAAGTCGGGGCCACTCTCTCGAATAGCCTATTCCCAGGAGAACTGACGCCCATGGGCGCAAACGCTTTCTGCCCGAAAACACGCCTCGGTCGGGCCGGCTTGACCGTAACCACGGCAGCAGCCATCGCCCTTCTTGCGATTACGGTTCCAGCGTCCGCGCGCGGACCTGAGGGAATCGCTGATGTGGCGGAGCAGGTCATCGACGCCGTTGTAAACGTTTCAACCAAACAATCGGTTGACCTGCGAAGCGGGGCGATGCCGCAATTGCCGCCAGGGTCGCCATTTGAGGAATTCTTCGAGGAATTTTTCAAGAATCGGCGCGGGCAAAACGGCCAGAACGGCCCAGGACAAAACAATCAGACGCCGACGCCGCGCCGCGTCAATTCGCTGGGGTCGGGTTTCATCATCGACCCGAGCGGACTTGTCGTGACCAACAACCATGTCATTTCCGAAGCCGATGAGGTCAGCGTCATTCTCAACGACGGGACGACATTAAAGGCTGAGGTCGTTGGCCGCGATCAGAAGACCGATCTCGCGCTGCTCAAGGTCACGCCGACCAGGCCGCTGAAGGCGGTCAAGTTCGGAGACAGCGACAGGCTGCGTCTGGGCGAGTGGGTGATCGCGATCGGCAATCCGTTCAGTCTGGGCGGAACGGTGACGGCTGGCATCGTCTCGGCGCGCAACCGCGATATCCAGTCCGGCCCTTACGACAACTACATCCAGACCGATGCCTCGATTAACCGCGGGAATTCCGGCGGGCCGCTGTTCAACCTCAACGGCGAGGTTATCGGCGTCAATACCGCGATCATTTCACCGTCAGGCGGATCGATCGGTATCGGCTTTGCCGTTCCGTCGAAAACGGTGGTTCCTGTCGTCGACCAACTGCGCGAATTCAAAGAGGTGCGGCGCGGCTGGCTCGGTGTCCGTATTCAGCAGGTGAGCGACGAGATCGCCGAGAGTCTGAGCATCAAGCCGGCGCGCGGTGCGCTCGTGGCCGGCATCGATGACAAAGGTCCGGCCAAGCCCGCTGGCATTGAGCCGGGCGATGTGATCGTCAAGTTCGATGGTAAAGACGTCAAGGAAATGCGGGACCTCCCGAAGATCGTTGCCGACACGCCGGTCGGCAAGGACGTCGAGGTTGTCGTCATCCGCAAGGGCAAAGAGGAAAAGAAAACGGTCAAGCTTGGCCGCCTCGAGGATGAGAAGAAGGTCGCCGCCGTGTCGAACGACAAGAAGGACGCGACGCCTGACAGCAAACCCGTGGTGAAGAAGGCGCTCGGCCTCGATCTCGCCAATCTCACCGACGAGCTGCGCAAGAAGCACAACATCAAGGAGAAGGTAAAAGGCGTTGTGATCACCGGTGTTGATGCGAATTCGCCGGCTTCGGAGAAGCGGCTCGCGCCCGGAATGGTCATCGCCGAAGTTCAGCAGCAGCCCGTTTCAAATGCGACCGAGCTGCAGCAGCGGATCGACAAGCTCAAGAAGGACGGCAAAAAGGCCGTCGTGCTACTTGTGGTGTCTCCTGACGGGGATCCGAGCTTCGTCGCGCTGAGCCTCCAGTAGGCTGCGCGGTCACGACTGTACGAATTCGTCCTTGCTGTAACCCTGCACGTAGAGCAAGGCGGTAAGGTCGCAGTGGTCGATGCGCGCGGCCGCAGCGGTTGCGACCTTTGGCTTGGCGTGAAAGGCGACACCGAGCCCGGCCTCTAGAATCATATCGAGATCATTGGCGCCGTCCCCGATCGCGATCGTGTCCGCTTTCGTCAGGCCTAGTTTGGTGCGCAACTCGATAAGGGCAGCCCGCTTTCCGTCGCGCCCGAAAATCGGCTCTGCAACCTTGCCGGCCAGTTTATGGCCGTCAATGAGTGTAAGCGAGTTGGCGCGGCTCTCGTCGAATCCGATCATTGCGGCGATGCGGTCGGTGAAAAGCGTAAATCCGCCCGAGACCATGCAGGTGCGGGCGCCATTTGTGCGCATGGTTGCAATGAGTGTGAGCCCGCCGGGCGTCAACTTGATCCGCCTCTGGATGACCTCCTCGACAACGGAAACCGGCAAGCCTTCCAGCAGTGCCACGCGTTCGCGCAGTGCCGGCTCGAACGCGATCTCGCCGCGCATGGCGCGCTCGGTGATCGCCGCAACGTGGCTTTTCAGGCCAACATAGTCGGCAAGCTCGTCGATGCACTCCTGGCGGATCATCGTGGAGTCCATGTCCGCCAGAAACAGCTTCTTGCGCCGATTGGCTAAGGGCTGCACGACGACGTCGATGCGGTGGGCGAGGGCGCGCAGCTCTGCCGTCAGCGCACTTTGGTCCGGGACATTTTCCGCGCTAAAGGAAATATCGGCAGCATCGGGACCCAGCACCTTCGCCGGGCCCGCCCCCCGTAATACGCGGCGTGCCTGCTCGAGCGCGGAAGGCTGGAGCAAGCCGGAGGCATCTATCAGAGTCGCGACATGAGTCATGCGATGCACAATGCCGGTCGAGCGGTGCTTATTGCAGGGCCGACTGCCAGCGGCAAGTCGGCGCTCGCGCTTGCTGTCGCGGAAAACCTCGGCGGCGTGATCGTCAATGCCGATTCCATGCAGGTTTATCGCGATCTGCGGATCATCACTGCACGGCCAACGGCTGACGACGAGATCCGGGCACCGCATGAATTGTACGGCTTCGTCGATGCAGCGGAGAACTATTCGGTCGGCCGCTGGTGCCGTGACGTCGAAGAAACGCTGCGGGAGATCGGCAAACAAGGACGTGTGCCAATCCTGGTCGGGGGGACCGGACTTTATTTCAAGGCTCTGACGTCCGGTCTCGCCGCCGTTCCGCCAATTCCAGCCGATATTCGCGCCGACGTGCGGGGGCGTCTGCAACAAGAGGGTGCGCCGGCTTTGCATGCCGAGCTTATGCGCCTCGATCCTGCGACCGCGCAGCGCGTCACCGCCAATGATCGGTCGCGCATTTCGCGTGCGCTCGAAGTCGTGCTGGCGACCGGCCGGGCGCTGTCCGATTGGCATCGCGAAGGCTTGCCGCCACTGATTGACCCCGCGCGCGCCGTAAAAGTGTTCATCACCTGCGAGCGCAAGGAATTGGTCCGACGCATCGAGGTGCGTTTCGATGCGATGATAAAATCGACGGCGCTGGATGAAGTGCGCCGGCTGGCCGAGCGCAGGCTCGATCCGGCTTTGCCTGCGATGAAGGCGCACGGCGTGCCGTGGCTGATCCGTCACCTGAATGGTGAAATTTCACGCGAGGAAGCCATCGCTGGCGCGGTGATGGATACGAGGCGTTATGCCAAGCGCCAGCTCACCTGGTTTCGCAACCAGATGAACGACTGGATCTGGGCCGACCCGAATGACGCCCTTTCTGGCATCCGGAGCCACTTTCAGGCCCGTTTTTGATGTGATTTATCTTGACCGGGGGCCGTCCAGTCCCTATAACGCGCGCAATGAAAAGTCGGATGCGGGCCATGATACGCAATATTATTACTGTAGTAAGGGTTCGGACGCTACGATGGCCCTAGAAATGGGGCCCTCGGCGAGCGTCCGGACATGGCCCTCTACGGGCCTTTTTTATTGTGTCCGGGCCGAGAGTGACGAAAGGGAGTGACATGACACGCGAAATGACCGGCGCCGAAATGGTGATCCAGGCGCTTGCCGACCAGGGGGTCGAGCATCTGTTCGGCTATCCGGGCGGGGCGGTGCTTCCGATCTACGACGCCATCTTCGCCAACAACCAGGTTCGTCATGTGCTGGTGCGGCACTAGCAGGGCGCGGTGCACGCGGCGGAAGGTTA
>Ga0164302_10000368_pt1 | contig 12473 bp, 11 predicted proteins | sample Whisoiple_202_MG_FD_109714 | JGI IMG/M metagenome (GOLD analysis project Ga0164302, IMG submission 109714) | Soil microbial communities amended with pyrogenic organic matter from upstate New York, USA - Whitman soil sample_202_MG | ecosystem: Environmental > Terrestrial > Soil > Agricultural... | reverse complement strand
GATTTAAGGGTTAGTTACAATAGATAGTAAGATTTCTCCAGCTATATTCTTTTGACTGACGAATTCATACACTATCGGTAAAGACAAATCTATCCAACTAGGAGGCTATTCCGAAGTTATCCACCTGTAAATAAGGATACAACAACCAAAACATACTTAGTCAAAATAGTTAGTCCTTATTACCCTCTTATCAATCATCATCGTATTCTCTAATTTCATTAGCCTCTTCCTTAGATATGACTTTTGTAACAATCGCGGCCTCTTCGGCACGGTTATCTCTTTCGTATTTCGTACGAAGATATGATAACGCATGAATCTTATCCCATCCATTTTCTTTTGCCAATCGCTTAGCCTCTTTTTTGATGTACTTTTCGCTGTCCGATTCTATAACCTGCCTAAATCTCATCAAGCGCATCATTGTATTAGAATGTTTTGTGTTTATCTGCCGGCAATTTGTAAATTGTGGTATAATGAATTGCCAATATGAGCTATTAATCGGTTAAGTGCAGATTTATATGAATACCTACTAAATGATCTCTGCTCTTAGTCACGGTCACAATATTATTAGTGTAATTCGAGTATTTTTGATCTCTCGTTTCAGAGAATGTTTATAACCTGACATCACTCATATCGTATTGTAATTCTTTTTCCGATATACTTATCCGATTTGGAGGAGTCTTCCATCTAGCTAATACATTATACAATTACGCGTTATCTACCTTCAACTTCCTCAGACTTATTGGTAAATATCCGCTCCTCGTAGCGGATTTAATATTATTTTTGATCGCATAATTAGGATAAAAATTGGTTTGGTGCGCGAGTTATGAGATTTGCTCATTTTATTTCAGCGTGGAGATAATAATACGAAATAATACCTATCGTCGTTGCTTATTGCTAACGCATAATGCATTCTCAATATTTGGATAAGTCCTTCTACTTACATTACCTATAAGGTAAATTAATCTGTTGGACCAGTGCTTGATTAATAGTGTTTAATGCAGTATGAATTGTCCGATATAACGAAATCTATATAATGGAATCCACTAGATAACTCACAAAATATGTTGTAAGGTAATATTTAAAGAAGTGTAATATCGCCTATGGTCATTTGACTGTAACCGATCGCCTCCAAAAACTACTTACGAAATTCGTCTGCGTATTACCTGCTATTACTCAATAGTTTTGTACTTAAGTCATGTGGGCATGGTAGCAGTAGTTGTTGTAGCAATTGCTATAATTACTACTATACTAGTATCCAGAGTATCTAGAGTACCTGTTATCTATGCGTAAAACATAACAATACACCAGTAACAAACTATACTTCTATAACGGTGCCGTCAATAGCAGAGCTGAACTCAACTACAATTATTAATGCCATAAATGCTAAAATTAAACTAATCTGAGACGAAATCGCATTTCGCAACGTGTTTAATGACACCCATTTGATGCTTAGTAAGATTGACATTCGTAACATAATGTATCTCAATGGGGAGGCGGACATAATCAACTCGATTTTACCTAAAAAAAGTTATCTGTTCCAAGCCAATAAATAATACTGAAAAGCCGTAAAGAAATATGCCTGTTATACAAATAACGATGAGCCAAGGCAGATCAGTAGAGCAAAAAAGAGAGCTTATTAAAGTATTGACAAAGGAAACGGCAAGGATCATGAAAACTCGAGACGAAAAGATAAGAATTTTGATTTACGAAGTTTCAAAAGAAAACTGGGGGAACGCAGGAGTTTTAGGTACAGATATGTAGGCACTGCAGAGAAATAAAACAACTGCTTCAGATTTACCAGCTACAAATAATTCAATAATCTAACTGTGTGCTCATATTGCCCCTAAATAGTTGCTAGATGGTATTGAGAGATATTCCCTGTTAGCTAAACTCGTGACCACTAATACTATTGTAGGATCATTAACGAACTTCCTTTAAATAGAATAGTTCACCCATACGTTTATGATAGGTAGTTAACTACCATACAGATCATACTTTCTTACTGGGGTCGACATATTTTGAAATTCCTTACTGTGCATAGATCTGCTATTTGTTATCAAGTTGTTAATCAATCCGCTTCAGCGTCTTCACTTTTGTCGATTCTAAGATTAGAATCAATCCTTAAAAGAATCGGATCGATCGTAGAAATCCCAAAAAATGCGAATAAGGAATTTAGTAGCTTATCAACATAATAATATATTGGCTCGCCGGATTATGACTAATCTGCACAATCTATAACAGACAATATTTTGGAATCTTAATGTTACTTTATTATACATTTTCGATTCTTATAGGCGCACATGACGTTACTAGATGTTGTAATCATAAATACCAATTGCTTTCTGAGAGATTGGGGCAAATCGATGTAATTGGCTATGCAAAAAATTAATTTTGAATAAATCATTTATCAATTAGTGAATATAGTTATCTTATTAACCGGTCCCATTTATTATGATAGTTATGAAGAAAGAGGGACATAAGAACCCAATTCCTACTGTAGATGTCATCATACAAATGGATTCTCGTATTTTATTAGTTAAAAGAAAGAATGAACCATTTAGAGAATATTTGGCAATCCCAGGGGGTTTTGTAAATGAAGGAGAAACAGTAGAAGATGCGGCAAAACGCGAAGTAAAAGAGGAAACATCGTTGGATATTGAACTAATTGATATTCTCGGCGTGTATTCGGATCCTAAAAGAGATCCTAGGGGACACAATATGTCTACGGTATTTATAGGAAAAATTCCTACTAGTAGAAATGGGAAAGTTAAAGCAGCTGCAGCTGCTGATGATGCCTTGGAACTATATTGGATAAATTTAGAGGATATACCAGATGAAAAATTTGCATTTGATCATAGAAGTATCCTAGAAGATTATATGAAATGGAAAAAATTAGGTGGGACGTTCTGGTCCTCCAAAAACCATAGGGACAAGGGTCTCTTGAACGTTCACTCATAGGAGAAGGAGAAGGAGAAGGAGAAAGAAATATGAGTCCAATTTTCGATATCTGTTATAAGGAAAAGATCACCATAAAGTATATCGAGATCACATGGATTGAAAATCTATATATATGAAGTGCATACTACTCATTTTTGATACCCAAAAAGAGGCGAGTTTTTTTATACATGCTCCAGTTATTGGTATAAGCAGATCGTAAATGTTGTATTAAATCATCTTCGATTAAGTACGTTTACCAAAGATGATCTCTAGATAATAATGCATAGTGAATTCGGCCCCATAATTTACCATATCGACTGAAATTAAAATTAAGTCTACATGGCTAATACCTGAACTTAGCAATGCCCAGTGCATTGTTACGGAAGTTACCACAAAATCAATAATCAAGTAGAGACAGGAATTGACAATATTTTAACCAGTAACACCTACAAACATTTGCTTCAATCGATTGATTTTTGATTTTTAGGTAGAAGTAGATTTAACATAGTCTAAATTACTAGAGATCTTGTAATAGTAGAAGTCTCATTGATGCTGAAAAACGACCCAAACGTACAGATCGAATCCTGGATATTAATGCCTGACCAAGGCATGATGATTTCTCCGCTCATTTATACCTTCAACTATTCCTGTTAAGAACTACGACCCGATCCATAATTAACGATATACCCCAAGTATGTGGATTGTGTCGATCCATATCCACTGACTTAAATTCGTTAAATCATTCAGCCCATCTATTGTCTGGTTAAATGCTTTCGTAGTTACTTGGAATTACTTTAGGCGATAGTCCATTGAAAAAACCATTCGATATGAAAATTTAATAGAGTAATCAACGTAAGTATATTATTGTAACTGAAAATTGGTATTCTGAAATATCTAGAACACAAAATCTAGCCTCATCGCCAGCGTTACACAACAGTACCTTACTTGAAAGACTGTTGTATCGAGCAGCCAGAAAGTGGGTCTCGGGCATGACTTCTAAGGAGGCATTATCAGCAGCCAGAAATTCCAATGAGAGAGGAATCTCTGCAATTTTGAATTTTCTAGGCGAAGATAATACCAATAGCAAGAGTATTGAACAGACAGTAAAAGAATATTGCTTACTATTAGATTTTGTGAGTAAGGATGGAATAGACGGTAGTATTTCTGTGAAACCAACTCAAGTCGGATTAAAGAGAGGTTATGAAGAATGTTTAAATAATCTTCGGCAAATTTCTAAAAAATCTAAGAGCCTAGGCAAATTTATGTGGATCGACATTGAATCCTTTGAATATGTCCAAAATACAATTTCTATCTACCTTGATCTTTTTAAGGAGAATTCGTTGATAGGGGTGGCTCTACAATCCTATCTTAGGAGGAGCGCAAGTGACTTGCTGCATTTGTTAGAAGAAGGAGCAAATGTTAGAATAGTAAAAGGTGCATACAGACAATGTGAAGAGAACGCCTTTCAATCGATGAGCGAAATCAATTCGAATTTTTCCAAATTGACAAAAATGTTATTTGAGGACAAGAACAGAAATAATATTTTTGCCGTCGCAACGCATGATCCCAAACTGATTGATAACGCGATCTCGTTATCAGAAAAGTTTGGTACCGATAGAAAGAAATTCGAATTTCAGCTACTTATGGGTATTCATAATGAGTTAAAAGAAATACTTGTAAAACGAAAGCTTAAGACGTCTGAATATATACCGTATGGTAATCAATGGCTTCCATACTCCATACGTCGGATTAGAGAGAGAAAGAGAAACATCCTATTACTAGCAAGGTCTATTCTTCAGCCATAATACGGCAGATACAACTACTGTTATAAGTACTGTCAAAAGTTTCTTTTTTAACAATTACATTATTAAAGCCTTAGAAAAATGGTGCACGCAAAATAATCTTACTAAATTGAGATTAAGATGGTGTTACTTTATATTACTGTGGTATATATTCAAAAGTAGTATCGCACTAGTCTTTCTAAAAAGAGCCTCGGATTAAGTAACAACAGTCTGGCTCTGCTCTCTTAGAAATTGAGTCAAATAGTACGGTCCTCCTGATCCTTTGCCCGTCGTACCAGAATCTTTCCAACCACCAAATGGTTGAGAACCTACCATGGCTCCGGTTGTAGCACTAGCAGTCCTATTAACGTATACTACTCCAGATTTTGAGTTATCAAGAAACCTGTCGATTTCTTCATTTTTCTTGCTATAAATGCCCGACGTCAGTCCGTATTCTGACTCATTGCATAGTTTTAATGCTTCATCAAAATCTTTGTATGCTGCTACACACAGAATCGGTACAAATAGCTCTTCCTTAAATAACATATGACTTTTGGGCAGATCCTCAACAATAGTCGGTTCTACGTAATAACCATGCTTCAAACTACCTTGTCGTTTTACAGCTCCACCGAATATTACCCTACCATCTCTGGAGGCGATTTTTGCGAATTTTTGATAATTTGTATATGCATTCAGATTAATTAATGGACCCATAAATATATCCTGGTCTAGAGGATTTCCAATAGAGAGATTCCTTGTCTTCTCCACTAATTTTTGCATCAATAATTCCTTTACGTTTTTCTGAACATAAACTCTGGAACATGCGCTACATTTTTGACCAGAATAACCAAATGCAGCTTTTATGATCCCCTCTGCAGCCTTATTAATATCTGCATTTTCGGTAACTATTACCGGGTTCTTGCCCCCAAGCTCTGCGATAACTGGCCTGGGTATAACTTTGCCGGAATCTTCCATAATTCTGTGTCCTACCATTTTGGAACCTGTAAACACAATACCCGCAACATCACGACTTGCAACAATTACCTTTCCAATCTTTGATCCAGACCCCGTCACAAGGTTTAGTACTCCATCAGGTAAGCCTGCTTCTTTCAAAATTTCTGCAAATAGACTTCCGATAATAGGAGTATCACTTGCAGGTTTTAGAACTACTGCGTTGCCAGTAACAATTACCGCGATACTCATTCCCGCTAAGATAGCAAAAGGAAAATTGAATGGGCTGATTACAGCCCAAACACCGTATGGCTTCATCAAACTCTTGCTTACTTCATTTGAATTTGCATTCTTAGTTTGGACTACGAAGCCCTTATTTCTTTCCATCTCTTTAGAATAGTATCTGATGAAATCAATTGCTTCATCTACGTCAGCAATGGCCTCGTACCTATTTTTACCATTTTCATAAGAAATCCATGAGGCTAATTCAAATTTACGCTCAGATATTATATCTGCTGCAGCATAGCAGATGACAATACGAGATTTATAATTGACTTTCCCCCATTTCTCAAATGCGGTCTTGGCTGCTTTGACTGCCATTCTCACATGTTTTTTAGTAGCTAAAGGGAAATAACCTAGTCTTATTCTTTTGTCTATTGGCGAAGTGTCAGTAAATGTCTTTGAAGAATTATAATGCTTGCCATTAATTATCATTGAGTATTTTTTACCGAAACGAGATTTGATATCTTTTACTGCTTTCTCATAGTTCTCATGAAATACCCTCTCATCATTTGATTTCAGGAAGTTTTTGAGAGTATATTCATTTTCAAATCCCATTCGAACTAGATCCTCTAGTGTTTTCTTATCGGTCGTCCTCGTATATTTCTTATCCCAAGCAATAATTTAGTGAGTGACGCCAGATGATTTCATCGCTAAACCTTTTGAAATTAGTGAAGACAGGAGGCGGTTGACTGATAATCGCGATGTTGAGTCATATTTTACATTGTCGCATTATCTTCATAACTAACATGACTCTTCTGAAACTTGCAACTTTGCTTATTATTATTTTTTCTGGATCATGCATTCGAATTGAAAAAGTTGTGGTAACATCAGATAAAGGTTCAATTACTAAATATCGGGCTTTTCTGGACCATTTTCGCGTTAATAGTTATAGCCTGACTGCCAAGTCCATAATAGTCTATACGAGCAAGATCGTACATTGCGTTTCAACTCTTTAAATGAATGAAGAATTAGAGTTGTATAAATGACGTCGGTATGCAGCCGACTACACCTGTAACGATAATATCCCTGATCTAGAATAGGTTCCACTACAGGAGGAAAGAGTAGAAAAGCTGTGTAGACATACTCCCCAAAGGCAAGATTCACACTAAAAAATTTTTTTAAATGAAGCTAAACATCCAAAAATTGATAATACCCATTCTCGGCGTCGCACGAGAAAAAGGCCCCCAACCTTAATGCAAGCCGCCTCTTGGTAGCCTTAATGCATTACGCTTGCTGTTAGATAGATAACAACCGTCGAAGTAGGATAATCTCACGTGGATGTAGATAAAATTTTCTTTCGCATGAAAAATGCCCTTGAGTAATTTTAAATCTTAGAGAAGAACTGCCAAAAATATTCTAATCAATATAATCTGCAAGTATGGTCTCTCCCTCTCTTATTGGTGTCACATGAATTATTAGCAAATCTTGCAGATTAAGGCCAATGTCAACAACAATACCTGCGGAGGCATCAAAACCGTCAAAAAAGATGCAAGAATGTAACAGATGCAAGTCAGCTGGATATCCGAACCAACTAATTGGCTTCGATAAGGTAGGTGACGATCCTGAGACTGGAAAAACAAGATGGAAACTAATTGATGAAAATGGCATTGAACATACACACAAATTCGTGCAGACCTCCTTACCGCAACAGGCACAGGTCCAAATCAGTAACAACAACAAACCAATTTTTAGACGAAGGAGAGTGACAGATATTGCTACTATAACAAATGTAGATGAAGCAAGAACCCTCTTTGCGTCAGGCTGGGAATTTTACTCTTCGTATCCAGCGACTATTGCAAATATACCCCACTATGTACTTGTAAAAAGAGAGTAGTCTTGAAATACAAGATAAGATATAGATCCTCACCCGTAGTACATTCCACAATTTATGTGAACAAAAACTAACTGTCAAATCGACAACGGATGATCAGATCTCCCTGATCGATCATTCGTTACATGAATGAAGATCGCTTTCTTTTATTTTATTATCCCAACAGCAATAGTTCATGAATATTCACTATCTAGTATTATCTATTAATCTCGGTATAGGTATTTATTTTGGACGCTCTATAAATTTTATAAAAATAAGAGCATTATAGCCCAGACGCAATGGGTCGCCTTGTGATGGGATAATACCAAGGACTGTTCCGATATTCGAAAATAGCTCTATCGTGGGATTACAGCTTCCATCATTTTTATATTTGATAATGAGTAGGTTGCCTAATGGTCTGTTATTTGCTATGTAGCCATAATTAAAACACTCTGATTTTATTGGATTTGGACTGTTGGGTGATAGGTTAGACAGCGCAGAAAAAGGGACCAAATTGTCTCCGATGGTGACCCTGTTCTCAGCAGCATTAGTAGTTGATTTGAAAAGCGACTGGGCTGGTGTTGATATACTTGTGTAGCCTATGAGACCAATTAGCGTTATCAGTACTATTATCAAAATGGTAGTAGTTAGAAGAATCAATATTCTATTTATTCAAGTATGTTCATTTTAACTTGTCGATTGAATTTTTCGCCACCGAAATTAATGAGGATTTCCACTTATCTGTATAATTAAGAATCTACATCAATAACGCTTAGCACTTACTTATACGGAATCAGATCTTGTTCTAATTTCTAATCCAAATGGTTAGATTTTTACATACATCGCAATATCCGGAAAAACAGTATTTGTTTATTTGTTACCATCTTACAACGGCTATTGAAATATTATGAATATCTAGATCACATATTAATTTAAAAGTTATGCTAATACAATTTTATAGTTATTGCTGAAAGGCAAGGTTTATAACAAAATATATCAAGTCCTTCTTGACTATTTATCAGGTTCACAACTACACAATATCATAGGCATATTAGGATAATTCCAAGGAATGAATGGATATTCTATGCTGAAGTATCAACTAAACGTGTGTCCGATTTAAGCGTATTTTTGCCAGTTATGGTGTCGGATATATTCTTTTTTGCTTTCACAACGTTCTCTCGATAGAGGTCTATTCCTAAAAAATTTCGTCCAAGAAGAACAGAAACCATTCCAGTTGTTCCTCTCCCTGCGAAGGGATCTAAAACCCAATCTCCTCTTTGGGTAGAAAACTTGATTATATTCGCTATTAAATCTTCTGGAAATATTGCAAAATGCTCATTGCCATGATGAGCTTTGGTAGAAATTTCCCAAACATTTCCTGGATTTTTACCTGTCGGATTGCATACAGCAAATATAGGATAATGCCTATGATCGCCTATTCGCTTGCGCGTTGCATGACGCTTAAACTTACGATAACAGGTGGGGCAAAATTTCTCTGGATCATATCCATAAGCGCGAGCTATGTCGACAGTTGTAGGAAGTTCGTTAAACGGTGTATCTGACTGTGAATTATGAATAATTTGTTTGATCTTCTTAATTTTAGCCTTGTCTTGATTTGATGATTCATATTGGATCATATCCCGAGGTGGTAGCTTGTTTCTTCCCTCTCTAGCTTCATTTCCCTGTATCCTGATGCTATTCATATTAGAGAAGCTTTTTTCGTTCTTCGACAAAAACAACACTAGTTCATAGGCCTGTGAAAAGTTAGCTGTTGAGCTAGATGAAACATTATTTTTCTTGAACCAAATTATATCTTCTCTTATTGTATATCGCCTTTGAGTTAATTTGAGAGCAAGTCGATGTGGTATTAGCAATTTTCTATACCTGTGTCGCGTGTCACCTATCACTATCCACAAACTCCCGTCTTCTGTTAAAAGCTCTCTACAAATCGCAAAGATATCGGCTAGCTTCTCAATAAAAATGTCATCAGTTTGTTCTTGCCCTATTTCGCTTGGGTCCATCCCGTAGTGTCTGTGTCCGTAATACGGTGGAGAAGTTACGATTAGCCTATACTTTCCTAGTTCATTTGGATTATTCAGTAGATTTTTCAATATATCATAACAATTACCATTGAGAACTTGATAATTCACGCTTTTTATTAATCCTCCATTCTCAAACCTGTGTGTCTTCCCTTCTCCTTATTTGATTTAACTAATTTACTTTTACCCGTTAAACACGTGCAGTTAATAAGACAGCTACATGAAGGATAGCTGTTCTTGGTCGTCGAAAGTAGAATAATCCCGATAATCAACTATAAAAAATTAGCATGAAATATTCGACCTAATTATTTCGTATGCTCTTGCAGCATCCTTATTTCTCATTATTAATACGATTTCATTAGAAGTAAGAAAGGCATCATGCAGTGGAATATTGTTGTTATAGAGGATATTTAATATTTTGGACATTATATTATACGGATTACGTTTAAGATGCTCGTTGTCTTCTATCCTATTAGTGTCAATTAAGTGAGAATCATCATTCTTGTCATTATCACTAGCACGAGAGGTAGATGGTAAAGTAATACTTATGCGAGAAAGACCTTCATTGATTCTATGGCTAAATTTGCTAGAGACAACAGAAATCAATTTTCTTACCTCGGTGATGTCTTCAGCAAATAATCTTAAGTGTTTATTAGTCTGAAACAAACTATACCTTGCTTCCTTCTCAAGAATTTCTTCCAGCATCTCAGAAATCTCGTCATTAAAAAACTTGTCTTCAACGTCGATACCGAACAGACCTATATCAACAATGCTATCGGTTAGGGACATTCTTGCACCATTAAATAAAGTTTCATTTTGTTTGGCGAGGGTTTGCGGAGTACTATTTCTTTGAACTCCGTCTGCCTGTTTTTCACCAATATGATGCACATGTCCATGTTGACTGTCCTGTCTTTCGTTTTCTAGTGAATCAGCTAATCGTTTTATCACCACAATTACTGTACCTAAATTGACAGTAGAGCCTACTAGTCCCTCAACTTCTGATTTGATTCTTTCTGCCAGCGCTGTATAGTTCGCAATCCCGAGTTGGAGAGCACGAAGATAAATTTCATTGGTCGATAGTACGTGTCGTATGGCTTGGGTGATAGTCATAGATCGATTTAGGAATGACATGACTTGAATCAAATTATATTGGAATATCGAAGTATTAAGCTTATCGATTAGTTATATACATTTATATATGTAATAGGTATTACACTATGTAATGACAAATAACATATCTCCGTGGAAATTTGGTGGATTCGGTTCAATTTTTGAGGAAATGGACCGAGAATTTGCTAGGACAGAAGAGACGATGGGTAGAATGTTTAGAAGTATGCTAGAAAACATCTCGACACAAGATAGTCCCTCCTCGTATTATTATGGATATCAGATCACAGTAGGACCCGATGGCAAGCCTCATATCAAAGAATTTGGCAATGTCAGACCATCAGTCAAGGGTTTAGTGAAGCATAAGGAAAACAGGGAAGCATTGGTGGACTATTCTCTGGATAAGAAGAACAATCAAATAATCATAACAGCAGAGATGCCAGGAGTCAGTAAGGAAGGCATTAAGATTAGTATTACTCCAAAGAATGTATCAATACATGCCGAGAAGGGAGAAAAAAAGTACCAAAATGAAATCCCAGTAGACGTTGAATTGGATGATAAATCTGCAAAAGCCTCCTACATCAACGGAATATTAGAACTGAAAGTAAAGACAAAACAGTTGACTGCCACCTCGTCTAAATCAATCGGTACCGATGTGAAAGTAGATTAAAGGATATGTGATCCTCAGGGCCATTTCCTCAATTTTTTAATATCAATTTTCTGGTAATTTGCATCATAACCGAGTATGTTTTTACATAATGGAAATTAAAGCAAGTATTATTTCGAACATGTTACTGATTCAGTTGTTCCATGGTTGACCATCTTTATAATGTGATCGTATTCTAACCGATTACTTTTTTTTGAGCTTGTACGTAACAAATTCGACTTCATGTTTTGGAATATTACCATGAGGCGCATGTGATTTCTCTTGTTTGTGGGAAACTGTTAACTGTCCTACTTTTTTATTTTTCTCTAATCGCTCCACCTTGTAGTGACATGAAAAGCAATAATTACACTTTAAACAAATGTGAGGAGTTCGCTTCTCACAGTCAGCACATACTCTATATGAGAGCGGAGGATACTCTGTAAAATATTCATGCATCTATGAGATCGATCATTCCTCTCCTTGCTGCGTAGATAACACATAGAGTAACTAATGGAGACGGAGGGGGTATGAATTCCTCAATCTCATTGTTATTTTTATCTTGGGAATGTCAGTCAAAAAATGACCATGTTTTGTCTCTGAACATCTACAATTTCTATCAAGAATTGTCAATCAATCCAATAGATCAATAATTAGTCTATGTTAATCTTCGATTTTATATTCTAACTAAATTTTTTGCCATGTTATATTGGAAAAGCTAGTGCTAATCTGGTCCACCTGCGATAGTGACACGGGATCGGATCAAGTCAATTCTCACAATTGCGGTCATTTACACAAACGATTCTCTGTCATATATCAAATCCTAAGATTAGCCACAAATCTATAATTGCCAGGCCATCTTGTATACCTTAACTGACTACTCGAAACTCTATTCCTTTTTGTTTCAGAAATTCGATTAACCT
>Ga0164302_10000367_pt1 | contig 12503 bp, 9 predicted proteins | sample Whisoiple_202_MG_FD_109714 | JGI IMG/M metagenome (GOLD analysis project Ga0164302, IMG submission 109714) | Soil microbial communities amended with pyrogenic organic matter from upstate New York, USA - Whitman soil sample_202_MG | ecosystem: Environmental > Terrestrial > Soil > Agricultural... | reverse complement strand
TATTAAATTGCTTAGCATGACGATTTCTGTAGAACACAATGCGGCAAAATTTCCATTAACTGATATGACCGGAAACTTGGCAGTCAGAAGAGAGCAACACGCAGCTTCTATCGCGCTGAAAGAAAACTTACTAGTATGCTCGCCCATCAAATAGTCGAAAGCTTCTCCTCTACCATGAGCGATTAAACCTTCTGAGACAACTAATCCCCTCTGAAAGCCATCCACTAGTTGAGATCTAGTCCTGAGTGATATAAACCTGGGATGGTTTTGGGGTATATCCGATTTCAATTTCAATTTAAATGTTCAGAACCATTGCTCCTGCGGTATTAACTTTGCATTCAATTAACGTACCACTAAGATCTTTTAAGCATTGCTTCGCTTCCCTTGTATGTTCACTTGGCACTAAGGTAAATATAGTTCTCCCGAATAGAGCTATCCCACAACCAAAGCCGGCTGATCTCAACCGCTTCATACCTACTCTACATCTATTATCAATAAATTGAAGGGAATTGGAAAAACCATAGGAAATACGCAAAAAGTTTTCTACAGTTGGCGTTTCCCTGAATCTTTGCATTGCTGTTCTACCAAGTCTTGCCAACAATGGTCTATTCTCATCTGATGATAGAATCAATTTCGTAGAGATAGGAGCAACACACAAGATAACAGCTGTGTAATTTGCTATCGGAATTTTCGTAACCGATCCTATTCCTGGAGCTCCGCACGCAGTCCTAATGTCAAAGCCTCCTGCAAATTCAGACATAACCGTACCTAGTCCTGTTTTGCAAACGATTTCGGCCTTGTGAGCAATTTGAGCAGCTGATTCTTTAGTCATACCCAATTTTAATGCGTCATTCAGAGCATAACAAAGACTCAGCGCACCTGCTCCGCTCGCGCACAGGCCAAATCCAATGGGAATTTCACTGTTATGAGTTACGCTAATGTGCAGTGGTTTATCGACTAGCTTCAAAAAGTAGCGTAGGATGCATTTAGATACTTCATGTCTACCTGATGTGCGATTAGAAACAACAATATCGTGAGAAGTAGAATCCGCTTCAAAGATCCTTACCGTAGTGGTGATTCCACTATCAATGCTGAATCCGACACCTGTTGATCCTTTATGAAGATCGTCATCTTGATTCTTTATGGTCATTTGCGGTTCAAAAAACCCAGTCACATGACCAGGACTATAGGCCTTTGAGATTGAAATAGGTCTCGCGAGCTCAGATAGAGCCATAATTATATAATGAAACATGAAAATATAAAAATACTGTTTAATTAGTATTAATTGATATATATATTAAATGAGTAGATACGCGCGAAGGATTCAGAAAGTTGGAAGCAGTATATTAATTTCACTTCCAAATGAGTGGATAAAGTTTAATAAGTTGAAGAAAGGCACCACCCTACTACTTGAAATAAATAAAGATAATTCGATCTCAGTGTTTCCATCCGCTGATACAAGTGAAGTGGTCAAATCGGTCGTTATTCCTTACTCTTACGAGAATATGGATAATTTGATTAATCAGATCTATGGTGCTTATCTGCTAGGCTACGATATAATAAAGATTAAGGCAAGGACTCCGATTAGGTTCGAACATATTGAAACTATTAAATTCGCAATGCGAAAGCTGGTCGGCTTAGAGATAGTTGACGAAGATACCTCAAATATAGAGTCTCAATTCCTTATTGATACCAATTCACTTGATGCAGCGAAAATTCTAAAACGGATGAACACGATTGTTGCAGGAATGTACAGGGACATACTTGACGTCTTCATGAGTAAGAGTCCTGGAATAGCTAAACTTATGACAAGTAGAGATGATGAAGTAGATCGACAATATTTTCTGTTAGTGAGATTGATACGAAGCGCAATGATGGATCAAAAATTGGCTAGGAAGCTTAATTTGAGCAATATCGACATACTTGATTATAGGATAGCAGCAAATCATCTTGAAAGTGCCGGAGATTATATGGTAGAATTTGCTTCATCCTTGCCGTATTTGTACAAAATGAACCTTCTTGAGCCGCTTAACAGTGTTTGTTCGTTCATGGAAGAGATGCAAATTAGATCTGTTACAGCGTTTGTAAACAAAAATAGTCTCGAATCAATTCAAGTTGTCAAAATGTACGACGAGTTTAACAAGTTAATGGATATCGTCAAACAAAGGGTCTCCAGAGAAGATCAGGGAAGTTCGAAGTCAAACGTATCTTTGTTGAATTCCATTTATTCATTAAACAATCTCGCGAGATTATGGGTTGATGTTGCCGACTTGGTAAAACCCGCTTACTTAATTGCTCCCTTAGGGAGTGGTTGATCAAGCGTAAGTTGAAATACATAGATTAATTCTTGTAATATGAGACTCCAATACACTCCTGTTTGGATGTTAGACCATTGACAGATTTGAGATAGGTAAGCGTAAGCAAAAGACAATGCCGAACCTTAATTCTGGTCTGACACTAAACAACACCGAACTGTCTGAAAAAGGTCCTCCGAGGATTTCGATCTTGAACCTGTCAGTTTGCTTAGCCAAACACAGATACACTAGATTGAAGCGGGCTCACAGGTGTGAATCATTTTTGACATAAATTTTGGGGGTTCAAACTTACTCTACTCCAATTGAGCGTTTGAGCCCAGTACCCTCATTTTGTGATATCCATTTATTGCACTAGATTAAATTCAAGTAGATATATGGACTCATTACCAATATCAGAGATATTCTACCTAAAAAAATTCAGTTCATGGAGCCATATCGTAACTAGATCCCGAAATCAGTTCATGCTTCATTCAATGGATCATTGAATTGTTTGGGGCAGTAGTCGATAGAAACGTATTCATTATCTTACTGAGCTCAATCGGATATTGATCCACTACCGCATGCCCTGCATTTTTGATCTGTACAAGCCATGCTCCTGGAATTTTGCTTGCAAGAATTAAAGCATTTCCATGCGGCATGTAGTTATTATCATCTGTTCCAGTTATGACCAACGTGGGCTTTGCCAACTTCGCTTCCTTATCACAAGCACCACTCCAGTTTGTTTTCTCCCAACTACCTAGGTTATTCTGCTTGTTCGCTATATCAGGGGGCAAACCAGGCTTCAATTGTTGTAATGATTTAGTGTTTGCTGGAATGACAGCAGTTTCAGGATGTAGTTTGATCCATCCTGATCCTAATGAGGCAACATTAAGCGCTTTCAATTCCTGAGTAATGGGAATATTATGTAGAGATTTGTTTACAACATCAGCTTGCAATTTAAGAAATTCAGGTGGTTTAGGTATACCATCTTTTCCGCCACATGTTGTAGCAACAAGTATTAGCCTGTTAACCTTTTCTGGATGGCTAATTGTAAATGCCTGAGCTATATGTCCTCCCAAAGAATATCCCATGACATCTGCTTTTGGTATTTTCAGAGCATCAAGCAAACCAGCTGTATCGTTTGCTAGTTGCGGATAGGTGTATGGTTTGGAACCAACTGTTGTATTTGCAATTCCACGTTGATCAAACACAATCACTGTGTGATTTGAGGCAAGACCTTTTAGAAGCGATGGGTCCCAGGCATCCATATTATCAGAAGCGCCATTGAAGAGTATTAGAGGTTCACCTCTACCAAACATTTTGTACGCAACATCAATATCTCCCACATGGACTTTTTTTAAGTGGATATTTTGCAAATTTACCGAATTCGTAGTATTAGAATTCGTTTGGTTTGGATCTGGTTGACCATACGCTACTTTAGTAATGTCAAAATAACCATAATAGTTACTAATTGATGAGCTTGTGATAACAAGAGCAGATATTACAGCAATAATAACGACTAGATTATCTTTTCTAACAAGTCCGTGACTTGGCACGAACCATATTCACGCTGCGATGTATTTAAAGTATATTTGACCTCACAAAAAGAGTTGTCCACTCATAATCATGGTAGATTGAAGAGATGTGAATTATTAAAGTACTACACTTTATACATATAAGACATCACGATTCTTCCTGTCGTAATCCGAAATATCTTGAGCCACAGTCTTGAATAACTGGATCTTCATACTATAATTAATGACATTGTTGTCTGACTTTTCTTGAGGATACTAAATCTTTTGAACCCACTTTAAGGTGGTCGGGAAGTATGTGAATCAAATTTGACATATTCTCTTAATTGGGATCTATCTACGAAATCGTACCATATGCATATCCTTCTCTAGCACCACCGCGTTGTAATAGAGATTATTAGCCGCGCCTCATGAAATAATGCATAAAAAAATTTATCAGTATCCTGGAACCCTAGTCTGTACCTAGAACGAAGTATTTTCGACAGTGTTTAAAACCTAGCACCCACGTATCAGGTATAACGCTATTTCCAAGATAATTATGCCGGATGTGTTAAAAAGTCTCATGCGTTAAATGTACTGGTATTAAGTGGAGCTGAATATTGCCTACGTGTCTTCGGAGCCTTGAGGTATACATAAATTGTGATAAAAGGTTGACCTCTTACTCTAAAGCTGTTTCAGATTTATAATTATGTGATATCAGAGGGCCCAAATAAATGGATGAGTTTGAAGCGGGCCCGGAGGGATTTGAACCCTCGACCTGACGCTTAGGAGGCGTCCACGCTATCCATTTTTCGCCCAAGTTTTTTGGTCTGCGCTACAAGCCCACTAGGTTTTGCGTCCAAGCGCCAATTTAAATATTTAATCTAGAATCGACGTGACTTAGGACGAAGTTAGGATATAGACAGAGGAGATTATATCGTCTATTGTTCTCATCAGTAGTATTAGCAATCTGATGACCAGTTTATCCCCCTTGAGAAATTGGATTATGAGCAAATTCTCCCAGAATGTAGAATCCACCGGATTCCTCTTATACACATTTACGTGTTTGATCAGGTGTAGCAATAATATATATATACAATCTTATGGGAATCTTTCATGGCTAAAAAAATTAGGGTTGCAATAGCCGGGATAGGAAATTGTGCCTCAGCCCTAGTACAGGGTATTAATTATTATCATGCAAATAGAAGCGATACTCGTCTAAAATCTGATGATACGGTCAAGTATAACAGTAACCGTGACGACGCTGAATCCAATATAGATAAAAAAAATATCGACCATAACGGCATAAATGGACTAGGACTGACCGCTTATAATTTAGGGGGCTATGACCCAGATGATGTTGAATTCGTAGCTGCATTTGACGTGATTGAATCGAAAGTTGGTAAGGATCTATCCCAAGCAATATTTGCCGAGCCAAATAACACTGTTTCCACTTCTGATGTTGACAAAATGGATGTAAAGGTACAAAAAGCTGAGGTATTGGATGGAATAGGTGACCATTACCGCGGGAAAGTGCAGATATCAAACCAAGCATCTGCTGATGTAGCGCAAACGTTGAAAGATTCACATGCAGAAATATTATTAAATTATCTGCCGGTAGGAAGTAAGGACGCAACTAGATTCTATGCTGAAAAGTGTCTTGAGACTGGGGTGTGTTTCATTAATGCTATTCCTGTGTTTATTGCATCTTCGCCAAAGTGGCAGCAGGCATTTGATAATAAAGGTATTCCATGTGCAGGAGACGACGTAATGAGTCAAATTGGAGCGACTGTTGTCCACAAGACACTAGCAAAATTGTTTGTAGATAGAGGAGTCAACATAGATGAGACATATCAATTAAACATTGGTGGTGATATGGATTTTTATAACATGCTTGATGAAGATAGATTAGAAGACAAAAGGATTAGCAAAACTAGCGCTGTAGCGGCGATGGCACCTTACGATGTTCCAATGAGAATCGGACCGTCTGATTATGTGAGTTTTTTAAAAAATGATAAAATATCGTACATTTATCTTCGGGGAAAATATTTCGGTAATATCCCAGTTGAAGTCGATCTTAAGCTTAGAGTTGTCGATGCTTATAATAGTGCTGGCATTATGATTGACGCAATCAGGGGCGCTAAGGTGGCTCTCGACAGGGGAATTTCAGGGTCGTTAGAAAGTGTCTCCGCATATTGTTTCAAACACCCACCCAAGCAAATGTCATATAACCAAGCCAAGAAGAAATTCATAGACTTTATAGAAGGCAGTATAGAAAGTTGATGTAATGAGAAATTCATATAGAGTATGACAATCCCTCTCAGCTTTACCAAAGAAGGTTTCTATTGAGGCTGTCAAGCAACCCGAAGATAGATTAGGTACGAAACAATAGATCCACTTTCTCAAGATACTCTAATTCTGAAATCTAACAAGTTTAATTACTAGTAGAGCAGGTATTAAACAAACGCCTTAGTGATCAAGTCGCTACAATCATTATACTCCCAAGTCCTAGTACTAGGATCCTAACTTTGGTTTGAGTAGTATCTGTTAGAATCATGCCCATAGTAAATAGACGACTGACTTATTTCAACTCTATAAAGGCTTGAGTGCAAATATTGCCTTAACCTGGACTATCTCAAAGCCCAAATTTCTGTAAATATTAATTGTATTTTCGTTTGCTAACGAATGAACGATAAGATATTCGGAATCCATCAGTCTTTCAAAAGCGGCAGCGAATCTAATCATTCTAGTTGCAATACCTTTTCGCCTGAAGGGTTTTAAAGTACCTAAGCAATATAGACCGGTTATATTATGAAATTTGTATAATAACATGCATCCTACAGGATTACTTGGTTTTTCTGGAATATGTGCTATAATTAGTGCAAGATTGCTTTTGTTGCGTTTAATAATTTTGTCTACCTCGTCTATCCAGGTTGGAACAGAAAAGGTATCGCAAAAAACCCTGACCCATAGTTCTGATTCATCTTGCACTTGAATGTTGATACGAACAGATGGCCTTCCATGATCGCTGCTAATATCAAGATTGTTAGCTATCTTTAGTACGTACATACTATCAATTGATCGGAATCCTCTTTCCAAAAGCAACGAAATTAAAGGATAATTATCTGAGGTATATGGAATATGTACATAAAGATCATGTTTATTTTTTGAACATATCTCTAAAGCCTTACCAAGTGCATCTTCGACTTCGTAAAATCTGAGGTTGTTTAACCTATTAAAAAAATAGTCTCCTCTTAGTGTGTCATTAAAAAAAAGATTGGCACAGTCGCCAATTCTTTGAAAAGTTGTCCACAATGAACAAAACTTGTTCTCGTTGTCTTCTATACAATTGTCAGTAATAAAGGCCAAATATATCTGTCATCTTAGAAAGGATAGTTCTGTCGATACCATTAGTTATTCCATCTAATAAGATACTGAGTGCCCCTTGAGTGTCAAAGTCATTATCTAAGTATGTTTGGAATTTCTCAAAAATTTTGTTACTGTAACTAATACAATCAGAGTCATTTTCTGAAACGATGGACTCTGCAATAAGGTTGTTAATGGCAACATATTTTTTAAGATGGGTCCTGGAAAATGATAGATCTTCACGATAGTGCTTTGACAAAAGGTAGAGCTTAATAACGTTAGGTAAGAATTCTCTTGCTAGATCTCTTATCTTTAGCGTGTTTGATAGTGAATTAGACATCTTGTTCCCTCTTATAGTAACAGTGCCTACGTGACTCCACCAATTTACAGGTCTAGCGAAATTAGTAAGTGCTCTTAATTGTCCAAGAATAGTTTCGTGATGAGGATAAATCAGTTCTATGCCGCCCCCGTGAATATCATAACGACCTTCAAACATTGACATTGCTATCGATGCATCCTGGATATGCCACCACGGTATACCCTTTCCGAAGGCAGGTTCGAAAAATTGCTGACACGAAAGATTAATGGAGTTCCACAGAAGGATGTCCCCTGGGTTACGTTTGTTTGCCGCTATATCGATCCTGAGTTCTTTGATTTTGTCATACGACAGGCCAGACATTTCTCCGTATCGGAGAACTTTTCGAACATCTATATAGATATTGCCGGATGCCGAGTACGCGAGCTTCTCGCTAGATAACTTCTTGATGAGGACAATAGCGACATTAACATAATCTGATACCCTGGCTAGAAGGAAAGATCTGCCAATCTGCAGCAGAGACATGTCGTGAAGCAATTCAATCATGAATTTGTCAGAGACACCCTGGGTTGAATTGCCAACCCCTATCGCCTTTGCAGAGATTTTTGGATCTATGTCTGTGATGGTGACAACAGTCATAGTGTGAAACCCTTTGTAGATAAAATATCTGGTCATTAGGTCATAAAAGTATAACACTCGGGCATGCCCCAGGTGACACAATTCGTATAAAGTTGGGCCACAAACGAGGATTTTAATCTGGTCTGGATAGGGTCCTAACCTGATCTTTTTCATCCTCAACGTATCGAACAATTTCATAATTAGATTCTTGACGGTATCACATAGTGATAGTAATAATTACATAGCACAATCAATAGTAAATGACCAAGAAAAGTTTTATTTATCTGCAATATTTGTATTTCTATCTTCAATTGAAAATTCATTTCCGAGATCGGTTGCTTCGAAAGCTACGTCAAGGTACGCTAGTCCTGGGCATAAAATCCATATTGATTATTCATTTTAACCCACACTGGATGGTGGCCACCGTATGAGGCTAGAGAAAAAAATAAACCCCAAAGACATGATCTTCCATTTGAATACATTAGATCTCGATGATGGAATAAGGATAGATGGCGTTAAGAAGAAAATCTTTGTGAATAAGACAGATGTGCATGAATTCGTACTGCAAATTAAAGATGACAATGGAAGCGAGCATATATCCTATCATAGATCAGCGTCTGGCGTGATGCGATTGGTTAATGCCACCCTTAAAGAAAAGTTTTCAGTTTCAACTTACTGATAGTTTTTGGCAAGAATAGGAACCTCATCAACATGATCTGATGTACTGGTTTCCTAAACATTAAGATCGGAATTCAGGATCAAGATTTTTGGATATCTTATAGATTAATGAAGGAACGGCGGTTCTCTACCAAGTTTGCCGATGACATCGAGAGGAACCTACTATCGTTTGAAACTATTAATGAATTTCAAACGCAAATGTCATCTAAAATCAGCCCATCCAACCGTAGTTCATTCAGGCACTACATTACTCTTGATCTTTATTGTTATTTTGAGATAGGTGGGGACTTTGCAGACTAGGTGAGATCGCTAAGCCTAAGGTTGAAATATCAATTATAATACTCACGAGGGCTACCTCATTATAAAATTAGGAAACACACGATTCGAACTGTCTACCTTGAAATTTGCCCAGGTGCATAAAACCATGGAAGGTTTGTTCTTTAAGAATAAAAACATGGGGCACCCTGCCAATTAGTGTAAAATCTCACCTGAAGCGTCACGACCTGGTTAGATTAATTGTCGGATGATCGTATCCGAATATAATTCTTTTAAATTACGCAGGCATACATCCAATTGTTGACGATTAGCATTTGCCATGCTCAATAAACAGAATTAGCCTCACAAATAAGCGAATTAGAAATACTCGAAAAGCACTAAAATATTGAATGTTACAGACTATCTAGCCCTTGAAATAGAAACTTCAATTGTAGAAACATTTCTTGTTCGACCGTCATCAGACTGTATGATTTCAGTTCCCACCTTCACCGGGCCTACCTTGTATCCAAGTGTATCCATACGTTTAACAATTATTTGAGCGACGTCAACTGCCCTAGTTATGCTCTTACCTCTTGCCTTTATAACTACCATTGGTTCATTTGCTAACTGTACTAAGGTAGCAGTCACGTATGTCATAAGTGGTTTCTTTCCTATGAAAATCTCATTGCTTGCCTTGCCTGAAATGCGCGCATTTGTAGAGGACATCGCGTTAAGTTATGCCTGTCAGTGAGATATATAATGTTTGTTAATGCCACAAATCTATAACTTTCGAACTGCAATCCAGGTGAGGACCGATAAGCGATATGGGACTTTGACAAATGGATCTATCATATTGAGACCTAGCGATCGTTTGGGTTCTTTATTGTTATTAGTTAGTAATCCTAGGATTTTTCAATTTAGGTAATTTTCAGAAGCTGATTTTGAAAACGCAAATTTTTCATTGGAGCCTGTTCATTATCTGATATAAGTCACATTTCAAACACATAACTGTCAAATTCAATCGTGCGGGCAAGGCGCCTACCCGTTTAATATAAATTTATGGAGGGCTGCATTCTAATCATCATTATTTGATGTAAATTCGATAAAAGCTAGATAACATTCAATTATTCTGTGGATATTAGTTCATTAGATGACCTCCTCCCTATCCATTTCGTCAAAAAATTGGAGTTGTACGATGATACTTCACCTCTTTTAGTTTCATTTGCAAAGCAACTCAAAAATTATATTTGTCCAGTTATCGCATCATATTCAGTAATCGTTATTCTATTTTATTGACGTTTCTCTAACAGATATCTCTACTTATATAACGCTGGCCTGAATATGTTGCGCACAAATGCAGTAGATGTAATCAAGGTAGTCATGTAATAAAGTCGAAATTGAAATGTCAATACCTTAACCAAAGTAGAGCTTCACAATTTGGAACACTTGGTATCGATGGAAGCACGAGATGGTGATCTAGAATTCGCTCGATCTCAAACCCTCCTGCCTACAGTGACCTTCTCCAAGTTGGGTCAGTTCGATAGTACCGACTCCACGATAGTAGAGATCCAGTAGTCAGTATCGTTATTACAAATCAATAGCTATTTTTCATTCTGTTTGACTCGATAACTTTTGCGGCTAAATCAACCTGATGTGAACTAGCGAGCAAAATAAACTTCCTTTGGCTAGTTGTATGGTGACATAATAATAGTGACTTATTCGAGATTACGGCACACTTTCCTACGATTTGATTGATTCCTAAAATTAAGTTTTTTAGGTTGTTGGATAACTGCCATCTCATTTCGAATTTGCTACAGTAAGACTGTACGCAATTTGGGCTAGGCAGATCCAATCAGACTAGATCATCTATGCCGGATAGCGCTAATTCAATATAGTAATAACTAGTCCAGCAGTTTTACAGTCACCACGATGGAAGGCTTGTCAATCTGCATATTATGTTCTTCGAATATTTAGTAAAAAATATCCTGCATATCCTTCATCGCTCTTTGCTTCTGTTTATACAATCGACAGAGCAGTCGATAAAATACATTCCGATCCAGAATTCCATTTCCTTAAATTCGGACTGTTCATAAACCAATCCATATTATAAATTGTTTAACTAACCACAGTTCCCCAATCCAGGACAGTCCGACCTAGAGGATAGTGCTAGTAAAGTATGCACATCAAGTTAATCGGTTAAGATACCCTGGCTAGCCATTCTTCTAAATGTGATTAATTCAAATGAAAACTTTATAACAAACGGTCACCACTTCCCAAAAAAATAAGAAATACCTTTGAAATCAAATGCCAGTAAGCTCGATAAACACTAATCGGTAAAGGTATATACGATATGGCTGTTCCGATTGACGGATCAGTAATGATAGCATAACCATTAACGTCCTATATCAATTTCTGAATGCCTCTTCAATATGTCTTCGATCTCTAATGGGTTTTTATAGATTTCTTCTATTGCCACAGGATCCTGAACTTCATAGCAGTGAAGCAGCTCCTCATGATCTTTAAAAAAGAGGAATACTCTTCCTTCGAATAGACAGTGATATAACTCGTCAGGCTTCATTTTTTCAGTTTGTAATTTTATGCCATCTGGTTGTATTGTAACTGGAGAATCCAAAGTGTTTACTTTTCGTGGTATTGATAAAAAAATCTAACTATGGCCTACACAACGCGGTCTGTATAAAAAAGTCAAAAAATTGCAAGATCAATGTCGGAAGAATTATAATCGTTTTTAGTGACATTGGGCGTGCTAATCCTGTGGCCGTAAAAGACTATTTGCTTATGGTTAGGTTGCCGAATTTGTTTACGATCCCGTCTAATATTATTGTTGGGTACATCACACTTCTCAGCCCGCCAAATGTTGGACTCTCCTGGTCTTTGCCTTTAATTATTATTTCTTCTTGTTTGATTTATGCAGCGGGAATAATCTTCAATGATTACTTTGATATAGAAACTGATATGCGTGAAGGTCGTTTAAGACCGTTATCATCAGGATCAATTAGGAAGAGGGCTGCGGTCTTGTTGGCTTTTATTTTCCTGGCCTTAGCACTGGTTACTTCTGCATTTGTAGGCGTTTTGAGTTTTGTGGTTTCGTCCGCAATCATAATCATTGCACTGCTTTACGACTACAAGTTAAAGCGAACTAAGATCGCAGCCGTTGCCATGGGCTCGGCTCGCGCTGCTAATATAATTTATGGGGCATCTCCAATCCTTCTGAGCGGTCTATTTGAATCTGAAAATTTACAGAGGCTTATGCTAGAAAGCGCCTGTGTATTCATGTACGTCGCAGCCATAATAATGGTAAGCGAGAGAGAAGCAAGTACAATAAATATAAATCGAAAATGGCTCTTTCGACCTTTCCTGTTATTATCCCTTGTCATGCTTGTTATGTTCGTATCGGCAGTTTTAGGTGTGTTTAGAACGGACTTGTTATTTAATTTGGCATTTCTA
>Ga0164302_10000366_pt1 | contig 12534 bp, 14 predicted proteins | sample Whisoiple_202_MG_FD_109714 | JGI IMG/M metagenome (GOLD analysis project Ga0164302, IMG submission 109714) | Soil microbial communities amended with pyrogenic organic matter from upstate New York, USA - Whitman soil sample_202_MG | ecosystem: Environmental > Terrestrial > Soil > Agricultural... | reverse complement strand
CCGCAACGGTCACGTCCGGATACTGAAGGAGATCGTGAACGAGCACCCGCTCGTGGCGTTTCCGGATGAGCCACTGCGGCGCGTGATCGAGCGCATGGCGACGACGGGGCTGACCCGGTTTCCCGTTGTGCCCCGGGACCAGCCGGACAAACTCGTGGGGATGATCACGCTGGCCGATTTCCTGCGCGCGCGGCAACGGAGCCTCGAGGAGGAACGCACCCGGGAGCGTGTGCTCACGATCCGGTTCCCCGCCCGCGGCGACGATCGAATGCTGTCGCCCAACGGGACGTCAATGGCTGGCGCTGCCAAATCGCGCGATCGGTGAGCGAGCAAATCGGTCTCGGGGATCGGAGCTAGCCCGCGTCGTACTCCGCGGTCAATTGCCGCAGGACGTCGGCGAGCTGCCGATGCTCTTCGCGGTGAGCGGCGGTGAGCGATCGCAGCACGTCGTCCCCGGCCGGCGTGATTGCGACGTGCACGCGACGGTTGTCGACGGTTGAGGGTTCCCGCCGGGCAAAGCCGCGTTGCACGATGCGGTCAACCAGCCCGACGGCGGAGTGGTGCTTGACCTGGAGTGCCTCGGCGAGCTCACCGACCGTGGGCGGCTCATCGCCAACATGACCCCGGATCGCAACCAGGGCCTGGTGCTGTTGCGGCGTCAGGCCCGCTTCCCGAGCAGCCTCCTCACTGAACCGGACGAATTGCCGCAGCGCCGCGCGAAACGCGGCCAGCGCCTGGAAATCCTCATCGGTGAGTGGCTTCTCGGTTGCTGTGCGATTCGTCATGACAGCCTCAGGCTCGGCAGGACGTGCGCATCGAAGTCCTCGATGAAAAACTCCTGCTCCGTGTTCACATTATGCAGGAAAATATGGTCGAATCCGATATCTCTGTCACGCTGAATCCGGTCAACGTGCTGTCTCAGAACTGCCGGGTTCCGTGCACAACCAATTGCATTTCCTGATCACCAGGCGCTCTCAGGTCCTGACTGGCTTCTGTTGCGCTTTTTGGACACTCCGGAGCACGGCATTGTCTGATAGCCGACTGGGGCATGGTCCTGATCGCGTCGGAGACCAGCGCTACAGGCTTCTCGATAGCACTTATGTCAAAATGAACCCAGTGCCGGACCGAAACGTCGGGCTCGTCTCGAGCGTTAAAATCGGCACGTATACCGTATGTCATATCAAGGACTTATGCGGGATGCATTCGCCTTGACGACCGGTGCTAGACTGTACGTACGCTCCAGTTTTGCGTAGGAACGCCATGACTGGACGGCGCTCGCTTTCCCGACACGCGCCACCGCAACTGCGCGTGAGCGAGGCTCCCCGGCGTTGAGAAGGAGAGGTTCGGACGTGTTCAGACGCGATAACAAGGGCGATAGCTTTGAGCGGCAAATGGGCGCTCTTCGCCAGCAGCTCGGAGACGACGACATCGAAGAAGATGAAGATTTGCTCGAGGAACAGCCCCTCGAAGCAGAAGACGACTACGCCGATCGCGCACGGGCCTACGGCTTCGGCGGCCAGCAGCAGCAAGGTTTCTCGACCCCAGCCCAGCCACCCGCCGCGCCGATGATCCCAGACGTCGATCCCTCTACCACGGTCGTCTCCCGGGACACGACCTGGAAGGGCGAGATGAGCTCCGAAGGCAGCGTCCACATTCACGGCCGTTTCGACGGCGCCGTCAAGGCCACCCAGGCGATTTTCGTGGCCGAGGGCGCTGAGGTCGACGCGACGATGACGGCCGAGACGATCATCGTGGCCGGTGTCTCCCGTGGCACGGTCCGGGCGCGCGGCAAGTTCGAAGTCCTTCCATCCGGCCGGGTTGCCGGCGACATCCACGCCCCGACACTGGTCGTCCACGAAGGCGCGATCATGACCGGCCAGCTGCGGATGTCAGGCGATGAGACCGGCGACGCCAAACCCACCCCTGTCATCCAGCGCCGCCCGAGCCGCGGCACCGCATAGCTATTCCTCAAGAAAGGATCTTCTGTCATGTCGATGCGCATGCCAGCCGGCAATGAGCCTGGATACCGGGCTCCGGCCCCGGAGGGCGATTCTGACACCTTTAGCGTGATCGATCGCAACTCGATCTTCGACGGTACGTTTCAGACCACCCGGGACCTCCAGGTCGAGGGAGAGGTCAAGGGGACGATCGACTGCAAGGGCACGCTTTTCGTGGCCAGCGGCGCGGTCGTCGGGGCCAAGGTCGAAGCCGAGAACGTGACGGTCGCCGGCGATCTCAACGGAGAGGTCCGCTGTCGTGGCCGGCTCCAGATCATGCCGACCGGTAAAGTCCGCGGCAAGATTGTCACCCAGACGCTGGTCATCAACGAGGGTGCATTTTACGAAGGCCAGCTCGAGATGGCGCCGCCGGAAACCCGCACGCCCTCCCAGCCTGCTCGCCCGGTCCAACCGCAGGAGCAGAAGCCACCGGTCGCGATTTCGACTGCCGCCAGTCGCGCCGCTGCCAATGAGCAGGGGGGCAGCACCTTCATCCGGCGGCTGGGCGGACCGGAGACGCCATGGGAGCGACAAGACTCCGACGAGGCAGAGCGAGTCACCGAAGAGGGCCAGTAGCCTCAATCAAACCACGATTTCGACGCTCCGGCCCAGCAGTGGACCGGCGCGTTTCGTATTGGGGGCGACATGCTCCGTGCTATACTCCGGCCACTGTGGGGAATCTGGTCAAAAGTGGGGATTCGCTGGTGGGGGAAATCGAGATTCGTCTGACACTCCGACCCACGCTCCCCGGCCGCACATACGAAACCTGTGATTCCACCAAACCGTTACCAATGCAAGATCGCCTTTGCCGTGGGATTTGCGCGCTCCCGGCCGTTCACCCCTTCATCGCGATGTGGGGACGCGCATGAGTGACCTCCGCGGCGAGGGATCCGCACCGACGCCTGGGCGCCGAACCCGCAGCTGGGATTCGGGCGCACCGGCCGGTCAGGAGCGAACCGTGAGCTACGAGAGCGAAGAGCGCTACTGGACAGACTATCTCCGGGTTGCCCTGCCGGTGATCGGTCTGTTGTTGATGCTCGCCCTCTTCTGGTGGTGGGCGCAGCAATTCATCGGCGACGACAAGAGCGGTAATCAGGTCGCCCTTGAAGCTACCCAGACCACCGAGATTGCCACCAAGGCAGCGCCCACGCCCACGAATACCCAGGAAGTCGTCGTCCAGTCGACCCAGGTCCAAACCACTCCGACCTCGGAAACTGCAGGCACCGATGGCACTAACGGCGGCCAGGCCGAAAATACGCCCGTCGACAATTCCGGCGGCAACGGACAGAACTGCGAATTCAAAAAGGGCGACTACGTCGTCGTCACGCAGGAAGGTGACGGCCTGCGCCTCCGGACAGATCCGGAGGTGTCGGACACCAATTCTGTCGACACGCTGGACGCTGGGACCGTCTTGCGCGTGGTCGAGGATTGCACGATTGAAGACGCGGACGGCAATCAATGGGTGCGCGTCCGCGATGAGGCCACCTCTCGCACTGGATATGTGTCCGCGGACTTTGTTGCCCCGCAATCGAACGACGGGTAATCTCGAACCTGAACCTCGTCCGAACTGATATAATGTCAGACGCCCGGCGCGCTGCCGGGCGTTTATTTGGCACGCCTTCCGACTGACGCCGGCGGTGCTTCGGGACAATCCGGAGTCCGGCGCGGGATGACGAGGGCGGAAGCATCAAACCGCAGGAGGTTTGTCGTGGTCGCATCTATTTACAATGAGTCACCGCGTACGGTGATGAAAGCCCTTCTCGAGGCGGGCGTTCACTTCGGGCACCAGAAGAAGCGCTGGAACTTTTTTATTAACAATACGGCCACCACCGAGAAGAATGGCATCCATATCATCGATCTCAACCAGACGGTCAATCTGCTCAACGACGCCTACCAGTTCGTGACCGATGTCACGGCCGCGGGCGGTCGCATTCTCTTCGTCGGCACCAAGAAGCAGGCGCAGGAAGTTGTCGCGCACGAGGCAGCGCGCTCCGGTCAGTTCTATGTCAACCGGCGCTGGCTCGGCGGAACGCTGACCAACTTCGTCACAATCCGTTCCCGCTTGCGCACCCTCAAGCAACTGCAGCAGCAGTCTGCCAGTGGCGGATTCGAGCGGCTTCCGAATCAGGAAGCCGCGGCGAAGCGGCAGGAGCTCGAGCGGCTGGAGCGCACCCTCGGTGGTATGCGCGATATGACCGCGCTCCCGGGCGCGATCTTCGTGGTTGATCCCAAGCGCGAGCATCTGGCAGTCCAGGAAGCCCGCCGCCTCAAGATCCCGGTCATCGCCATCACCGACACCAACTGCGATCCGGACCTCGTCGACTTCATCATCCCGGGCAACGACGACGCCATTCGCTCCGTTCGCCTGATCACCGCCGCCATTGCCGACGCCGCCATCCAGGGATCGATGCAGGCTGAGATCTCGGTCGCTGAGTCCGAAATGGACATGGGCGAAGCCGAGCCGGACGCCGCGAGCATGGCGATCGAGGCGGCCGCTGTGGCCGAGGTTCCGGCCGAGGCTGAATCGACCGAGGAAGTCGAGACTCCGGTCGAGACCCAAGAGACCGCCACGGCCTGATTCGCACGAAATCAATCTGGAAGGAAGACACGATCAGTGGTTACCACTTCTCTCGTTAAAGAGCTGCGCGAGCAGACCGGCGCCGGCATCATGGACTGCAAGCGCGCGCTCGAGGAATCGGGCGGCGATCTCAAGAAGGCCGTCGATATGCTCCGCCAGACCGGCCTGGCCAAAGCTGACAAGAAGCTAGGCCGCGCGGCGCTCCAGGGCGTGATCGAGACATATGTCCACGCCGGTGGCCGCATTGCCTCGATGATTGAGCTCAACTGCGAGACCGACTTCGTCGCCCGCACCCCGGACTTCAAGACCCTGGCGCGGGAGATCGCGATGCAAGTCGCGGCGATGAACCCGCGTTATGTGCGGGCCAGCGCGGTGCCAGATCAGGCGTGGGCGGGGCTCGAATCTGAGTTCGGTGATCGCAAGAAGGCCGCCGAGGCGGTATGTTTGTATGAGCAGGCCTTCATCCGCGATCCGAAGGTCTCCATCGAGGAACTGATCCGCGAGACCGTCGCAAAGCTGGGCGAGAATATCCAGGTGTATCGGTTCGCCCGATTCGAAGTCGGAGCCGATCGCGCAGGGGCGGACGCCGACGAGTAAGTTCGATCTTCAGGCTGAGAGGGAATCCGGAATGTCGCCGTATCGCCGTGTCTTGCTCAAACTCAGCGGCGAAGCCCTCATGGGCGAGGCGCCATACGGAATCGACCCGACCGTCGCAAAATCGATCGCGGCCCAGATCAAGCGCGTCCTCGAGCATGACACGCAGATTGCCGTCGTCATTGGCGGCGGCAATATCTGGCGGGGCCTGGCCGCCAGCAGCAAGGGCATGGACCGGGCCACCGCCGACTACATGGGCATGGTGGCCACGGTCCTGAACGCACTTGCGCTGCAGGATGCGCTCGAGAAGGCCGGCGTTTACACCCGGGTCATGACCGCAATTCAGATGCACGAGGTTGCCGAGCCGTACATCCGGCGTCGGGCAATTCGGCATATGGAAAAGGGCCGCGTCGTCATCCTCGCCGCAGGCACCGGCAATCCCTACTTCACAACCGATACGGCCGCAGCCTTGCGCGCGCTCGAGCTGGACGTGGATGTCCTGCTGATGGCGAAGCACGGCGTAGACGGTGTCTATTCGGACGATCCCCGCACCAATCCCGAGGCGCGGCGGTTCCGTCAGGTGAACCATCAAGATGCGATTGAGCGTAATCTGAGAGTAATGGACACCGCCGCACTCTCTCTCTGCCGGGAGAATGGATTGCCGATCCTCGTCTTCGATATGACCGGCGATTCGTCCATCTTTGCCGCCGTAACCGGCGCCGCAGTTGGCACATTAGTCAATTCCGGTGAGACTATCATCGATGATGCGGTCGTCGCGGTAGTGACAGAAAGTGAGAGCCCTCGATGATGAAGGACGCCATCGCTCACGCAGAGGAGCGAATGAAGAAGGCCATGGAGGCCCTGCGCCGCGACCTCTCGACCATTCGCACCGGGCGCGCATCGCCGGCGCTCCTTGATCGGGTCCATGTCGAGTTCTACGGCACTGACACGCCATTGAATCAGGTTGCCGGAGTCTCCGCGCCGGAGGCCCGGATGCTGATGATCCAGCCGTGGGACCGCGGCACAATCCCCGCCATCGAGAAGGCAATTCAAAAATCCGATCTCGGCTTGACGCCCAGCAACGACGGGCAGGTCATCCGGCTCTCGATTCCGCAGCTGACTGAGGAGCGCCGCAAGCAGCTCGTCAAGACCGTGCATGGCATGGTCGAAGAGTCAAAGGTAGCGGTCCGCAACGTCCGCCGGGATGCCGTCCATTCGGTTCAAAAGCTGACCGCCGACAAGCAAATTTCCGAGGATGAGGAACGTCGAGGCACAGCACAGATTGACGACCTCTCCAAGCAGTACACTGACCAGGCCTCCGCAATCGGCAAGGAAAAAGAGCGCGAGGTGATGGAGGACTAGCCTCCATCCAGGAGTTCGCGAACGCAGCAATGGGTGAGCTTTCCACCAGCCGGATTCCCAACCACGTCGCCATCATCATGGACGGCAATGGGCGCTGGGCTGCGCAGCGCGGACTGCCGCGTCTGGCCGGGCACGAGGCCGGCACGGAGAACATCCGCCGGATAACCTTCAGGGCCGGAGAGCTCGGGATCAAGTACTTGACCCTCTGGGCGTTCTCGACCGAAAACTGGCGCCGACCACAAGAAGAGGTCCAGGGAATCATGAAGATCCTGGCTGGCGCCATCGAGTCCGAAACCGAAGAGCTCCATCGGCAGGGCGCCCAGCTCCGGCACATCGGCGACCTTGGCGCGCTGGATCCGGACCTCCAGGACGCCGTACGGGATGCGATTGAGTTGACCCGGAACAACGACCGCCTCGTTCTGACCCTGGCCTTCAACTACGGGGGCCGGCAGGAGATCATTCACGCAATCCAGGAGATGATCGCCGATGGTATCCATCCGGATCAAGTCGACGAGGCCTTGGTCGACCGATACCTCTACACCGCCGGAACGCCCGATCCTGATCTCGTGATCCGCACCTCGGGGGAGTACCGCATGAGTAACTTTCTGCTGTGGCAGGCCTCGTTCGCGGAACTCTATTTCAGTCCGGTCTTCTGGCCTGAGTTCGGAGCAAAAGAGCTGGAGGCCGCCGTTCTCGAATTCGGAAAGCGCGAACGCCGGTTCGGCCACGTTTCCGCAGCCACCCTGACCGCAGAATAAATCGTGCGGCAACGATCCATCAGCGCCATCGGCGTTGTGATCGCCGGGATTCTGCCCGCCCTGATTGGGGGACCCGGTTGGGCGATCGCGGTCGCCTTCTTCACCGGCGTGGGTCTCTACGAGTTCAACCGGCTCACTGATCAGGCTGGTGGTCGAACGACGCACGCCGGATACGTTTCGGTACTCGGGATGTGTGCAGTTGCCGCCTTTGGTTGGTCAGCCTCGATAACCATGCTCCCGCTGGCGTTGACCGTGGGACTCGTGTTTACGGTCGTGCTCACGCGTGGTAACGCATCTGGATCGCTCAGTGCGGTCGCGTTTGACCTGGCGGGTGCGCTTTACCTGGCAGTGCCAGCATTTTCCGCGATCGCCCTTCGCCGGCTCGATGGCTCCATTTCGAAGGACTGGCTTGCCTCGACGGCCGACTTCCTCTCGCCGTCGTGGGATGCTGCAGAGCGTGGTTTGGCCTGGCTGTTGTTCGTAATCGTCGTGACATGGCTGAGCGACACCGGAGCGTATCTGGTCGGGCGCAGCTTCGGCAAGACTCCGCTGGTTCCCTTGATCAGCCCGAAAAAGACCGTCGAAGGGCTGCTCGGCGGCCTGGCTGCAGCAATCCTCTTTGGGCTGCTGGCGAACTGGCTATTTGGTCTCGGCCTGCCAATCCTCGTCGCGGCTGGTGCGGCCCTGGTACTGGCGCTGCTGGGTGTCGTGGGTGACCTGGCCGAGTCCCTCCTGAAGCGACAGGCGGGCGTCAAGGACAGTGGTACGCTAATCCCTGGCCACGGCGGAATGCTCGATCGGATCGATGCCCTCCTCTTCACCTGGACCGCCGGCCTCTATCTTGCGCAGCTGTGCGATCGGTATTGGTCATGACATCTCATCATGGCGATCCCATCCGAATCGCCCTTCTCGGTTCAACCGGATCAATCGGAACCCAGACAGTTGACGTGGTGCGCGCGCATCCGGATCGTTTCCGCCTCATTGCCATCGCGGCAGGAACAAACGCGCAACTCCTCGAAGCGCAGATCGCGGAGTTCCGCCCGCAAGTCGCCAGTCTCGACTGCGACACAATGATTGAGGTGTCGCCCCAAACGCAACTGCTGCACGGCTCCGAAGGCTTGATCGAATGCGCGACGGTACCGGGGGCCGACATCGTGGTGGTCGCAACCTCGGGCATTGCCTCCCTGCGAGCGGTCATCGAAGCAGCGAAGCTGGGCCGAACGATTGCACTGGCGAACAAGGAGGCACTCGTCTGCGCGGCGGACGTTATCCTGCCGATCGCGCGCGCGCACTCCGCGGAGCTGCGACCGGTCGACAGCGAGCACAGCGCGATTTGGCAGGCGATGGGCTCCCTGAACCGGCCGGATGTGCGCCGCCTGACCTTGACAGCTTCAGGCGGCCCCTTTCGCACGGTTTCCATTGAGCAAATGGAAGCGGTCACGGTCCACGATGCACTCAATCACCCAACCTGGACCATGGGAACCAAGATCACGATCGACTCGGCTACCTTGGTCAACAAGGGGCTCGAGATCATCGAGGCCCATCGCTTATTCGGAATTCCGTACGATCGAATCGATGCCGTCATTCATCCTGAAAGCATCGTCCACTCGCTCGTCGAGTTCGTCGACGGCAGCACGATCGCACAGCTCAGCATGCCGGATATGCGCTTGCCGATCCAATACGCGCTGACGGCTCCGACTCACGTCGATCGGACCGTACCGTCGTTGAACCTGGCGGAGATTGGGGCACTCACTTTTGAGGCGGTCGACCACGAACGGTTTCCGGCACTTCGCCTCTGCGTTGCGGCTGGTGAGGCGGGAAGCTCAACATCCGCCGCCCTCTGCGCCTCCGACGAAGTCGCTGTCGACGCATTCGTAAATGGTCGAATTCGGTTCGTAGACATTCCGACGATCATTGCGAAAACGCTGGATCGACATTCGAGGTGCAATATGCATTCGCTCGACGATGTTGAGGCCGTGCTCATCGAGGCAGGCGCTGTCGCCCAGCAACTCGTCGCGGCGCTGTGATGCCTACCCTCGGGCGATCGAGATGGCACGGACACTCGCCGCTCCCGCAGCTGCTAGTTCAACGGCGCAGCTCGAGATCGTCGCCCCGGTCGTAATCACGTCATCGAGAATGATTAATCGGCGATTGCGAACCATGCCGGAATTCGCGCATGCAAATGCGCCCTCAACTGCGAGCCAACGATCCTCGCCGCTTCGCCCGACCTGCGAACCACGGTCGACGATGCGTTCAAGCGCGGGCACGAGCGGTATCCCGAACGACCGCGACACGTGCGTTGCCAGCAATTCAGTCTGATTGAATCCCCGATCCCGCAACTTCCGCTTGTGGATGGGGACAGGCACGATCCCGTCGACATCATCAAGTTGATCGGCGATGCGAGCGATCTGATTGGCGAGCATCGGGGCTCTGGCTCGCTCACCGTCGTATTTGAGCCGGTGAATCGCGTCCCGCACCCAGTCCCGGAACGGGAATACGGAGCGAAGCCGGTCGATTTCTGTAGGCAGCGATGCGCATTCGCAATTGTGCGCATCAACGACCCCGCAGCGGGAGCATCCAGGATTCAAGATCGGCGATACCGTCGCCAGGCATTCGGCACAGACCCATTCGCCGCGCCGCCCGCACGACGCGCACATCGGAACATAAACCGCCTCAACGATCCAGTCCGCAACCCTTCGAGCGATTCTTGGCTCAAGCTGAATCTGATGCCTCAAGTGGACCCCACCATGAAACAATCATAGTCGCTGAGGCCGCAGAAATGAGCCCGCGGAGGCATGAATTCGCCGCCGTGGGCTCACCCCTTTGAGGTCGAAGTCGGAAGTTACCGGAATGCCTCGATGACCCGGGGTACCGCGGGACCGAGGATCACGACGTAGAATGCCGGAAAGATCAAGAAGACCATCGGGAACAGCATCTTGAGCGGAGCCTTTTGCGCCTTCTCTTCCGCCAATTGTCGTCGCCGAACTCGCATGGCTTCTGACTGAATTCGGAGAACCTGAGTGATCGGTACGCCGAGTGTGTCTGCCTGGATCACCGAACTGACGAATGTCGATAGTCCGTCTTCGTCGGCACGAATCGCCATTTCGCGTAATGCCTCGCGCTTGGTCTTGCCAATTCGCATTTCCGAAAGCACCCGGGCAAACTCCCGTGTCAACGCGTTGTCCCACTTTTCGGCGACGCGCTGCAATGCCGGGTCAAATCCAAGTCCTGATTCAACTGAAATCGTGAGGAGGTCGATCGCATCTGGCAGTGACCGAGTGATCTCTTTCCGACGCGACTTGATCTTCCGATCGAGCCAGATATTCGGCAAGAGAAAGCCGAAGACTCCGATCACGGCACCAATAAGTAACGCGGTACCAAATCCCAGTTGCGATACGAAAAGCAGAAGAAACGCACCGCCTCCGAGGCCGAGCGCTACCAGATATCGGAGCCCAAGAAACTCAATTGGGCCGAGCCCACTCGGGTTTCCTGCTTGACCCAACTTGATTCGAGTTCGCTCGAGACTGGCACCAGGTGACCGGCTCCCAAGCGAAATCGACCACCGTTTGAGGGTCGGCTTGACAACCCGAGTCGCGAATCCCTCCTTACTCGAATCATCCTCGATGCCACCGGCCCTGTTCGCGAACGCGCTCAGTCTTTCGTCCAACTCAGGCGATGTGGTTTTTCGTCCCCGAAGACCAACCAGGACCATGAGCACGCTCAGAGCACCTAGTACCAGTACAACCGTTATGTTCATGATGCCCTCGCCGCTCCTGACTCCAAATCGGCCCTAAACTTCGATTGACGCGATCTTTCGCATAGCCAAGAATCCACAACACACCAGGATCAGGGCCCCGATTGGCATGCAGATCCACGGCCACACAAATAGCTCCATGATGTAGCCGGGATTCATAACAAAGATCAGACCCGCCAGGAAAATCGGCATCAATGAGATGATGGTCCCGGAAAGCTGCACTTGCGCGGTGAGAACCTTGATTTCGCCGTGAATGCGGACGCGCTCTCGGATGGTGTGGCCGATTGTCGTCAGTATCTGCGCGAGATTGCCGCCGACCTCATGTTGGATATTGATCGCAGTAACCAGGAGGTCGAGATCCTCACTCGGCACGCGGCGAAGCATATTTTGCAAGGCTTCCTCAGTCGACATACCCAGTCCGACTTCGCGAACGACCCGCCTGAACTCCCCCGCGATCGGATCCTTTGCTTCCCGGGAAACCAACTCCATCGTCTGAAGCAGGCTGTAGCCGGCTCGGAGCGAGTTGGCCATCAGGCTGATGGTGTCGCCGAGTTGATGGATGAACTTCTTGATTCGCATTTTCCCCTTGATCGAGAGGACGATCGCCGGAACTGCGAACCCAAGAAAACCAAAGACGATGCCGAAAAGGATTCCGAAGGCGGGCGCCAGAAGCGCACTCGTCACGAAGAATCCAAGCACAAAGCCGCCGCCGGCTGAAACGACGCGAATCAGGAAGAACTCACCGACCGTCAGGCGACTGTCGGCCCGCGTGAGCATGTTGGCTGTCTTCTCGGCGATCGAGCGACCCTCGATCATCTGCTCGAGCGAGATTGCCACAGAGCTCGGACGGTGCTTGTTTCCGCTGGAATCAGCGACCGCCAGCAAGTCATCCCGGGTTGCGAAGCGCCCCATGCGCTCCATAACCTCGTCGGGAGATTGCTTGCGTCGCTTGCTCAGCACCAAACCCAGGAGGATCAGCACCAGGGCAAGGAGCCCAACTCCTATTAATGTCGCTGGCATGTCAATCGACTCCGATCCTCATGGACCTTGGGCTGGCACTGGTTCATCCAAGCGCCAGCCGGTGCGTCCTAGAACTGAATGCCCGCGCCGAAGATGTTCGGCGGCAGATAAATGTTATGAACTTCGAATCGATGAATGAACTTCGGCCGAATGCCTGTCGGTTTCATTCGGCCGACGATCTTGCCGTTCTCGACGCCGGTCTGCTGGAAGGTGAAAATATCCTGGAGGACGATCACATCGCCTTCCATGCCCTGAACCTCGGTGACGTTCGTGATCTTACGGGTGCCGTCCTTGAGGCGATCTTGCTGAACGATCAGATCCACAGCTGATGCGATCTGCTCGCGAATAGCGCGCACAGGCAAATCCATGCCGGCCATGAGGCACATAGTCTCGAGACGAGAAAGCGTGTCGCGCGGGCTGTTCGCGTGAGCCGTCGTCATTGAGCCGTCGTGGCCGGTGTTCATCGCCTGG
>Ga0164302_10000365_pt1 | contig 12569 bp, 18 predicted proteins | sample Whisoiple_202_MG_FD_109714 | JGI IMG/M metagenome (GOLD analysis project Ga0164302, IMG submission 109714) | Soil microbial communities amended with pyrogenic organic matter from upstate New York, USA - Whitman soil sample_202_MG | ecosystem: Environmental > Terrestrial > Soil > Agricultural... | reverse complement strand
GGCTTCAAATGGTCACAAATGGATTCTCTCATCTTTTGGCATTGGTGCTATATATGTAAAAAAAAAATACCTCGAAGATTTGAAACACTTTAAGCCACCATTTTTCAGCCAATCTGGACAAAAGCAGAGAGAAATCTTTGACAACAACAAAATCGATATCTCCGACACAGCGTCTAGGTTCGAATTAGGTTCACCGCACTTTTCAAATATGTTATCTTTAAAGTCTGCCATTGAATATATATCCAGAATAGGTATAAAAGAGATCGAAAAAAGGATTCTCTATCTTACACAGTACCTAGTCGAGAAGCTTAGAGAATTCAAAGTAGAGCTTATATCGCCGTTAGATGAAGAGAAATGCAGGTCCGGAATAATTGTCTTCAAGGAAAACAATGCACAAGAAATCGTTCGAAAATTGGGAAAAAAGGGAATAATGGTTTCAGCAAGAGGAGACGGTATCAGAGTATCACCTCATTTTTACAACAACGAACAAGACATTGATAAACTGATACTTAATCTTGGAAATCTAATATGATTTAATAGTTCCTCTTGTATTGCAATTAATCAATTCTCCTATCATCTTGCGATTAAAGCCCCATACCTATGCAGCAACTCCCTGTGATTTTTATAGTGGGGGTCAATCGCATTGACTAGCTCCCAAAATTTTTTTGAATGATTCAGTTCTTTTAAGTGCAATAACTCGTGAATAATAACATAATCTATTACCTCAGGAGGAAATGCTGCCAAAAATAGATTAAAGTTCAGATTTCTTTTTTTGGAGCAACTACCCCATCTAGATCTTTCGTTCCTGATTAGAACTTTGTTATATTGTAGATTTAGTCTGCAATTGAGTATAGTTAGGCGTTCAGATACGATCTTCGCAGTTTGATTCTTATACCATTTTTTGATATCCTCTTTATATTTGCGTTTGTCTAAAACGTGTAAAGTTACTATCTTTAGACCTTCTGAAATTATTATAGACGAAATTTTATCTTTAATTATTTGAAGTTTATATTTTGTGCCAAGAAAATAAATTGAATCTTTATTAACATCCGTCTGGCCATAGTCATCAATAAACTTTCCATAATATTCAGTTGTCTTCAAAATCCAGTTCTTTTTGCTATTGATAAAGGAGACAACATCTCGAGTTTCACAATTTATGGGAACAACTACATTGATACCGTGAACATTTGCTTTCAACCATAGTTGTCTTGCTCTCCTGCTCCTTGAAATTCCTATATCCAAAGTTTTACCATTATAAAGAGATACAGGAAAATACATAGGACGTAATAGACTTCCATTTTTCAGATAGAGTTAAAAAGCGTTACTGATCTATGGATTTCTCCCTAACGTTGCAGTTGAGAAGATGCTACAATAACCATTAGTCTACTCTATATAAGGAGAGATTAGTCTCATCAACTCGATAATGCAAAGAATTCTAATATTGGCACCTAAAGGGCTTGATTCACAACTGGAAGAAAAATTAAGACACAAGTTTGATGTAGAAACAAGCCTACCAGAGAGTAAGTCAGTCTGTCATATACTAGCGAAGACAAAAAGGAGCTGGATTACAATTTGTAGCTTTACTTACGATGAAAATTTAAAAGACATCCTTACAATGTTTGAAGTCAATTTTGAAATAAAAAAAGACAGTAAATAGTTTTTCAACATGAGTGTATTGACGGTAACAATAGTTTTATTAACTTAATCATTTGGATTCATTCAACACTCGACTTTCAAAGTTTGTTAATTGGTGGTGGCTTGGCCTTCTACTTCAGACTTTTTCAGCGTTCCGTGATAAATTAGTAGTATATATATGCCATAAATGTCTTGCACTTCTATGGTGAGAATAATCTATTCCCCCATACAAGAAATTAAGATTTACGAGATGTCAGAGTATTCGTTGTCTGATTTTATCAAATTAATGACAGACAACATTCCTCCTGGTAACATATCCCCCGGTGTCAAATGGTGTGACGGAATCATTTTTATGAGTACTGGTCTTCCCTCGACTGATGACGTTGTCAGAGATCAGATGAAAGGAATTATCCATTATGCTTGGTTTGCGTTTGCAGATATGCCAACTCATAAGCAGTCTGTCGAAACATCGTCCAAAGTAATACTACCCATAATAGATGTTAGTAATAACAGTATTAACAGAGAACTGATACAATGGGTCCGTACCAGTAGAGAGAGAGAATTGAAAGGCATGATATAATATTTGCGTCAGTATGTTTCATTCCATTTGTCATCAGAACTAGCCTCCAAAAGAAAACTAAAGATCGAAGAATCTAAAAATACTACAACATGTTATTCTGTACCGTCCTACAGATTCCAAGGTCTTTACTCCAAGATTTTAATTTCTTTGGCTCTATCTATGATATTTCCGACTTCTCTCAATAATCCAGGTTTATGAGCATTCGTGGTATTTTTCCGATTGGCTTCATGATCAATATTATTAGTTATATTCATATGTATTTCTGCTTGTTTTTGTTTTTCTTTTTCTTCTTCTAAAGATTTGCTTTGATTTTGACCTTCTACTTTTTTAAGATATTCTTGTAGCAGCGACGCTTGTCCTAGAATTTGCCCTTTGCCGCAATCTGAAAATCCATTATCTTGAAGGAATGCCATATGTTTTAAGAGGATGCTATAATCAGCCAGTTTTGTCCTTGCTTCGTCTTCCGATATCAAGTCCATGTTGGTTTTCCCTATGCGATCATAACACTCCTTTTTAAATTCGTGGAAGTCCAACCATTTTGTTAATTTGGATACAAAATGTTGATCTGTATGCTAATCATGGATATCCTCAGTGTTATTGTTCTATACAAGGGACCAGTTTTCAGTACCGAATTATGAGTCCATGACAAATCTCATATTCCCACTCTTGTCGAATTTATTAAATTTGGTTCACACTGCTCAGGATTTGAACCATATACATCTGGAACTATCGGTAGATATTACAACAGAATATATTATTATTTCGTACAAGCTAAAGCTAGATGGTGGTATCTGAAGAATTTTCTTGGAAAATGTTTAGGGGAAATGTAATGCGAACGGGGACATCTTCCTCTAACCTGTCTAGAAGACCATCTCTCCAACGGGTGATGGAATTAGGTCCTATGGTTGCCTCGCCAGTTTTTGATAACAGTATCGTTTATGCTGCAACTATTACAGGAAGAATTTTTGCTTTGAAAGCATATCACTGGAGAATAAAATGGCAGTCAAACATAGGCAGTCCTATAATATCATCACCGTCGATTCAACAAGATTTGTTAATAGCTGCTACGTTTGATTCCTGGGTTAAAGGAACAGCCTTTCTTGGAAAAAATTTGGTATTGGCGCTAAATGCAAAGACTGGTGAGCAGGTATGGAGTTTTGAAATAGATGGCGATATATTTTCTTCTCCGTGTATAATTCAGGATATGATAATTGTTGGATCTATGAACAAAAATATATTGGCAATAGATATGAGAGGACATTTAAAATGGGTATTTGAAACTGAAGGAGAAGTCTGGTCCTCACCTTCTTTTAATGGAGAGCAGATATTCGTGGGTTCTGACGATGGCTTTCTATACTGTTTGAATTTAGAAGGTAAAATACAATGGAGAAAGAGATTGTATGGTAAAATTAGATCTTCATCACCCTGCTTATCATATTACAACAATCTAATATTCATAGGAACTCATAATGGTGCATTATATTGCTTGAACCAATCTGATGGATTAATAAGATGGAGCAAACAGATAACAAAGCCAGTTTTAAGTTCCGCCGCAGTATTGAAAGATAGGGTATTCTTTGCATCTTCAGATAAAAAAATATATTGTATCGATTGCAATACTGGCTCAAAGATATGGGAGTTTGAAACTGGTGGTAGGATCTGGTCCTCGCCTGCCATAGCTGAGAATGATAAAGTTTTATTTTTTGGCTCTCTGGATTCACATATCTATGGTCTTGATATGATCACTGGTAAACAAATATGGAAATTTCCGACCATGAACATGATAGACTCTTCTCCGTGCATAGCTAGCAAAATGCTCTTTATCGGAGCAAGGGATGGCTTGTTATATGCATTTGGATCACGAGAGATCGCTTCATATGTAAGATAAGGTGAATAAAATGTTCTGCATTCATTATTTTTTTTATAATGGTATTTATTTTTCGGTTCTGTAGAAAACATTGAGCATTATCTAACCAATGTTAACTGCTTCTCTCCATCTTTCTTGTTGTTCATTTAGAATCTTTTTCCTGTTATAGCCATGGATATCCAAATTAGGAAGTATTTAGGTTGACAATTCTCAGGATGAAGAATTACCAAATAAAATAAATATTAGGCAATGCTAATTAGGGCAACCTAATATGATATTCATATCCCAAATTTATGTGGGAGGGAAGGGTTGATGGACTTTTGGCAACTTTTACTCTTAGGATCAATTGCTGGTTTTACAATTTTCTTAGGTCTTCCTGCATTCCTGTAGCTGCACTACAGCATTTAAGTCCAAAGAAGAAGGGATTCCTTAAGGCTTTTGCAATTGGTATCCTAGTATTTCTCATAATCGATGTCTTTAGTCATGCTTGGGAGTCTACATCTACAGCTGCAAGTGATGCTTTTGCCGGTAAAGCACCTATTGAAGGTGCTGCATTTGATCTTCTTGCTATGTTCGGCGGACTTGCAATAGGACTTTTGGGACTTGCAATAGGACTTTTGGGCCTAGTGTGGTATGAAACCAAGCACATGAAGAAATCCATCAAACAGCAACCACTATCATCTTCAGCACATATGGTCGCAGGTAATAGTGGCGTAGGCAGAGGTGAACATCAACAACAACATCTCTTGCAGCAAGAAGTAACCGCATACAGGCTTGCTATGATGATTGCAATAGGAATCGGAGCTCATAACTTCAGCGAAGGACTTGCGATAGGTCAATCATATGTATCAGGCGCAATAAGATTGGCAATACTATTGATAATTGGATTTGGATCTCACAATGCTACAGAAGGATTTGGAATAGCTGGCCCTTTGACTGGTCTTAAAAAAACCCAGAATCCGTTTCTTAATATTGACAGGATTAATAGGAGGTGGGCCTACATTTATCGGTACCATATTATGTAGTCTATGCGATTCCTCTATAGCTTACGTGCTGTTCTTGTCAGTTGCCGGTGGAGCGTTGGTATATATTTCACTGTTGATGTACAATTCAGGAAGAAGACAGGCTACGAACAACATTCTGATGATTGGCATTTTTGTTGGGTTGTGTGCGGGATTCATTACAGATCTTATAGTCACACTTGGCGGAGCCTAATAGTGAAAAATGGAGCATTGAATTTATTGTCAGCAATGCCACTCCTTGCCATCATACTATCTGCTCTGATAATGATGGCAACAACAGTTGCAGCAACTACATCCTTATCATCTGGGCTTTTGTTAATCAATAACAACACTATCAAATTAGCAAAAAACATCTCTAGCAACGAACCAAACCTGTCTCATAAATTCGGTAATGGTGGACTTGGCTGTGCTGCTGCTGGCAACAACAATAACAACATCAAATCGATTAATGATGCTTCTACTAAAAAATTAAAGGCTGGCTAATAAACTCTAGTACACAAAAAAATAAAAAGTCAAGCAGCTTCGAGCAAATTGTTTTGCCTGTGTGGGCAGCGTTGAGAGAGGGAGCTGTTATAATACCACATTTGATCAGCTAATAGTTATAATAGTCAAGAACAAGTTATCTAGAGAATTGATGATTGTTCTTCTTTCTTACTCTTCTTTCCGCGTTGTTTTATTATATCTGACATAGATCCAGTTGCAAAAACATATTTGATTCCTTGGGCTTTCATTTCATTACTTAGCATTGCGTTCATTTTCTCAACGTCTTTTCTTACGTGTTCTTCGCTGTTTTTGTTTGTCCTTGCAACAACGTATTGAAAATTCTCATTCTGATACCTATGAATTTCATAGACATTCACTACCAAGGCTATCTATCATACTACAAACTATATATTTTTAAAGGAAAGTTAAAAGAAAACCTTCCTTTTAATGCTAAGGTTAAATCCCGCCCGGTACACACAACCTGTGAAAGGTAACAGTAACTTTTGAGTCCATTGGTAACAACTTAATATTTTTTTAGCAAATTGTTGTTAATTAATACAGCTTGGGGCTTCATAGTTCACATTTTTCCCTTTCATTATTCCCAAAAGAACCTAACAGTATTAATTCCTTTCACTACTCTCAAAATCATAAACATTCGTACCTAGCATCATAATATCAGAATGCGTTGTGACTGCCAGTGAAAAGGTACTAATATGACGTAAATAAAATTTGGTTTCCGCATCCTTTTCAACCACTCTATTGTCTTTGGTTTCACGTGGGATAATATTCATCGGAATTAGACGCAAATTAAACAGACATGATTTTTTGCTGTTCTGTACCAATTCTAGAAGTAACAATTACAAACGTTTCATCAAAAAATAGCCTATGAGCCTGTTAATACAATCCTATTCATTCACTTTTAGACTGGCAAATGGGCTGGCTATTATATCTAGTACAATCGGCTTAGATCGAAATACAAATCACAATGGGATTGGTTTTCCTAAGCACATTGAATATTCTAACGATCTTTCCTTGCAAGCCATATTTCTGCTTAAGAATTCTGTTGGCTAGTTCTGATTCTGAGTCACTGGCCTTCCTCATAAGCCCATCAGCCCATCTTCCCTTTGGGTGTCCACGAGCGTTACATGGAGTTATTCGTACACGTGGGTTTTTCTTTGCACGTTTTATCTTTCCAGAATTTTCCATCAGTTCTTATATATATTTGTCCATTATCTATAACAAACCATACGGGGGTTTGTACGGCTTGACCGTTTTTTCTATAGGTCTCAAGGTTAACGTACTTTTGATTCGAGAATTGTGCTATCTTGGCATTATTATTGCTGCTCATTGTCGTCGCTTCTTATCCTTGTTATAGGTCACCGTGTAATAGGACAGACTGATGGCAAAGCCAGGTCGCTTAAGTAGAATTGTATATACATCGACATAGAACTCATTTTAATTTGTAGATTCCTCAAAAAAAATAAGCACTTCTTTTAGAGACCTTTAATAGTACCATTCAGATACAGTCATGTTAATGAATCTGTTTCATCGGAATAAAAACGTGTGTGATCAATGCGGGCAGAAATTTGAGGATGGTCAAGCTCTAATAGATCATGCTAGGCACGTACATCATCATCCAATTGTAAAATGTCATGATTGTGGTAAAGAGTTCATTCACGAAAAGGACAGACTGCATCATGTGAAAGAAGAGCATGAGAAAAGAGTAGATCGTAGAACTCACAAGTGGGAACATACACCAGACAAAAGTCCACAAGAAAAGGTTGATGAAAACCGCCAAAACTTTGGTGATAATTTCTGAGGTATGAAATTTTTGTGCTCTTGAACAAGAATACTATATCACGGATAGGACCAGGAGCATCTATATTTGTTGATCTATAATTCTATCATAGACCTTTGCAATGTATTGGTGCATTAATCGACCTATCTATTTTACTCTCTTGATCTCTCAACAACTTATAATGGCAAGATACTTTTAATGATTATAATGTATAACTGCTCTGATATGATGTATTAATATACGTGAAGAGATGTCTCTATGCTAAAGATAGCTTAGTGAATGAATCGGAAGCTCTTATCCCCCGCTTCTTCTAGGAAATCATTGATGTCTATTATCATTTTTGAATAACTATTATATATATCAGTGTTCGTAAACACGCCGTATATTGTGTATTTTTTTACTGAAAGCGGTTTAACGCACAGCAACCAAATGTTTTTATAATTTGGTTGTAAGAGTTCCAATTGTGATATTCTATGGAAATCCTTCTTATCTTTTATGATTTGAACGATTATCGATCTGACAGGCTTTCTTTTTAAGGTTTGTAAATTAGGTATGACTACATCAAGAGTTAGCCTATCAACATGGATTTTCCTTTCAGATGGAAGGGTACAGACAGTAAGCATAAAATGAAGAAGTGCTTCACTTAAGGTTGCAATTATTTCCTCATTGTTATTAGCATTTGAATCAATTTGAGCCAATTTTGAAATACATTCACACATTATAATATCAATATATTTTTGTGATAGTTCAATGTTTGAACTAACGTCAGATCGAATTTTTTCCTTACCTATACCTTCTATCGTTGAGTATAGGATGTCCTTTACTTCTATCACTTATAACATCTCTATTAATATCAACTAGTTAATGGAAATATGTTTATATGGTTTATCGAGGGTCATGTTTACACGGTCCTAAGAGATTTAACAGGGAAGTCTATTATAGCAGTAGTATCTGTTGTTACTTTGAGCAAATCTGTAAAAAAGAAGAAGGCTAAAGCAATGTCTAGTAATTTGCATATTTTATTTTGCAAATATAGAAAAACAACGAAAAATCTCAAAGACAGAAGGTTAGCTTTGCAATCCGCGATGTTTTGCAATTCGGGTAATTAGTCTATGAGTTTTACTAATGTTTCGGTGTTAGAACAAATCCGTGCCAGAGTGGATAAAACCCTACAGGATGGTATTCAGCTTAATATGTCAACCGATGAATCCAAAAAATTATTGAAAAGGCATCTAAACAGAAAAACAAATGTAGTAATTATGTTTATAGACATCAATAATTCAACAGAAACGAGTCTGTCTTTGCCAGAGGATAAGTTTGCCTTAATGATCCAAACTTTTGCCCAAGAAATAAGTATTGCTGTGATAGGGTACGGCGGATATGTCTTTAAGTATGAAGGTGATGCTGTTATCGTACTATTTCCAGCAGAATATGATAAGACAAAAGCATGCAGAAATACATTAAATTGTGCGACTGCAATATTGGAGATTATTAGAGAAGTTATAAATCCCGCATTTAAAGAAAATGGTTTACCCCAGATCACAGTAAGAAGTGGATTAGATTTTGGAGAGGTGTTAGTAGTTCTGTATGGAAAGATCTTGGGGAAAGCCCATATAGATATTATTGGTTCAAGCGTAAGTATGGCTTCAAAGATTGCTTCCATCGCACAACCTAATCAAGTGTTTTTGGGTGAATCTATTTATGATATTCTTTTGTCATCCAAAAAAGATAACAATACGGATTGGTCACATAACCGATTTCTGAAGGTAAATTTAGATCTTTTTAAATGGAATTACAAGTCCCATAGTAGTGGAAACGTCTATTCTGTATACCGTTATCTAGAATAATAATATTAAAGTTAGATTCAAAAGTTAAACATTTGGTTTTGACATGTGCTATGACAAGTAATAGTCGAATTCCTTTAATTATATGTGTTTATTATAAGCCGGGGGTTTTTTATGATAGGGGATGATCTTTGGGACGTATTTCTAAGAGAAAGACCTGAAGGATATAAGTGTAAAGCATAATAGACATATTTGTTTGCAACGTATAATCCTATCGCTAAGTGAACAGCGCCAAGCCAGCCAGATCATATGTAGTGATTAGGGTGGATGAAACTCCAGATATATACCCATGCTTTTTTTGTACAATGGATCGGACCTCTGCCTGGCGTTCTAAACGATAATTTTGCTTCGCATACTCTGCACTGCGAACAGACATAATTCTTGATGGTCTGATCCTATAGGCTTGGTATCGATTTGCTAGAGCCTATCTATCTCCTAACTTCGAAGCCTATCCTTACCTCTGCTTGATATTCGATCTTTTTTCCTTCTTCAACTCTAAATGTTACCCGGCCTAGTTCTCCCCATTTTATATTCTTGATGGTTTTTGAAGCTTCTTCAAAGGCATTGTTTACTGCATCGGTAATGTCTGTATTTGAAGTTCCTACAATGTCACTATATTTGTAAACCATAACGACATCATAGAAATACAGATTCATATATATTTTATTCAGTCGCGTTAATATGCACAAACACACCTACCTCCTTGAGAAGAGATAAAGCTTGAGATTAGTCCAAATTGTTTATTCTCTTACTCTTAAAACTGATTGAGGCATCTTGATAATATTAAGTTCATTTTACACTGGTTTGGTAGGGGCCGTAAACTAGTGTCATCAGGAAGAAAAGAATGATTGTATTTTATCCTCTTATTACGAAAAAGGTCCATCGATCTTTTTGCATTCTCCATAACAGTTAAGAAAGCATTCTAAGTGATTAATCCTTATTCATTAGACATCTTACGTAATTGAAAGCTTAGAGCTTTATTCCTCATTGATCTGCACTTATGCGATACTCCTTTGATGCCCTACGCTCGACTGGCAAGAGGGCCGTTGTTATTCAAATCGTTTACTGGACTGGCAGTACCAGAATTTGATGTCATTGCCAAAGAAATAGAATCAAAATATGAAGAACATGAGAGAAAGAGTCTTTCCAATAGGAAAAGGGAAAGCGAAGTTGGTGCTGCTGGTAGACCATTCAAACTTATAGTCAAAGAAAGATTCTTCTTGATGCTTCTGGTCTATTATTTCAGACTGTACATTTGCATTGTCAGGACTTCTATTCGATCTTGACAAGAGCAATGTCTGCAGGGATATACATCTATAATCGAACCTCTTGTTAAGATTGACAGTAGTAATATAGCTTTAGAATAGGCTCGAAATCACCCTTTGTCTCTTAGTATAATATAATTTGTGTGGCTTTCTTTGCCTCGTTATAGATCGTGTAATCTGGTATCTTTTTCGTTTAGAGGCCGGACCTTATTAAATTCAAACGTCTTCGAACTTGAAACTTTCGAATCAAATTCGTTTTTTGGCCTCTGCTCTAACTGAAGAGTGGACTATCAAACAAATTTGATCACTCCGAGCAGAATTGTAAAACAATAAATGAAGCGGAGGATGATTACTCATGTTGTCCAACTATCAAAATGAAAAATGTATTGCAGTTTATAATCTTAGAAAGCGATACAGCGAGGATAACACTTATGCCGTTGATGGTATTACGTTTGATGTAAAATATGGAACAGTATTTGGATTTCTTGGTCCAAATGGTGCTGGCAAAACCACAACTCTTAAAATTCTCACTACTCTTCTCACTCCATCATCTGGAAGTATATGCATATTTGGAAAAGACCTTGTCAAAAATCAATCAGAGATTAAAAAACTGATCGGCGTTGTATCCCAAAATCCTAGTTTTGAAGCAAATTTGACGGTAGAAAGAGCACTCGATCTATATGGTATGTTATGGGGACTACGTGATAAGAAAATGAGAAAACAGAAAGTGAATGAAATCTTGAATGCATTTGATTTAGAATCTATTAGAAATGTCAAGAATGATGATCTTTCTATAGGTCAAAGAAGAAGGGTTCAGGTTGCAAGGGAGTTTATGCATGAAATGGATTTGCTCTTTCTTGACGAACCTACCGTCGGTTTAGATCCTTCTGCCAGACGATCATTTCTGGATTATATCAAACTACATGTTAAATCCGGCCTGACAGTTTTCTTTACTACGCATATTATGGAGGAAGCAGAATATCTATGTGATGAAATTGCCATTATACACAAGGGGAAAATAATAGCCTTCGATACACCGACAGGGCTAAAACAGAAATATGGAAGAGGTGCAAAGACTATTGAACTTACCTTTAAAGATATGCTGGATGATTCCTTCATTAATCTGCTTAATACTACAATCAGTAAAAAAAATATTAAGGATGATGGCAGTAATATACAAAATTCGCCTGTTGATGTTAAGGGTACACATACAATCAGGGCTAGAGTTAATAATACCGAGGAAATCATCTCTGAGATATTACAACTTGTTTACAAAAATGGTTTACAAATAGAAAGCATTGATATAAATCCTCCATCGCTAGAAGAAGTTTTTCTGTATGTAGTTAACGCAGGAATAAACTAAGAAAGAAATGGTAGAAGAGTGAATAATGATATTAGAAAATATCTTGTTATTAGTGTATAGAAACGTTGTAGCTGCGATTGACAAGATATTCTTGATTTGGCAAGTAGCTTTTCCGCTTGTGTATATATTTGTAGCAGGATATTCATATTCTGCTTTGATAGGACACCAGGGGGTAAAACTAGGTGCCTTATCCATTACATATACTTCATTTTTAACTGCAGGTATGATCGGGTTTAATGTTATGAACGGCAGTACTGTAGCGGGCAATATTATCTGGAACGACAAGAGAAATGGCATGTTTCAGCAGTTACTAGTCATGCCATTTAGTAAGGTTCAGTATATCATTGGCAATCTTATAACAATTATTCTTATCGGATTGGCCAATGCTGCACTTATTATGGTAATTGGTCTTCCAATACTAGCCAAAGATGTGAACATTACATTGTGGAGCATACCTTACACGATATACGCATTGGTAGCGGGCTCGATATTCTTTGGTTCTTTTTCAATAATTTTATCGACAAGGATAAGGAGTAGTGAAGGATACAATGTAATAAGCAACGGTCTTTTCCTATTTTTTGCCTTTCTTAGTTCGGCGTTTTATCCTGCTGAAGGTCTACCAGCACCTTTATCAGCTGCTTTCTACATTAATCCGTTGACATATATAGTAGACATAAGCAGAGCCGGAATCTTTTCACAGATTAATAGACTT
>Ga0164302_10000363_pt1 | contig 12577 bp, 12 predicted proteins | sample Whisoiple_202_MG_FD_109714 | JGI IMG/M metagenome (GOLD analysis project Ga0164302, IMG submission 109714) | Soil microbial communities amended with pyrogenic organic matter from upstate New York, USA - Whitman soil sample_202_MG | ecosystem: Environmental > Terrestrial > Soil > Agricultural... | reverse complement strand
CACCCCAAAGGCGAGTACGGCTCCTTCTCGACGCCCTTCCTCGGTCTGCCGCAGATCATCAAGCCGGATGGTCTCTACCGCAGCCAGCAGCGGTTCGGAATGTACCGCTGGCACATCATGGACCCGATCCGGTTCCAGAACGATCTGCGCGTGACGATACAGGCCCTGGGCTGGCGATCTGCACTCGAGGAGAAGCGCCGATATTTGCCGCTGCAAGACGACATCGCCTCGACCGTCTTCTGGTACCAGGCCGAGCCGCACGTGCCATTCCCGGATGCACCGTCGCTCAATGACCTCGAAGTGATCTAGCTCCGGTCAGGTCGTCGAACGGCCCGGCATGCGGATCAGCCGCGTCTCCCGGGCCACGACATACGATCCGATCACGAGCAGCGCTGCGAGCGCCTGGCCGACGATCGTCTCGACGGTCGGGAAGAAGGCGAACCAGACGCCCATCCAATCCGGCGCCGGAACGTTGACGGTGGTCGTCGGCACCCATCCCGCGAGCTGCATCTCCTGGACGCTCTCGCCGACCATCACAACCAGCACGAACCCAAGCATGACGCCGGTCACAACGAGCATTCGCTTGTATGGCAGCTTCCGATTGGCCATAAAGGTCAGGATGGCAACCGCCGCCGTGAAGCCGAGCCCGATCGCCACGCCTTGCAGCACGACGCCAGAGCCGGCCTGCAGGCGGAGCGACTGCAGGAACAGGACGATCTCGAACCCCTCGCGATAGACCGCGGTAAAACCGAGCAACCCGAGACCAAGCAGCGCGCCGGAGCCGCCCGAGGAGAGCAGTTCCCGCCGGCGGCGATTGTGGTGGGCGATCCAGCCGGTCCAGTAGATTCGGTGGAAGAACCAGTTCATCACGACTAGCAGGACCAATACTGCGAGCAATCCGGTCCCCGCTTGCACATCGAGCGCCGGCGCATTGATGGCGCCGATGATGGCGATAACGATGAACCAGGTGGCGACCGTCGCGAGGATGGCCGCGCCGGATCCGGCCGCGACCGGCCGCCGAAATGTGGCCTGCGCGCCGACGAAGCTCGAGCTGATCGCGGCCAGGACGAGGATCGCCTCCAGCCCCTCGCGGAAGACGAGCACGCCGGCGTCGAGCACGATGGCGCGGTGGTGCAGACCCGGCACGGTCGGGTCGGGTGCTCCGTTGGCGGTCACGCCTTGCCAGACCAGGATCGAGAGCACGGCGACCGCGAGTGTCACCAGGACAGCCCAGCCCACCGCTCGTCCCCGGTCGCTCGAAACCGTTGCCCGCCCCGTATCAAACATGCACCTGATCCTCGCGCTGCGATATCCGACTTATCTGGTCGGATATTACTAGCAGGTCGAGGAGATGGCAAACCGAGCCCCTACGACTCCCGGCAACAATGCAACAACCGGGCGGCCATGACAGCCACCCGGCTCTGAAATGTCAGTCGCAGCGCGGCGAACTGCTCGCCTGCTCGCCCTTTTTTACACCTGTCGCACCGGGATAATCTTGCCCGCCTGATGCGCAGGAAGCTTTGCCCACGGCTGGAGCGGGAGATCTTCGACCACCGGGAGGACGTCACCGTCGACCATGGTCATCGTGTTGATCAGCAACTTGCTCCCCTTCCGAGTGTTCATGTGCACGTCCTGGAAGGTGAACTCGCCCTCGTCGATCCGGAAGGTCGCGACGTCCGCGACCGATCCGACGCAGAGCGTGCCGAGGTCGTCCTTGCGGATCGCCTTCGCGGCATTTGTCGTCGCGCAGGCGATCACCTGCTCGATCGTCATGCCCAGGTTGAGGAACTTCGAGAGGGTGACCGGCATATCGAAGCACGGTCCCTGGATCGCGAGCTGGTGGATGTCAGTGCTGATCACGTCCGGCAAGATACCCTGCCGCAACATCGCTTCGGCCGTCTCGAAGCTGAACGAGCCCGCGCCGTGCCCGATATCGAGGACCAGGCCGCGGTCATGCAAATCCTTGATCGAGGGGATCACCGCCCCGGCCTCGTCGACGATCTTGTTCGGCTGCCCGGTGAAGCAGTGGGTCAGGATATCGCCCGGCCGCAGGTACTCGACGATTTCGGCCAGCGTCGGCGGTGCAGCGCCAATGTGGACCATCAGCGGCAGATCAACTTTATCGGCCAGATCGCGAGCGCGCTTGAGCGGCTCGATCCCCGTGCCGCGCGTGGTGTTTGAGTCGATTCGCGCCTTGATGCCGAGGATGATGTCCCGGTTCCGCTCCACGATCATCTGGCCGAGGTCGATATCGCAGTAGTCGATGTTGGCCAACTCCCACGTCGGAGCGACCAGACCGATCGACGACATATTGAGCAGGGCGAACACACGGGATTTGGCCGGCTCGGCGATCCAGCGCCGGAAGCCGGGGAAGGTATATCCACCCGCGCTGCCGACATCGAGCCAGGTCGTCACGCCGCTGCGTGCCGCCACCGGATCAGGTTCGATGCCCCAGTACGTCACGCCCCAGTAGACATGCGTGTGCAGATCGATCAGACCGGGCGTCACGTACTGCCCGGCAGCGTCAATCACATTCCCCGCGCGAGACCGATCGATGCCGGGCTCGACAGCGGCGATCTTGCCGTCTTTGATTGCGAGGTCCGCCTGCCCGGACCGACCATGCGCCGGGTCGATCACGTGTCCCCCGGCAATTAGCGTATCGAACTCAGCCAAAATGCACTCCTGTTCAAACTATCGCTCTCTGCCTTACGAGCCTGAAATAAAGACCGGCTGATTGCCGGATGCCTTCCATCGCTTCAACTCCGGGTCGTCGTCGAACGTCGGCAGCTCGGCCACCTCGTCCCAGAGCGCCTGCGGAATCTCGATCGTCGCCAGTTCGATGGTCTGCTGGACGCGCTCCGGCTTGCTCATCCCGACAACCGTCACATCGACGTTCGGGTCGAGCATCGAGAACTGCAGCGCCGCCGCCGCCAACGGGACCCCATACCGCTCGCATATCGCCTGAATCTTGCGCGTGACGTCGACCATCTCGTCCGGCGCCGACTGGTAGGCGTACCGCGCATATTCATCCGGTCCCTTGGCCAACATGCCGGAGCCATATGGTGCGGCATTGACGACACCCATGCCCCGTCGCTTGGCCTCCTTCTGGACGGCGTCCGCCGCGCGGTTGAGCAGGGTGTACCGGTTGTGGGTCAGGAGAATGTCCAGCATCCCGGTCTCGATGTATTGCCGCGAGAGCTCGACCGGACCGGCCGCGATGCCAAGCGCGCCGATCACACCTTGCCGCTTGTAGTCCTGCAGGATCTCCATGACGCCACCCGGCGCCATCACATCCTCGAATCGGGTCCATTCAGCATCGTGGATGAAGCAGATGTGGACACGGTCGACGCCGAGAAGCTCGAGGCTGCGCTCGAACCGGGCCTTGACCGTCTCCGGTCGATAGTCGTCGCCGTTCGGGTCGCGACCGGCCTTGGTCTCGAGGATTGCGCCCTTCGGCAGTCCACCGCGCTCGCGCAAGACCAGCCCGATCCGGCGCTCGCTTTCGCCGTTGCCATACCAGGCGGCCGTGTCGATGTAATTGAGTGGACTATCGAGGGCGGCGCGCACCGTCGCCAGCGCATCCTCTTCGGAGACGCCGTACGCAAATGCCTCGGGCATGTTTCCGAGCTCGGCGCATCCCACGGCAATGGGCGGAACCACCAGGCCGGTTTGGCCGAGTGGAACCCGGTCGATCGAGGCCATCACATTCTCCTGGAGCGGGATTGCGGATTCATGCGGGCATGATCGCACAGGCCCAGCCGGTTCGCTGAACGGTCAGTTGGCCGGTGTAGCCTCGCTCGAGGGTGATACGTCTGGGGTAGCGGTCGGCGTGCGTTTCTTCTTCGACTTGGGCGTGCTGGTCGCAGTCGGGGTGTCAGTCGTCCCCGGCGTCACCGTCAGATCGGTGGGCGTCTCGGTGACCGGCGGCCCTTCGATGATCGGCACGGTCGCGGTCGGCGTCACGCTGGCAGACACGGTTGGAGTGGGGTCAACCGGCGGTAGCGTCGGCGAAGTGGGATCGGCGGTCGGCGCCGGTGGTGCAGGCGTAGCCGTCGCGGGTGGAGGAGGCGGCGGCGCGGGTGTCCTGGTCGGCTCCGGAGCGATCGTGGGTGGAACCTTGGTCGCCGTCGGCGCTGGCGGCGGCGTGTCGGTCGCCGCCGGTGGTGGTGGCTGGACCGGCGGAGGAGCCTCGGTCGGCACCCAGACCATGGTCGGTTGCTCAATAATGACCGGCGCGGCGTAGGTTGGCGTCGGCGTGCGTATCACTCGCGGCGTCGACGAGAACTCCACCACTACGTCTTCGGTCGGCGTCTTCGTCGGACGTTTCGTCGGCTCCACCATGGCAAGGTCTTCCGGCGTACTGGTCGGGTCGAGGAAAAGCGGCTCATTGATGCGATTGATGGGATGCCCTTCCTGCTTCGGTTTTGGCAATTCCGAAACGCCGGGCGCGTTGATGGCGGGCGCATCCGGCCGCTGCGCATCGGTTTGGACCTTACCGCGAGAAGGGATGACGAGGAAGACCAGGAAGATGACTGCCGCGCTCGCGGCGACTACCCCGATCACGATTGGGGTCAGCAGCGTAAACGGCGATCGAGCCGCGCGCGGGGGAGTCATGGCGGGTGCCTGTCGTTCCTCCAGGTACGTCGGGGCGAACACCTACGTTTCGTCGCGCCGCTACCGGTACGGCGTGGATTTGCGATCAGCTTTCGCTGATTCGATCTTATGTCACAGCGCAAGACCCCAGAGGGGGAGCGGATGGACATCGGTCCTATCTTCCCCTGTACGCACGCCAGAGCAGGGTTGACGCGCTACGCTTTGTGCATCGTGTGTTCGCAATGCGAGGTATCCCGTGAAGAAGAATGGCATCCTGAATCACCGGCTTTCGGACGTCATCGCCCGCATGGGGCATACGCAGCGGCTCGTCATCGCCGATGCGGGGCTGCCCATCCCACTGGGGGTCGAGCGGATCGATCTCGCGGTGTTGCCTGGCCTTCCCGGTGTGCTTGATCTGGCCCGGGCAATCGGACACGAGCTCCAGGTCGAGGGCGTCGTCCTGGCGGAAGAGCTGCTCGACCACAACCAGCAAATCCCGAACGAGGTGCGCGCCCTTTTCGCGGGCGCTACGGTTCGCACCGTCCCGCACGAGGAGTTCAAGCGAATGTGCGAAGGCGCGGTGGCGATCGTGCGCAGTGGCGAATGCACGCCATACGCCAACATCATGTTGATCAGTGGAGTCACGTTCTGATCCGCTTCGGGTAGGATTGCCGCGAAAGTGAGGGAACCGCGTGGGGAGGATGCCAGTGGCACTTGAGCGTCGCGTCAAAATTGTGGCGACACTCGGTCCCGCAGTGGCGGGTAAGGACAAACTGGTCGATCTGATCTCCGCCGGCGCCGACATGGTGCGCATCAATGCCGCCCACGGCAGCGAGGAGACGCGCGTCCGCTTGATCGAAGATGTCCGCGCCGCTTCCGACGCGTTCGGCAAACCCGTCCCAATCCTCTTCGATCTCCGCGGCCTCAAGATCCGCACCGGACCACTCCCCGACGGCAGTGGCCCAGTTCCATTCGCTCGCGGCAGTGACGTCCGGATCGTGCCGATGCCCGAATCGACCCGCGAGGGACTGATCGGCATCAATCTGCCCCAGCTCCTCCAGGTCATCAAACCAGGTTCGCGCATCCTGATCGCGGACGGCTTGATCGAGCTGCTGGTGGAGCGAGTCGACAGCGAATCCGCCCTCTGCAAGGTCGGACGCGGCGGCATCCTGCACAGCAAACAGGGCGTCACGTTGCCCGGCGCTGCGATCGTCGGCGGCTCACTGACGCCCGATGACCGCATCGATATCGCCTTCGCGGTCAGCCACGGCGTCGACTATCTCGGCCTCAGCTTCATCAACGACGCCAGCGACCTTGTCCTGGCCAAGGGCGTCGCCGGCGCGCATGGGCACGCGGTTCCAGCGCTGATTGCCAAGATCGAGCGCCCGGAAGCCCTCAACAATGTCGGCGAGATCGCGACCCAAGCCGACGGCTTGATGGTGGCCCGCGGCGACCTCGGCGTGCAGCTGCCGCCGGAACGGGTCCCCCGCGCGCAGAAACACATCATCCAGACCTGTAACACGCTCGGTGTACCGGTCATTACGGCAACCCAGATGCTGGAATCGATGATCACCCAGCCGATGGCCACCCGTGCCGAGACCAGTGACGTCGCCAACGCGGTTTGGGACGGCACCGATGCGGTCATGCTCTCAGCCGAATCGGCCGTCGGTCAGTACCCGATCGAATCGGTCCAGACGATGGCGCGGATCATCGCCGAGGCCGAGCGCGAGGGTCCGATCCGCACGTCTGCCTCGTCCCAGCCCCTGCCGACCCACGGTGACAGCTCGCTGGCGCTGGCCGACGCGATTGCGCAGGCGGCAATGGCGCTGGCCGACACGGCGCCGGTCGAGCACATCCTCGTCTTCACCCTGACCGGCAGCGCCGCCAAGCGGCTGGCCAAGTACCGCCCAAAGCCTCCGATGATTGCGATCACCTCGGAAGAAGCGACCGCTCGGCGTTTGGCCCTGGTCTGGGGATTGCGCTCTGTCGTCGTGCCGGTTGAGGAAGACCCTGATACGATGTTCAGAGTGGCAGGTCAGGCCGTGATCGATGCCGGTCTCGGCCGCGCCGACGAGTACGTTCTTATCGTCGGCTCGCTGCCAATGATGCGGGTGGCAGGCCGCACCAACCTGCTCCATGTTCGCCGCCTCGGCACATGACGTGAGGACGCCATGGCGTTCAAACCCGCGACTATCATCCGGTTTGCAATAGCGAACGATTATGTGGCGCACCGGGCCAGGGTTGCCCCGCGCCAGTGGCACTGGACGGAGTTCGTGGCGATTCCGATCGCGGCCATCTCAATGCTGACGTTTGCCCTCACCATCGCGGCCGAGCCTTGGGTCCGGAATTGCGACCCTGCCGCCATCCGTCCGATTGCGATTGCTTCGCTGCTCTTCCTGATCGCGGCGGATTTGATCTTTGCGCCCCGTCGTGCCTGGAGCCGCTCTCGGGACAATGCGGCGATGAACACGGTCTCGGTCGCGGCGGCGCTGACACTGCTGTTCTGCGTGATCAGCGCCAACGCCTTTGCCTGGCCACTGCTGTACCCGTTGCTGGTCTTCCCGCTCAGCGTGGTGCTCCTGCCGCCGATTGCGATCGGATTCGCCAGCCGGATTCCACTCCGCGCCGAGGTCCGCAGGTGGGCGGTCATCTCCTGCCTGGTGCTTGCCGCGGCAATGCTGCTCCTCGGCCAGTCGTCGTACCAGGCGCATATCGCCTGCCGCTGGCCCGGAGCATGAGCGCGCCGAACTCCTGGTCCGCTTCCGATACAGACTCCGGGTACCGCCCTCTGCTACCGAGATGAAACACGTCGGTCAGTAGTCCGGTTTCATGCTGGATCGACTCCAGGTAGTCTGCAAAGAGTTGTCTGAACTCGGGATCTGGGGCCGCCCATGCCCACAACTCCTGGACCGCCTCTTCGCTGGTGTAAACGCCTACATACCTCATCGTGTCCGCGCCGGCTCGGACCAGCCAGGAGGAGATCTGTCCCTTGTCCTGCAGGGCGGCGTTGATCCGGGGGACGGCGTCCGATATGGCGCCTCCATCGTCGCACGAACACGGTCGAGAGACCGTCCCAACGCGTGCAGCGTACCCGCCCACGCGCCGGACTCATGGGCAGTCCAAAGCTCCGTACTGCCTGATATCATGCATTCAATCTTGTGAATGAATCGGCCGGGTGGCGGTGCTGAGAAAGGGCGCGATAAATGCATGCCAATATCGTCACTTGGCGCCTCACTGAGGCCGTGCGCAATCCTGAGGACTATGAGGCCTATCTCAAGGCGCTCGCCCAGAAGAACGTCCCGATTCTGCGCCGATTCGGCTTGCTCGACAGCTTTGTCCTGCGGATGAGCGAGGACACGGTCCAGGTCGTCAATGTCTTCGAGGACCAGGCCGGCGCCGAATCCGCCTGGGCCGAAATCAGAGGCAGTCTGGCGCCCGCGCTCAATGGCCATTTCGAGTTGATCCACCGTGTCTCAGCGCAAGCCGACGATCTGCCGCTCCTCCTCGACCTCCCCATCTGACTGTAACCATGCGAAAACCGTAGACTCCTGCCTCTCGCCAGCATGCGAATGCCGACCAATGACGGTCGACAGGTCCGACGGCGCGATGGAGTGGCGCAATGCGGACTGCAGGGCTGCGATCGCCAGGTGAGTCCGTCGGTCAGGAGCCGCCGACCAACCGACGCCACCACGAAGATTTCGCATGCTCGGGTTCGAGCGACTCCGTGCGCCAACCCGCCGCCGACCGAGCCACGGGATCCTGGAACGCATTCTGGAGGAGCTGCTGGAGCTGCTTGACCTCCCGCAATTCGGCCTGTAGCCGGACGATCTCGGCCTCGGCTGCCAATCGACTCGCGCGCTCCGTCTCAACCTCCGACGAGTCCGCCGCAACGTCTTCCTGAGGCGTCCGCGGCCCATCGATGGCTCGGTTGTGGTCCGGCGATGGGATGATCAACCGCTGGAGTTCGGATTCGAGATGCTGGACCCGCTCCCGCCACTGCGCGGTCGAATCCAGGAGCTCGGCATTCCGCTTGGTCAGATCCGTCACCAGGTTGATCAGCAGCGTCAGGTCGACCGGCGATATCGGGATCGCAACCGGGACCGGCAACGCCGGCGACCGGTCGGCGTCTTCATCCACCCGCGACTCCACCGCATGGGTGACTGACAGGACTTCGTCGTGCGGTGGCTCAGCGCCGGCCGACTCGGATTCGGGCTGGCTGGCCGCGGAGGGCTGAGACAGGTCAGGCAGATCGACATAGATCATCCAGCCCTCCTTTTCCTCGATCGCCAGGAGCTCGCCCCGCTCGATCTGCCCCAGAACCGCGTCTTCGCTGACGCCGAGGAGCAACGCCAACGCCGGGACGGTGAAACGGAGCGGGCGGCCGGGGGCAATGCTTCCGCTGCCCGGGCGGCTGTGTTCGCTCATCACGGCACGATGCCGGTGACGGAGGTCACGATCTGACTCAATGGTTCGCCTGGAGGCCCCTCGGCAGCTGGCTTCATCCGATATTTATCCCCACGGTTCGTCACCAGAAACTTGCTTGCCACCAAATCGCCCATGCTCGTTGGCATCGGTCCGGGCCAGATCGACCATCTCGCTTACGAACGGATCCAATTCGGTATCGGGTATGAAGAAGCGAAACCGACCGATCTCATAGGCCGCCTGCTGCCCGACTTCGACCTGCTCGCCGCGTCGCCAAAGTCGGTTGAGCTCGGCCAGGCGCGGATCGTCATCCGGCAGCGACCGAACGTGCGCTGCCAGCTCCTCGATACCATCCGCACTGCGCAGATTGCGGGTATCGCGCAGGTCATCCTGGTACCGCATCCGCCGCCAATCCGCGAGTTGAATGAGATACTCCGCGATGAGTTTTTGAATCTGAATCGTGTCTCGTTTCTCCATGCCCGAATGATATGCGCGGAGGCGGAATGTCGGAACAGGAAATTCACCCGGAGATCGTCGAACAACGGGTCTATGACCTCTCGCGCATCGGGCAGGTCGGCGAGACCGGAGTGACCAGGACGGTCTACTCGCCGGAATGGGTCGCGGCGCAGGATCAGCTCGAATCCTGGATGCAGACGGCCGGGCTCGAGACCCGACGGGACGCGGTCGGCAATCTCTGGGGAGTGGCTAAGGGCACGGAGCCGGGACCATCGATCGTCAGCGGTTCGCATGTCGATTCTCAGGCTCCCGGAGGCCGGTTCGACGGCGCGCTCGGCATCATCGCCGCTCTTACCGCGACCGAGGCGCTGCTGAAGCAGCACGGGCAGCCGCTGCGAACAATCGAGGTCGTCTCGCTCTGCGAGGAGGAGGGCAGCCGCTTCTCAACCGCGGGCTTCTGGGGATCGCGGGCGGTCCTCGGCCTGATCTCGCCCGAGGACCTCGCAACCACGATCAGTTTCGACGGCGAGACGATCGGCGACGTCATGCGCGGAATCGGCCTCGACCCGACCCGGATCCCGGCGGCAAAGCGCGACGATATCGACACCTTCATCGAGCTGCACATCGAGCAGGGTCCGGTGCTGGAGCTCGAGCAATTGCCGGTCGGGATCGTCACAGCGATCACCGGTTACCGCCACTACGTCGTCGAGGTGTCAGGCTGGGCGAACCACGCCGGCGCGTTCCCGATGAAGTACCGGCGGGATCCCATGGCAGCGGCGGCCGAGATGATCAGCGGCGTGATCCAAAACGCGATCGACATGGGCCAACCAGCCGTGACGACCGTCGGCCGGTTGGCGATCGAGCCAAACTTCCCGGCGATCATCCCGGAGCGCGTCACGTTCATGATCGATGCGCGTCATCCGGATCCCGCGCTCCGGGAACAACTTTATGAACAGCACGAGAAGTTGATCTATGAGATTGCCGACCGGCGACGGCTGAACGTCGATCTGCACATCAACAAGGATTTGGCGCCGCGGCCATGCGATCCCGGCATCGTCGATCTGCTCGACCAAGCCGCGACCGATCTCTGCATCCCTCACATACGCATGACCTCGGGCGCGGTCCATGACACTCAGCGCTTCTCGCAGATCGCCCGGACCGCGATGATCTTCGTCCAGAGCAAGGACGGGCGCAGCCACACGCCGGAGGAATACACCAGCACCGAGCACGCCACGCTCGGCATCCAGGTGCTCGCCGAGGCCTTGCGTCGACTTGCGTATTGATTGATCGGAGCCGATTGAATGATCGAAAAGTTCGATGTGATTGTGGCCGGTGTCGGGGGAATGGGCGCCGCCGCCTGCTATCACCTGGCAAGGCGCGAGCTGAAGGTGCTCGGCCTGGAGCGGTTCGGCATCCCCCACGCGATGGGCTCTTCGCATGGGGTCAACCGGATCATCCGGCTTGCCTATTATGAGGATCCTTTATACGTGCCCCTTCTCCGGCGGGCGTTCGAACTCTGGCGGGAGCTTGGCCACGACTTCGGCGAGCAGGTGCTTTACGTCACTGGCTCGATCGACACCGGGCCGGTCGATGAGTTCGTCTTCCGCGAATCGAAGCAGTCCTGTGACCTGCACGACCTGCCGCATGACGTGCTGTCGGCGCAGGAATTGATGCGGCGCTACCCGGCCTTCTCAGTCCCGGACGATTTCCAGGCGGTGTTGCAGCCCGACGGCGGATTCGTGGCGTCGGAACGGGCGATCGTCGCGCACGTCGAAGGCGCGATGGAGTGCGGCGCGGTCATTCGCGGTTACGAACCAATGCTGTTGTGGACAACAACAACCTCGGGCGTGAAAATCGAGACCACGAAGGGGATCTACGAGGCAGAGCAGTTGATCGTCAGTACAGGTGCCTGGATCGGCAACCATGTCCCGTTGCTCTCAGGCGTCAGCGTGCCCGAGCGCCAGGTCCTCGGCTGGTTCCAGCCGGCCCATCCGGAGCGCTTCTCGCTCGACACGCTGCCGGTCTTCAACTTGCAGGCAGACGCGCACGAGCGATATTACGGCTTCCCGATCTGGGGCATCCCCGGCTTCAAGTTCGGCAAATACCACCACCGCGAGGAGCAGATCGATCCCGACGACTGGGACCGCCAGCCGAATCAGGCCGACGAGGAGGTTTTGCGTGCGGGCGTGCGCCGCTTCTTCCCGGACGCGGACGGTCCGGTCATGTCGTTGGCCTCGTGCATCTTCACCAACACGCCGGACGAGCACTTCATCATCGATCGGCTGGCTCCGGGCAGTCCGGTGATCGTCGCCTCGCCCTGCTCGGGCCACGGCTACAAGTTCGCCTCGGTGATCGGCGAGATCCTGGCCGACCTCGCAATCAACGACCGCACGGACCACAACATCGACCTCTTCCGCCTCAATCGCTTCATGGCTTGACTGTGAGCACCGCAAGGAACGTGGCGCGATAGGGTACCCAACAGCGTGGCCGGTTGAGTGACCTCGCGTGGGTCTCCCGGATGTGGCCGTGTTGGGCACCCTTCTGTGCGTCGGGGGTTGCGCGCTACCGGTTGCGGGTCGACGGGTACCAGGCGACTGCGGCGGATTCGATCTGCTTGCAGATGGCGTCCTTGCAGTCCATGTAGCCGGTGATGTCGGTCGGGTGCTGAGCCGCGCAATCGACCTTCACCGCCTCGTAATCGCGGGCAACGTCCGGATGGGCGCGGAGATAGTCCCGGAAGGCGAGGTGGCGCTCGACCTCCGGGTCCTCGACCGCGTAGATGTGCACGTTGGTGACGCGATCGCCTGTCACGGGGTCGTCCCGGTTGACGTACCGCCGGCCGGGCAAGCCGAATTCGCCGTACCAGTAAAACCCGGCCGATTCGAACTCGCCCCGCAACGCATCGACTGCCTCGACCGATGTCACCAGCGGCAGCAGGTCGATGATCGGCTTGGCCCGGATTCCCGGGATCGAAGTCGACCCAATATGCTCCCAGCGCACCAGCATCGGACCAAGCAAACCCGCGACCTCACCCGCAATCTGCTCCGCCCGCTCGGCCCATTCCGGGTCATGCGGCTTGAGATAGACCCGGCGTTGCGGCGGCACT
>Ga0164302_10000360_pt1 | contig 12628 bp, 7 predicted proteins | sample Whisoiple_202_MG_FD_109714 | JGI IMG/M metagenome (GOLD analysis project Ga0164302, IMG submission 109714) | Soil microbial communities amended with pyrogenic organic matter from upstate New York, USA - Whitman soil sample_202_MG | ecosystem: Environmental > Terrestrial > Soil > Agricultural... | reverse complement strand
GGCCGCGGTAGGCGAATTCGTTCGCCGGCAGCGCCGCTGGGGCGGTGAAGTCGTGCAGGCCGTGCGCGAGCTTGGCGTTGGTGAACCGTTCCGCGCGAGCAGCGCCGAGGTAGGTCTCCGGAGTCGTCACCCCTGCTTCGGCTTCGAGCCCCGCGGCGCCGGACATCGGCTTGCCCACGCGGCTGCCGGCTTCGGCCAGGAGCTCGCGGATCACTTCCTCTTTCTCCTCGTATTCACCCTCGCCGAAGTGGACGTAGCGGACCCGGCCGCGGGCGTCGATGAAGTACTCCGCCGGCCAGTACTGGTTCGCGTAGGCGTTCCAGGTCTGCTGTTCGTTGTCCTGGGCGACCGGATAGCGGATGTCGTTGCGCTCGATCGCTTCTTCGACGTTGCCGGGGTCGCGCTCGAAGGGGAACTCGGGGGTGTGGACGCCGACGATCGTCAGGCCGTCCTTGCGGTAGCGCTTGTCCCAGGCCTTCAGGTAGGGGAAGGTGCGGATGCAGTTGATGCAGCTGTAGGTCCAGAAGTCGACGAGGACGACGCGACCGCGCAGCCCCCGCATGGTCAGCGGCCGGTCGCCTGGGGTGTTGAACCAGTGCTCGTTGCCGACGAATTCCGGCGCCGTGCCGAGGACCGGCAGGCCAGACGACCTGCCCTGCCGACGCAGGTTCCCTTCGGCGACGAACTTCGGCGCGTGGCCGGGGGCGCGGAGGTCGGCGAGCGCGCTCTGGGCCGAGGCGCTGTCCTCGAGCGCTTCGCTCGGGTTGACGAGGAAGCTCGGCAGGTCGGAGGCGATCGCGTTCTGGAAGCGGATGTCGTAGTTGCCGAGCATCGCCAGGCCGACGAGGACCATCACCGCCCCCATCGCGATCTGCAGGCCGACGCCGCGACGGGCCAGCGGCGCGATCGCCCGGCGGCCGCCGAGCATCAGGAAGTAGAGGACAACCGCGGAGCCGATCCCGTAGCTGAGCGCGACCGCGAGACGGCCGGCGCCGAACGGCTGCGAGGCGGAAACGGTGATCACCCCGGCGAGGATCGGGCCGGCGCAAGGCGCGTAGACGAGGCCGAGGCTGAGCCCGACCAGGATCCCGGACCAGAAGCCGTCGCCACCGGTGCGCGGCCCGCCGGCGAGGGCGCCGAAGCGGCTCAGCCAGGCCTCGACCCGCGCCGCCAGCGGCGGCGCCATCAGGGTCAGGCCGAACCCGATCAGGACCGCGATCGCCAGCTTGCGGAGGAAGTCGTCCGGGAGACCGAGGGCGGCGATCACGTAGACCAGCGCCACGGTGGCGAAGGTGAAGGAAACCGCGAGGCCGGCGACGATCCCCAGCGGCCGGCGCCGGCCGCCGGTGGCGCCGGCCGAGAGCGCGATCGGCAGCACCGGCAGCACGCACGGCGAGAGCGCCGTGGCCGCGCCGGCGACGAATCCGAAGAGGACGAGCAGCGCCATCGAGGGGTGACGTTACGGCGGAAATGTGAAAAGGCGAGAAACGCCCTTCCAGGGTCTGGCGGGAGCGGTCGAAACCCCGCGGGCCGTAGAATCCGGGTCGCGCGGACGTAGCTCAGTTGGTAGAGCGCAAGCTTCCCAAGCTTGAGGTCGCGGGTTCGACCCCCGTCGTCCGCTTATTCGGCTCAGGTACAGAGCCAAATAAGCGGGGGTGGTTCGACACCCGTGATTTATTTGGCTCTAGATCATCGATCCGACGGAGCGCCCGAGCGGCATCGACCTCATCCGTGTTGAACCTGATCTCGGGGTTGCTGGTGTGGGCCCACGGGACGGCGGCGAGGTAGCGGTCGCCGAGATCGCGCAGCTTCTTCTCGTCGGTGACGACGATCGAGCTGAGCCGGGCCCCTGCGGTGGGGACCATCGTCGGCTTGTCCCGGAACTCCTTGCGGGGGATAAGGTCGAGCAGGTCGGGGACGACCCGGACGAAGTTGGCGGGCTCGACCTTTTCGCGTTTTGCCAACTCACAGACGCACTCGGCGATCCGCGGCGAGACCTTGGCGATGTCCCGCAGAACCCGCTCGGCCTTGACCGGCACGTGCCCGGCAGCGATGAGGGCCTGCACCCCGACCGGCAGCTTCAGCAGGCGGAGCAGATCGCCAACCCAGGATGCAGAGAAACCGACTTCGGATGCGATTTCCCTGTTGGTCTTCAGCTTCTGCTCGACCGCAAGCTCCTTCAGACCTTCGGCAACATCGATGTCGTTCAGATCCTCGCGGTGGAGGTTCGCGATCAGCGAGGGCTCTTCCCCTTGAAGTAGACGACCGGTACCTCTTTCTTCCCGGCAAGCTTCGCAGCGGCGAAACGGCGGTGGCCGTCGACGACGACGTACTTGCCCCCCCTCGCCTTTGCAGACGGAGATCGGCTGGACAAGTTCATGCCGTTGGATGCTGCTGGCCATCCGTTCCAGCCTGGCTTGATCCATCTCCTTTCGGACATTGAAGCCCTCTTCAATCTCGATTAGATCGATGCTAAGCGTGGGGGTGGTGAGCTGTGCCATGTACTTCTCCTTCAAATGAAGTACTCCCGCCCGATGCGGGAGCCGGTGCCCCCGCCCACGCACGCGAACGCGTGCGACACTGGTGGGGGTCCGGCGACCCGAGGGCGGCTAGGCAAACCCATGCCTCCCCCGAACACGGGACGCAGATGGGACCCTCAAATTCTTACCCGCGGCCATCGGCATCAGGTCGTCGACAGCGGGTCCGATGCAGATGGCGACCATATTCGGATTTTGCTCAGCAGCCGCTTAACTGGGCTGAACCAGTTTCGACAAAGATCGAGTTAGATCGATTTCACAAGGAGGGGTTCCGGACCTCGCTGCGTGAGCGACCACTGCTGTCTGCCCGCAGATCTCTACGAAAAGCATCCAAGAGGCCTAGCGAAATAACAGCCGTTACACCAGCCCAAAGCAATTCGCCCTTGACCACCGCCATGACGGTCGCCACTAGCCAAATCAGCGCCAAGAAGGCCATCCAATAACGAAGCGGTTTCAAGTGATCCTCATCAAGTTCATTCGACGTCCGAAAAGTATAGAGCGATCAACAAGCGCCGACTTCCCGGCCGAATAGGAATGCTGAGCCAACGGAGGTAGATGCTCTCCCGACCCCCTTTACGGCGAGACCGGCCTTCAAGCCGCTTCCTATCAATCCTTCGCCGATTCGTTCGACCAGGAGTCCTCCGGAGGTAGCAATACCGGCAGCCTTGCCACAACCGACTTCCGCAGTCTTGTGGATGACGTTGTGAGCAGTATCAATCGCACGCTGGATCTGATCTTCAACCCATCCGAAGTCGGGTGCGAGGCCTTTGGTGTTAGAGCTGTGACTAGACCGCATATTGCGAAGGATCCCTTCGAGCCTCGTCACCCCTTTGCGCAATTCGCCGAGCGCCTTCTTCTTCCTAGCCTTGTACCTTTCACGATTTTCTTGAGCACACCCTCGTTTGGTCGCGGGCCCTGCACATTCGCCGTTCAAGTCGAAGGAGTTGACCGGGTCCTGATTGGCGTAGTCATATGGATTTGCCGAGCCTCCAAATACAGGATCAGGGGAAAGGAAGCGCCCGAGAGCCGGTACGTAGCTTCTGGCACCCATCTGGATGACCCCGGAGGAAAGTTCGGTCCGGCGCTGTCTACCTCCAAGCCATCCGAATCGGCCGGCGTTGCCAGCGGTCGGGTTCCCAAACTCGTCGAAGACAAACGTTGCTTTCAGAGAGGTTGCAGATGAGCTGAGTGCAGCCGATGCTGCCACATCGCCATGCAGGTTCGTCAACTCCAACTCGACTTCTTTACCGCTTTCCTGGATCGCCGCAAGTTCGCCGCCGATGCCGCCGATGCTCCGAGTCCATACGGAGCCGCGCTGGGTCCAAGCTGGCGAGTCTCCGGGACCCGCGTAGTGGAAGACTTCGATCCCTTCGAGGCCGCCGGCCTGTAGGCGCTGGCGCTGGCGAAGGGTGGCGTCGAGCTGGAACGTATTAGTAACGCCATTCTGGGACTGAGTGGCGACCATGTCGTTGCTGAAGTAGGTGGTCGACAGAGCTTTTCCTCCGGCGAGTTCGGCAGGGAGGTTTTTGATCCGCCCGAAATCGTCATAGGTCAAGCCGGTGCTGAGAAGACGGTCAGCAGTGTCGTAGCTGTATTTCTTCGGCGTCCCGCCGGAGCTGGAACAAACCGATCCGACACCGGGGATGGTCGTCATTTCTTCCCGGTTGGAGTCTTTGTCGTATTTGTAGGTGCGGGTGGTGCAGCTTCCGCCGGTCGGCGTTTCCCGCGCGGTGGTGAGTCGACCCAGCTTGTCGTAGGCGTATTCGTCTTTGCCCAGATTGCCGGATTCGAGCAGGATCTGGCCACTGATCGAGCGTTCGACGGCAAAGTTCAGCCAGTTGCAACTAGCGCCGCAGCTACCCGTCTTGGTGTAGGTGAGAGCACTCGGCGCGCCCGTCTCGTCATAAGCCGTTTCAGCGGTAAGCCCGTTGGGAAGACCACGGGATACGAGCTGGCCATCGGCGTTATAGCTGGCGGTAAAGGTTCCAGCCGCTGAATCCTGGAGTTCGACCAGGAGGCCGGTGACAGAGTCATAGCCCATCGTCTGGGTCCCCTTGCCGTCATTGACGGTCGCGGGCCGACCAAAATAGTCGTAGGTCGTAATTGCTTCGTTTCCGTCGGCGTCTTTGTAGGTCGTCGGACGGCCTAGGAGGTCGTAGGCAACCGTGGTGGCCTGGGTATCGCAGCCAGGTTCAGATGGCGGGCAGACGATCTGCTGGCTAGTCGGCATACCGTTCGTGGTGCTGTAGAGGGTTTCCACCTTCGGCACGGCGGCACCACCCCCAGTGACTTCGCTGGTTTTCTGACGACCCGCTTCGTCATAGGTCTTGAGGATTTTGCGGGTTTCTCCGCCAGGCGGAGCTTCAGTCACTTCGAGTGGCTCGCCAAGCTGGTTGTAGGAGAGGAATCGTTTGATCGGCAGTGACGGCTGTCCTGAAGTCCCAGGCTGGGCTGCTGGTTCGATTTTGCAGGGAAGCCCCGCGTAGAGTTTGCTCCCGCATTCGCCACCGGGTATCGAGCCGTCCTTGCTGTAGTAGACGACCTTCGTAGTCCCGGCACCGCCTCCCCCTGCGTTACTCGGCTGACGCATCTCAGTGGGCAGGCCGGTGCTTGCGTCATAGACCGTCTTGCTGATCACGTTCAGACCGGTCGGGTCTGAGATGGTTTCCGTCGGGGCTCTGAGCGTCCAGTCATAGCGGTATTCGACCGTGCGCTGGTCGGGGTCGGTACCGACCCCGGGGATGCTTGCGCTGGTGGTTTCCCGGGTCGGCAGGTGGGGCTTCGGATTTGACGGACTCCAGGTGCAGGTTCCGCATTCGTCGTACTGAACGGTCTTGTGGAGGCGTGCTTCGGTTTCCGTTCCCGATTCGAGGCGGACTTTATGCAGGGGCCCAAGTTCTTCCTGCATCTCGGTCCCGTCGGGGGAGAAGACCATCATCGTCTCAAGATCGTGTGAGCGTTCGACAGATTCCGAGCCGGCAGCAAGAGCACGAAGGCGATTCTGGGCGCTGAGTTCGCGGACGACGTTGCCGTACTGGTCGGTTTCGCTGGTCGTGATCGAAGCGCCGGTGGTGCCGGCACCGGGGGGCGTCGCGGTGTTGACCGCGAACCCTTCGGAATCCATGTAGTAGATCGTCGCCCTCGAGTAGCTGGTCGCGGGTTCGGCCGGGACTTCGCTGGGCGGGAAGATCGCCGTCGCGTCAACAGGGATGTCGGTCTGCCCCCAGGTCGCAACTGCCGACCCGCTTAGGTCATAGGGACCACCGCTGCCAATCGGCACTTCGTAGCGAATCGAGGTTTTGGCCGTGGAGGGAGAAGTCAGCGTCGGCCGGCTTACCTGGCGCAGTCGGGAGATGCCGGTTTCGCCGTCGGTCCCGCTGGTGTATTCGAGGGTCCACGGTTCCTCGCCGCGCGGCGTGACTTTGCGGAGCTTGCCGCTTTCATAGGTATACGTTTCCCTCATCAGCGTCGCGGAGATACGCGGGTCCCACTGCTGGATGAGCCTGCCGCTGGTGTCATAGGCATATTCGCTGACGGTCCAAGGACCGCCGCTGAAACCCGGAGCGAAGTACTTGATCCTCGCGAGTCGATCACCGTAGGCTTCCGGCGCGCTCCATTTTTTCGCGTTTTCGTAGACGAATTCGAGCGCTTTGCAGCCCTGGTTGCTAATCGCTTCTGCTTCGGTACTACAGGAGATGCCCGTAGTGGTCGGGGCGATCACCATCTTCAGGCGCTTCTGACCGCCGACGAACTGGTAGACGAGCTTGGTGGAGTTCGAGCTGGCGCCGGTCTGGGTGATCGAGACCGGCACGTATTCCGATCCGCCGCTCTGGTTTTCGAAGGTCGTCTGGTTTCCGCCCGGATCGGTCAGGACCAGCTGGCTGGCGCCCTGGGCGCGCAGGGTGACGCCGGTCAGTTCAGGCGGGGTGACGTAGGTTTCGCCTTCCTTTTCAAAGGCGATTTCATAGCCTTCTGACGCGGTCAGCATCGCGTAGTCGAACCCGAAAGTTTCGCCTTCGATCGTTTCGCTGTAGTGGACGATCTTGATGTTCTGCCATTCAGATCCGCCGGCCTCTTCCACCGGGACGGTCGGCTTCCAGCCCTGACCGAGGACCGTGGTCTCCCCGGTCGCGCCCGGTTCGCGGGTGTTGTAGGTGCGGCTGAAGGAGAGGCTCGACTTGAAGCCGGCAATGCTCACGTCTTGCCTGGAGATGTTCAGGTTGCCGGTCAGCAGATCAAGCGTTCCCGGGCCGACCGGGGCGGTGGCGTCTTTGGCTCCGCCAAGCTTGCGGTTCACCTTTGCTTCCACCGGGGCCGAGTAGCCTTCGATGCCAGGAGCGCCGTCGAAGATGGCGCGGACCTGGATCGAGCCGCCAGTTTCTTTCAGCGATTGGGCCGCATGGGCGGCGTCGAAATACAGCGGATTGCTGACCCGTGCTGCTTTCTCTGATTCGGTCAGTGCAAGCGGCCAGGCGCTCGGCTGTTTGCCTTCCCCGTTCCGTATGAGTTCGAGCGGGATGTCTTGGAAGAGTCCGGTTTTGCCGACCCGGTACTGGTAGCGGACCCCGGTGGGGTTAGCGGCTTCCGCCGACCAGGTCGACTTCAGCTTGAGGCGTCGGGCGGTGGTCGTTCCTTCCCCCGGCGAGACGAGCTTGCTGGTCGTTGGTGCAGCGGGGATGTATTGGACCGCAAGGTAGGGCTTTTTCCCCGTCGGAGCGGTGCTTGATTCCCACTCGACCCGCCGTTCGATGCAGCAGCTGCGGTTTTTCTCGTCGGGGAGCATCGAGAGCACCCCATAGTTCGGGGTCGCACCACTGAGCCAGTTCTGGACGAGCAAGGTGAGAGCGGGGTCGCTGAAGGTCCACGGACCCGGGCCACTGCCGCGCGATGCCGAGGTGACGCTGGCGACACTTTCGGCGTAGTCGCCGCCGGGGGTGGTCCAGTCCTTCGCCGGTCCGGTGCCTCCCGCCTCGACCCAGTTGACGCTACTAGTCCAGCTCTTGGTGACCCGATAGAGATTGACTGCGGTCCAGTTTTTGGGTTCTTTGCCTTCCGCCGTGTTGAGCCCGATCGTGGCCGAGGAGATCGAGGCGCCTTTCGGGATCGAGGAGAGGTTGAACTTCAAGAGGCTCCTGGCGTATTCGTCAGCTCCGCTTGAGACGTAATTGGCCTTGTCGACGAGATAGGCGAAGCCGCTGCCGCCGCATCGATTTACCTTGTCCGCGCTAACGAGCACGCAGTCAAGTTCGGGGGAAGGGATGGTTTTGCTCGGGTCGAGGGTCACCGGCCAGGAGCGGCCGGCGTCACCCAGCCATTCGGGATCGGCGGCGACCGTGAGCATCCAGCTTCCATCGCCCGCGGGCTCAAGGCCGTAAGAGACAGCATCGGCGGGAGCCAGAGCGCCGGCTGCGTCGACCATGACCGGCGCCGGAATGACCACGACGGTCTGCTGATCCGCGGTCTCGAACCTGATCGAGCCATCTCCGGCGCTGATCGGCGTCACCCCTGCGGAGGCATCGAGCCGGAAGTGGTAGCTGGAAGGCGCCGTGGAATCGTTGAGGATGATGTCCTCCTTGACTCCGTTCGCGAGACCGGAGTACTGGAGTTCGGCGGCACCCCCGGCGGCTTCATAACTCGCGCCCCCTTGAGTCACTTCGGCGGGAGCGACGCCGATGCCGACCGGCATGTCGGAGACCCACGCATCGCCCACCGACAGCTTCGCGGGGGTCTGATCGAGATCCTCCGGCAGGAGCAGATCGAAGCTGTTGTCTCCGTTGACAATGTTCCCGGCAGCGGTTTCATGCAGCTCCTGCCCGATGGGCTCCCAGTCTCCTTCTTCGTCTCGAAAGTTGACCGGCGCTTGGTAGAGGCGGGTTTCCAGCTCGCCGTTCGAGAGCTCGAAGGTGCGGGAGGTGGCGGTGCGCTTCTCGATGACCTCTGACAGGACTTCCGGCGCTGGAGTGGCGGCGGCTTCCCCGGCTCGGTCCTCTCCGCTTGCGGTGCCGAGGCCGAACACGAACAGCGCCAGGAGGAGCGTGACGCAGACAGCCGCCGAAACGACCTGGCGGACGCGCCGACCTCGCATATGGACCTCGTTCAGGCCAAGCCTGGCCGCGTTGCGCTTCCTGTTCACCGCTCCCCCTGTCGTTAGGTATTGGACGATGCAGGGAAGTGACCCCTGGCTAACGGCGGGTACCCAACAGGAACAGGCGAAGTTTTGGAATACCGAGAATTAGCGTTAAATCTGGCTAAGCGGTTTTCGGACACCGTGTCTATCAGGAAATCCACCTCTAGACATGAGCGTGAGACCGCAAGAACTCCCGCATTAGACACAGTGACCCGTGGAGGCCTTGGCTCACTGTTTTGCCGAAAGTTCGGAGCCGAACCCGCGCTTCACCTCTCCTGCTGATGTAGGGAGGACGGAAGTCGAGAAAGCAAAACCTACGCGACCCCCTGCGTCGGAGACTCATAACCGAGGAGTGATGCCGTCATACGAAACGTCTTCGCTCCTTCCGCCTGACGCGCCGCCATCTCCACTTCAACTTCACCGATCCGCTCGTAGGCGACCCGCAGCGCATCGTTGACGTCCTCCCAGCCCTGCTCGTCCACGTCTAGTTTCATCGTGATCAAGGTCCGCTCCGGTCGCCGGTCGAAAGTGCCTGCCTCCATCGCGTCGGCTGCCCGGCGGCTGACTTCGTTCATAGCGTTGATGCTGATGCCGGCTCGGATCGCCTTTCCGAGGCTTTTCCAGTCGGGGGTGTCTAGGAGCATCCTCGTCGTCGCCCGATACCGGGTCTTCGTGGCGCCCCTGACCTGTTCTTTGTCGACCACCTCGACGCACTTCAATTTGAGCAGCTCCTTGGTGTGGTAGCTGACGTTCGAGAGCGGCTCATCGAGCATGTCCGACATTTCTCGCGGGCTCGCGCAGATGTCGCTCAGGATGGCGATTATCTCCGTCCGCAATGGGTGGTTGAGCGCTTGCGCCAGTCGCTTGTCAAGGCGTGGCACTCGGCCAGTCTTCGGCCGCTTCTTTTTGCTGGGGGGCACGGTCTCCATTCCTTTCGGTCGGGTCAACATTGGCCGATGAAAGGAGAGTATTAACGCTTTCTTGACTTAACTAGAACAGGATGCTGGATTGGTCGAGGCGCCCTAAGCAATCCTACGAGCCGGTTCCCATCCGACTCGTAGGAAGGGGGTGAAGGGCATGACCATGAAGCGCGTCGACGCGACGGTTCCGGCCGTCTCGATCACCAAGCAGGGCTAATTCCCCGGCGGGCGCCCTGGCAGGTATGTCAGGGCGCCCGCTCTCGGGTTCGACCTGGGCGAGGGCATAGGCTCCACAAAATGCAGACCAATGATCCGGCGTTCCTGGCCTATGAGGCGCTAGCGTCGATCTACAACAATTTCACCCACGCAAACGACTACGAGATGTGGGTCGGCAGAGTCCTACTCCCGGAGCTAGAGCGGCGGGGATTGCCGGTGGGTGGCAAGGTGCTCGATGTCGCTTGTGGCACGGGCCGCGCCTTCGCCCCTCTCCTGCGACGCGGTTGGCAGATCCACGGTTGCGATTTCTCGCCCGCGATGCTCGAGCTGGCCGCTCAGGAGGGAGGGTCGGAAGTTGCTCTGCAGCTCGCGGACATGCGTCTGCTGCCGACTATCGACTCCTTCGACCTTGTCCTCTGCCTGAACGATTCGGTCAACTACCTGTTGGGAGACGACGATCTGTCGATCGCGCTTGCAGCGATGCGTCGCAATCTGGGCGACGGCGGCCTGCTGCTGTTCGACGTCAACACCCGCCTTGCCTACAGCAACTTCCATGAGGAGGAGCGAGAGATCACATACAGAGGCGCTCGGTGGCGCTGGCGCGGACGCGGAGAGGTCTCTCCGAGGATCTACGAGTCCAGCATCGAGGGTGACGGTATTCCCATCGTTATGCACCGAGAGCGATTCCGGCCGCTGACTGAGGTTCGTGAAGCGCTGGGTGCGACTGGCCTGACTTGCGTAGCCGCACTCGGCATGAAGGAGGTCGAGGGGACGGCCGTCCTTCGCGACCCGCCCGACGAAGGTGAGCACTACAAGGTGGTCTTCATCGCCCGTCCCAGCCAAGGCGCTTGAGGCCTAATAGCTGGAGCGACCCGGTGGTCTCGGACATCATCTCCCGAGAAAGCAACCGGTAAACTTCGGGTCCGCGGATGGGGCAGCGCTTTTCGGTTCGAGAAGGGGTTGCAGTCGCGGGTTCGACCCCCGTCGTCCGCTTTTCCGTGAGCGTTCGCTCTCTCATCGCGGTTCTCGGCGTGCTGGCCGTCGTCGGCCTGCTCGTCTTCGGCCTGGCCAGCAAGGGGTCCTCCGGCGTCGCCGTTGGGGACCCGGCGCCGACGGCTGCGCTGCCCAAGCTCGAAGGCGACGGCTCGCAGTCGCTGGCCGCCTACCGGGGGCGCTGGGTGCTGGTCAACTTCTGGGCCTCGTGGTGCCCCCCATGCCGGGCCGAGGCCCCGGCCCTGGAGGAATTCCAGCGCCGGCTCCACGGGCCCCGCTTCACCGTGCTCGGAATCGACTCCCGTGACCTCAGCGACGACGGCCGCGCCTTCGTTCGCAGGTACGGCCTCAGCTACCCGCAGCTGCGCGACGCCGACGGCGACGTCAGCCACGACTACGGGACGACGGGCCTGCCGGAGAGCTACCTCGTCGACCCGCAGGGGACGGTGCGGCTGCACTCGGTCGGCCAGGTCGACGAGGAGTACCTGCGAAACGAAGTGGAACCGCTGCTGTCGGGAGGCAAGGGGTGATGGCGCGGGTGGTCGCGCTCGCCGCGCTGGCGCTGGCGCTACTGGCGCCCGCCGCCGTCGCCGCGGAGCGGGCCTCGCTGACCGAAATCGAAAAGCAGGTGATGTGCCCCGTGTGCGGCACGCTCCTGCAGCTGGCCGAATCGCCGCAGGCGCAGCGCGAGCGGGTCTTCATCGACCGCCTGATCGCCGAAGGCAAGACCGAAGCGGAGGTCAAGGACGCGCTGGTGGCCGAGTACGGCGACGAAGTGCTGGCGCTGCCGCCCGGCTCGGGCTTCAGCCTCTCCGCCTACCTGGTCCCAATCCTCGCCTTCCTGATCGCGGCGGCGGCGCTGGCGGTCGGGGTGCTGCGCTGGCGCCGCGCGGGCGGCGGAGACGGTCCCGCGCCACAGCCAGCCGGCCCTAGCGGTGAGGACTCCGAGCGGCTCGACGCCGACCTCGCCCGCTACGACCTCTGACCGACGACGATCGCGCCCAGGCTCGGGACCGGCAGGCGGTGAATCGCGCGTCGCGCCTGGCGGTCAAGACCGTCGCCCGGTGCGGCCGCGATCGTCGCGTCGGCCTGGGCGGCGACCGCCAGGCAGGCGGCCGGCTCGCCGAGGACCGGCGGGGCGACGAGCACCACCAGCTCGTAGGCGGCGCGGAGCTTGGCGACCATGTGGGCGAAGCTCTCGAGGCCGAGCAGGGTCCCGGCCTTTGTCGCCGGCCGCCCGCCGCAGACGCAGACCAGCTGCCCGGCGGCGCCGGTCGCCGGCCCGGCCAGGGCCACCGGCTGCAGGATGTCGGTCGGCTCCGCCTCCCAGCGCAGGTACTCGTGCAGGCCTGGGCTCGGGGCCAGGCCGACCTGCGCCGCCAGCCGCGGCCGCGCCAGGTCGCACTCGACGAGGATCGCCACCCGGCCCGCAGCGGCGGCGGCCGAGGCGAGGGCCGTGGCCGCGATTGCCGGCTCGTCCCCCTCCCCCGCCACCGCGACCACCCGCTGCTCCGCCAGGCCGACCAGGGGCTCGCGCAGGGCCTCGAAGTCGCGGCCGGTGAGCGCCCAGGCCCGCGTCGCCTCGGCCGGCCCGGCGATCTCCGCCAGGACCGGGAGCCTGCTGCGGCGCAGCATCACATCCGCTCGGGCGCCGAGATCCCCAACAGCCCCAGCGCGGCGGCGATCGTCCGCTTGGTCGCCAGGCAGAGCGCCAACCGCGAGGCTTCGACTCCCTCGCCCTCGGCGCCGACCACCTGGCAGTCGCGGTAGAAGGCGTGGAAGTCGGCCGCGACCGCGGTCGAGTAGGCACAGATCCGGTGCGGCGCGCGGCGCGC
>Ga0164302_10000359_pt1 | contig 12652 bp, 10 predicted proteins | sample Whisoiple_202_MG_FD_109714 | JGI IMG/M metagenome (GOLD analysis project Ga0164302, IMG submission 109714) | Soil microbial communities amended with pyrogenic organic matter from upstate New York, USA - Whitman soil sample_202_MG | ecosystem: Environmental > Terrestrial > Soil > Agricultural... | reverse complement strand
TAGATAGGCTTCCTACAATGTATCAACAGTTCAAAGATATCAATGGAATTGATATATCTAAAGATAAAATGGAAGTTGGACCGACAGCTCATTATTCAATGGGTGGTGTTGTAGTAGACATAAAATGTAGAACAAAAATAAGGGGATTATTTGCAGTTGGAGAAGTAATAAGTCAAATTCACGGTGCAAACCGTCTAGGTGGAAATTCCCTTCTTGATACGCAAGTTTTTGGAAAAATTGCTGGGAGCGAAGCAGCCAAACTAGCAAAGGAAGTAGCAGCAGCAGTAAAAGAAGAAAAACTAGGAGAAGGAGGAGGACAACAGAACTTTACTGATAAGAAAGAATTGTTAAATAATGGAATCTTTGTGGTTAAAGACCCACTTTCATTTCGCAATGAAATACAAAAAGTAATGAAAGAGAATGCCGGAATAATAAGGGATGAGACAAGACTCCAAAATGGTTTGAAAAGAATTTTAGAATTAAAAGAGAAATTTTATTCCAAAGATAACATTTTAAAAAATTTTAAAATTGATGATGAAAATATTATACTATCATTTGAAGTAAAGTTCTCGCTTATAGTTTGTGAAGCCATAATAAGAAGTGCTATTATGAGAAAGGAAAGTAGAGGAGCACATTATAGATCTGATTTTCCAGAACTAGATGATGAAAAATGGAAAGTAAACATTTTTTGCAGTAAGGAAGGAGGAGGAGAAGAAATACATCAAGAAGGTCAAAAAGAATCTGCTGCAGAAAAAGGTGGTGATAAGATGATATTGTTCAAAGAACCTGTTAAAGAAATCAAAGGACCATTGGCAGAACTGATTCAAGCTTATAGAAAAGCAGAACATCATCGTGAATTTGAATAAGTAGACAAATTACTGAAGGACAGTTGATGATATACACTGTCAAAGAATCACGCTTTTAAAATTTATATTTTATATTATTTTATAATAATACTCTAAAGTTAGAGATGAACAATTAATACAAAGGATTGAAAACAAAGAAAAGTATTGTTAGTGCATTTTGCCACACATTTTGAAAAATAGTTATCTATGTATGATTTTTAATAAATTGTATGAAATTTTGACTACTAAGGAGAAGTAGAATTCATAGTAGTAATCAGGTTGCTGGAATTTATCTACCACCAAAGCAAAGAACCTTTCTACAATGCCTTCGTAAGATACAGATCGACAAATCTTCTATCCCTGACATCCGTTTAAGCTTTACATACAATCATCTACAGTCTATCCTATCAGCAGATTCTCCTCAACTTTGATAAAAAATATAGATGTTCAAAGTAACAAAGGCATTACATTACATGATATTGATCTAAAAGACCACGTAGTAAAAACAACTGTGCATAATACCAATACTGTGTCTGTGATAGTTGCATGTACTCATAATCCTATACCAGTAGATATGTTTGGACTTGTAAAACTTTCAGGTAGTATAACAAGGTGTAAGACCGATTGTAGCTGCTAGTTAATGAATATAATACTAAATCTTATTCTATCACTTTTATACTAGGAATTCAGATTCAAAATATAAAACTAGATGAAAAATAGTTGGAAACAACAATCGAGTTTTGTGTTCTCATTGGAGGAACTATTGGCTTTGCAACCATTTTTGGAACATGCCTTGCTAGATTGATTTGAAAGCAGAGGTATGGAAAAGACATTAGCAAAGGTTGAAAACAGTTTTTAAAGTTACTGGGATAAATGCAGAAAGATTGGATATTTTGCTCATTAAACTATTTCTTCTACCCATGGCTATCCTTCAGAACAAACCTTCTGTAGAATTTGGTATAGATCTTGTAAAAGACTTGTTTGCAAACGAAATTCATGAGGTTTCTTAGTAGAAAGACAGAGTAACATATTAGGAAGTATATTCATTCACAAATTTTCAATGTAAAACTTCTATGTATAATGATTACTTTACAACCATAACAGTACAATGTGAATATGTCACTACTGAGGAAGCAGTACTTCCCAATAACAACTTCTTAAATCCAATCCTTCCTCTAGTCCCCATTACAATCAAATCTATTTGTTTTTCTTCTGCATATTCTAATATGACATAATCTACTGGTCTTGGACTATTAATTAACTCTATATGTAATTGAACGTTATTTTCTTTTGCTTGTTGATTAAAGTTATCAAGCCACGATTTGGCATCTTCCATGCCTTTGTTTGTTTTTCTTGATTTTTCTAATATGTCCTCTTCTTTTAAATGATCTGATTCAGGGATTGATGTGACGGTAATAGCATAGATACTAGCACCTAATGATGATGATTGTGCTAAATCTAAAGCATATTTAGCAGCTTTAAACGAATGCTCTGAGCCATCTATTGCAACCAATATTTTATGAAATAATGGCGTATTATCAGATGCCGATGACGAGAGTGGTTGGGTTTGTGACATTATCCAAATACAATTATTTCAAATCTTATTTATAACTATAACAATATCTATCAATTTCCATTTGAAATTATTATAATATGTTACAAACTGAAATGATTCGTCTTTTTATTTTTTAACCGTGGTCATTTATTTCAACTATATTTGAGTTCAATTCATAGCATAATTATTATTTAGTTTAGAATTTAGAATACAATAGACAATCCATCTTGAATTAATTGTTTAATAAAAATTATATATATTAGATCTCTTGCATAATTAGACGGGTATAAAAATTTTGCAAATTATTAATGAATATTGATAAGATTTACAAACAATAATGCTAAATTCATCTAGTCCCGGACCTGATTATAGAAATTTTGATAATGGTGCTAATTATGCAAGAGATCTACTGATGATTACAAAACAACTTCTTATCCAAAGCTAAATCTATAATTAAAATATAATTACCTGTAATTATAAAACTTTATTTTCATTTTCCATCATTTAGTTTTACATTCATATCCTTTTGATGGTAACGTGTCCAACATCTGATTAGTAGTCAAAATTGCATGTACAAACGTGGTCCATTGACTTCATTTACAGAATGCATACCTTCAGGACTAAAAGCAGCAATTGCATCCTTTATGAGGGTAACGTGATAGCCAAGCTCCATTCCAAAGCGAGCCGTGCTTTCTATACACGTGTTAGCTACCATACCGACTATATTGATTTTTTCTATTCCCCGTTGCTTTAATTGTGCATCCAAATCGGTATTGGCAAAGCCAATCTGTCCCCAATGCTCAAGTGCCACTAAATCACCCTGGTGAGGACCAAATTCAGGGTGAAACTCGCCACCCCAAGTGCTAGCTGCAAAGTCCTGGTCCTCATTTGCTTTGATTTGTGATGGATTCATATGCTTCCATCCTTTGTAATCGCCTTCCTTCCAGCGATGATGAGGAACAATAATGACTTTAATATTCGCTGTTCGAACAGCCGCAATTAATTTGGGCATGTTTTCATAAAAACCGATCGCATTTTGCTGTATCTATTGTTCTTTCATAGAGCTTGCCTCCTTTGCTCATAAAATCATTGTAGGGATCTACTATCAGCAAAGCAGTATCGTTTGCAGAATAAAAAAAATGTATGTTTCTATTATGTAGTCGTGAGCTTATAAAAGAGGTCATACTAAGGAAAAACTGGATTTACATTTTGTTATTTCTCAAGTTGCAAGATAAAGTTCAGCGAGCTGCAATTGAAGGAATTGACGGGAGATTTGAACACTCCTGAAGTCAAAGGAGAATTATATGCAGCATGGGTTCATGCATTTTTATGGATTTGTATCGATATATAAAATTTGAATTAGTTGAAGAGGAAAAACTTCTAAAGTAGAGAAAGAAATCAAATCTTTTTATTTTGTAATGTAAAAGGATAAAGGATTATAGTGGGAGGCAATATTTAGATAATGACTTTCTATAAAAAGGCTAACATGATTTATCATTATAATTCTAACATTTTCTTATAAAACGACGCATAGGCAGCATGTAGTTCTGCTTTGCTTGTGTCATTATTTTCCAAAGCCTTGCCAGCTAAGTCGAGCTGATCATTTAAGGACTGATTGACATGCTCTTTAAACTTGTTTCGGAATGAATTATGATCAACGGTTTTCTTTTGTTCTAATCGCTTAACAAAGTCATCATATCTTTGTATTGATTTTTCGAATTTATCAAAATCATTCATTATGTCTTTTGTAGATTTATACAATAAAAATGATTAGTAATTCTTTATCTATTTCATACGAATATCTTATTTATTTGAATGTTGTTATTGTGATAATTTTTTTCAATGGGTAATGAACAAGATTATCTAAAACATGTAGTTCTAACTCATAAAATAAACCAACATATCCGTCAAAAGATAATTTTAAAAAATAATTAATTTTTTATGGTCATTTAGATAGTTAGTAAAAATTAATACAAGTTCTTATTGTAAGAGCATTTGATGGTCTACTACTATTCTAGTACAATTTTTATAACACTATTTATTTTACAAGGGAGCATTCTTTTTACCTTAATATATTTTCTAATTTATTCAATTAAATCAATAAAAAAGGTACCAAAACTGTTACCTATTACAAATTTGCAAAATATTTCTTTTCCTACGGTAAGTATAATTCTTCCCGCCAGAAATGAAGAAAAACACATAGAAAAATGTCTTGATAGTCTGATAAAGCAAGAATATGACAATTATGAAATAGTTGTTATTAATGATTCTTCTTCTGATAATACGAACCAAATAATTAAAAGGTTCAGCATAACTTATAACAATATAACTCATATTAATGCACAACCAAAACCAGAAGGATGGACTGGCAAGAATTGGGCTTGTTATCAAGGTTATCTTCAATCTAAAGGAGATCTTTTACTCTTTACTGATGCAGATACTATTCACCACCCTTCAACAGTTTCTTTAGCCGTAAATTATTTATTGTCAGAGAAACTTGATACTTTCACTGCAATACCTGAGACATTAGCAAATGATTTTTGGACAAAAAGTACTTTACCATTATTTTGGATATTTTCAGTAGCCAGGTTTTCTGCATTAAAAGCGAACGATCCTAAAACAAAAGTAGGGTATTTCTTTGGAAGTTTTTTTATAATAACAAGAAAAGCGTATGAAATTGTAGGTACACACAAATCAGTTCGACATGAAATTGTAGAAGATGCAGAATTAGGAAGAAAAGTTAAGGAACAAGGTTTCAGACTCAAAGTTGTTCATGGCGAAAATTATATTAAAGAAGTATGGGCAAGAGATTCTTCCTCTTTATGGCATGGATTACGAAGAATTATGATTCCGCTATATAAAAAAGAGAAATTAAAAGCAATTATGATGGTTATTTCAACGTTTGTTCTGATCCTATTTCCTATAATTATGTTACCACTGTCAGTTATAAATACCATAGATGGAAAAATGGAAACCAAAAGCGTAATTATATTATTTCTATCAATTATGTCTATCCTTTTAATAGTAATAAATAATGTTTTACAGTTAAAGTATTCAGTATTGCAAAACTTTTCGTATTGTCTGGGTTTTCCTTTATCTTGTCCTTTTATATTTGTTGCATTTCTTTCATCAATTATCTGCGCAGATAAAAAAGACATTGTAAAATGGAGAAATAGAAAATACTCATTCAGAGTATAAAAAACGTAAGTTTATTGTATATAGTGATCATATTTCTTTAAATTTTCGTTTAATTATCAACTATATTATTTAACATTCTGTATTGAATTCCCTAGATTCTCTTTGTTACTCACTTAAATACTTTTACAAAATAATAATAACAAAATTTAATTGTAATGTATGTGCTTGAAGATTGACATGAATCTTGAAAATACAAGATATTTTAGTTAGATAACATATATTATATTAAGAATAATATATTTATCATAAATAAATACGAAATAAAATCAATATACTTATTTTTTGAATTGTAAAACTTTTTGATCGTATCTATTTCTTTTTATGAGTAAAGCCATTTCAACTGCGCCATGAATTGCTTTAACTATGTCTTTGTACATCTGAGAACTTTTCTCTACTTCTTTTACTTCTTCTTTTTCTGTTTGATTATAATTATTATTAAAAGACTTACTCAAACTAGCCATCATTACATTATAATTATTCTCGGTATCTTCGGCATACCATCCTCTTGTCCAGCCTACAAAGGGAAATTTACCAAATACAAAACCCAATTGAGCCCAGAAAGACATTAGTTCTCCTGCAACATGTTGAACATTATCTTGGCCTCCAGTGATTATAAAAGATGCCACCTTATCTCTAATAAGATATCTATTATGTGTAATAGTTTGGTTTTGAACACAGTTCATCCTTTGAATCATTTTATAATATAATGAGCTAGCACTTCCCCATCTTATTGGAGTAGCAATTAAAACTACATCTGCCCATAGAATTACTTTTTCATAAATTTGAATCATTTGATCTTCTTTATCTCTCTCTGAAATAGAACAAGGAAAAATACACGCATTGGCATTTTTTGAATAGTATCCTTCGCAATGATTAAACTCTAAATCTCGAAGTTTAATCATAACAGTTTCAGTGTCTAAAACCTTTCTTGCATACTTTAAAGCAAATTGTAATGCATCTTCAGATGTGCTTTGACGAGGTGCAATCTTATCATTTGCGTTAGTAGTAGATATTCCAAGAATATTTATTTTTTTATCATCTACTGAAAGTATCTTATCTTTTGATTTATGTATTAGAAATTTATCAACAACTTTTTCCAGTTCTGAATATGCTTTATGTGGTTGAAATATTTTTTGCCATTTGCTGAGGGGATATAATTTACATATATCTTGTCTTCTATTTCTCTAACCTCATAAGAATTAACACTGTCACCTCCTTGATGAGGGGATTTGCCATCTTTAACTGAATACTTCCATCCATGCCAAGGACAAGTGACTATATCTTTATCTAAAAATCCTTTACTAAGTGGCCCTCCTTTGTGTATGCATGTATTAGAGATAGCATAGAATATTCCATCAATGTTAAAAACAGCTATTTCTATATCTTCTCCTTCAGCAGTTTTAATGGAAAAACTTTTAGACTTTCCAATTGATATTTCCGAACTTAAGCATATGTAGCGATATGATTTGTTATTATTATCGGGTCCATCTATGAATGAATCAATTTTCATTTTTATGTTATAAGTAACTGCCTATAAAAATCCCCATTAATTTTTCAATTGCAAGTTACAACGTAAAGCCTTCCGAAGACCTCCATGTTCTCCTCAATATAATTTTAACAGTTTATCACTAACAAAATATTCAAGTTATGCGGTAATAGATAAAATGGTATTTGTTGAAACCAAATATAGTGGTGATGATAAATCCATATCTTGATTAATTTAGAATGTATGGTGCCAGAAACCGGCAAACTATTTGAAATAAAGACATACATAAAAAGGAACGTTAAAGCAGAAAAAACTTAAAAAACATTTTCTTACATTAAACAGAGAAGAATTATTTTTGCTCAGGGATATGTTGAACCAATATCTTGACAAACATTTTGACAAGGATAAAAAATGGTATACTAAAGGAAGACCATTATCTGATGGTGATGATGGCGGTGGTGATTGCACAACCTACTGAATTATATCCCATGTCAAAGATAAACTTCACATATCTCAAAACCAATCATCATTAACATCACTCATAGATTATTTGTTATGCGATATCTACTAGTTTGACCTAATAGGTCATATACATGGCTAAAAATGGAAACATGTCTTAAACTGTTATAATGCTAAATAAAAATATCATATTTAGAATCATGGCTAAGATTCATATTTAAATATATATTTTACTCTATAAATGTATGAGCAATAAAGATGCTGAAAAAGAAGAAATGAAAGACGAAGCTCACGAAATAGAAGACACTGAACAAGATGAACAGGACGATGAAAATAAAAAAGATGTTGATTATCAACAAGAATAGATCTCTTTTACAAATAATATCTTATAAAACACAAAAGAAATTGTGACATTTCTATAATTAATCAACTAATAAATTAAAAAAGCAGAAGATATGTCTTTAACGATATGAATAGAACGCTAAAATACATGATTTATATAAAAAAATAACAAAATTTAAAAGATCAATACTTTTTGTGCCCCATTTGCTTCTATCAGTGGGATTACTGCCGGTCCTCGCCCACCTAAAGGCGACTTTATTGATATAGAATCAAGTGATTGCCAGGCTAAGTTGATACCTATTTTATTTTCATAGATTTTCAATAATCTAAACCATGGCTTTTTGAAAGCATTTAGTCGACTCCATTCCTGAAACCTTCTATGACAAGTAGAACTTGAACCATACTTTTTGGGAAGCATTTTCCACTGACATCCTGTTCTAAGGACATACGGAATACCATCAAGTACTTTTCTGTATTTCCCTATTGGTCTACCCACCGTCTTGGATGATTTCTGCATCGGGAATATGCTCTTAATCTCATCCCAGAGGTTGTCTGAAATCATGACCAGTAGGATTCTTCCTTTTATCCCCCTCATTCTGGATACAGGTCACAATTTAACAAAAAGAATAACGAGCTATATTTCTATCGAATTTTGGGATAGGCTCTAAATTAGTATCCATCGTTTGCAGATTTTAAAAACAAGATATCTAGATATTTCAGAACAAAAAGATTCAATCTTAATATGAGAAACTATTTGTTAAGGGAAGTTCGCTAATATATGCTAATTGGTATAGTGTGAAGGTATTTTGAAATTTCTATTATTTTTTGCAAATGCTTTAGACTGTCTTTAGTTGGACCTATCAGTTTTATTTATCTTATATTTAGGAATATTCAATGATTAGGTTGTATAAAATTAAATTGAAAAAGTCCCTCAAATGTAAAACATACAAGATTTAATTGATATTGGTAAAAATCACAGACAAAAGTTTTTAGATGGTAAAAAATACTGACGATATGATAACAACTATATCTCAGGTAACTTTCATATTTATATCTAATTATAACATTATATTTTATTAATGTCTAAATCTCTTAAACTGCCTATTTGTACTTCATGTGGAAGATCAATAACTCCCAACGAAAAGTCTATAAAATTCTTTTGTTCTAATTGTGGTGATATGTTGATATGGAGATGCGAAAGTTGTCGAGAGTTTGCACGGCCCTATAAATGTATTAAGTGTGGTTTCGAAGGTCCTTAAATGTGATTGGATGCTGGAAGGGATGCAAAAAAGACATCTCCAAAAGATAAAGAAAAGTTACTCACAAAATATTGTTCCCCTTCATGGTACAACCTGGTTACATTGTTTCCATTCATTATAATCAAAGGAACACTGTGTTAGTATTAGCAGGCAACGTGTTGTTTGTCTGAAACCATCAAATTCAAGTAAGCACACTACCATCTTTTTTATTACTGCAAGGAATATCCAAAATTTCATTATTGTAATTACGTAGTTTACCAAAATCACCCAATCTTAATATCTTTGTATCATCACCTTTTGGCAATTCATATGCTTTACTTAGAAAATTATATCTTTTGTTGGACTTCCATTATACTAGTATGCTTTTCATTATCAACATCAATATCAATTAAATTGCACTATTTTGTGAAAAAACATTAGAAGGTTTAATTCCAAGAATTGTATTTTCAATTTCATCAAAGCAATCTTTATTACTTGTAGAGAACATATATGGAATATCACTCTACGTTTTTTATTAATCTATAAACAAGATTTTACTTTCAGAGTTGATTTTAAATAGTTATGCAACTTCTGTATCTAAAGACTGCTTATCAATTGTGGTATTTATGATATAAAAGACTAAAACTTGTGTAATAAATAAACCATTAAATCCTTATAATGTACATGTTACTATTAGCATAGAGTCGTTTATTAAATCGAAACAGAGTAATATAATATCCAGAATTCTTGGATGACATTATATCAAATAATTAAATGCGAATGTGGTATCAAAAGAGTTACACATTTAGGGAATAAGCCATTAGAAATTATTTTACAACATAAATAGTGTAGCAATTGCCGAGCAAGGGAATGCTAACGAACTTTATCTTTAATGAATCTATAGAGCTAGATAAAATCTAAAACTTTTCATTTTTTAAATTTCTCTTTTGACTATTTATTATTGTCTAAATTAAAGAGTCTGACCTTCTTCTTATTTTAAAATGGTAAAAAATCTATCACCTATAACTAATTTAATAATAGCCAATATGTTATTCAATTATGAATTTAGACTTTGTATATATCAAAACCAAAATCAACTTGTTAAACGCTGTTCTAAACCTTCTTGTATTAAACGCTTGGACGCTTTTGCAAAAGGTCAAGCGATGATTTGGAGGAGCAGTATGGCAAGATGATAGAAGAGCAATTAAACAGGAAGGTTGTATATTATGTAACTTGAAACCCAGGGGACTTCCGATAACAAGATCTCGTATTGAAAAAATATTTCCTAGATTAACGCCTGCTCAGATTAGTCGTGTTGCATCTCATGGGCACATCCGTACAATCAAGCGGGACCAAATACTTGTAGAGCAGGGAGATATCTCTGTACCATTTTTTGTCGTTATCTCCGGTGAAATCGAGATAGTGCAGCCTATTGTATGGTCGACTGAGATCATTGTCACCACCTATGATACAGGTCAATTCACTGGCGAGCTCAACACCTTTTCAGGACGTCGAGCACTATTTCGATGGCGTGTTTCAAAGTCAGGTGAGGTGATTGAAATCGATAGGCAACATATGTTGGCTTTGGTACAGAACGATTCTGAACTTGGCAATATTATGATGCGAGCTTTTGTTTTACGCAGACTCGAGTTAGTGGCAGCTGGCATGGGTGATGTTGTGCTCATTGGGTCTATGCATCTTGCCGATACATCTAGAATTAAAGAATTCTTAGTACGTAATGGATATCCTTACTCCTACATAGACTTAGAAAGTGACCATGATGTTGAGAGAATGTTAGATAGTTTCCATATTGCTTGCAGCGATCTACCTGTATTGATATGTCGAGGTGAAGTTGTGCTACGAAATCCTAGTAACCAGGAAATAGCAAATTGCCTTGGCTTTAATGACGCTATTGATCAGACCAAAGTCCGTGATTTAGTCATTATAGGAGCAGGTCCGTCTGGTTTGGCTTCAGCTGTATATGGAGCCTCCGAAGGCCTAGATGTTCTTGTGATAGAAACGGGTACACCTGGAGGTCAGGCAGGCTCTTCATCTAGAATTGAAAATTACTTGGGATTTCCGTCTGGTATCGCAGGGCAAGATCTCACAAGTAGAGCATATTTGCAAGCGCAAAAGTTTGGAGCAGAGATACTCATATCCAAATGCACCCGATTAATCTGTGATAAAAAACCATATGTCATAGAAGTAGAGAATGGTTCTCGAATTCCAGCACGTACTATAGTAATTGCAACAGGAGCAGAGTATCGAAGACCCTCTTTAGAGAATTTATCGCGCTTTGAAGGTCTGGGTATCTATTATGCTACAACACTAGTAGACGCTCAAAACTGTAAAGGTGGAGAAGCGATTGTGGTTGGAGGGGGTAATTCCGCAGGACAAGCTGCTATGTTTCTGTCAAAGAGGGCAAAGTGTGTATACCTGCTCGTAAGGTCTAACAGTTTGGCCAAAAGCATGTCTCGCTACCTAATTCGCCAGATTGAAGAAACCTCTACAATTGTACTTCGACCAAACACAGAGATAGTGACATTGGATGGAGACAAACATCTGGAATCTGTTCTTTGTCAAAATAACCAAACAGGACAAACTGATGCATACAAGATTGATCATGTGTTCATTATGACCGGTGCAGATCCCAATACACGTTGGCTTGATGGCTGTGTAGCACTGGATGATAAAGGTTTTATCAAAACAGGTCAAGATCTATCCACAGAAGATCTTAATGCAGCCGTTTGGCCACTTGCTCGTCAACCTTACTTACTTGAGACCAGTTTGCCAGGAGTTTTTGCTGTGGGGGACGTAAGAGGAGGCAGTATAAAGCGTGTTGCATCAGCTGTGGGTGAAGGCTCTATTGCAATCTCTTTTGTTCACCAATTACTTCGGGAGTAAGAAAAAAGCCCAAATTTTAGAGATTAGCAAAAATAATCGATACAAATAACAGATGAAGACTTATTATTGTAGGGCAATCATATTATAGGTTAATGAGCATAGATAACTAGAGTCATCTCTTTGGTTGATTTTAATTCTATAATGAAGAAATCCCAAAATAGAGTTTGGAATACATTAGGAGGAGAACCCGAGTTTATTATTTCTATTGCTGAAACTCAAAATGTTTTAAGCAAATTTGCTAGTTCAAAAATGAAGTTTGTAATTTTAAATGTCGATCTTGTGGGTTCTACCAAATTATCAATGACTCTCCCTTTAGATAGATTGACAAAGTTGATTCAAACCTTTAATCAAGAAATGTCTCTTATAGTCAAGGAATTTGGAGGATTTGTTTTAAAATATATTGGAGATGCTGTTCTTGCTTTTTTTGTTGTTGTTGTTTCTAGCGGTCATCAATCTCAACTCAAAGTTGCATGCACCAGTGCAATAAACTGTGCAAGGTGTATGCTTCAGGTGGCCGATAATGGGATAAACCCAATTCTAGATAAATATAATTGTCCTGCAATGAATATGAGAATAGGAATAGATGTTGGTGAAAATGCAATCATACAAAGTGGCTGGGACATTC